>Ga0209258_100391_pt1 | contig 55848 bp, 42 predicted proteins | sample Araplaol_mTSA_r2_FD_184281 | JGI IMG/M metagenome (GOLD analysis project Ga0209258, IMG submission 184281) | Arabidopsis root microbial communities from North Carolina, USA - plate scrape CL_Col_mTSA_r2 (SPAdes) (version 2) | ecosystem: Host-associated > Plants > Roots > Endosphere | place: USA...
GATGTGGATGGCCATGCCACTGGGCACGAGCGCGCTTTCGCCCGGCTGCAGGGTCAGGGGCGCCTCGATGGCGGCGCGCAGGTCCATGCCCGCGCTGCCGGCGGTCGCCGCTTGCGGCAATTCGATGGTGTCGCCCAGGCGCGGATCGAGGATCTTCAGCTCGACATCGATCGTCATCCGCGCACCGCCACGTAACGCTCGGCGATCTTCGCGACCAGCTGGCGCGCCAGTTCCGACTTGGAGGCGCGCGGCAATTCGATGGCGCCATCCGGGCCATAGAGAGTGAGTGCATTGTCGGCGGCCTCGAAGCCGAGGCCGCCGCCAACCTGGTTGGCGGCAATCATGTCCAGTCCTTTGCGCGCGAGCTTGTCGCGGGCGTAGCGCTCCACATCATGCGTTTCCGCGGCGAATCCGACCAAGAAGGGGCGCACGGTTTGCGCGGCCAGGGTGCCGAGGATGTCCGGATTCTCGGCCAGGCTCAGCTCCAGCGCGGCGCCGTCGCGCTTCTTGATCTTGTGATCGGCCACCTCGGCGGGGCGGTAATCGCCCACGGCCGCGGCGCCGATGTAGATGTCGGCATGCGCGGTGGCGGCCACCACCGCATCGCGCATCTGGTTCGCGCTGCGCACGTCGATGCGGCGTACGACGCCCGGCGGCGTGGCAAGACTTACCGGCCCGGCCACGAGTGTCACCTCCGCGCCGGCCTGCACCGCGGCTTCGGCGATGGCGAAACCCATGCGGCCTGAACTGCGGTTGCCGATGAAACGGACCGGGTCGATGTCCTCATAGGTCGGCCCCGCGCTCACCACCACCTTGCGGCCACGCAGCACGGCATTGCCGAACGAGGCCACGATCGCCTCACGCAGTTCAAGCGGTTCCAGCATGCGACCCGAACCGATGTCACCACACGCCTGGTCGCCGGAAGCGGGGCCGAGCAGGTGCACACCGCGCTGGCGCAGCGTATCGACGTTGGCCTGCACGGCCGGATGCGCCCACATCTGCTGGTTCATCGCTGGCCCCACATACAGCGGCGCCGCGCTGGCGAGGCAGACGGTGGTGAGCAGGTCGTTGGCGAAGCCATGGGCCAAGCGTGCGATGAGGTCGGCGCTGGCCGGGGCGATCAGGATGCGCTCGGCCCAGCGCGCCAGTTCGATGTGGCCCATCGCCGCTTCGGCTTCCGCATCCCACAGGCTCATACGCACGGGCTGGCCGGACAGCGCCTGGAAGGTGGTGGCGCTGACGAATTGCGTGGCGCCTTCGGTCATCACCACGCGCACTTCGGCACCGAGGTCGCGCAGGCGGCGGACCAGTTCGCAGGACTTGTAGGCGGCAATGCCACCGGATACGCCCAGCAGGATGCGGCGTTGGGCAAGACTCATGGTGTGGGCCTGACAAACGTTATGGCCGTTAGCTTACCGGAATCGTCAGGCCGGCTCGGTGACAAGCGCGCGCGGACCAGTACGTGAAACCCTTCTCACCTTGGGAGAAGGTGGCGGTCCCACGGGGACTCCCTTCGATCGTAGCCGGATGAGGGTGCGGTCGAAGCGAACCACGGAAGTTCGCGCAAGCCCCGCACCCTCTCCCCAACTCCTCTCCCAAGGGGAGAGGGGCTTTCATCGGCGCGTTCAGGCCACCACGCGCGGATGGAGAACGTCCTCCAGCCCAATGCGCCGCAGCAGTTCCGCGCGCACGCGGTCGGCCATGCTGTTGACGATTTCGGCGCCATCCTGCGAAGGGTCGACATGCACGCGGAACGGCCGCTTGCCGAAGGGCGCGTCGACCACGGCAACGATGGCGTCGGCGACCGATTGCGGATCGGCATCCGCGGGTTCCAGCGCGGCCAGGCCCTTGAAGGCGACCTCGCTGAAGTCGGCAGTCGGGCCCTCGGCATAGGCTTTCGCAATCGCCTCATCGGCCGGCGCGCCGGCATGCGCGAAATGATTGGTGCCCTGGGTGAACGCGCCCGGCACCACGATGGAAGTCTCGATGCCCCAACGCGCCAGTTCGCCCGCATAGCTCACCGCCAGCGCATCCATGCCCGCCTTGGCGGCAAAGTACGGCGCGAGATATGGCGGCGTGCCGCCACGCGTGCTGCTGGAAGAAACCCACACCAACAGTCCACGGCCCTGCTTGCGCAGCTGGGGCAGCGCGGCGCGATTCACGCGCTGCGTGCTCAGCACGTTGACGTCGTACAGCGCGGCGAACTGCTCGGGCGTAAACGCCTCGGCCGGTCCGTAGGACATATGCCCCGCGTTATGCACCACCACGTCGAGTCGGCCCTGCTCCGCGATGATCCGCGCGATGGCGGCATCCACCGATGCCTGAGAGGCCACGTCCATCTCGATGGCGCGCAGGTCGATACCCTGTTCGCTAGCGTACTGCCGCATCTCGGCGACGCGCGGTGCGTTGCGCCCTGTCGTTTCACGCATCCCGGCGTAAACCGCATGGCCTGCCCGGGCGAGGGCGCGCGCCGTCATCAGGCCAAAGCCGCTCGACGCGCCGGTAATCACGATGATGTTCTTCATGGAAATCTCCGAGGCTTCGCCTCTGGCGGCGAAGCGCTTTTGAATGCAAGAAAAGAGGTTGTCGATTCAGACCATGCCGCCGTTGGCGCGCAGCACCTGGCCGTTGATCCAGCCGCCATCGGTGCCGGCGAGGAAGGACACGACGTTGGCGATGTCGTCGGGCAAGCCCAGCCGCTCGAGGGGTGCCATCTTTGCCAGGTGATCGATCAGCTCCGGCGTCTTGCCCTTGAGGAACAGGTCGGTGGCGGTCGGACCCGGTGCCACGGCATTCACCGTGATCGAGCGGCCGCGCAGCTCCTTCGACATGATGTGGGTCATCGCCTCCACGGCTGCCTTGGTGGCGGCGTAGACGCCGTACGTAGGCAACAGGGTGCCGACGATGCTGGTGGAGAAATTGATGATGCGGCCACCGTCGCGCATGCGCTTGCCCGCTTCGCGCATGGCATTGAAGCTGCCTTTCAAGTTGATGGCGATAGTGCGGTCGAACAGGTCGTCATCGGTGTCGGCCACCGGCGCCAGCTGCATGATGCCGGCGTTGTTGACCAGCACGTCGACGCCACCGAAGGCCGTTTCGGCGGCATCGAACATGCGGCGCACGGCGGCGGGGTCGGCCACGTCCGCCTGGGCCGTCAGCGCGTGGCCGCCAGCCGCTTCGATCTTGTGCGCCAGCGCCTCGGCCGAGGCGGCGTCGCCGGCGTAGTTGATGACGACGGTAAAGCCATCGCGGGCGAGGCGTTCGGCGACGGCGGCGCCGATGCCGCGGGAAGCGCCGGTGACGATGGCGACCTTGGAAGTGTGGGCAGTCATGGGAAAGATCCTTTGGAAGAGCCGGCCGGGTGCCGGCGTGGACAAAGGATGGTCTTTTGCTTCTTCCGGATAATCTGCTCAAATCCGCCAGCATCATTCGGATATCGGGAACAATGTCGTGGACAAAGTCGACGCCATGCGGCTGTTTGCCAGGATCGTGGAGCGGCGAAGCTTCACGCTGGCCGCCCAGGACCTCGAACTGCCGCGCTCCACCGTCACCGAGGTGGTGAAGAAGCTGGAGGCCCGGCTCGGCGTGCGCCTGCTCGAACGTACGACGCGCCAGGTGCGCCCGACGCTGGACGGCGAGGCGTATTACCAGCGGTGCCTGGCGATCCTCGCCGAGATCGAGGAGGCGGAAGCGGCGTTTACCGGCGCCAAGCCCAGCGGCCTTCTGCGCGTGGATGTGCATGGCACGCTGGCCCGTCATTTCGTCTTGCCCGGACTGCCCGGATTTCTCGCGCGTTATCCCGGCATCCAGCTGCGCATCGGCGAGGGCGATCGTTACGTGGACCTCGTCCGCGAAGGGGTCGACTGCGTGCTGCGCGTGGGCAAACCCACCGACAGCAGCATGATCGGTCGCCAGATCGCCCTGTTGGAGGAGGGAACCTACGCCAGCCCCGCCTACATGGAACGCTGCGGCACGCCTGCATCGCTGGACGACCTGAAGGCACACGCCATGATCGGCTTCGTCTCGTCCGCCTCGGGCAGTGTGATTCCGCTGGAATTCCAGGTCGAAGGCACGCTGCGGCAACTCGCGTTGCCCCAAACCGTCAGCGTGGCGGGCGCGGAGACGTACATCGCCCTCGCCCGGCTGGGAATGGGCCTGATCCAAGTGCCGCGCTACCGCGTGCGGGACGATCTCGCCAGCGGAACCCTGGTCGAGGTGCTGGCGGGCTATCCGCCGTCACCCTCGCCCGTATACGTGCTCTACCCCCAGAACCGCCAGCTCTCGCCGCGAGTGCGCGTATTCATCGACTGGGTCTCGGCAGAATTCGCCGCGCGGCTTCCCGCTTCATCGTAGCCATCCCTCCGCTTTCCAGCGGCTGGCGCGTCGGCTGACGCCCAATGAGGCGAATGTCCGATGGGCAGCCATCCATCGCACCGTCAGCCTGAGGGACATGAGCATTCGCGAATGGCCCGAACTCGAACGTCCCCGCGAGAAGCTGCTGGCCCGCGGCTGCGGCGCGCTGTCGGACGCGGAACTGATCGCCGTGCTGCTGGGCAGCGGCCTGCCGGGCAAGGACGCGATTGCGCTGGGCCGCGAACTGCTCGCCGCCGCCGGCCATCTCGGTGCGCTGCTTGCCGATCCGCACAGCGCCGCGCTGCGCCTGCGCGGCATCGGGCCGGCCAAGCGCGCCCGGCTCATCGCCGCGCTGGAGCTGGCCCGGCGCTCGCTCTCCGAGCAGTTGGCCCAGCGGCCCGCGCTCGGCAACCCGCGCGACAGTGGCGACTACCTCAGCGCCCAGCTGCGCCACCTTCCCTACGAGGTATTCGGCTGCCTGTTTCTCGACAACCGGCATCGCGTGCTGGCGTTCGAGGAACTGTTTCGCGGCACCATCGACGGCGCCAGCGTGCACCCGCGCGAGGTGGTGCGCGCTTGCCTGAGGCACAACGCGTCCGCCGTGATCTTTGCGCATAACCACCCATCCGGTGTCGCCGAGCCCAGCGCGGCCGACCGGGCCATCACCCGCGAACTCAAGGAAGCCCTGCAACTGATCGGCGTGCGCGTGCTCGACCATCTCGTGATTGGCCAAGGCACGCCGACGTCGATGGCGGCGCTGGGCTGGATTTGACGGGCCCGGTGGGCGCCCGCCGTCGGAAGCGGAAGCCGGACGCTGAAAAAGCAACGGCGCGGGGGGAGGTCCGCGCCGTTTGGCCGTTTGTGGGGAGAGAAGGAGCACGGCGGTCTCCCGTCCGATCCGGCGGGGAGGTGCCGGGGGACGAAGGAGAGTGTGGCAGTGCCGCATGACAAGGGCATGACGTGGACGCGGGCCTTGACATCGCCGCCTGACTGCGCGTGTCGTCCCGCGACTTATGCACATTTGGTCTGAGACGGCACTTTCCGCCCCATTGCTGCCAAACTCCTCACATGTGCATTTCAATCTACTGAATCTAAACACTATTTTTCATTACATCTGCATTTCCATGGGAAAAGCTGCATGACGGTGGCTGCCGTGTCAGCGATTCCCCACAGAGTTATCCACAGATTTCTCCCCCGCAACGCAGCACGCCTAAAAGCCCGCCGCGAGGCGGCTTGGCGGGCGCTGGTCTGATAGAATTGACGGTTCCATCGTCGCCAGACCATCGCCGTGAAAGAACAGCTGCGCGAACTGCTGCTGCAGGCGCTTCGTACCCTGCAGAACGACTCCACCCTGCCCGCCGACCTCGACGTGCCGAGCTTCGTGATCGAGCGCGCGCGCAATCGCGACCATGGCGATTTCGCCACCAACGCGGCCATGCTGCTGGCCAAGCCGGCCCGCACCAAGCCGCGCGAACTGGCCGACAAGCTCGTCGCTGCCCTGCCCGCCAACACCCTGGTGGCCAAGGTGGAGATCGCCGGTCCTGGCTTCATCAACTTCTTCCTGGCGCCGGGCGCGTACCACGACGAAGTGCGCCGCATCACGGCCGAAGGCGATGCCTACGGCCGCAGCCAGAGCGGCAAGGGCGTGACGGCGGGCGTGGAATACGTGTCGGCCAACCCGACCGGCCCGCTGCATGTGGGCCACGGCCGCGCCGCGGCCATCGGCGACTGCATTAGCCGCCTGCTCGACGCCACCGGCTGGAACGTCAAGCGCGAGTTCTACTACAACGACGCCGGCGTGCAGATCAACAACCTCGCCATCTCGGTGCAGGCTCGAGCGCGCGGCCTGGCGCCGGGCGCCGAGGGCTGGCCGGAAGACGGCTACCGCGGCGACTACATCGCCGAGGTCGCCCGTGCCTACATGGCCGGCGAATCGGTGGAAGCGGATGGCGAAATCGTCACCGGCGCGAAGAACGCCGACGATCTCGAAGCCATCCGCCATTTCGCCGTGGCCAGCCTGCGCCGCGAGCAGAACCTGGACCTGCAGGCGTTCGGCGTCCGCTTCGACACCTATTTCCTGGAATCCTCGCTGTACACCGACGGCAAGGTGGACGAGACCGTGCGCGAACTGGTCGCCCACGGCCATACCTACGAGGAAGGCGGTGCGCTGTGGCTGCGCTCCACCGATTTCGGTGACGACAAGGACCGCGTGATGCGCAAGTCCGACGGCACCTACACCTACTTCGTGCCGGACGTGGCCTACCACCGCAGCAAGTGGCAGCGCGGCTACGTGCGCGCCATCACCGAGCTGGGTTCGGACCACCACGGCAGCCTGGCCCGCGTGAAGGCCGGCCTGCAGGCGCTGGACTGCGGCATTCCCAAGGGCTGGCCGGAATACGTGCTGCACCAGATGGTGACGGTGATGCGCGGCGGCGAGGAGGTGAAGATCTCCAAGCGCGCCGGCAGCTACGTGACCCTGCGTGACCTGATCGACGAGGTGGGCCGCGACGCCACGCGTTACTTCCTGATCGCCCGCAAGGGCGACTCGCAGCTGGTGTTTGACATCGACCTGGCCCGCTCGCAGAGCAACGACAACCCGGTCTACTACATCCAGTACGCCCATGCTCGCGTCTGCAGCGTGCTGCGCCAGGCTGGCGAGAAAGGGTTCACCTTCGATCTGCACAATGGCCTGGCCCACCTGGCGCGCCTGGACAACGAGCACGAGCAGATCCTGTTGACCGAGCTTTCCAAGTATCCCGAGCTGGTTGAGACCGCGGCGGCGAACCTTGAGCCGCACCTGGTCGCCACCTGGCTGCGCGAGTTGGCGAATGCGTTCCACACCTACTACAACTCGCACCAGTTCCTGGTGGACGATGCCAACCTGCGCGACGCGCGACTCGCGCTCATCGTGGCGACGCGCCAGGTTCTGAAGAACGGTCTTGATTTGCTGGGCCTCAGCGCCCCGGAGAGCATGTAAATGGCAGCACGCAAGGGCAAAGGCCGACAGGCCGTCCGCAACAACAGCGGCGGCATGCCGGGTTGGGGCTGGGCCGTCATCGGCATCCTGGTCGGCGCCCTGCTGATGTTCGCCATGCGCGGACACCTGCCGATGGCGCCCCGCGGCAACGACGGCCCGCAGCCGAACGCGCAGGCCACCGCGCAGCGCGGCAGCGATGCGGGCGCGGCCGGCAACGAAACCACCTCGGCGAACGACACCGCGCCGGCTCCGAAGAAGCCGCAGTACGACTTCTACTCCGTGCTGTCGGAGAAGGAAGTGCGCATTCCCGATGCGGTAATCAGCGCGCAGGCCAAGGCCGAGCAGCAGCAGAAGCAGCAGGCCGCCCAGCAGGCAGCGCAGGCCGCCGCGGCCCAGCAACAGCAGCAGGCGGCGTCGAAGCCGGCACCGGCTGCGGTCTCGGAAGCGATCACGCCCGCGCCGGAATCGGCGGTGCATGCCGCGCCGGCCGCGGCGCCGACCGCCAACACCGCTTCCGCCGGCAGCGGCTACCTGCTGCAGGTGGGCGCGTTTCCGAGCGCGTCCGATGCGGAGACGTTGAAGGCCAAGCTGGCCATGCAGGGTTTCGTCGCCAACGTCGCGCCGGTCAACGTCAACGGCCAGACCTACAACCGCGTGCGCCTGGGCCCGTTCCATTCGGCCACCGAACTGGAATCGGCCAAGCAGCGCCTGGCATCGGCCGGCATCAATGCGATTGCGTTGAAGGAAGGCAAGTAAGCTTTCGCCTTACCGAGCCCAAGAAAAAGGCCGCGCATGTCGCGGCCTTTTTTATGCCAGAACATTTGTGGGAGCGCACCCTGTGCGCGACAAGCAAGCGGAGCGCAAAACCGCATCTCCGCGGTCGCGCACAGGGTGCGCTCCCACAAGAGAAACAACGCTTCAACCCTTGCGCTTCAACCTAATCAACGCCGAGATATCGTCGTCGCCATAACCCTGGCTCATCAGCTCCGCATAATCGGCCAGCGAGCGCTCGATCACGCTGCGGTTGGTGCCGGCGCTTTCGGCGATGCGACGCACGATGCCCAGATCCTTGTGTAGCAGGCCGAGCTTGAAGCCCACGCTGAACTCGTTGCGCAGCATCGTGCTGCCACGCTTCTCCAGGAACCAGTTGCCCGCCGCGCCAGCACCCAGCGTGGGCAGCAGGCGCTCCGGATCCAGACCCAGGGCTTCGCCGAGTGCAAGGCCTTCGCATACACCCTGCGCAATACCCGCCACCAGCACCTGGTTCACTGCCTTGGTGGCCTGGCCCGCGCCGACGTCACCCAGGTGCGTGATGCGCAATGCATAGGCTTCCAGCACCGGACGCGCGCGCTCCAGCACGGCAGCGTCACCGCCTACCATCACCGAGAGCTTGCCGTTCTTCGCACCTTCCACACCGCCCGATACCGGCGCATCAAGGAAGTGCGCGCCGGTCGGCGCCAGCTTGGCCGCGGCCTGCTTGGCGGTGTCGGGTGCGACGGTGGAATGGTCGATCACAATGGTGCCCGGCTTGAGATGCGGCACGAGCGCGTCGACCAGGCCGAGCACGTCGGCATCGGCGGTGACGCACAACGCGATCACGTCGCACTGCGCGGCGATGTCCGTCAGCGAGGGCGCCGTGACGCCGAGTTCCTTCGCCACCGCATCGGCATTGGCCTGCGTGCGGCTGGAAACGGCATGGAGCAGGCCGTGGGCCTTGAGGTGGCCGGCCATCGGCGTGCCCATGGCGCCGAGTCCGATGAATGCTGCCTTGAGTGTCATGAATGTTCCCGGTGGATCAGTCTTCACAATGAACGTCGTGGGTGACGAAGGGATGCTCGGCATCCGGCCGCGCGAACCACTGCGGCTCGCGCAACGTGCACTGCATGTCGTCCATGCCACTGTGCCAATGCTGCTGCATGCTGCCGAAGCTGAATTCGTAATCCTTGTAGTGCCCTTCGTACGGCTTGTTGCGGTAAATCAGGTGGAACAGGTTGACCAGCGAGCCGCCGGCGTAGACCTCGGCGCGGCGATAGGCGGGATCGTGGCGCTGGTCTTCCGGCACCAGCGCCATCAGTTCCTGCAGCAGGCGCTGTTGCTTCTGGCGCATGCCCATGAACTCGGTGATGAGTCGCGTACGGCTGGAATACTGGATGTCCTTGGCGCGCGCCGTCACTTCGGCGAGATCGCGCGGCACCTCGCCACGCGCACTCCACAGGTCGACCTGGAAAATCAGCGCGTCGCGACACGAAGCATCGGACAGCACCTTGTACAGCGGCGTGTTGGAAACCATGCCGCCATCCCAGTAGAACTCGCCATCGATCTCGGTGGCGGGGAAGCCGGGCGGCAGCGAACCGGACGCCATGAAGTGCTCCACACGCAATTCGCCTTCGGTGTTGTCGAAATAGGCGAAGTTGCCGGTGCGGATGTTCACCGCACCCACCGATACGCGCATGGCGGTCTTGTGGTTGATGCGGTCGAAGTCGACCAGGCGTTCCAGCGTGGCCTTCAATGGCGAGGTGTCGTACCAGCTCGCCGTGGTCGGCGAAGCGCGCCATGGCAATAGCGGAAACGGTCGCGGCACGAAGAAGCCGGGTTGCCCTTCCACCAGCGCGCGCAGCGCCGACCAGCCGCTCAAGCCGTTCAACCAGGGGAGTTCCCACGCGCCGGGATCGAGTGGCGGCGTGGGCCACGTCGGCAGCAAGGGTGGACGGCAGATGGCCTGCCAGAATTCGCGCAGGCGCTCCACGCGATGCTTGGGTGGATTACCGGCGATGATCGCCGCGTTGAGCGCGCCGATGGAGATGCCGGCAATCCAGTTCGGATGGATGCCGGCACTGTCCAGCGTCTCGAACACACCGGCCTGGTAAGCGCCGAGCGCGCCGCCGCCCTGGAGTACCAGCGCGACGGTGCGGTAATCGCGCTTGATCGCCTTGGCGAAGTCGTCCGGCGCGGGCATGTGCTTGGCGACGTCCATGCCTGCTTACTGCATGTACCAGCCGTGGCTGACCACGATCGACTGGCCGGTCAGCGCCGCCGAGGGGAACGTGGCGAGGTACAACGCCGTCTGCGCGATGTCGTCCACGGTGGTGAACACGCCGTCGACGGTGTCCTTGAGCATCACGTTCTTGATCACTTCATCTTCGGTGATCTTCAGTTCCTTGGCCTGCTCGGGAATCTGCTTCTCGACCAGCGGCGTGCGCACGAAACCCGGACAGATCACATGCGAACGCACGTTGTGGGCAGCGCCTTCCTTCGCCAGCGTGCGCGCCAGGCCGAGCAGGCCGTGCTTGGCGGCGACGTAGGCGGACTTGAGCTTCGACGCCTCGTGCGAATGCACCGAACCCATGTAGATCACGATGCCGCCGCGATCGCCCTTGTACATGTGCTTGAGTGCGGCGCGCGTGGTGAGAAAGCCACCGTCGAGATGGATGGCCAGCATCTTCTTCCAGTCCGCATACGAGAACTGGTCGATCGAATTGATGATCTGGATGCCGGCGTTGGAAATGAGGATGTCCAGATGACCGAACTCGGCAACGACCTTGTCGGTACCCGCATCGACCGCCGCTTCATCCGTCACGTCCATCGCGACGCCGATGGCCTTGCCGCCCGCCGCGTTGATCTCGGCCGCGGCCGCATCGGCTGCCTGCTGGTTGATGTCGGCGATGGCCACCGCCGCGCCGTTCTTGGCATAAAGCTCGGCGATCGCCTTGCCCAGGCCGCTGGCTGCGCCTGTGATGAGTGCCACCTTGCCGTCGAGACTTGCCATAACCACTCCTGTCGATGGGGAACGGGGAAAGCAGAAACGGAATCAGGTTGTGTGTTGAGCAGCCTGTCCATGGGACGGACAGGCTGGCACAGCTTGTAGGCACGCATCCATGCGACGAATAGACAACTTGAGGTATCGATGTCCACTCCGTCACTTCGGCATCAACCGAGGTGACGGGAACGAAACGCTCAGCGCGCGCCTTCGGACAGGTACGTATAGCCCGTCAGCCCTTCGTTCAACGTGACGAACAACTGCTCCGCCGTCGCGCCTTCCACGCCCGCCGCCGCGATGCGGTCGCGATAGCTGCGGCGCAGCGCTTCCAGGTCGTAGCCGACGTAATCGAGCATGAGGTCCGTCGTGTCGCCGCGGCGCTTGTGCGCGAAAACATACGAATCGCCGTCGACGCGCACGTTGACCGCGTCAGTGTCGCCGAACAGGTTGTGGATGTCGCCCAGCGTCTCCTGGTACGCGCCGACCATGAAGATGCCGAGGCGATAGCTCTCGTCTTCCTTCAACGCGTGCAACGGCAGGCTCACGTCCACGCCTTCGGCGTCGACGTAGTCGTCGATGCGGCCGTCGGAATCGCAGGTGAGGTCGACGATCACGCCGCGGCGGGTCGGTTCTTCATCGAGGCGCGCGATCGGCGCGATCGGGAAGATCTGGTCGATCGCCCAGATGTCCGGCACCGACTCGAACACCGAGAAGTTGACGAAATACTTGTCCACCAGTTTCTCGTCCAGTTCGTCCAGCGCCTGGCGATGCGAGCGCTCGGCCGGCAGCAGGCGCGTACGAACCGCGTTGGCGATGGCGTAGTACATGTCGTCCAGGCGCGCGCGATCTTCGAGGTTCAGCTGGCCCAGCGCGTACAGCGCCTGGCCTTCGGCCGCGTGATGCTGGGCTTCGTGGAACAGTTCCAGCGCCGGACGCTGGTCGAGTTCGTCCCAGGTTTCGCGCAGCCGGCGCAGCACCGCCGGCTCGTGCTCGTGCGGTGCCGGGATGTTGCCGGCGGGTACGGGCTCCACTTCGGTCACGTTCACCACCATGACCGCGTGATGCGCGGTCATCGCACGTCCGGCTTCGGTGATGATGTGCGGCGCGGGCAGGTTTTCTTCCGCTACCGCTTCGGCCAGCGACTGCACGATGGTCGCTGCGTACTGCTCGATCGAGTAGTTGATGGAGTTGTGGCTGCGCGAACGCGAGCCCTCATAGTCCACGCCCAGGCCGCCACCGACGTCGACGATGTCGAGCGGCACGCCCATGCGCTTGAGTTCCACGAAGTAACGCGTGGCTTCGCGCATGCCGTTGGCGATATCGCGCACGTTGGAAATCTGCGAGCCCATGTGGAAGTGCTGCAGCTTCAACGTGTGCTTGAGGCCCGCCTTCTCCAGACGCTCCACCAGCGTGAGCACTTGGCTGGGCGAGAGGCCGAACTTGCCCTTGTCGCCACCGGTGTTCTGCCACTTGCCGGCTCCGATGGAGGCCAGGCGCACGCGCACGCCGAGCAGCGGCTCGACGTTCAGCGCCTTCGCTTCGGTGAACACGTGGTCGAGCTCGGACAGCTTCTCGATCACGATGTGCACGCGCAGGCCGAGCTTGAGGCCGATCAGCGCGAGGCGGATGTATTCGCGGTCCTTGTAGCCGTTGCAGATGACGATGCTGCCGGGCCGCGCCATGGCGAGCACGGCCATGAGTTCCGGCTTGGAACCGGCTTCGAGGCCGAAACCATGCTCGCCCGCAGCCACGAGTTCACCGGCGACGCCGCGCTGCTGGTTCACCTTGATTGGATAGACGGCCGTATAGCCGCCCATGTAATTCCACTCGCCGATGGCCTTGGCAAACGCGCCCTGCAGGCGCTTCAAACGGTCGGCCAGGATGTCCGGGAAACGCACGAGCAGCGGCAGGCGCAGGCCTTCGGCGCGTGCGCGATCCACGATGACCGGCAGCGACAGCGCCGGGCCGGTGGCGCCCTTGGGGCGCATCACGATATGACCGTCAGCGTTCACGTCGACGTAGCCGTCGCCCCAGTGCGGGACGGCATAGGTATGGCGGGCAGCGTCGATGTTCCAGTGCTTCGACATGGAGGGTTCCTTCAATAACGGGCGTGAAACACCCTTTACATGTCGTCGCAGCGGCGAGCCTTGACGAAACAAAGTCAGCCGGCCGGAAGCCTCGCACGCCGCGGGGCCGGGCTGACCTGGCGGACCTGTGGCCGCGAGTCGCGGCGGTCCGGACGGCTATTGTAACGGCGTCTTGTGACAATGTGCCGGCGGCGTTCCTCAACGAAAACGGGAAGATGGCGCCGGTTCGGCTACAATTCCCGCTCTTTGAACCCATCGATCGTCAGGAACGCCCCCATGTCGCAGCACCCCAGCTGGTTCACCGAAGCCCATCAGGCTTCCGGCTCCTCCATTGGCTACCGCGTTGAGAAGCTGCTGCACGCCGAGAAAACGCCGTTCCAGACCATCGAGATCTACCAGACTACCGATTGGGGCAACCTGATGGTGATCGACGGCTGCGTGATGCTGACCAGCCGCGACAACTTCCTCTATCACGAGATGATGACCCACCCGGCGCTGTTCACCCATGCGCGCGCCAAGCGCGTGGTGATCATCGGCGGCGGCGACTGCGGCACGCTGCGTGAAGTGCTCAAACACGAGGAAGTGGAGCACGCCGCGCAGGTGGAGATCGACGAGCGCGTGACGCGCCTGGCCGAGCAGTACTTCCCGGAACTATGCGAGTCCAACAACGACCCGCGCGCCGAGCTGCTGTTCATCGACGGCATCAAGTACATGGCCGAGGCCGAACCCGAATCGCTGGACCTGATCATCGTCGACTCGACCGACCCGGTCGGCCCGGCCGAAGGCCTGTTCAACGCCGCGTTCTACGCCAGCTGCTTCAAGGCCCTGCGCCACGGCGGCATCCTGGTGCAGCAGTCGGAGTCGCCGATCGCGCACATGGAACTCATCAAGTCCATGCGTTCGGCCATGCGCACCGCCGGCTTCAGCGCGGTGAAGACCCTGCCGTTCCCGCAGCCGTGCTACCCCACCGGCTGGTGGAGCTGCACCATGGCGCGCAAGGGCGGCGACCTGGCCGGTTTCCGCGAGCGTGGCGCGATCAGCAAGAACTTCCCGACCCGCTACTACAACGCCGACGTGCACAAGGGCGCGCTGGCGCAGCCGGAATTCATGCGCGAAGCGCTCGGCGAATAAAGCCGGACGCACCGACTGCAGGAGCACACCCAGTGCGCGACCGCAGAGTGTAGTGATATCCCGACGCCGGGTTCCCTTGGATGGGAATGCCGGCGTCGCTGTTTACGGCTCCCCTCGGGGTAGGCCTTTCGCGCACTGGGTGCGCTTCTACATAAGCCTCTTAGAACAGCGTCTGTCGCGTCTTGGGCAGCAACACCAGCACCAGCGTGGCGATCGGCCCGAACAGCAGGGACAGCAGGAACCACACCAGGCCGCTGCGGTTCTTGCCCTGGGCGAGTCCGGCGTTGATCAGGGCCAGGGTGCCCCAGCCCACGAACCAGGGGGCCGCCCGACCGTCGGCCAAGAAGGAAATATCGTTCACTGCGTGTCTCCTGTTGCGCGGGATGGGGCGGACCATCCCGGGGCGTCGCGAAGCGGCCATGCTAGCAAGCCAGGGACCGTTATCCCGGCCGCACCGTCCCGTGGATCAGGCGAGCTTAATGCTTCACCGGTATGCTGGCCGCTTCGTTTTGGACGGATGACACCCATGCTTGGACGGCGCCTGCTCGTGCTCGGACTCGTTTTGGCCTCACTGACCGGTCCGGCGTTCGCCGCCAAGACCCCGGCCAAGCCCAAATCGGCCGTCGCCAACGATCAGCAGATCGCCGCGCGCCGCCAGGCCCTGCTGGCGTTCCAGAAGGACCTGGTCAGCGTCATCGCGCCCCAGGCGATGCCCATCCCGCTGCTCGGTGGCGCGCTACTGGCCCGGCCGCTCACCGACCTGCCGGACGTCAACAGCTTCCACACGCTGATCGAGCGCGCCACCACCGCGCCCGGCGCCGGCCCCGAGATCAACTGGGTGCGATTGAGCGACTGCGACACCAAGGCCGACGCCTGCCCCAACCCCGATGCAATGGAAAAACTGGTCGCCCAGGCGCCGGACAACGCGGCCGTGTGGCTGCTCAAGCTCGGCCAGGACGTGCGCAACGACAAGCTCGACGCCGCCCGCGAAGACCTCGGCAAGGCCGCCGCGGCCAAGGTTTACGACGACTACACCGGCGTCAGTCTGAAGGCGCTGGCCACCACCGTGACGCTGCTGCCGCCGCCGCCGGCGGTGATCAATCCGCTCTCGCCCACGGGCGCGGTGGGCGTGCAGGTAATGATGGTGTTCGGCCTGGCCGAGACCCAGCCCCAGCCGGGCCTGCAGGCCACCTCGCGGCTGTGCGAGGCGAACAAGGACCACGAGGCCATGAAGGCCGACTGCCTGAAGCTGGCCAAGCTCCTGGAATGGGGTTCGAGCCCGCTGGGCCGTTCCCTGGGGCTGCACCTTCGCGAAGTACTGTCGGACGACCAGGCCCAGCAGGACGGTGCGCGCCGGGCGCGCCGCAACCTGGTGTGGCAGGTCCAGAGCTTCGCCCAGCTGTCATCACGCGCCGAGGGCGACACCGCGCTGGCGCAGCACCTGCTGTCGCTGGCCCGCAGCGGTGGCACGGAGATGAGCCTGATGCTCACCGCGCTGCACGACTACAACATCAATGTCGATGCGCCGGCCGACTGGGAGCCCGCCAAGCCGCAGGGGTGATTGCGGTGCTTGCCCAGGGCAACACTGAACACGTATTGCCGTCGTCATGATGTCTGGACATCACCACATCATTTGAATTTTCGATCGGTGGGAGCCCACCCCGTCTGTCCGCATGCCTCAGGCCCGTTGGCTCGACAGACGGTCCGTCTGCCTTCCTCGCGCCTCAAAGCCGCAGCCATCCATGGCTGCTCCCGCGTACGCCAATGCCCTGTGGTCTGCGAACAGACAGGGTGGGTGACGACGCGAAGCTGGTCGCGTGGGACGACAGCGATACGTGCTCAGCGTTGCCCTCACCGCCCCGGCGTTCGTGTAGGCTTGGGTCAGGCTTGAACACAGGGGCAGCAGCATGCTGACGGTTCTGGTAGCAAGCAGCAAAGGCGGTTGCGGCAAGAGCACGCTGGTCACCCAGCTCGCTTCGCATTGGGCGCAGGACGGCAAGCACACGGCCATCGTCGACGCCGACCGGCAGCAGTCCGGCTTTCGCTGGGCCACGCGGCGCCCGGACAACGTGCCCGGTGTGCTGGCCCTGGAAGGCAACCGCAGGTCCCTGGAAAAACTTCCGCCCGACACCCAGCGCGTGCTGATCGATACGCCGGCCGGGTCCCAGGAGCGCGATCTCGAGCCGTACCTGGAAAAAGCGGATGTGCTGCTGGTGCCGGTCTTGCCGTCAACCTTCGACCTCGACGCAACGTTCGACTTCCTCAACCATCTGAAACAGATCAATCGCATCAAGCGTGGCAAGCTACCCGTGGGCCTGGTGGGCAATCGCCTCAAGCCCTGGACCAACGCAAGCCAGGACGCGATGACGCAATTGGCGGAACAGGCGCCGTTCCCACTCGTGGCGCAGTTGAGAGACAGTCAGGCGTATGTGCTGCTCGCCGCACTCGGCAAGGGTATCTTTGACTACGCTTCGGAAAACGTCCGAAGCCATCAAGAGGATTGGAAACACCTCCTCCGCTGGATCAAGCGCCAGCACTGAAGCGCTCGACCCCGCCTGCGCGGCACGATCTTGGAGCCTTGTCCATGCACGAACTCATCCTGTTGCGACATGCCGAAGCCCAGCCGGCCTCTTCCGGAGGCGACGACCGGGGCCGGCGCCTGAGCGGGCGTGGCGAACAGGAGGCCAAGGCCGCGGGCAAATGGCTGGCTTCGCACGGGGTCAAGCCCGACCGCGTGCTGTGCTCCCCGTCCGAGCGCACGCGTGCCACGGCATCGCTGGCGCTCGCTTCGATGAAGCATGCACCCGAGCCGCAGCTGGCCGAGGACATCTACGAAGCAACGCCGGGCGAGCTGCTGGCGCTGCTGGATCAGCATGCCGATGCCGGCACGGTCGTCCTGGTGGGACACAACCCGGGCATCGAGCGGCTGGTGGCCTTGCTGGTCGAGGGCCGTTCGGACGAATTCCGCGGCATGCCGCCCGCGGGTCTGGCCGTGCTGCACCTCGACGGTGCGCTGGAACCGGGCAACGCCCGCCTGGACGCCTTCTGGTCTCCCTGATGGGACGCTTCATCGGTGGGCTGGCCTTGCTCCTGGCGGCCATCCTGCCGGCCCACGCCGCTGATTACCGTATCGATCCCGCGCGTTCCCACGCCGATTTCGGCGTGAGGCTGTTCTGGCTCAGCCAGATCAGCGGGCGCTTCCAGCAGATCGACGGTGACGTGACCCTGAGCTCGCAACGCGATACCGCGGTGGTCGATGCGCGCATCACCGTGGACAGCATCCAGATGGGGTCCGACCGCATTCGTCGCTGGGTACTGGCGCCGGAGTTCTTCGACGTCGAGCACTACCCCACCATCCATTTCGTGTCCCAGCCGATCACCCTGGACACGCTGGAAAAGGGTGGCGACCTCGACGGGACGCTCACCCTGCGCGGCATCGCGCGACCGGCGCATTTCGAACTGCTGCCTTCGCCGTGTCCACCGCACGAACCACAGCAATGCGTGATTGCCGTGCGCGGCGCCATCCAGCGCAGCGACTTCGGCATGACCGCCCACCACACCGTGTTGTCGGACAAGGTGGAGCTGGGCATGTCGATCAGCCTGGATTACGTCAGGCGCTGACAGCAGCCCGTATCATTCCGGCATGCACCCGCGCTGGATCGCCCTTGCCTCCCTGCTCGCTGCGATCCTGGTCATGCCGGGATGCGCTGTGTCGCCGTCGCACGTCCGCCGCGCGGATGCGGCGGTCGCCGCCACCACGCACCACGAGCTCGATTGCGATCGCGCCGACCATTGCGCCATCGATTCGCCACTGCTCGATGCCGCGCGCGAAGCCCTGGCCGATTCCACCGACGCGCAACCCGTGCACGTGGTCACTCTGCTCAACGACAGCGAAGCGGCGATGGTGGCGCGGCTCAACCTGATCCGTGGCGCGCAACGCAGCATCGATGTGCAGACCTATATCTGGGACCAGGACGACGCCGGCCAACTGGTGCTGGACGAACTGCTCAAGGCGGCGCGCCGCGGCGTGAAGGTGCGCATCCTCGCGGACCAGTTGTTTTCCTTCAACGATGCCGCGCTGCTGAAGCGCCTCGCCGACGCGCACGCCAACCTCGAAGTGCGCCTGTACAACCCCACCTTCCAGGAAGCGCAGACCTCGGCCGCGGAGTTTGGCGCGAGCATCGTGTGCTGCTTCCATCACTTCAACCAGCGCATGCACAACAAGCTGCTGCTGGTGGACGATGCGATCGGCATCACCGGCGGCCGCAACTACCAGGATCGGTATTTCGACTGGGACGACGACTTCGATTACGTCGACCGCGACGTCATGGTCGGCGGACCGGCGGCGCGCGCCATGGCCAGCAGCTTCGAAACATTCTGGAACCACAAGCGCGCCACACCGCTGACGCACCTGCGCGACGTCAACCACGACATCCTCGCCACCAACGCGCCGGTGAACTGGCCGCAACCGCACTACGCGCATCCGCAACGCGTGGCGCGCGTGCTGGACGAGGCCGACGATGCCGACTGGCTCGACGAAGCCCTGGTGAGCCAGACGCTGCGCACCGGTCGCGTGGACTACTTCAGCGACCTGCCCGCCAAGACCACCCAGCCGGACAAGCGCAGCGCACAGGAATTCACCGCGCACGTCATGCGCATGATCGGGGCCGCCCAGCACGAAGTCATATTGCAGACGCCGTATCTGGTGCTGAGCGAACGCGCCCAGGCGATCTTTGCCGGTCTGAGGCAAAGCCCGTCGCCACCACGCATCATCGTCTCGACCAATTCGCTGGCATCCACCGATGCGTTCGCCGTGTATGCGATCTCCTACAAGCATCGCAAGCACTACCTCAAGGACTACGGCTTCGAAATCTATGAGATGAAGCCGCACGCGGCAGGCCCCGCCCAGGACAATGCCGAAGCCGCCGACGACGAAGGGCCGTCGGTGGCGACACACGACGGCAAGCAGGCGCGGCGCCGTATCGGCACCGAGCGCGGCCTGCTGGGCAGCCACGGCAAGGCGCGGCGCAACCGGCCGGCACCGCTGACCACGCCCGGCCGGCGCTTCGGCCTCCACGCCAAGTCGATCGTGGTGGATGACGACTTCGCCATGGTGGGCTCGCACAATTTCGACCCGCGTTCGGACCACTACAACACCGAAGCCGGCGTGATCGTGTACGACGCGCGCTTTGCCGGCGAACTGCGCGACAGCATCCTGCGCGACACGCAGCCGGAAAACGCCTGGGTGATCGGCCCGCGCCAGCAAAACAGTCTGAGCATGGCCATCGGCGACGTCTCCGCCAGCCTGCCGATCTTCGATCTGTGGCCCTACCGCTACGCCACCAGCTACGACCTCAAGGCCGGCTGCACACCGATGCGCCCGACCGATCCCGCGTTCTTCAGCTGCTACACGCCGGTAGGTGATTTTCCGGATGTGGCGATCTCGTCGAAGTTGATCTACACACGGTTGATCACGGCGTTTGGTTCAGGGGTGAAGGGGATTCTTTGATCGGCCCCGGCGCCGCTCCGCTTCTTTTTTGTAGGAGCGCACCCTGTGAGCGACCGCAGCGTGGCGACGTACCTCGCCCGAGCGTCATCACGACCACCGCCGACCGAGGCAACCCTGCCGGTCCGTGGTCGCGCACTGGGTGCGCTCCTACACAAATAGCGAACAGCGGCTTTTAGCTCCCCGACGCGATGTGCCGCTCCGCGGCACGAGCCGTCACCCTACCCCTGTGTGGCGGTGAGGGGTGGACGATCAGGCCCCGCAGGGGTGCCCGACAGGACGTCGGGCACTTTTCGTCCGGGCAGGAGCCCGGTCGAAAAGCCCGGCCGCCCCTCACGGACTGGCCGGGCGCAGCCCGGACAGCGCCACGCGGGGTGCCTTTCTCTTTGGTTACTTTCTCTTGGGCAAGCAAGAGAAAGTGACCCGGGCCGCCGCAGCGGTCCGGAAGCCCGCGGCAGGCGAGCCAGGCAGCGATCACCAACAATCAAGGCTTCGGACTTCCATTGCGGAAGGCCGAACATGCAGACCGACGCAAAAGACTGTCGCGCACAGGGTGCGCTCTTGCAACGGTAGTTGGGGACTGGTGGGGACTACTCGTCGAAGCGCATCACCAGCTGGCCGGTGAGCCCGGCGGGACGATCCGCCGGCACCGCAAAGCGCCAGCCCAGCGCCATGCGCACGGCGCGATCATCGAGCGCGGCATCACCGCTGGATTGCGCCACCGATGCGGTCTGCGCGCGGCCGTCACCGCCAACGCTCAAGCGCAACACCACTCGTCCGTGGCCCGACGCCGTGCGCCCAAACAGCGAGCCCGGCAACGACGGCATGTCGATCGGCGTCAACGATGGCAGGGCCGGCGCCGCTTCGGCGCGGGGCACCGCCGCCGTGTTCGTGACGGGATCGCGCAGGGGCGCTGCCGCTTGCACATGCGCGGGTCGTGCGTGACGACGCAACACGGTACGCACCTTGTCCGCATGCGAAGCCGACGTCGGTGCCGGACCTTTCCAGGCGTCGGTGAACGTGCTCAGCCATGCCGTGCCAGCGATGCCCACCAGCAAGGCCAAGACGCTCAGGCTGGTGGTCGTGCGTAGACGGAACATCGGCGATGGCGGCGTGCCGCCGCGTTCAGCGCTCGAGGATGGCGGTGACGCCCATGCCGCCGGCGGTGCAGATGGAGATCAGGCCGCGGCCCGAACCCTTCTGTTCCAGCAACTTCGCCAGCGTGGCGACGATGCGCGCACCGGTGGCCGCGAACGGATGGCCTACCGCGAGGCTGGAGCCGTGTACGTTGAGCTTGGCCGGGTCGATCGAGCCCAGCGGCTGGTCGAGGCCCAGGCGATGCTTGCAGTAATCCGCGCTCTCCCACGCGCGCAGCGTGCACAGCACCTGCGCGGCGAAGGCTTCGTGGATCTCGTAGAAATCGAAGTCCTGCAACGTAAGGCCGTTGCGCGCCAGCATGCGCGGCACGGCCACGGTCGGTGCCATCAGCAGGCCTTCGCCGTGCACGAAGTCGACCGCTGCCACTTCGGCATCGCGGAACCATGCCTGCACTTTCAGACCACGTTTGACCGCCCATTCCTCCGTGCCCAGCAGCACCGCCGCCGCGCCATCCGAAAGGCCGGTGGAGTTGCCCGCGGTGAGCGTGCCGTGGCCCGAGCTCTTGTCGAACGCCGGCTTCAGCGAGGCCAGCTTCTCTATGGTGGAGTCGGGACGCAGGAAACCGTCGCGTTTCAAACCGCGGAACGGCACCACCAGATCCTCGAAGAAACCCGCCTCATAGGCGGCGGCCAGCTTGTGGTGGCTGTCCAGCGCGAGCTGGTCCTGGCCCTGGCGGCTGATGTGCCACTCCTTGGCCATCTTTTCGCAGTGGTCGCCCATCGACATGCCGGTGCGCGGCTCGGCCACGCCGGGGAACGCCGGCTTGAATTCGCGGAAGGAGAAACCCTGAGTCGCAGCGCGCAGCTTGTCCTGCCAAGTCTTGCCGCGATTGACGGCGAGCAGGCGCTTGCGCAGCCGTTCGCCAAGCACGATCGGCACGTCGCTGGTGGTGTCCGAGCCGCCGGCGATGCCCGCCTCGATCTGCCCAGTGGCGATCTTGTTGGCGACGATGATGGCGTTGTCCAGCGAGGTGCCGCAGGCGCGCGCCGTGGTGATGGCGGGCGTGGTGGGCGCCAGGCCCGAGGACAGTACGGCTTCGCGGGCCAGGTTCCACTCCGACGAGTGCTTGATCACCGCACCCATGGCCACTTCGCCCAGTTCCTCGCCGTGCAGGCCGTAGCGCTCCACCAGCGACCCAAGCACCTTCACCGACATGCCGAAATTGCCGACGTCGGCGTAGGCGGTGTTGTTGCGGCAGAACGGAATGCGTACGCCGCCGATCACACCGACGCGCTTGAGCGTGTTTTCCATGGTGGGGACGAGTCCAGACAAGCCGAGTCCCCAAGGCTAACCCGCCCTGCCGCGCCACGGAAGCCCAAAAGTCCCGAATGCTAGAATTCGGTTCTTTCGCTGTTCGGGTTTGTCATCCGTGGAAGCACAATCGCTCGTCGCCCTGCCCGTGGTCCTGGCCCTCGAACTGTCGCCCGGCGATACGCCTTCGCACCGCACGCTCAGTCGCGACGAGGCCGCCGAACTCGCTGCACTGGTCGCGGCCGACCTGCATACGCTGGTGCCTCAGGTGGACGAGGCGCGCCTGGCGTTGGCTGGTGCGCTGTTCGATGCGGTGGAACTGCTTCGGCCCGGTTTCCCGGTGTGGGGCACGCTGGATGAACTGGCACGCCGCGTGCCGCGTGGACACCTGGAAAACGTGGTGGCTTTCGGCACCCATGAAGGCCGCATGCCGGCACAGCCGCTGGAACCCGAAGCCGCCTTCGCCGACGGCCCGATGCGCCTGTTGCCGATGTCGCTGCTTGCGCCCGAGGCGCTGGCCGAAACCCTCTCGGAGAAACTTGAAGTGGAACTGGTGGGCCGCGGCGAAGCCGGCGAGCGCACGGCCGACTGGCTGATGCGCACGCTTGGCGTGCGCCTGGAACACGCGCGCTACCTCAGCCGCAATGATCTGCTCGCGCTGACCTGCGTGCAGTACGAGCATGTCAACCTTGCCCCGCTGTGGAGCCTGCTGGAAGCGGCCCTGCTCACGCCTTACCGCGACGAAACCACGATGAGCGCGCGCGGCCTCGGGCTGCGTTACCACGAAGGTACCGTGGAAGTGCAGTCTCCCAGTGAATGGCTGGGTACGCAGGGTGACGATGTCGCGCAGCGCGCCCACGACCTGGCCGGCATCGTGTTCGAACTGCGCCAGTATGCGGCCCTGCTCGATGCGCATCATCTGCCGCTGACGCTCCCCGGCGCGGCGCCGACGCACGGCTACCTGCTCGAGACTCTGGACGCGGCCGATGCGCGCTACGGCGCGCCTTCGCTTCATGCGCACGAAGCGGCGGGGCTGGGCGTGGTGGCCGTGACCGTGGCGCAGCGCGGCGAAGGCGGCCAGGCCCGCGTGCTCGCCCATGGTTATCCGCTGCATCCCAAGGCGCTGGGGCCGCTGGTGTCCGCCCTTGCCGACCAGTACGACATCGCGCCGGACCTGCACGCCCTGGGTCGCATCCTGCTCGATGGCCAGGGCCGCCTGGGCGCGCCTTCCGAACCGCTGCACTGACCCCTGCCGCTCGTCGTCCTGCGGGCCGCCGCTCGTCGCAAAGGCATCGCCCGCCTCCTGCAATTCGGTCGTCACTTGGCGCATGATGCGGCGATGGGCGCAGGGGAGCGCCGGCGGACGATTCTCTGTGCAACCAACCGATCGCACGTTCGTCCCGGCCGGCGGCGAGGCCCCATGGGCTGAGCATGTGCTGCACGGCGCACCGGCGCTGATCACCTATATCGACTGCCAGCGGCGCTTCCGCTTCGTCAACGCCACGCACAAGGCCTGGATCGGCATTGATCCCGCGCACATGGTGGGCCGCCGCGTCGATGAAGTGATCGATGAGCAGAGCCTGCAGAAGGCCGGCACCTGCCTCGACCAGGCACTCGCCGGCCAGCCTGCGGTGTACGAAGGCGAGTTGTTTGCCGGGCCGGGCCGCAATTACGTGCATGGCAACTTCCAGCCCGACGTCGACGACGATGGCCAGGTGCGCGGCGTGTTCACGGTGTTCATCGACATCACCGCGCGGCATGAGCTGGAAACGCGCCTCCGCGAGAGCGAGCAACGCATGAACGGCGCGTTCCAGCACGCGCCCATCGGCATGGCGCTGGTCACGCCGGGCGGCTTCATGCTGCGGGTCAACGACGCGCTCTGCCAGATGCTGGGCTATGACGAGCAGGAGCTGCTGTCGATGTCGCTGGTGGACATCACTCATCCCGACGACCTGGCGACGTCGCGCGAGATGTCGCGCTCCCTGCGCGAAGGCGATCGCGAAACCTACCAGCTGGAAAAGCGCTACGTGCACCGCGACGGGCGCGCGGTCCACGTGCTGCTCAGCGTGTCCGTGGTGCGCCGCGCGGAAGGCGAGCCCTTCCAGGCGGTGGCGCAGATCATGGATATCAGCCAGCGCAAGGCCTACGAGGAAGCGCTGTTCCGCGAGCGGGAACTGGCCGAAGTGACGTTGCGCTCCATCGGCGACGCGGTGATCACCACCGACCTCGCGCACCGCGTTACCTCGCTCAACCCCATTGCCGAAGCGATGACCGGCTGGAGCCACGCCGAAGCGGTCGGCAAGCCGATGAGCGAGGTGTTCCGGCTGATCGACAGTCGCACGCGAGAGCCGCTGCACAACCCGCTGATGGACGCTATTGCCCGCGATGCCATCGTCGAGCTCAAAGGCAATGCGGTGCTGCTTCACCGCAACGGCTTCGAGACCCCCATCGAGGATTCGGCCGCGTCCATCCACGATCACGCTGGCAGCGTGATCGGCGGCGTGCTGGTATTCCACGATGTCAGCGAAACCCGCGCGCTCGCACTGAAGATGGCGCACCTGGCCCAGCACGACACACTGACCGGCCTGCCCAACCGCAGCCTGCTGCAGTCGCGACTGGAGCAGGTGCTGGCGGCGACCGTCCGCCGCCATGACCAGGCGGCGCTGCTGCACATCGACCTGGACCACTTCAAGCAGATCAACGATACGCTGGGTCACGCGGCCGGCGACGAGTTGCTGCGCGCGTTCGCCACTCACCTGCGCGAGCACCTGCGCAGCGAAGACACGGTGAGCCGCGTGGGCGGCGACGAGTTTGTGGTGCTGCTGTCGCACGTCGACGGCCGGAGCGGCGCCAGCCAGCTCTGCGAAAAGCTGATGCGCACATGGCAGGCATCGCCGGCCAGCCGCATGGGCGAGTTCACCACCGGCTTCAGCGTAGGCATCAGCGTGTATCCCGACGACGCGTCGGACGCGGAAATGATGCTGCGCAATTCGGACATCGCCGCCTACGAAGTGAAGGTGCACGGCCGCAACGGCTACCGCTTCTTCACGCCCTCGATGAGCGAGCGCCCCGCCGCGCGGCTTCGCATCGAACAGGAGTTGCGCAAGGCGCTGCGTCGCGGCGAACTCAAGTTGCACTACCAGCCGAAAGTGGACGCCCGAACCGGCGCCATCATTGGCGCCGAGGCACTGTTGCGCTGGCTGGTCGACGGGCAGGAAATCTACATCCCCGACGAGTTCATTCCCGTCGCCGAGGAATCAGGCCTGATCGTGCCCATCGGCGAATGGGTCCTGCGCGAAGCATGCAGGCAGACGGGCGAGTGGTATCGCGCGGGCCGTTCCATCGTGGTGGCGGTGAACGTGTCCGCACCCCAATTCCAGCATCCAGGCTTCCACGCCACACTGCAGGCCGCACTGGCTGAAGCGGAACTGCCGCCGGCGCTGATCGAGCTGGAATTGACCGAGCGGATGGTGATGTCCGCGGGCGACCAGAGCCGTGCCCTTATGCAACGCATCAAGGACCTGGGCGTGAGCATGGCGCTGGACGACTTCGGCACGGGCTATTGCAGTCTTTCCTACCTGAAGTATTTCCCCATCGACGCGCTGAAGATCGACCGCACGTTCGTGCGCGACATCGCTTCGGATGCGGACAATGCCGCCATCACTGACGCGATCATCGCCATGGCGCATGGCCTGGACATGGTGGTGGTGGCCGAGGGCGTGGAGACGTCCGCGCAGGCGGAGCACCTGCGCGAGGCGGGGTGTGCGCTGCTGCAGGGTTTCCTGTTCGGCTCCGCCATGCCTCCTGAGGAATTCGAGCGCCAGCTCGTCTCCGAAGGTTTCTTGTAGGAGCGCGTCCTGTGCGCGGCTGACTTCTGCGGTGGGCTGCATGTTTATCGCTCCAGCTAAGACTGGTCGCGGCCTTCGGTTGCCGTGCTACCGCGAGGTTGCCGCTTACGACCGAAGGAAGTCCCTGTGGGACGCAGCGGGCGTTTCGATCTCCTGCCGGCGACGCGCAGCTAGTCCCGAGGGAAGCTCGAGTCACTTTTCTTTTGCTGGCTCACGCACGCGCTCTTGGCGTGCGAACAGCGCAGCCGGCCCGTACGCGGGGAGGCGCCATGGATGGCGCCGGCTTTGAGGAGCGAGGAAGGGCGGAACGCCCGGAGTCAAAGTCCCACGGGATGAGCTTCGCGTCAAAAGTAACCCAAAGAAGACGGCCTTTAGAGCCAAGGCTCATAGCGATATGCGAAATGGAAGCGCTCGAGTACCGAGGCCAGCCTTGGTGGGCTCGTTACTACCTCGAACGGCGCGGCTACACCGCAACGCGTCGTAGCGAAGAGGACTTAAAGCACCTTCGCTGGATTGTGAGGGAATGTGTGGGACGCCACCCTTTTCTCCCTCTCCCCTCCGGGGAAAGGATCGGGGTGAGGCGCGGACGCTCGTGAAGGCACTACCTACTACCTACCTCTGTAGGAGCGCACCCTGTGCGCGACCGCTGCGTTGCGGCGTACCTCGCCCTACCTCATCGCGACAATCGCGAATTGAGGCAACCATGCCAGTCCGCGGTCGCGCACAGGGTGCGCTCCCACAACGAACAAACGGCGACCATCAGCTCCTCCACGCGATGTGCCGCGAAGCGGCACGAGCCTTCACCCAACCCCTGTGTGGCGGTGAGGGGTGGACGATCAGGCCCCGCAGGGGTGCCCGACAGGACGTCGGGCACTTTTCGTCCGGGCAGGAGCCCGGTCGAAAAGCCCGGCCGCCCCTCACGGACTGGCTGGGCGCAGCCCAGACAGCGCCACGCGGGGTGCCCTTTCTTTTGGTTACTTTTCTTTGAGCACGCAAAGAAAAGTGACCCGGCCTTCGGCAGAAGGACGGAAGCCCGCGGCAGGCGAGCCAGACCGCGATCGCCCATCACTATTTCGGCCGTCTATTTCGAAATGCCGAATATGCACACCGCCGCAAACGTTGTCGCGCACAGGGGGCGCCTACAAAAGAAAGAAGGAGGGTCAGCGCGCGAATTCGGTCTCGTACATGAAGTAGTGACAGCGCTCCATGCCCAAGCCCGCGTAGGTACGCTGCGCCCGCTCGTTCTCCGTTTCCACGTACAGCCGGATACCTACGGCGCCGGCTTCCATCGCGCGCTGTTGCACTGCTTCGTACAACCGCCGGAACACGCCTTCGCGGCGCGCGGATTCCACCACGTAGACGCTCTGGATCCACCAGAAGTCGCCGGCGCGCCAATCGCTCCACTCGTAGGTGACGAGCAGGCAGCCAACCGGTTCCCCGTCGCGTTCGGCCACCAGGTAGAAGCCGCGGCGCGGTTCGTCGAACACCGCGGTGACGCCTCGCTGCAACACCGCCGGATCGAGTGCCTTGTGCTCGGTTTCCCAGGCCATGGCGAGGTTCCATTGGGCGATGGATGAAACGTCGTCGCGGGCGGCGAGGCGGGTGGTAATGGTCATGTCGTTTCGGCTCAGGATTTGGAAGGCCGCCGCGTGCGCGATGCACCCAGCTTGCGGGTAAGCGTGTTGCGGCCCACGCCGAGCGCGGCGGCCGCATGCTGGCGATGGCCTTCGTGGGCTTCCAGTGCCACCTGCAGCAGGGTGTGATCCAGTGCTTCGCGGGCGCGGGTGTGGATGTCCACTTCGCCATCGGCCAGCGCCTGCACCGCCCACTCGCGCAGGGCGTCGGTCCAGCCGTTCGCCGTCGTCGCGGTGGTGGTGGCGCCAAGCTCGGCGGGCAGGATCTCCACGCCGGGCGCAATCACTGCCAGCCGTCGACACAGGTTTTCCAGTTCGCGCACATTGCCGGGAAAATCGCGCTGGGCAATGGCCTTGAGCGCCGCGCGCGAGAAGCGCTTCGGCGGCAGTTTCAGCTCCTGCGCCGCCGAGGCAAGAAAGTGCTGTGCGAGCAGCGGTACGTCCGTGCGGCGCTCACGCAATGGCGGCAGCTCGATGCGCACCACGTCGAGGCGATGCTTGAGGTCCGCGCGGAACTGCCCCGCTGCCACGCGCGTGTCCAGGTCCTGGTGCGTGGCGGCGATGATCCGCACGTTGCCGCGTATCAGCTCGCGCCCGCCGACGCGATAGAACTCGCCGCCTGCCAGCACGCGCAGCAGGCGCGTCTGCAGCGCCAGCGGCATGTCGCCGATCTCGTCGAGGAAGAGGGTGCCGCCTTCGGCCTGCTCGAAGCGGCCAGCATGGCGACGCGTGGCGCCGGTGAATGCGCCTGCCTCGTGCCCGAACAGCTCGCTCTCCAGTAGTTCACTGGGGATGGCGGCCGTGTTGAGCGCGACGAAGGGTTTGTCGCGACGTGCGCTTTCATCATGCAGCGCGCGCGCGACCAGTTCCTTGCCGGTGCCGGTTTCGCCGGTAATCAGTACGTTGAGATCGCTCGCCGCCACGCGTCCGATCAACCGGAACACTTCGCGCATCGCCGCACTTTCGCCAAGCAGGGCATGCGTGACAGTGGGCTCCGGTGCGGGAGCCTGCGCCATCGGCGCGTCTGCCAACGCCCGTTGCACCGCGGTCACGGCCTGGTCGAGATCGAACGGCTTGGCGAGATAGTCCACGGCGCCGGCGCGATAGGCAGCCGCCGTCGTGGCCACGTCGGTGTAGGCGCTCATCACGATCACCGGCCCGACGCCTTGCGTCTTCAGCGCCGAAAGCAGCGCAAGCCCGCCTTCGCCCGGCATGCGCACGTCGGTGAGCAGCAGCGCGGGCCGCCCGTCGCGCAAGGCCTCGCGGACTTCTTCGCCGCTGCCGAACTCGCGTACCAGGAGGCCGGCGTCGCGCAGGGCTTCGGCCAGCACGAAGCGCACGCCGCGATCGTCGTCGGCGATCCAGATTTCGGGACGTGGCTCAGTCATGGGCATGCCCCATCGGCAGGTAGAGGGAAAACACCGTCTCCCCTGGACGGCTCGTGTAACGCAGTTCGCCGCCGTGCTCGCGGGCGATCTCGCGGGCCAACGCCAGGCCCAGCCCACTGCCGTCGCTGTGGCCGGAGACCAGGGGTTCGAACAAGGTATTGCGCAGCGACGCAGGAACGCCCGGGCCATCGTCGATCACGTCCACGCGCAAGGCCATGCGCGCCACGCGATCGCCCAGGCGCGTCGCCGGCTCGGCTCGGGTTCGCAGTACCAGCGTGTGGGCGCCCGCTTCCAGTGCGTTGCGCGCGAGGTTCAACAGGAGTTGCAGCAGGCGGTCCGCATGCCCCTGGATATCCGGCAGGCTGGGATCGTAGTCGTGGCGGATGACCGGCGCCGAGGGCTCGGCACGCAGCAGTTCGCCCAGCCGCTCCAGTTGCTCGTGGATGTTCACCGGCTCCGGCCGTGCTGCAACGCCATCGTTGCGCAGCAGGCGGTTGGCGAGCGTGGTGAGGCGATCGGCCTCGGCAATCACCAGCCCGGCGAGCGAACGCAGCTGCTCGTCGTCGACGCGCCGCTGCAACAGCTGCGCCGCGCCGCGCAGGCCGGCCAGCGGGTTCTTCACTTCATGGGCAAAGCCGCGCAACGTCGCCGACAGCGGCGTATCGGCGTTGGCGGGCGCGGCGAGTGGATGCACTTCGAGCAACAGGTCGCCGCTGGGCAAGGCCTGCATCGACACGTCCATGCGCCCGGCATCGCCGCGGATCGAGGGAACATCGATACCGCGCAACTGCAATGGCGAGGTCTCGCGCAGGGCGCGCTTGGCCAGGGCCATCCATTCGGCCTCGTGCAGCAGCACCGCCAGCGACTGGCCCACCGCACTTCGCGGCCCGATATCGAGCAGCTCGGCCAGTGACGGGTTGATCCAGCACAGGCGCAGCTGCGCATCCGCCAGCGCCACCCCGGTGGCCAGCGGCTCCGCCCAGCTACGGTCGGCCCTGTCAGTCATTGCACCATCATGGACAATGCGTCGGCTTGGTGCAACGCAGAAAATTTCCGATTTAGCCCGGTTTTTATTGCATTGCCCGATTATTATCCGGGTATATTACGTGATAGCGCGGCTCGCAGCGCCGACTGCCACGGACAAACCGACCCATGACCGGCCACATCGATCCATTGTGTTATCTCGAACCCAGCCAGGCGTCCGGTCGCGCGTTCGTGGCACGGAAGCATCAGGGCACGCTGGTGATGCTCAATCTGCTGCGCTTTCGCGACACGGCTGATTATTCGGCCCATTTGGAACTCGCGCCGGCGGCGCCGATCAGCGGCGCCTCGGCCTTCCAGCGATACATCGAGCACACCTCGCCGTACCTCCATGCATCCGGTGGGGACCTGAGCTTTCTCGGCGCCGGCGGCGAGTTCCTGATCGGACCGCCTGGCGAGCGGTGGGATCTTGTGATGCTGGTGCGTCAGCACAGCATCGAATCCTTCCTGGCGTTCGCTACGCACCAGGACTACCTCGCCGGCATGGGCCACCGCGTGGCCGCGCTGGAAGATTCACGCCTGCTGCCGCTATCGGAGCTGCCCTTGCCGTCCGTGCCACGCTGCGACATCGACGCATAGCAGCGCGACTTCGGAACACGGGCGGGGTCCTTATAATTTCCCTTCTTCAGAACCCGCGGATACCCCCATGCCGATGTCCCACATTCCCGCCTGCCCGGTTTGCGGCATGGAAAACACCTATCCGGACGGCGACAACTTCATCTGCCCGGACTGCAGCCACGAGTGGCCGCAGGTGGCCGCCGCGTCGGACGACGCCGAGCTGGTCGTGCGCGACGTCAACGGCAATGTGCTCAACAGCGGCGATTCCGTCGTGGTGATCAAGGACCTCAAGGTGAAGGGTTCCTCCATCCCGCTCAAGCAGGGCACCGTGATCCGCAACATCCGGCTGGTCGATGGCGACGCAGAACACATCGAAGGCAACTCCGACAAGATCAAGGGCCTCGTGCTGAAGGTGTGCTTCCTCAAGAAGGCCTGATCGGCCGTTGCCCGATCACTTCTTCGATCGGGCGCCGACGTAGGCCGCGAGATGTTGACCGGTGAGCGTGGAACGCGCGGCCACGAGCTTGGCGGGTGTGCCTTCGAACACGATGCGCCCGCCGTCGTGGCCGGCGCCGGGGCCGAGATCGATGATCCAGTCAGCGTGCGCCATCACCGCTTGGTGGTGCTCGATCACGATCACCGATTTGCCGGCGTCGACCAGCCTGTCCAGCAGGCCGAGCAGTTGCGCGACATCGGCCAGATGCAGGCCGGCGGTCGGTTCGTCCAGGACGTAGATGCCGCCCTTTTCCGCCATGTGCGTGGCGAGCTTGAGCCGTTGGCGCTCGCCGCCGGACAACGTGGTGAGCGGCTGGCCGAGGCTGAGGTAGCCCAGCCCCACGTCCGCAAGCCGCTCAAGGATGGCCTGTGCCGCGGGCGTGTGCGCCTTGCCGCTGCCGAAGAACGCCTGCGCCTCGCTTACCGACATCGCGAGCACTTCGCTGATGTCCTTGCCGCCGAAGGTGTACTTGAGCACCTCGGGCTGGAACCGCTTGCCTTCGCATTCCTCGCAGGGCGTGGCGACGCCGGCCATCATGGCGAGATCGGTGTAGATCACGCCGGCGCCGTTGCAGGCGGGACAGGCGCCCTCGGAGTTCGCGCTGAACAGCGCGGGCTTCACGTTGTTGGCCTTGGCGAAGGCCTTGCGGATCGGTTCGAGCAGGTCGGTGTAGGTGGCCGGGTTGCTGCGCCGCGAACCGCGGATCGGGGTCTGGTCCACCGACACGACGCCTTCGCGCCCGGACACCGAGCCGTGGATCAGCGAACTCTTGCCCGAGCCCGCCACGCCGGTCACTACGACCAGCACGCCGAGTGGAATATCCACGTCGACATCCTGCAGGTTGTGCGTGTTGGCGCCGCGCACCTTCAACGTTCCCGACGGCTTGCGCAGCGACGTCTTCAGCGCAGCGCGATCATCGAAGTGGCGGCCGGTGACGGTACCGCTGCCGCGCAGCTGCTCCACCGTGCCTTCGAAGCAGATGGTGCCGCCCGCCGCGCCGGCGCCTGGCCCGAGATCCACCACGTGATCGGCGATCGCGATGGTCTCGGGCTTGTGCTCCACCACCAGCACGGTATTGCCCTTGTCGCGCAGGCGCAGCAGCAGACCGTTCATGCGCTGGATGTCGTGCGGATGCAGCCCAGTAGTGGGCTCGTCGAACACGTAGGTAATGTCGGTGAGCGAGGAGCCGAGATGGCGGATCATCTTCACGCGCTGTGCCTCGCCGCCCGACAGCGTGCCCGACGAGCGATCCAGCGAGAGGTATCCCAGGCCGATTTCCACGAACGACTCGAGCGTCTGCAGCAGCGTGGCGAGCAGCGGCGCCACGGCGGGCATGTTCAATCCGCGTAGCCAGTCGGCCAGGTCAGTGATCTGCATCGCGCAGGCATCGGCGATGTTGATGCCCTTGATCTTTGACGAACGCGCCGCTTCGCTGAGCCGCGTGCCGCCGCAATCGGGACAGATGGTGAAGGTCATCGCGCGCTCGACGAAGGCGCGCACGTGCGGCTGCAGCGCATCGACTTCTTTGGACAACATCGACTTCTGGATGCGCGAGATCACGCCCTCGTAGGTCAGGTTGATGCCGTCGACCTTGATTTTGGTGGGCTCCTTGTAGAGCAGGTCGTGCAGTTCCTTCTTGGTGAACTTGCGGATCGGCTTGTCCGGATCGAAGAAGCCACAGCCGGTAAAGATGCGCCCGAACCAGCCGTCCATGCTGTAGCCGGGAATCGTCAATGCACCTTCATTGAGCGACTTGCTGTCGTCGTAGACCTGCGTGAGGTCGATGTCGGTCACCGAACCCCTGCCCTCGCAACGCGGACACATGCCGCCGGTGCGCGAGAAGGTCTGCTTTACCGTCTTCTTGTTGCCACGCTCGACGGTGATCGCGCCCACCGCATGCACCGACGGCACGTTGAAGGCGAATGCATTCGGCGAACCGACATGCGGTTTGCCCAGGCGGCTGAAGAGGATGCGCAACATCGCGTTGGCATCGGTGGCGGTGCCGACGGTGGAGCGGGCATCGCTACCCATGCGCTGCTGGTCGACAATGATCGCCGTCGTCAGCCCCTGCATCACATCGACATCAGGCCGCGCCAGCGTGGGCATGAAACCCTGCACGAAGGCGCTGTAGGTTTCGTTGATGAGTCGTTGCGATTCAGCGGCGATGGTATCGAACACCAGCGAGCTCTTGCCCGAACCGGAGACGCCGGTGAACACGGTCAGCCGGCGCTTGGGAATCTCGACGCTGACATCCTTGAGGTTGTTGACCCGCGCGCCATGCACGCGGATCACTTCATGGTTGCCGGTGTCGGCATGCGGCGAGGAGTGCTTCGGTTTGCCCGCGTCCGTGCGCGCGCCCTTCTTCGTGGCCATCTTCATCGGTCCCTCGATTGCAGGTTCGCTCAGCGCAGCTGCTGGATGCGGATCATGTTGCCGGCGGGGTCGCGAACGGCACAGTCGCGCACGCCATAGGGCTGGTCGGTCGGCTCCTGCACGATGTCCACGTCGCGCTTCTGCAACCGGTCGAAGGTGCCCGCGAGGTCATGCGTCGCCAGCAGGATGATGCCAAAGGTGCCCTTGGCCATCATCTCCGCGATGGTGCGCCGCTCATCGTCGGTGATGCCCGGACTGGCTTCCGGCGGATACAGCACGATGGAAAGCCCGGGCTGGCCCTTCGGCCCGACCGTGATCCAGCGCTTGCCGCCGTAGCCGACGTCGTTTCGCACTTCGAACTCGAGCGTGTCGCGATAGAACGCGATCGCGGCCTCCGGATCGTTCTGCGGCAGGAAGCTGGAATGAATGGTGATGTCCATGGCGTCTCTCTCGTTGGTGGCGAATGCCGTGGGGTTCAGTCTAGTTTCGCCTCGTCGGCCGACGCTTCTCGATTCCTGATCGGTCGCGTGACCTGCTTCGCCACGCAGGAGGGAATGCCCGCGGTCGCCTGGGCCTGCTCGGCCTTGTAGACGCTGGGCGACATGCCGACCAGTTCGGTGAAGCGCATGCTGAAGGTACCCAGCGACGAGCAGCCCACCTCGAAACACACATCGGTCACGCTCAGCTCGCCTCGGCGCAGCAGCGCCATGGCGCGCTCGATGCGGCGTGTCATGAGATAGGCATACGGCGATTCGCCATACGCAGCGCGGAACTGCCGGCTGAGATGTCCGGCCGACATGCCCACGCCCTGCGCGAGTGCTTCCACGTCCAGCGGCAGCGCGTACTCGCGATCCATGCGGTCGCGAACGCGACGAAGACGCGCGAGGTCACGCAGGCGTTGCTCGTCGTCGGGTCGGCTCGTCATCAGCCGGATCGTGTCATTTCGTGCCGGAGCGCTCAAGTGCGTCGAGCCTGTGCGGGCGATCGCGCCAGGGCAACCCGTTGCGGGCTTTCATGCTGCGCTTGGCGACCAACTTGATCATTGCATTGGCCATTCTTTTGTTCCGTCCAGTACGCTGGCGGCCACGCGTTGTGCCAAGGATTCGCATGACCATGATCGATCCCGCCCGGCCGCGAAGCATACGGCCGCGCCTTTCCCTGCCGCTGCAGGCGCTGATCGAAGCCATAGCCACCATGCTGGCTGCATTGGCCACCTTGGCCTGCACCATGGCGATCGCACCGGGGCTGGGGCCGTCGGTGCTTGCGGTCGTGCTGACATTGTCACTGTCCCGCAGCCAGCTTGATCGCGACCGGCGTGGACGCATCGAAGCGGCGCTCGTGTTGCCCATAGTCGCCTTTGCCACGCTGGGCGTGGGCTGGCTGTTGCGACACTGGCCGTGGGCGGGCGCAGCCACGTTCGTCATGGGCATGTCCACCTCGATCTGGCTTCGACGATTCGGCCCCATGGCACGACGCGCAGGCAGCCTGATCGCCCTGCCCTTCGTTACCTTGCTGACCGTGCCCCATGTGCATGCCGCGGCAGACGGCGTTCTACCGTCGCCGCTGGTGCCCATCGTGATCGCCCTGCTGGCATTGCTCTGGGTGAACGTCGCTCATCTGCTGATGAGGCGACTTTGCGGGCCGATGCAGGCGCCACCGGAGGCACCTGCATTCGCGCCAGCCGTGCGCGAGGACGCGCCGCGCCTTGCGCCGAGCACGCGCATGGCCGTGCAGATGGCCGTGGCGCTCGCGGCGGCGTTTGTGGTCGGGTTCGTGTTCTTTGCCGAGCGCTGGGCGTGGATCGTACTGACCGCTTTCATCGTCAACAGCGGCAATCGCGGCCGGCTCGACGTGCTCCACAAGAGCGGCATGCGCGTGGTGGGCGCGGCGGCGGGTACCGTGCTCGCATTACTGTTCAGCCTGCGGCTCGGCCTCGATGGAAGAACCACCGCTGCGCTGATGCTTGCCTCGCTGTTCCTGGGCGTCTGGCTGCGGCCCTTCGCATACGCCTGGTGGGCCCTGTTCGTCACCGTCGCACTGGCGTTGTTGCAAGGCTTCGAGGGCGGCACGCCAGCGGCGATGCTCTGGCAACGCCTGGAAGAAATCGCCATCGGTGCCGTGGTCGGCGTGAGCGCGGCCTGGTTCGTGCTGCCCATACGTTCCACCGGTGTGTTGCGGCGGCGCCTCGCGGATGCGCTTGGCTTGCTCGCGGCGGCCATGGATCCGGCGACGGCGACACGCGATCCAGCGCCATTCGACGCGGCCTGCCAGCTTGTCGCCCAGGTCGCGCCGCCCTTCAGGACCGTGCGATGGCTCACCCGTCCAACGCGTCATACACAGCCGGCGGATTGGGTCGATGCCCTGCTCGCCTGCCGTGCCTCCGCGGATGCGTTGATTACGCATGGCGCTGCAAACGGCGCACTGCGACAAGCCATCGGCGCCGCGCGAAGAGCACTGCGCGATCCTGAAACCTTGCTGCCCGCCCTGCGACATCTGCAGAAGCGACTGAACGATCACGCTCTCGAGATAGGGCACGACGCGATACCGAAGACACGATCAGCCGCCAGCGAGGCCTGATGCGCTGGTATTCGTCGTGATCGCTCAATGCAACAGCGGAAAATCCGCCAGCCGCCGCCAGCGTCGATCCTCGTTGACAAACAAGGAGACGGTTTCGCACCAGCAGTAGATCGGACCGTAGTCGGCGAGGCGTGCCCTCACTTCGTTGGCGATCACTTCCTTTTCGTGCGGCACCCTTCGCGCGACCGTGAGATGCGGAATGAATTCGGGAAAGGCGCCGCCGCCGATGGGCTGTTCCGGAAACGCGCGTTCCAGTGCGGAAGCCAGTTGCATGATGGATCGCACGGGCTCGGGCGCCAGCCACACGACCGCCGGAAACGTGCGCACTTCATGCAGCCGGAACATCGGCGCGGGCACCTCGGCAATCGTGTCGCGCAGGCGCGCCATTACCGCGGCGGAGAGCAATTCGCTTTCCATGAAGGGATAGATCAGCGTGATGTGCGCATCCAGGCCGCGGCGTGCCGAGGGGTCGTGCTGATCCCGAAAACTAGCGACGACGGGATCGGCTTCGGGAACCAGGAGTGCCAGCAGCGTTCGGGCCATGGCCGATCTTTACACGGAACCGCGTCATCGCCATGTCGCAGTGCACGCATGCCCCGATGCATACGCAGCCTTCACGGCGGAGCGGTGAAGCGTCAGAAGTTCTGCGTGGACGACAGCACGGTCACGCCGCGTTCGTCGAACGCCTCCACCGCCACTACATAGCGCACGCCCTTGTTCAACGAGCGCAGCGTCAGCTTCGTCGGCAGGTCGGCGAAGCGCTGGTAGGTGCTGTGCAGCCGATTGGCGGCGAGGCCCCAGCGCACGTTATAGCCAACGGCACCGGGCACGGGAGCCCAGGTGATTTCCGCGTTGCGCGTATCGGCCAGGCGCTTGGCGGTGACCTGGGTGGGCGCGGGTGGCGATGGGCCATCGGCGTTGCCGAACACGCGCAGGTCCGCGATGGCGAGCGTGTGTGCACCGACATGACCATGCACGTATCGCACGTAACGCACGCGTGCGGCCTGCGACAACTCGAGGTAAGCGTCCGGCCGGTCGCGCGCTTCATGCGAAAGATCCGCCAGCATGTCCCAGCGTTGGCCATCGCGCGAACCCTCGATGCGGAACTGCGCCACGATGTCCGGCGCATCGCCGTAGCGTCCTGACTGGTAATCGGCGAAGTTCACCTGCACCGCACGCACCGAGCGTTCGCCACCGAGATCGAGCGTAAGTGTCTGGCCTGCAGTGTTGCTCGCTGCCACCCAGAACGTGCGCGGGTCTTCATCGGTCGCTGCCGATGCCGGATGCCCGGGCAACGCCGACGACGCGGCCGCCGTCTTGCGATACGACAGCAGCATCCAGCCGGCAAAGGTGTCTTCGTTTTCCTTGAGCCGATGGTCGGGCATGCGCTGCGGAAAATCGCCGAAGCGCGTGTCCACCCACATCTGGCCGTCCGCATGAAAGCCGGCGCGATACAGGCCGATGCGGCGCTCGAAGGTCCAGTTGCTGCCGATCCACGAGGTACCGGTGTTCCACCAGTTGCCGTAGGCGTCCTGGAACGTGGAACCATGACCGACACCCTGCACGAACCCACCGGGCTTCTCGCCGATCGGGTTGTAGGACGCGTACTCGAACGGGCCCAGTGGAGTTTTGCCCACATAGACCCCGGTGCCATACGCGTTGAACTCGGTGCCCGGCGCGGCATATTGCAGGTAATAGCGATTGCCCTGGCGGTTCATCCATGCGCCTTCCATGAAAGGCAGCGTGTGTTCGTCGGTGTGGTCCTGGCCGAAACGTTCCCAGCCGTGTTCTGCCGAATGCAGCGTGAACAACGCTTGCGGCTTGGTGACAAAGGCGAGGCGCTTGCCCTCGCCTTGCGCCTCGTCGCCGAGCTTCAGGTCGATCTGCGCGGCATACAGCGGATGCACGTTGGACGAACCCCAGTAGAGATACGTCTTGCCGTCCTCGTCCTGGAACAGGCCGGGGTCCCACGGCCCCGGCGGCAGTTCGCCGGGCCTGAGCGTGTAGTGCTCATCGCTGGAGACAGCGCCCGGCACTGGCGGTAGCAGGCGCGTCCAGAAGTCCAGACGTCCATGCGCGGGGTCGGTGGAATATAGCAACGGCCGCGGCTGTGTCGCCGCCTGCATCAGGAACAGCTTGTCGCCCGCCACCAGCGTCGCCGGCGCCACTTCGCTGTCGAACGGCCAGCGGCTCGGTTTGACGAACCGCCAGTGCAGCAGGTCGGTGGAACGCCAATAGCCGTCGGCCAGCGTGAGGAACAGGTAATAGGCATCGCCATATCGCACCACCGCCGGATCGGCGCCGGTGCGATATGAGATGCCCTCGTTCATCTGCTCGAAGTTGTAGCGGTAGTCGATGTCGACGGGGTTCGCCCAGGTGCGCGAGGCCGGCTCTTGCGCCGCAGCAATTGGCGTGGCGAGCGCAAGCATGGCGGCGAACAGGCAGCGGCAAAGCGAAAGGCCTGGCAGCGGGGCAATGCGCGAACGAATCGAAGCAGACATGGATCCACTCTCTTGCTGTGCAGCGCAGCAACGACGATTTCTGCGTAGCGCGTGTATTGATCGGACGGGCCGGTCTGTATAAGACTCGCGACCTGCCATGTAAACGTTTACATCCTAGCCCGGCCTCGATCGGCCGGCTACCACTCTGCCGAAGGAACCGCCTCATGCCAGCCCCTTCCCCGCTCCGCCGCCTGGCTACCAGCGCCGCCATCTGCCTTGCGCTGATGGGCACTGCCCACGCCGCCACCGGCAGCGACACCGTGCAACTGCAGGTCGACGCCACAGCCAAGGGCACGCCGCTGCCGCACTTCTGGGAACAGATGTTCGGCTCCGGCCGCGCCGTGCTCGCGTTGCGCGACGACTACCGCAAGGATCTCGAAGCGGTGAAGGGCGCCACCGGCTTCAGCTACGTCCGCTTCCACGGCATCTTCGACCGCGACATGGGCGTGGCCTACCGCGATGCGCAGGGCAAGTTGCAGTTCAACTTCAGCTACGTGGACCAGGTCTATGACGGCCTGCTCGACCGTGGCGTGAAACCCTTCGTCGAACTCGGCTTCATGCCACCGGAAATGAGCGCCGACCCGGCCAGCCACCACGACTTCTGGTACCACCCCAACGTGATGCCGGCCAAGGACTGGAACGAATGGGATGCGATGGTGCGCGCCTTCCTGCAGCACGTGGTCGAACGCTACGGCATCGACGAGGTGCGCACGTGGTACTTCGAGGTATGGAACGAACCCAACCTGGCGTTCTGGGGCGGCAAGCCGGAGAAGCCAACGTATTACGAACTGTACGACCGCACGGCGCGCGTCGTGAAATCCGTCGACAAGCAGTTCCGCATCGGCGGCCCGGCCACGGCGCAGGCGGCGTGGCTGCCCGAATTCCTCAAGCACGTGAAGCAGAGCGGCGCGCCGATCGACTTCGTCAGCACGCACGTCTACGGCGACGACACCGCCGACAACGTGTTCAAGACCAATGAGAAGATCGCGCGCAAAGACATGGTCTGCCGCGCCGTGGACAAGTCGCACAAGGAAATCGTCGCCTCGCCATTCCCGAAACTGCCGTTGATCTACAGCGAGTACAACGCCTCGTACGCGAACCTGCCCAACGTCACCGACACCGTGTACATGGGCCCGTGGATGGCCAACACCATTCGCGAGTGCGCCGGCAAGGTCGACATGATGAGCTACTGGTCGTTCTCCGACGTGTTCGACGAACAGGGCGTGGTGAAGAACCCGTTCTACGGCGGCTTTGGCTTGATTGCCGCCGACCGCATCGAGAAGCCGGCCTTCAACGCCTTCGCCATGCTGCACAAGCTGGGCGACGTGCAGCTGCCGCTGAAGACCGACAGCGCCCTCGCCACCAAGCGCAGCGACGGCACCGTGGTGCTCGCCCTGTGGAACTACACGCCGCCGCTCGGCGACACCGCCGACTACACGCCCGGCGTGCCGACCGGTGAAGCCAGGCATTTCGACGTGGACGTGAAGCACCTGGGCAACGCCTCGCAGGCCACCGTGTGGCGCCTGGACGAAACGCACGGCAACGCCGTCGCCGCGTTCGACAAGATGGGCCGCCCGAATTGGCCGAGCCGCGAGCAGATCAAGCAGCTGCGCGAGGCGGGCAAGCTGTCGGCGCCGGAACAGGTGCCGGTGAGCAACGGCAAGCTCAGCATCGCCGTGCCGGTGCAGGGCCTCGTGGTGGTCGAGCTGCATTGAGTCACAGGAGCCGCATCTTCGCGACGACGGATGCGGCGCACTCCCGAAGGAGGAGCGCACCCAGTGCGCGATCGCGGCATCGATGTGTCCTCGTCGCTGGGTTGTCGCCGCTCATCGCGAAGGCACGGAGCTGACGTAACATGTCGCGCACTGGGTGCGCTCTACAAGGGCGGGCCCAGGTACAACGGCCGCGGCCACAACAGCCCTGACTTCACGCGCCGCGCTGTGGCGTCCAACAGCACCTCTTCGTCGCCACACTCCACGGCCTCCAACACCTGCGCCGCCACCACGTCGGGCGAGAGCTTTGTCGCATCGACGGCACGGGCCATGTCGGTATCCACATAGCCCATGTGTACCGCCAGCACCTGCGTGCGCTGCGCGCGCAGTTCGTTGCGCAAGCCGTTGGTGAGCGCCCACGCGGCGGCCTTGCTTACCGAGTACGCCGAGGTGTGAGGCAGCGTCGCCCAACTCAGCGCCGACAACACGTTCACCACACAGCCACCACCGGCGCGGGCCAGCGATGGCGTGAAGGCGCGGGTGAGGTCGAGCATCCCGAACAGATTGGTCGCGAGCTGCGCCTGGAGACCGCTGCTGCCTTGTGCGTCGAGCAGCGGAGCGTCCGGCATCATCACTCCGGCGTTGTTGATGAGCAGACCGACATCGCCCAGTCGAAGCGCTGCCGCAGCGATATGGTCGGTCCGCGTAACATCCAGTACCACCGTGTCCTCGCTCTGCGGCTGATCCTCCCTTGGCACCCTTACGCCTGCGTAGACCGTGGCGGCGCCGGCTGCTCGCAGTGCCCTCACGAACGCCGCTCCGAGCCCGCGCCCAGCGCCTGTGACCAAGGCCGTGCAACCGGCGATGCGCATGGCGACTCCCGTCGTTTTGAGGACGTCCTATCGCGCGGGAGCTGGTGTCGAGAGCACGTGAATGGCAATGCTGTCGCGATCGTTTACACGCACCAACGACAGCAATTTCATGCGACGTGCGCTATCAGCTCTGCCTTCGGGGTATCGCGTCACCGCAGGGTGCATCGGCCAGGGTCGGTGCGTGACGTGTGCGGGCCCTTCGGGCCTCCGTACACATGCGCCAACAGGAGTTAGCGTCATGTCCGGTCTTGCTTGTCCTCATGTGGTCCGGCGTTGCCACGATCGTCTGCCGGCGCAACTCAAGCTCTCACTCGGCATTACCGCGGCGCTCAGCACCTTGCTGGCGACGGAAAATGCACGCGCGCAGCAGTGGACCGGTGCCGTCGATAGTGACGTCACCAACTCCAATAACTGGAATCCCGCGCCCACGGACTATTTCGGCGACGTGGTCATCAACACTGGGACGAATGCGGCCGTGTGGACAGCGGGCGGGCCGATCGCTTCGCAAACCATCTGGGGAAGCAGCACGTACTGGAACGTGAGCTCGTTGAGCGTCGGCAGTGGTGGGGCGGGCCAATTCACCTTCAACGTCGCCAGCGGCAACACTGACGAGCGCGCTTATGTGTACGCCTCTAACGGCACGGCACTCGCCGTAGGTACAGGTGGCGGCGTAGGCAACGGCACCTTCAATCTTCGATATGGCACCGAGCCGGGCATCAGCCTGCAGCTAGCCAATTCGTATACTGAGCCCGGCTTCGTCGTTGGCATGGGCGCGGGCAGCCAAGGCGTCGTCAACGTGCTCGGTTCGGGCAAGGCCGTGCAGTCGCAGTCGCCATACGGACGCAACCAGTTTTCCGCGGGCAAGATAGGCAGCCAGGCCTCCGGGAACGTCGTCGGCGCTGCTGGAGGCACGGGCACGGTCAACGTGCAGGATGGCGCGCTGGTGTTCGACTCCTCGTACAACCCCGATGCCCTGCCGATGTTCAGTATTGGCGATGGTGCGGGCAGCCATGGACAGGTCAACGTGTTGTCGGGTGGCAAGCTCGCGATCAACCCGAGCTACACGAGCTCTGATCCACTGCAGAGCTTCGTGGTAGGAAGCAACGGCGGTACGGGTGTGCTTTCCGTTTCCGGCGCCAACGCGGGTGGCTATTCGAGCAAGGTCACTGTGGGCTATGGCATCGACATCGGCAGCGGCGCCGGCAGCCATGGCAGTTTCAACGTCCTTGCCGGCGGCAAGGCTGCCAATTACCAGCTGTCCGACCCTGGCCCTGGCAACCCGCTGACCACCGCGCGATTCGGCGTCGACGGAGGCACCGGCGATGCGTTGGTGTCGGGCGCGAATTCGGTCTGGTACGTGGGTAGCGTCGCCGTCAACGATTACTACGACAACGACACCGGCATCACGACGCCTGGCGACGTCTATCCGTACAACATCGGCGACCTTCACGTGGGTGCTTCCGGCGCAGGCACGTTGACCATTGCCGACGGCGGCGTGGTCAGCCTGGGCGCGCTGCATGAGATGTATCGCTACAGCTACGACGACCAGACCCAGGAATCTCTCAACTGGTTCCAGCTGTCGCAGTTCGACGACGGGCTGGGCACCTTGCATCTGGCCGAAACCGCAGGCAGCACCGCCACCTTGAACATCGGCGCGGCCGCGGGCCAGCCCGCCGCCGCTCCTGGCACGCTGAAGGCCGCGCAGATCGACCTGGGCCCGGGCACGGCGATCGTGGCCTTCAACCACACAGCAAGCGACTACGTGTTCTCGGTACCGCTGGTAGGCGCAGGCACCTTGGCAAGCTACGCCGGTACCACCTACCTGCAGCCTGCATCGAATCCGCCGGCGGGCGCGGCCACTGATAACAGCGGCTTCAGCGGGACCACCGCGATCTATGGCGGTGCGCTGGGTCTGCGCTACAACGCAGCCCTAGGCACCAGCAGCGTAAGCGTGCTGGGCGCCGGCGGCGGGCTGATCTACGGCAACGGCACCCTCATCACCAACACGATCGATATCACCGGCGGCGCCACGCTCACCGCCAGCAACGAGCAGGGAACGTCCGCAACACAGGCGGCCGTCATTTCGGGCGCGGGCAACCTCGCGCGCTCGGGCCCAGGCACACTCGCGTTGACGGCCGTGAACACCTACACCGGCGAAACGGACATCCACTCGGGCACGCTGGCGCTGGTGGGCAATGGCAGCATTGCGCAGTCGAGCCGCGTGGTGGCCGATGGCACGTTCGACATCAGCGCGGCCAATCCCGATCCCTTCATCGTCAGCCTCGCGGGCAGCGGCGTGGTGAACCTGGGTGCCTCGCAGCTCACGCTCACCGCCGCCAACGATACCTTCGCCGGCCAGTTCACCGGCAGCGGCCCACTCACGCTCGCCGCCGGCAACGAAGTGCTTACCGGTGACAGCAGCGGCTATACCGGCAACACCACGGTGGCCGGCGGATCGCTGTGGGTAAACGGCACCCTCGGTGCCGCCACCACATCGTTGGTGGTGAACAGCGGCGGCCGCCTGGGTGGCGGCGGCACGGTTGGCGGCAACGTGAGCATTGCAGGCGGCGGCTATCTCACGCCGGGCACAGCCGCGTTGCAGCCCGGCCTGCTCGGCGTCGGTGGCAACCTGGCGCTCGCACCCGGTGCCATCCTCGAATACGACTTCGGCCAGGCGAACACGCCAGGCGGCACCTTCAACGACCTGATCAGGGTCGACGGCAACCTCACGCTGGCCGGCACCATCAACATCACCGAGGCACCCGGCGGCACGTTCGAGCCGGGCATCTACCGGGTGATCGACTACGGCGGCACCTTGACAGACCTTGGGCTGTCCATCGGCACCACGCCGGTAAGCGGCCTGCAGGTACTCACGGCGATTCCGCAGCAGGTCGATCTGGTCTATGTGCTGCCGGGCATACCGCTGAGTTTCTGGGACGGCGACGCCGGTCCGAAGAACAACGCCCTCATCGATGGCGGCAACGGCACGTGGCAAGCCTCGGCAGGCAATGACAACTGGACCAACGTGAAGGGCACGCCCAACGCGCCGTTTGCCGATGGTGCCTTCGCCGTGTTTGCCGGTGCGCCGGGCACGGTGACCGTCGACAACAGCCTCGGCCCCGTCACGGTCGCCGGCCTGCAATTCGCCACGAGCGGCTATGTGCTGCAGGGCGACGCGATCACCCTCTCTGGCAGCACGGCCTACGTGCGCGTCGGCGAAGGCTTGTCGCGGCAACTGCTCAAGAACGGCTTGCCTGTGGCCACCATCAACGCCCCTATCACCGGTAGCGCCGAACTGGTGAAGGATGACGTCGGTACGCTGGTACTCGGCGGCGCCAATACCTACACCGGCGGCACGCGCATCCAGGGCGGCACGCTGCAAGTGTCGGCCGACAACAATCTTGGCGCCGCGTCGGGCGCTGTCACGCTTGCCAGCGGCGCGCTGGAGAACACCGCGAGCATCACCTCCGCGCGCCGCGTGACGGTAGAGAACGCAGGCGAGATCAACACCGACAGCGGCACTACGCTCACGCTGTCTGGCGCACTGGAAGGGAACGGCGCGCTGCTCAAGAGCGGCGCCGGCACATTAGACATCGCCGGCGGCGGCGGCTTCACTGGCCCGGCACTGGTGAGTGGCGGCACGTTGTCGGTCGATGGGGAGCTGGCCGGCGCAGCGGTGACGATGGCGCAGGGCACGTCACTGATCGGCAACGGTACGATCGGCGCGACCATGCTGCAGGCAGGCTCCAGCATTGCTCCCGGCCATTCCATCGGCACGCTGACGGTGCAGGGCAACTATGTGCAGAGCGCGGGCGCTGTCTACCAGGTACAGCTCGATCCGGCATCCGCCAACGCCGATCTCATCCAGGTCCAGGGCGCCGCGACGCTTGCGCCCGGTGCGGCGCTGCAGGTGTCGCGAATCGCCAACACGACCTATGCGCTGGGCACGCGCTACACGGTGCTGGATGCGAGCGGCGGGCTGACGGGCATGTATACCCTGGGTGGCGAGCTTGCGGTGTCGCCGTTCGCCACGTTGCAGGACAGCTACGACGCGAACCACGCCTACCTGCAGGTGAATCAGACTCGGGCGCTCACCGATCTGGCCTGTTCGCGCAACGCGAATGCCGCCGCAGGTGGGTTGCAATCGACCAGCACCGGCAACGCGGCGCTAAATGCCATTGTGATGCAATCCACCAGCGACGCCGATGGTTGCCATTCGCTCGGGGAGCTGTCCGGCGAGGCGTATGCCTCGTTGCGTGGCATCTTCATCGACGACAGCCGCTTCCTGCGCGAGGCGGTTAGCTACCGCATGCGCGGCGACGCCAATACCGCGGCCAGCGCGGGCAACGATGTGGTGGGCGCCAACGGTCTGTGGGGTCATGCGTTCGGATCGTGGGGCAACTACGACGCCCATAACGACACCGCCAGCATGGATCGCGACATCGGCGGTTTCTTCGTCGGTGGTGATCGCGACCTCGGCGGATGGCGGCTCGGCGCGCTGGCCGGCTACAGCCATACCAGCTTCCATCTCGACGGACTCGATTCGTCCGGTTCCAGCGATGACTATCACCTGGGCGTCTACGTGGGCAACGATCAGGGATCGATCCGCGTGCATGGTGGCGTGGCCTATAGCTGGCACGACGTGTCGATGACGCGGCACCCTTCGTTCGCCGGCTACAGCGCGAGCCTCAGTTCGGACTTCGATGCAGGCACGGCGCAGGCCTGGGGCGAGATCGCCTATGACATGCCCGGCCGAGACGCCGACCTGCAGCCGTTCTTCAACGCTGCTTACGTACGCTTGCGCACCAATGGCCTCCAGGAGGAAGGCGATACCGCCGCAGCCCTGTCCGGACGCGGCGAGCACTCCAGCAATACCTTCAGCACGCTCGGCGCCCGTTTGACCTCGCCCCTGGGATTGAGCGACCACTCGTCGCTGGAGCTACGCATGAGCGCTGGCTGGCGTCACGCCTATGGGCAGCTTTCGCCGTCGGCGGTGCTGCAGTTCGTGGGCGGCACACCGTTCGGTGTGGTGGGTGCACCGCTGGATCGCGACGCATTGGCGGTCGATGTCGGCGTCGGCGGTCGGTTGTCTCGCGACTGGGACGGTGGCGTGAGCTATTCGGGAGTGATCGGTAGCAATAGCGGCGACCACGGCGTGAAAGCTTACGTGCGCTGGCAATTCTAACGAGACCTGCAGACGCATGACGCAGCTGCAATGGACCCTCCATGGTTCACCGAGATCCGCGCCGGGCGCGATGGGCCAGCTGCGCGCGGCTGCACCGGTGCACATCGAAACCAACGGCTACCTGCTGCGCACCGTGGTGCCGAACGACATCACCACGCGTGCGGTGGACTGGGTCAATAGCGAAGCGATGCGCACCGGCCTCAACCTGCCGCCGCTCAACTTCAACCTCGACCGTCTACGCGCCTTCGTCGACGGCTTCGACGGGCTCAACAACCACTTCATCGGTATCTTCGACCGCGCCAGTGGGCAGCTGATCGGCTTCTACACGCTGGACGTCAACGTGCCGCACAAGGTCGGCAACATCACCTGCGGCATCGGCGAAGAGGCCTACCTCGGCCGACGCGTGCTCTGGCACACCATCGACGCGCTGCTGGACCACTTCTTCACCTACCGCGGCGTGGACAAGATCACTGCGCGCATTCTGGCGAAGAACCAGCACATGCTTTTCAACTTCATCGACAACACACGCTTCGTATGGGAGGCGAAGTTGCGGCGCGAGTGCCTCGGCACCAACGGCGAACGTCTGGACGTGCTGGTGTTTGCCGCGCATCGCGACGGCCGCAGGGACGACGGGACAGCGCCATGATCGCCACGCCCACACGCAACGCGAAGCTGCCGCTCCGGCTTGGCCGCTTCGCCGTGCTGCGCGATGCACTGGACTACGCCGCACACGGCGACACCGGCATCAACTTCCATGATGTGCGTGGCCGCCTGCAGGAATCGATGTCGTACGCGCAACTGCGCGATCGCGCCCTGGCCGTGGCGTGGCGGCTGCATCGTGGCGGTCACGTCACCGGCACGCGCATCGCCTTGATTGCCGAAACGGGCGCCGACTTTCTTGCCGCGTTCTATGGCAGCCAATACGCCGGCTTGGTGCCCTGCCCGCTACCGGGTCGCGCGCCGGTCGGTTCGGTGGATGCCTACGTGGCCTCGCTGTGTCGCTGGCTGACACGAGCGGATGCATCGCTGCTGCTCGTGCCCCAACGCCTGCTCGGCTGCGCCGCGCTGGCCGCCGCGGGTTCGGGTACCACCGTGTCCTGCTACGAAAATCTGCCGCGCATCCCGGAAGAAGGCCATCGCGACGCACCGGCGCCTGCGCACGACGTTGCCTACGTGCAGTTCTCGTCCGGCTCGACCGCCGAACCGAAGGGCGTGGTGGTGACCCAGCAGGCATTGATGGCCAACGCCACGGCCATCGCGCAACACGGTTTGCGCATGCATGCGGACGACCGCGCTTTCTCGTGGTTGCCGCTGTACCACGACATGGGCCTGGTGGGTTTCTCGGTGGTAGCGTTATGCGGCCAGCGCAGCGTGGATTACCTCGCGCCCGCCAGCTTTGCTGCCCGGCCGCTGCAATGGTTGCGCCTGATGAGCACGCAGCGCTCCACCATTGTCTACGCACCGCCGTTCGCCTGGCAGATCGCCGCGCAACGCTACGGCGGCGAGCCGGATATCGACCTGTCGGCGTTGCGCATCGCAGGCATCGGGGGCGACATGCTGGAGCCTTCCGTGCTGGATACCTGTATGCAAAAGCTCGCGCCAGCAGGGTTGCGCACGTGCGCATGGCAACCCAGCTACGGCATGGCCGAGGCCACGCTGGCGATCAGCATGACCGATGTCGAACGGCCGCCCACCGTGGATGATGTCGTGCTGGCCTATGCCAAGGACGGTACGCCCTTGGCGGCGAGATCGGCCCGGTGGCGCGCCACGCGCCGCCTGGTGGGCGCTGGCCACACCTTGCCAGGCATCCAGCTGGAAGCGCGCAGCGATAAAGGTGCGCGCTTGCCCGATCGCCACATCGGCCACCTATGGGTGCGCGGCAACAGCATCATGCGTCATTACCTCGGCGAAACCCGCGACCGGTGCGATGAGCGGGGCTTCTTCGATACCGGTGACCTCGGCTATCTGGACGATGGCGAGGTATTCATCACCGGGCGCAGCAAGGACATGATCCCGATTCGAGGCCGCAACGTGTGGCTGCGCGACCTGGAATGGAGGGCTGAACGCGTGCGTCCTCTCATGCCGGGCGACACGGCGGCACTGGCCTTCGATGCGCCGGCCGACGCCAGCCTGGTGCTGTTGGTGCAACGCAGGATCGCCGATGCGCAGGAAGGCTCGGCGCTCGCCATTCGCATCACGGAGGCGATCCTGCAGGCATTGGGCGTCAGTGTCCGGGTCCAGTTCGTTCCTCCGCGCAGCCTGCCCCATACCACGTCGGGCAAGCTCGCTCGCCAGGAACTTGTCCGGTTGTACCTGAGCGGCGCGCTGCAACCGGCGGCCGCTCCCGATGCCCCCGCCCGTGACCTGGAGCCGACGACATGAGCGCCCTGCTGGAAGCCAAGGACATCCTCTCTGGATGCTTGTTCGTGCCCGTCGACCGCATCGGCGACGATGTCTCGCTGCAGTCCATCAAGGAACTGGACAGCTTGTCTTTCGCCGCCATCGCCACCGAGCTTGAGGAACGGCTGGGACGACCGATGGATCCGGTCGATCTGATCCGGCTTCGCACCGTGCGCGACCTGGCCGGCCTGATCGAACGCCATCGCTGATGCATTCCACCGAGATCTGCAATGCGCTCTACCAGCACGCGCGCGAGCACAATGGCCGGAACCTCGACATCGAGCTCAACGGCGTGCCCGTGCTGCTCGTGCAGCGCTACGAGGACGCTGACCATGTGCTGCGCACGCACGCGTCGAGCTATCGCAAGAACATGGACTGGTTCCGGCAAGCGCTCGGCTCCTCGCGGTTTTCCGAAGACGGCAGCGCGTGGGAAGTACGCCGGCGGCTGACCCACGAATACTTCACGCACTTCGATCGCGACCAAACCTGCCGTATGGCCATGCGTTACGGGCGTGAGGCCGCCAACCAGATGATCCACGCTGGCGCTGCAGGCGCCACGCACATCGACGACGGCGTGCTGCGGCGCATGGCCGTGTCGGTGCTGGTGGAGAATTTCTTCGGCCTGCCTTTCGACGACACCGGCATCGACCTGGAACGCATCGCCGAACTCATGGAATATGGCTCGGCCTATGCCTTCGTGCCCTCCGGGCGTACCGATGCGCTCTACGGCGATGCGCTGCGGCGACTGCCATCGCTGCGACGGCGGGTGCTTGGCGACCTGCGCATCTTCCGCGACCGAACCAGGCCGCGAGGCGCGATGCTTGAGGGCATGCTGGCTGCCGACAACGATCCGGATAGCCGCATCGTGCTCGAGCACGAACTGCTGACCTTTTTCGCCGCAGGCGCGGAAACCAGTGCGGCGACCGTGGGCTGGACGCTCTACCTCCTGGCCATGCATGGCGATCTGCAGGCATGCCTGCGCGAGGAGGCGCATGCCCGGGCTTCGCGTGTCCATGAGGAGGGATGGTCAGCGCTTTCCGATTTCGACGCGCTTGCGACGCTGGTGTCCGAAGCGCTGCGCCTGTATCCGCCAACGCCCATCGTTGCACGACTGGCCACACTCACTGATCGGATCGGCGACCGCGAGGTATGGCCCGGGCAAAACGTATTGATCTCATTCGTCGGCATCCAGCATGACCGGCGGCACCGGCCCGACCCGTGGCGGCTGCACGTCGACAGTGACACGCGGCGACGCACCGGCGCCGGCGTGCATACGGCCTTTAGCTTTGGACCACGCATCTGCGGCGGCAAGCAGTTCGCCCTCGTGGAGCTGATGGCGTTCGTGTTTGTGCTGCTGCTCGAGGCGCGCTTCGAACCGACTTCGCTTGACGCGCCCCGCTTCCACTGGAAGTCGCAGATGCTGCGCGAGGGTGGCCAGCCCGTGCGCGTATCGGCCGCGTGACGTTCGGCAGTGGCGATGCGGTGGCACCGCGCCGAAGCTTGCCTGGTCCTTTTCCGTGGGCGCATCGCATGACGAGATGGAGCAAGGTGGCGTGGGTCCTGGCATGGCTGCTGGCATGCCATGCGGTGCAGGCGCAGCGCGCGCCCGTCATGCAGTCATTCGATCTTCGCGTGCCGTGGTCGCCTGAGCCCGTGAGGGTCGAAGGCAAGGCCTCGCTCGTCTACGAATTGCACCTCACCAGCTACGCGAAGGCACCGCTGCGACTGACGGGCATCGCCGTTATCGATGATGGTGGACATGCGCTCGCCACCTTCGAAGGCAAAGCGCTGGACGCCGTGTTGGGGCGCCCGGACCATCCTGCGGACAAGGACCTCACGCAGATACCGCCGGGCGTGGATGCCGTCGCCTATCTCACGGTGCCGTTCGATCGAACCTCCGGCGCTGCGTCAACGTTGCGACACCGCATTACCTACGCGAGTGGCTCAGACACACCGTCGAGCACGACGGTCGAGGGCGGCGCTTTCGCCGTGTCTCCGCGCGCTTCGTTGCCGCTGGGGCCACCCTTGCGGGGCGGTCCGTGGGTGGCGATCTACAACGCGCAATGGGAGCGCGGCCATCGTCGCGTGCTCTACGCCACCAACGGCGCTGTACATGTGCCCGGACGATTCGCGATCGACTGGATTCGGGTGGGTCCGCAAGGAGGGTTTGCGCATGGCGATGGTGCGAAGCCCGCGGATTGGCTGGGCTACGGTGCGGACGTGCTGGCCGTCGCCGATGCGACGGTGGCATCCACGGGCAATGGCATCGGTGAGTCCGCCACGCTGGCCGAACACGCGGCGCAGAAGGTGCCGCTCGAAGACGCCGCGGGCAACTACGTCGCGCTCGATCTCGGCGGGGGCCGCTACGCGTTCTACGAACATCTCAAGCCCGGCAGCATCACGGTGAAGCCAGGCCAGCGCGTGCAGCGCGGCCAAGTGATCGGACGACTGGGTTTCACCGGTGAATCCACCGGTCCGCATCTGCATTTCCATGTGGCTGATGGCAATGCGCCGCTGGGGGCGGAGGGCTTGCCGTACGGATTTGCGCATCTACACGTGGTTGGTCACTACGACGATATCGAGGCCTTCGGGCAGGGCAAGCCGTGGCGCCGCTTGCCGCAGGCTGGCGGCGAAATGCTGGACGATGATTTCCCGGCACCGCTCGACGTCGTTGATTTTTCGGAGAAGAGCGCTCGCTGAGAGCAGTCAGCCCGCTGCTGGCGCGCGACACCCGCTGACCCCCACCCGACGCGGTCGATGCGCTGAGGTTTCAGCGAAAGACGGCGGGCATCCGGCGCTCACCGAATCCGGGTTCTACCAACGGACGCGGATACCGACATCGCCCGCGATGCCTTGGCGATCCTGGTTGCCGGAGCCCACGCCAAACTGGTATCCCAGCTGCGCGTAGAGGCTCAGACCCACGCCAAACTTCGCGGTGACTCCCCCTGCAACATCCATGCGCGTGCCCTGCGAAGCCAGCGGCACCTGGTCGACGCCCGCATACGTGGCCGTGGAACCGCCGCCCATGTCCCGCCAAACATTGGCGCGCACGTACGGCTGCCACACCTGTCCGTTATCGCGCACGATGGTCCACTGCCCGCGAACACCGATCCGCCCTGTCGACCCGTTCGACGAGCCTAGCGACACCCTGCTGTAGATGTCTTCGGTCGAGCGAAACCAGACGTGCTGCCAGATCCATTGCAGTTGCGGCTCAAGGATGAAGTTGGGCCCCCACGCAAGGGCGATGGGGTACCCACCTTCCAGCGACGCCAGCAATCCATCGCCGCGTGCCACCAGCGAAGCGTATTGCGTGCGCGCCGTGCCGTTGTAGCGCGTGCCCTGCACGACGCCATCGAGATACCAGCCCGAGGGGCCGTAGTGCGTCCAGTAACCGCCGCCCGATACGGCGTCCATGTTCACGCGGCCGGTATGCGCCAGCACGTAATCCGTCAGCTGCGAATTGGTGACCAGGCCATCGATGTCGGCATGCGTGTTGGCGTAAGCCATGTACACGCCCGCGGCGTCGTAGTGCTCCGCAGCGAGGCTGCCTTGCCAGACGTCGAATCCGGCCTGCGCGCCCAGCAACCTGCCATTGGCACGCGGGTCGGCGTACGCGCGATAGTGATCGTCGATATCGCGCCCGAACACGCGACCCCACGCCGACGTGGCCCAGCCTTCGGGGTCACCCTGCACGTTCGCTCGCGTCAAGGTATCGCCGATGCGCTCGTGCATGGTGCCCAATGTCGTGAGACCCATCATTTGCGCTAGCGGCTGCACCGTACCGTAGGTCGCCAGCTCCGGGCCGATGATCGGATACGTGCCGGGCGGCAACGGTTCGGGCGGTGGATCAATCGGCAAGGGAGGCGGCGGCGGGGGCGGCTCCGGCGGAGCGGGCTCGGGGGCCGGGGCCGGTGCGGGTGGAGGTGAAGGTGCGGGAGAAGGTGTAGGAGCGGGAGCCGGCGCGGGCGGGACGACGAAGTCCGACCGCAGATACCAGCTCTCCGCGTTGCTGCCATCGACCGCGCCACGGAACAGCGCATAGTCGTAGGCTCCCGCACGCAGTTCGCCACTGAGCGCGAACGCATCGCTGCTGGTGATCGCGCTGTTGATCGCATCCACGACCGGAATGCCGTTTGCGCGCGTCACAGCGCCGGGGCCACCGGTGTTGTTGATCAGCAGCAGCGTATGGCCGCTGGCCGAACCGCCATCGATCACCAAGCGATCCGATGGCGCGTCGTCGTCCGCGAGGTACGTGTTGAGCGCGATCGTGCCCTGGTTGCCCACGTAATTGCCGGCGACGGTCACGGTTCGATAGGAAGCGGCGTCCGTCGGCATGGCTGACAGCGCAGCGGTCATCGGAAAATCGACCACGCTGCCGGCATTGCTGAGGTTGGTCAGGTTCGAGCTCGCCGTGACGTGCCACGTGCTGTTGTTGCTCATGTTCAACGTGGTGGTGCTGAGCGTGTCCGTCATGATGCGGCCATCGAGCACCGAATGACTGGCATCCATGACGAGTGTTGCGCCCAGCTGCCCACCGGCCGTGAGCGGTCGCGCCGAACTGTAGATGGCCGCCGTCGCGCCGGTGAGCGTGGAATCGGTCAACGAGACGTTGGCGATGCCGCCGTAGATGCGCAAGGCGACACTGGTGTCGGAGATCACCGTGGTGTCCGCCAGCACCATGTTGTAGCTACCGTTGATCGGCGGATCCAGCGCGGAGCCGATGGGCGCACCGGTTTCGGTGACAGCGACCAGCGCCACGCTGGAAGGCGGCACCGGCGGCAGCGTGTCGATGGCGAGCGGTGGTGGCGGTGTGGCCGTGTCCTGCTCCGGCGTGGTTGGCGGCAAGGCCGGCAAACCCGGTGTCGCGCCTACCACCGGCGACGTCGCGAGCGTGGCAGGGGCATCGAATACGATGCCGGCGCCGCCCGCGCCGCTGGCATGCATGGTGGCGCCGGTCGCGTTGAATGTGCCGCCGTTCTGGATGCGCACGCCATAGGCGTTCGCACCCGTCGTGTTGACGGACGTACCGCCCGTTGCACTCGACAACAGGTTGACCGTGCCTGCGTTGACGTAGATGCCGTAGGTACTGGCCTGATCGGTCGCGATGCTGCCACCGCTGAAATTCGTGGTGCTGCCGGTCCAGCCGTAGATGCCGTAGCCGCTGCCGCCGTGCGTGGCAATGGTGAAGTCGCTGAGGTTCACAGTCGCGGCACCCGAGCCCGCCAGCAGGCCGTACGCCGACGAGCCCTGCGTGGTGATCGAACCCCCCGCGAGCGTGGCGGTCGAACTGCCGGAAACCCACATGCCGTAGGCGGTTGCACCTTGCGTGGTGATCGCCACCTGCGAGCCGGCAGCCGTCGACGTGCCATTTATCTGCAACCCGTACGTGCTGGCCTGCGTCGTCCGGAGTGCGAGGCGGTTGAGATTTCCCGTCGCCGTGCCGAGCTTCACCGCATGACTTCCCGCACCGGTCGTCGACACGGTCACCGTGCCGGCTATCGACGGATCCGTATTGGTGTTGAGAGTGCCCCCTGATTCGGCATTGAGACCGAGGTTGCCTGCAACGCTGGTGGTGATGGTGGAGTTGCCGTTGATGGTGGCGGTCGATCCGTTGTAGACCTGCACGCCACCCGCGCCAGAGACCTTGGCGCCGTTGGCGGCGATGGTGCTGTCGGTCAAGGTGATCTGGCTGCCGCCCCACGAGCGCACGCCCCAACTGTCCTGGCCATTCACCGTGATGGACGTATCGGTGAGGTTGATGGTCGACGTGGCGCCATAGGGCCGCATGCCATCGGCCGTGCTGCCATTGGTGACGATCGTGACGTTGGAGCCGGTAAGCAGTGAGCTGCCCGCGCTCGATTCCGGCATGTACAGGCCATGCACCGATGTGCCATTGCCCGTGAGCAGCACACCTGCGCTGCTTGCAACGATGTTGACCGATCCATTGGCGATATAGAGCGCATCGTTGGGCGCACCCGAGCGGTAGTCGGACGTTATCGCCACCACGCCAGGCGTACCGAGGTTGGGATCGATGGTGACCGACGCGCCTCGAAATACGCTGACACCTGCACCGCCCAGCTGCGCCGGGTAAGGCGGCGCGGGATGGATCGTCACGCTGCCTTCAATGACGCCCGTGGGTATCTTCGACCCGTCGTAATACTGCTCGTAGGTGAGCGTGGTATTGGAGGTGATGACGGGGCTTGGATAGATCTGCGCATGCGCGGCCTCGGCCGCAAGCAGCGCCAGCGAGATCGCCATGACCAGTCGCTTGCGGTTGGCGCGGGGCAACGGCCCATCGATACGCTTGGTGACGAGACGCGGTGTCCGCATAAAAGCAGCCTCCCTGGCGGATGCCTGGCTCGATCAGGGGCGGATTAGCCAGGCGAAGCGTCGGCCGCAGCAGCGAGCGCGACCTGACGCACATGGGAAGCTCGATGATCGAAGCACGCCGCGATTCGCACAACCGCATTACTACCTAGAAGGCACTGCGTATAACCACGCATACCATTCACGCGCGTGGAGGTCCGTTGTCATGCTGGGGCCTTCAACCGAAGACGCGTGGAACGCGTGCTTGCCTGGTGGCGTCCGCTATTCGCAACGCCTCCAAGTGCTTCGCACCCACGCTTGCCGACTTGGCAGCGACACGCGATCTATTGAATCGGAAAAAACGACGGGCGCCGAAGCGCCCGTCGTTGCTGCGTCCATCGATGGATGCGCGATCAGATCGCGTAGTACATCTGGAATTCCAGCGGATGCGTGCTGGCGCGATAGCGGGTGACTTCCTGCATCTTCAGCGCGATGTACGCGTCGATGAAGTCGTCGGTGAACACGCCGCCGGCCTTGAGGAAGTCGCGGTCCTTGTCGAGCGCGACCAGTGCTTCGTCGAGGCTCGCGCACACCTGCGGGATCTTCTTCTCTTCTTCCGGCGGCAGGTCGTACAGGTCCTTGTCGGCCGGCGCACCCGGGTCGATCTTGTTGATGATGCCGTCGAGGCCGGCCATCATCAGCGCGGTGAACACGAGGTAGCCCGAGTTCATCGGATC
>Ga0209258_100393_pt1 | contig 55177 bp, 56 predicted proteins | sample Araplaol_mTSA_r2_FD_184281 | JGI IMG/M metagenome (GOLD analysis project Ga0209258, IMG submission 184281) | Arabidopsis root microbial communities from North Carolina, USA - plate scrape CL_Col_mTSA_r2 (SPAdes) (version 2) | ecosystem: Host-associated > Plants > Roots > Endosphere | place: USA...
TTCCGTGTCGTTTGGGTTCGAATTCGAGCCAGGCCAGATGACAACTGCACTTTGGCATTCGTGGCTCTCCCGGTATGCTTCCGACACCTCGCGTCCAGCGCGGTGAGCGGTAGTCCGAGGTCGGCCAGGAGCGGTCGGTGGCGACGGTCAGCTTTGGGGTAGGCTATGCGCAGTTTTCGACGAACTGGGAGCCCATGAGGTCCGAGATCCACCGCTTACTCGCCACAGCCTCCTTAGGTCTCGCCTGCAACATTTCGATAGCCTCGGACGACGTCATGCTTTCGCTCGCGCACGGGAGCGCGGCCGAGGTCCAGACGGAGAGCCGATTGCGGTCGCTGCTGTCGCGATACGATCTCTCGCCGTGGACCATCACGCGACGAGTAATCATCGATCAAGACGAGATTCCCCACAGCCATCCCGTCCTGACACTTCATTCCCGACATCGCAATGACGACGAACTGCTGCTGTCGACCTATGTGCACGAGCAGTTGCACTGGTGGCTGGCGACAAGGTCAAAGGAGACGGCAGAAGCCGAGGCAGAACTGAGACTGCGCTATCCGAAAATTCCGGTGGGATATCCCGAAGGCTCGTCGGATGACGACGGCAATTACGAGCATCTGTTGGTGATATACCTCGAGTACCGAGCGGACCAAACGTTGCTCGGGGAGCTCAAAGCACGCGAGGTAATGCAGTTTTGGGCCAGCGATCACTACACCTGGCTATACGAGAAGATACTGAGCGAATCCGACGTGATTGGCCGTGTCGTGAAGAAGTATGGGCTATTGCCGCCGCGAGCTTGATCAGGATGTGGCGCTGGGTACGGGCTTCAGCAACTGTCGGCCAGCAGCTGCCACTGGCGGGCGTCGGCTTTTAGGGTAGCTTGCAGTACTGGCATCAGTTCGGAGGTGTCATGGCTTTTGTGTACGAGGAGATCGCTGAAGCTGACATCGACCGCTTCAACCTCTACAAGACGGAGAACCGCTACGGTCTCTCGAAGCTTCCGTTGCACTGGTCGTTCGACCGCGAGACGGATACGTGGCTTCGTCGAATTGGAAGCGATCGGGAAGTCCCGAACCGGGAACGCTTCGAATTTCGCTATAGCGGCGTCACAGAACAGCTTGTTCTTGACAAGAAGGTTGAGCGGCAATCGCAACACCTGGTGTTCACCTGGAGCGGCGACCCTTGGCTGAGCTCAACTCGTGATGCCAGCTACTTAGGCGCCTTGCGAGCAGCATTGACCGCATATGAGGACGGTCGACGGCATGGCGCGACTGGAGACCTCGGAATCGAGTTCGGGTTTTGACGGAGCTACAGTGCGGAAGACACCCGGATCCTTCCCGTCATCGGCGGCTAGCGGCCAGAAGCTGCCTCTCAGCGACGTCCGGTTTCAGGCAACCACATCACCAGCTACGATGCGAGCTGTGCTGCAACCACCACTCGAACCACCCGAATCCGTCCGTGAGTTTTTTCTCGCGGCCGGTTGGCCCATTGCCAGGCCGTCTGCGGATCAATCCATTCCAGAAGGGCATCCCGCTGCCGTGGTACTCGAGGCGTTCGGAGGCCTGCGAGTGGGCGGCTGCGGTCACGGCGAAGAATGCGCGAGCAGCGACATCGAATTCGGACATAGCGACTATCAAAGCAACTCGATAATTCTCGAATGGCAGAGGCTCTTGTCGACGAGGCTGGTCAATATCGGAGAAGTGCACCATTCGCATGGAGCGCTCTTCGTCGACGATTCGGGCGCGTGGTATGGCATGAGCTTCATACATGACGCGTTCTGGTTCGAAGGAGCCTCATTTGCGGAGGCCGTCGAGCGCATCCTCCTTGGCCGTAGAAGCAGGGCGATGCTTCGTCCAGATCAGACATCCGTCTCGATGTACGGAGTGGAGATTTCTGGCGGACATCCTGACGCCTACGAATGGCGCGGAGGCGCTTCGCGCGCGAAGGTGTGACGGTTGTAGTTCGGCCTGCGGCCACAAGGAGCCGTTCGCGACCGGCCGCTTTCGGCGGTCAGACTGATCGGACAACACTGGACGCTTCACCTTTGACTCTCTGTGATCCTAGGAACATCGCACTGGTCACGGCCGCCTTCATGGTGGCTCCGATCTCACATGCACAGCAATCGGCTCCGCTTACGTGGATTGCCGGCGATTTCTCGGGCGAGCACAACAGCCGCGTGGCGTTAGCGGTAACCGCGCGCGTGGCTGGCCGACCCTGCCTGTTCCAGCTAGACACTGGTGTCAACGATGCAGTCCGTTTCTACGATGGGTCCCCTTCCGTCGACAAGGCGGTGACGCTGCCGGTTGAGTTCCTGGGCATCTCGGTGGCAGTGCCGACCTCCGTCGCAGTTGCCGGGAGATTGGATAAATGCCAGCAGGGCCAGTTGGTTGGAACCCTGGGCAACGCATTCTTCGAATCCGGATCGCTCACCCTTGACCTGCAGTCGTCGAAGGTCAACTTCACGTCCAGACCCACCCTGGCCAGAGATGAACGAGCGCAACCGTTGTTCTATGCACGCTGGACACCTCACGGCGGCCACCCTCTTGTGGAGCTACGGCGAGCCGGGGTGCTCGAGGGCTACGTCCTTTTGGACACTGGCAGCGCCGCCAGTGGCTTTTCACCGTTGTCGCGGGCGCAATGGGATGCAGCGACTGGCTCCGCGCCGCTCGCAGCCACCAACTCCGTCCACGAGTTCGCGGTGTCGTCCTGGGGCCGAACGCTCATGTGTTATTCGACGCAAGGCGCGGCTCCGTTGCAGGTCGGCAGTTGGCCCCTTGGTTTGCTCCCTGTGACCTATTGTCCAGAGCTTGACTTCATCCCGCCGGTGAAGTTGGAAGGCTTGGTTGGATTGAGTGGCTTCACGAAGGCCGTGATCACCATCGACTATCTCTCCGGGCGCTGGCTGGTCGATCGGTTGCAGTAAGCTCGCAGTCGGCCAGCATCGGTCGCTCGTTGAGGTCTGCTTCGGGGCAGGCGGCTACTTATGCATTCCTGACGACTTGGCTGCAACACTGCTGTCAGTCACGGAACAATCATCTCGACAAGGCTATGAAGCGCGAACGAAGGTTTTGGTTTAAGGCGAAGGCAAGCGGGCTGGGTTGGTCGAGGCCACTGACTTGGCAGGGATGGCTGATCTACATCGCAATGTTCGGTGCCATGGCATATTTCTTCTTCACGGCCGAGACCATCGGGCAGAAGCTGTTGAGTGTGTGGGTACCGATCGTGGCATGCATCCCGATTTTCTGGAAGTTCGGCGAGCCGAAGTCCAGTGGGAGATCGTCCGGACGATAGTCTGTGACGGGCCTGCTGTCGACCAGTAGCGGGCGTCGGCGGGGCCGGGTTTTGGAAGCGTCGTCCGAAAGTTAGGTGCCTGCGCCGGCTCAGCAACAAGTTGCTAGACTTGAAGCGCCCAATTTCCGCAGGAGTCCACGTCATGGACCTCTTCCTTGGCAAGAAGGCCAGTTCCTTGATCCCGGTCGTGATGTCTCTGACTGCCTTGGCATTGGTCGGCGTCGAAGTCTCGATCCATGGCATGAGCCCAGGGCGTGACGAAGGTGCTTTGGCGCATCTGTATCAGCTTTTGGTCGTGGGCCAAGTCCCGGTCATCTTGTTTTTCGTATTTCGTTGGATGCGTCGAGCGCCGCTCCAAGGGTTGCGGGTGGTCGTAGCCCAGGCGTTCGCATTGGCGGCAGCGCTGGTGCCCGTACATATGATGGGCTGGTAGCGACTGCCGGCGCGCCGCTCGTGTCGATATCGGAAGTCGGCGGACTTCGCCATATCCGGGATGGGGAGGATCACGACGCCTTCCGCATCCCGGATATGGAGAACTGATGCCACCTGTACGCTGCTGGTGCGGGAGCGCTTTGGGGCGCGAGCGATGCCCGCCTTGCAGCGGAACTTGCCGCCAACAGGACATCGGCGAATGGCGGCTGGCGCTGCGTTGCTGCCGATGGCCAACCCGATGGGAGCGGTGCGTAGTCGCGCTTCGCGATAGATCAGCGAGGCACCTGCCGAGGCTTGCGCCCACCCAGAGCCCGCACGTCAGGACCTGGCTCCAAACCGGTGCGGCATGGCGCCGCCGAATCACTTGGTTGAGGCGCGAACGATTCGAAATCGGGACAAATCGGGGCCCTTCCCTGGCATAGGGGTTGCACTGATCCCTTCGCCCGCCACGAGCGGGCGTCAACCCGAAAGGAACTCCACATGTCCTCCACGTTGCCTCACCCCACCCCGAGGTTCGCCGCTCTCATGTTGTCTCTTGTCGGCTCGGTGCTCTGCGCCAGCAGTGCCAATGCGGCAAGTCCGCGACTGCTGGCGCGCGAGGTGTCATGGAGCTACGACATGCAGGATGGCAGCGTCGTCCGCATGGAAGTCCAAGGCGGACGCGTGCTGGTGGAGAGCCCCGCTGCGGAGTACTGGACGATCGTGAACTCCAATCTGCTGGTGAGCCCGGACGGGCTGCGCAAGATTCGCCTGATGCGCGACTTCAACGGCACGGTCGACCGCATCGAGATGCAAGTCACGAAAGCCCGCTGAACGAAGAGGTAGGCGATGCGGCAGGCATCGGCTGCTGCATCACCACTGAATCGTGACCGGAGCAACTTCCCTTCGATCCGCCTAGGCATTGAGGGTGGTCGGCGGCGCAGACTGAACGATCCTGAGGTAGCTCGCGACCGGCAGCTAAGCAGGCGGCGGCTTCATTCCGATTGCCAACGGCCGGAATTGGCCGCGAAGGCGTCGCCCCGCGCCAGTGCAACGAGTTGCGGCGCTCGCGGGCGTTCTGCTCCAAATCGGCGATACGGAAGTCTGCTTCCGGGCGCTCAATCCGGCCTGGCCGACGGCGGCTTTGGGTCGACTGCAGCCGAAAGCGCCGCTCCGAAGCGGTCATTCCCGCGCCAGGCCGAGGCGCGAATCGTTCAAATCCGTTCATCGGCAGTGACGGCGTCCGCTTTTCGGCGCGCCAAGCGGTCAGGCGACTGAAGCGCGCCACAAGCCGACATCGACTTGGGCGGCTTTCGCGCCGCGACCGCACCTCGATGTTCGTGTGAGCGGACATGGCGGCGGCGATGCGCCATGTCCGGACCCGCTGCATTCCCGCCGAAACGATGTTTCGCCGCGACTGAACGGCCGCAATTGATGGGAAGTGAGAGGGGAGAATTCGCGTTTGCGCCTCGACCTCGACGCCCTTCGATCGGCCGAGGCTGTCTCAGACTCCAAAGGTGCGGAACAAGTATCGTTCTGACCCATCGCGGATCACGAAGGCTCTCGAAGAGGAGCATGTCGCGGTCGACCGACCTTATTCCAAGCCGACGGAGCTTATTCCCCCCATTCACAACCAGTGTTCCGCAGGAATAAGGTCTGTCGGGCGGTCCCTGGGTGAGGTGTGAACGTCGTGAAAGCTGCGAGCACTGTCGGAACTGACCGCTCGGCGTCTTCCGATCTGAAGCATCGCTAAAAGGTCTGTCGGGGATTGTTACGCGATTGCCGCGAGGAGTCATCGAGGCGGAGGCGCCCGCTGGCGTCCTCGGAAAATTGGACGAGCCGTAAGACCATCGACGGGCTCGAGGCGAGCTGTTACGGCCTCGTGCTCAGCTCCTCGATGAGGGCTCCATGCCTGCTAGAGATCGAGCAACAGGAAAGCCCGATGGCTTGCGAGAATCTGCCTTTGAAGGGGCCCATGGCCCAGGGGCTCGGGGCTCCGGAAGTCGCTTGTGCTGCCGCATTGACGCGACTGTGTTGCGATCGTCAGAGGTGTCGGGTCAGATCTAGCGCGGACTTGATCTTCGCGCGTTTTGGCGTGCTGACCTTCTTTGACTCGGGCTTCTCGCGGCTTGGCTGCGAATTCACGTCACCGCCGTGCACCTTAGAGTGGCGCTGGGCGGTTTCAGCTGCCTTCGCGGCAGCTTTCTCGGCTTGGGTTCGAGATGCCTTGCCCTGGGCGTCATTGAGTAGCCGCTGTTGACGCTCGTTCGCAACCCTGAACTGCATGGCGGCGTCCGATTCTGGCAAACGGAACGGGCACGTTTAGTTGAGCAGCTTTTTGCCAGCAATGCCGAAGCCACCGACGCCGAGAATAGCTGCGAAGAGATTCTCCACCGTGAGGCGGTCTCGCTGGTAGTCCGTTGAGGTGTTGTAGATCGCTCGCATCCGGTCCATGTCGATCTTGACGACGCCGCGTTTTCCACGAAGATCCTCAACTGCAGCCGCATAGCTAGATGCGAAGAGCCGCCCGATCATGCGACGAAGGCCGAACGACAAAGAATGAAGTTCGGGCCCGTCACGCTCAAGCTGGATGTCAAGGTCCGCCGCCGGCATCAAGGTCTGGAAATCGGTGACGAAGCGAGCAAAGTCCGGGCTCTCTGGCGGCTCGGCAAGCATGATGAGGGGAGCAGACAGGAAACGATCGGTGTCTTCAGGCGGCCGATTCCAGAGCCTGTGACCTAAGCTGTAGTTGCCCAAATAGATGAGCGGCACGCGGAGCTCGCTCAGCTGAGTCAGAACCCGCGCAGTCAGCGCATTCGCGGTCGCACTTCGCGAGGCGAACTGCATTTCATCGGCAAAAAGGCCGCAGCACCCTCGCTGATACATCCGCAGTGTGAGGAGATTGACGTCCTGCCCGGACACCTTGGCATATTGCTGCTCCAACCCAAGCTCCCTCGCTATCTTGCTGAGGATTGAGCTGCCTGAGGTGGCGGTTTCGATGTCGATCCTCACCATTGGGACAAGCGGAAATGCCGGCAAATCGGGCGAAGCGCGCACAGGTGCTTGATCCCCAAGAAGTCGCGCAAGCGCTCGTATCAGCTGCGACTTTCCCGCTCCATTGGGGCCCGTCAGCTGCGTAATTGGTGGTCCAACCGACAATGTCGGTGCCCCTCTTGCACCTGCTAGAAACTGCGACTGGCTGGCGTAGTACGCCTTCGCATGCGAAGCGATCCTCGTGGTACGTCCTGACAAGAGCGCGATCGACGAGGCGACGCGCACTTCGGAAGAACTTCATGCCCTTGGCCTGGATAACCAGCGCCTGGTCATCAATGGCGTGTTCCATGCGAGTGACCGGAGCGACGCCGTCGCGCTGTCCATCGAAACCCTCGGAGAACGAGCGCTCGACAACATGCCTGATGCATTGCGAGCATTGCCTCAGGACAGGGTGCCGCTGCGCGCAGCCGACACGGTCGGCCTGCCCGCGTTGCGTGAGTTGCTGTCTGTCGAAGTCGCGCCAGTCGCCAAGAGCTCGACCGGCACGGTCGAACCGCTCGGATCCCTGCCGGGCCTCGATGCACTGGCCGACGAACTGGCCGCCGCGGAGCATGGATTGATCATGGTCATGGGCAAGGGCGGGGTCGGCAAGACGACCGTGGCCGCCGCGCTGGCCCTCGGGCTCATCCAACGTGGCAAGACCGTCCACCTGAGCACGACCGACCCGGCCGCGCACCTCGCGGGGACGCTCGAAGGGGCGGTCGCAGGACTGCGGGTCGACCGCATCGATCCGAAGATCGAGACGCAACGCTACATCGACAAGGTCATGGCGGCCAAGTCGCCGGGACTCGACGCCCAGGAGCAGGCGCTGCTGCTCGAAGACTTGCGCTCGCCCTGCACGGAGGAGGTAGCGGTGTTCCACGCCTTCTCGCGCATCGTCAGCGAGGGGCGCAGCGCCTTCGTGGTGCTCGACACGGCTCCGACCGGGCATTCGCTGCTGCTGATGGATGCGACCGGCGCCTACCACCGCCAGGTGATGCGCGAGTTCGAAGGGCAAGGCTCGGGTCGCGTGGTGACGCCGCTGATGCGGCTGCAGGATGCCTCCTATACCCGCATCGTCCTGGTGACCCTGCCGGAGATTACGCCGGTCTCGCAGGCCTCGGCGTTGCAGGACGACTTGCGCCGCGCCGGTATCGAGCCGTATGCGTGGGTGCTCAACAAGAGCGTGCTGGCGGCGGGCACGCACGACCCGCTGCTGGCAGCGCGATTGAGCGGCGAGCGCAGCCAGATCGAGCGCATGGCAGGCGGCCTGGCGAAGCGGATCTTCATGCTGCCTTGGCTGGCTCGCCCGCCGATCGGCATCGCCGACCTGTCGAAGCTGGTCAGCTCGCGATCGGGCGCACCGGCTGCCCGCACCTGACGGTGTCCATCTTCCAGTCTCGAGGTTCCCCATGTACGGATTCACGACGACGCTGCGCGCGACGACCTTCGACCAGGCGCTTGCCAAGACCATCGCTGCATTGAAGGCCGAAGGCTTCGGCGTGCTGAGCGACATCGACGTGCAACACGCGATGAAAGAGACGCTCGGGGCCGAGATGCGTCCGTATCGCATCCTCGGTGCGTGCAATCCGCCACTGGCGCATCAGGCCCTGCAGGCCGAACCCGACATCGGGCTGCTGCTGCCCTGCAACGTGATCGTGCGCGAGGAGTCGGACGATCGCGTGGTGGTGGGATTCCTGGATCCGCAGATCATGGTCAACCTGGTCGGCAATCCGCAAATGAGGGCAGTCGCGGACGCTGCGGAGCAGCGACTGCGCCGGGCCAGCGAGAGTCTCGGAGGCAGTGCGGCGCAACCCGCCTGACACGCGGGCTCGCTTCTGTCGTGGCGCCTGGCCGGGCAGCGAGTCCAGGCCTGGCCGCCGAGGGGCTCTGCGGCCATGCTGGACGAAGACCTATTTCAGGACGACCCCGTTGGCATCGCTGACATGGACGGTGACCGGAATGCCGGCGCGAACGCTCTGGGTGACGGTGCAGAACTCCTCGAACTGCTCCAGGACGCGGTCGAGATGCTGCAGGCTGTCGGCGGCGACGCCGAGCCGCAACCGGGCGTCCATCGCCAGCACCCGCGTCCGGCCTTGCTCGTTGCGTCCGACGTGGGCCTGGATCTCGCAAGACAACGGTTCGGGGCTCTGCTTGTACTTGCGCAGTGCGAACAGCAGGGAATCGGAAAGGCAGTTGCCCACCGCGGCGGCCAACAACTGGACGGGCGACGGGCCTTTGGCCTCGCCCAGAGGCGCTGGCTCGTCGGATAGCAAGTCCGGGACGCCTCCGGAAAACACCACGGCGAACTGATAGTCGCGCTGCTGCGCCAGGGAGACGGTGATTGTCTGTTCGGCCATGGGAGTACCCGTTGCGTAGGCGTGCGATCTATCGAGTTTTGCCGCGCCGCGCAGGCGGCGCCACGAAGGCGGCGCGAAATGGTGCCGTGCGTTCGAGCTGCCTGGCAATGCTGCCGCAGACCAGGTCGCACAGCTGGTAGACCGACTCGTCCGCGATCGCATAGTAGGCGCTGTTGCCGCGCGACTCCCGGGTCACCAGGCCGTGCTGGGTCAGCAGTGCCAGGTGGCGCGAGACGTTGGCGGAGCTGCAGCCGCAGGACTGGGCAAGCTCGCCCACGTTGCGCTCCTGCTCCCGCAGCAGGTTCAGGATCTGCAGGCGCGTCGGTTCCGACAGTGCCTGGAAATAGCCCGCCACCTGCAGCAGGGCCTCGTTCGACAGTCCTTCCATGCCGCGCCACCCCTGGAGTTGATCTCTCGCAATCATGCCTCAGGACATCCCTTCCACAATGAATCATTGTGCAATTGTCTACTTGACTATTTAGCTATGTGCGCAAATACTACATGAAATTCCAGCGCTTCGGGCTCCGTCTTCCAGGGGCTTGAACGTCGTCAACAAGGAATCTGCATGAACAAGCGCTCCTCGATCCCTGCTGTTGCTATTGCCGCGGTGCTGACACTGGTCTGCGCCGCTCCTGCCACGGCAGCCGCACTGGCCTCCGTGGTCGCGCAGCCAGCAGCTTCAGGCTCGACAGCCGGCTTCGATGGCGTCGTCGAGCCCGTGCGGCAGACGACCATCGCCGCCCAGGTCTCCGGCGCGGTCGTGCAACTCGACGCCAAGGTGGGCGATGTCGTCAAGAGCGGGCAACTGCTGCTGCGCATCGATGCCCGCGCGGCCGACCAGAACGCCGCTGCCAGCGATGCCCAGGTTGTCGCTGCCCGGGCCTCGCTCGAGGTGGCCACCAAGCAGTACGAGCGCCAGCAACAGCTGTTCCGGAAGAACTACATCAGCCAGGCCGCCATGGAGCGCGCCGAATCCGAGTTCAAGGCCACCCGCGCGCAACTCGCGGCCCAGGCGGCGCAGGCCGGCGCCGTGCGAACCGAGAGCGGCTTCTATGCGATTCGTGCGCCGTTCGGCGGTGTCATTGCGGCGGTGCCCGTGAACCTGGGGGACATGGCGATGCCCGGCCGGCCCCTCGTGACGCTGTACGACCCGGCGGCGCTGCGCGTCTCGGTCGCGGTGCCCCAGACCGTTCAAGCGCGAATGGAAGCAGGCCAGGCCCCGCGGCTGGAACTGCCCGGACTGCCTGGCAAGACGCAGTGGGTTGCCCCCACACACGTGGAACGCCTGCCCACCGTCGACGCCGCCACGCACACGGTGGTGCTTCGCCTCGATCTCCCGGCCGGCCAGGCGGGGGTCTCGCCCGGCATGTTCGCGCGGGCGTGGCTTCCGATGGCCGGCGGCGGGATCCCGGACGGCAACGTGCGGGTGCCGTTGTCGGCGATCGTTCAGCGCGCGGAAATGACCGGGCTCTACGTGATCACGCCCGAAGGCAGGCCGGCGCTGCGCCTGGTGCGGCTCGGCCGGATCGAGGGCGACCAGGTCGAGATCCTGTCCGGCCTGATGCCGGGCGAGCGGGTGGCCAGCGATCCGCAGGCCGCGGCGCGAGTGCGTTGAGGTTCGCCGTGACCGACCCGAATCGAACCACCGCGCTGGGCCCCTCTGGCCGGATCGCCGCGTTCTTCCAGGCGGCCCGTATCACGCCGCTGCTGGCGCTCGTCGCGCTGCTGCTCGGTCTCTTTGCCGTGATGGTCACGCCGCGCGAGGAGGAGCCACAGATCAACGTCACGATGGCCAATGTGCTCATTCCGTTCCCGGGAGCGTCGGTACGGGACGTCGAACAGATGGTTGCCGGTCCGGCCGAGCAGGTGCTTGCCCAGATTTCGGGTGTCGAGCATGTGATGTCCATGTCCCAGCCCGGCCTGGCGGTGATCACGGTGCAGTTCAAGGTCGGCGTCGCACGCACGGAGGCGCTCGTGCGCTTGTACGACACGGTCAATTCGAACGCCGATTGGCTCCCCAAGGGGCTGGGCGTGCTCGATCCGATCGTCAAGCCCAAAGGCATCGACGACGTGCCCGTCATCACGCTGACCCTCTACAGCAGGAATGCGGCGACGGGACCCTTCGACCTCGAACGCGTGGCGCACAGCCTGGAAGCCGACCTCAAGCGCGTCCAGGGCACCCGGGAGGTGACCACGCTGGGTGGCCCGGGTCGTGCCGTGATGGTCGAGATCGACCCCGCACGGATGGCCGGGGCGGGCGTGACGGTTCCCGACCTGCGCACTGCATTGCAGTCCGCGAGCCTGGGCTTGCCGGTCGGGGAACTGGTCGCCGGCAATCGCACCGTCGCGGTGGAGTCGGGGCCGTTCCTGCAACGTGCAGGCGACGTGGCCGAGCTCGTGGTGGGCGTGCATGCCGGCAAGCCGGTGTTCCTGCGCGACGTCGCCATGGTGCGCGACGGTCCGCCGCCGCCCAGCCGCTACGTCTGGTATGGCGCGGCCGCAAAGGGCGACGCAGCGGCGGCCGACTACCCGGCCGTCACGCTGTCGATCACCAAGAAGCCCGGCGAGAACGCGATCGATGTGGCCAACCGCGTCATGCAACGCGTCGAGTCGCTGCGCAACACCGTGATCCCCACGGACGTGCAGGTGGCCGAGACACGCAACTACGGCGCGACGGCCAACGACAAGGCCAAGAAGCTGATCGAGAAGCTGCTGTTCGCGACGGCCTCCGTCGTCGCCCTGGTATTCATCGCGCTGGGCCGGCGCGAGGCGGCCATCGTCGGCACGGCGGTGATCCTGACGCTGACGGTGACGCTGTTCGCGTCCTGGGCCTGGGGATTCACGCTGAACCGGGTGTCGCTGTTCGCGCTGATTTTCTCGATCGGCATCCTGGTCGACGACGCGATCGTCGTGGTGGAGAACATCCACCGGCACCAGCAGCTGTCCCCGGGCAGGACGCTCACGCAGATCATCCCGGGCGCCGTCGACGAAGTCGGCGGGCCCACCATCCTGGCCACGCTGACCGTCATCGCCGCGTTGTTGCCGATGGCCTTCGTCTCCGGCCTGATGGGGCCGTACATGAGCCCCATCCCGATCAACGCCAGCATGGGCATGCTGCTGTCGCTGGCGATCGCGTTCATGGTCACGCCCTGGCTCGCGCGGCTGTGGATGAAGGCCTTGCCGCCCGGGGACGTTGCTGGAGCAGGGCACTCGCCCCCGGCCCACGGCTTGGCCGCCAAGCTGGGCCCGTTGTTCGAACGCGTGTTCCGTCCGTTGCTCGACGACCGGCGCGGCGCGCGCAACCGCGGCTTCCTGGGTGCAGGAATCCTGGCCTTGATCGCGATGTCCGTGGCGTTGCCGGGCACCGGCCTGGTGCTGCTGAAGATGCTGCCCTTCGACAACAAGTCGGAGTTCCAGGTCATCGTCGACATGCCGGCGGGCACGCCGGTGGAACAGACGGCCGCGGTGCTGCGCGATCTCGGCGCGTACCTGGTCACCCAGCCCGAGGTCACCGACTACCAGGCCTACGCCGGCACGGCGGCGCCGATCAATTTCAATGGACTCGTGCGTCAGTATTACCTGCGGTCCGGCGGCAACGTCGGCGACCTGCAGGTCAACCTGGTCGACAAGCACGAACGCTCGGCGCAGAGCCACGCGATCGCCATGCGCGTGCGGCCAGCCCTGCAGAAGATCGGCCAGCGCTTCGGTGCCAACATCAAGGTCGTCGAGGTGCCGCCCGGTCCGCCGGTGCTGTCGCCCATCGTCGCGGAAGTCTACGGGCCGGAGGCTCCAGGCCGGCAACAGGTTGCGAAGGCCGTTCGCGCGCTGTTCGAGAGCACGCCGGGGCTGGTCGATGTCGACGACAGCAGCATCGCGGTGACACCTAAGAAGATGCTCGTGGTCGATCGCCAGAAGGCGGCAATGCTGGGAGTCCCGCAGGAAACGATCGTGACGACCCTGCGCGCGGGCCTGGCCGGCGAGGCGACCTCCTACCTGCATGACCAGAGCAAATATCCGGCCGCCGCGACCCTGCAACTGCCTGCCGATCGCCAAGGCGACCTGAACGAGCTTCTTCAACTCGACGTGCGCAGCGCCGCGGGCAACCTGGTGCCGATCCGGGAACTCGTCACGGTGACCGACAACGTTCGCGAGCAGCCGGCGTACCACAAGGACCTGCTGCCCGTGAACTACGTCGTCGCGGACATGGCCGGCAGCATCGACAGCCCGCTCTACGGCGTCTTTTCCATGCGCAGCAAGCTCGCGAACATCGCCACGCCGGGCGGGGGCAAGGTGGCCGAATACTTCATCCACCAGCCCGACGATGCGTACCGCGACTACACGCTCAAGTGGGACGGCGAGTGGCAGATCACCTACGAGACCTTCCGCGACATGGGCGCGGCCTATGCGGTGGGGCTGATCCTGATCTACCTGCTGGTGGTCGCGCAGTTCGGCTCCTACCTGACGCCGCTGATCATCATGGCGCCGATCCCGCTGACCATCATCGGCGTGATGCCCGGCCATGCCTTGCTGGGCGCGCAGTACACCGCCACCAGCATGATCGGCATGATCGCGCTGGCCGGCATCATCGTGCGCAACTCGATCCTGCTGGTGGACTTCATCAACCTGCAGGTGCGCGCAGGCGAGGACTTCAAGCAGGCGATCGTCCACTCGGCCATCACACGGGCGCAACCCATCCTGCTGACCGGCCTGGCCGCCATGTTCGGCGCCTTCTTCATCCTCGACGACCCGATCTTCAACGGGCTGGCCATCTCGCTGATCTTCGGCATCCTGGTGTCGACGGTGCTGACGCTGGTCGTGATCCCGATCCTCTATTTCGTCGCCTACCGCAATCGGCTCGGGGCGATCACCGGGGCGGTCGATTCGCCCGTCGCGGCTTCCCCCGTCCTTCCACAAGGAGCTTGACCATGACTTCCTGGCAACTCGTGCGCATCGTCGCCGGCACGCTCATCCTGCTGTCCCTGGCGCTGGGCATCCCCGGCAGCCCCATTTTCGTCAGCGCCTGGTGGCTCGCGTTCACCGCATTCGTGGGCGTCAACCTGCTCCAGAGCGGGCTGACCAAGTGGTGCCTGATGGAGACCATCATGCGCAAGCTGGGCGCCCGCCCGGGCGCCTGAGGGGGCCGACGTGAGCGTCGTCTGTTCACCCACGTGGCCTCGATTCGCCTTCGCGCTGGCCTGCGGCCTGGGGGCGACCCTTTGGCAACCCGCGGGGGCGACCGACCTGGTCGATGCCTGGCGCGCCGCCCAGCAGCACGATCTCGACTACGCAGCGGCGCGAGCCGCGCGGGAGGCGGGGGCAAGCCGCCGCGACCAGGCGCATGCGCTCTGGCGTCCCTCGGTGATGCTTTCCGGCACGGCGGGCATCGCGGGAAACGGCACCCACGCCAGCGGAGCGCAGTTCTCGGCGCCGGGGCTGGGCACATCGTCGGGGGTCGCGTTCGACACGTCGATCAACCGCGGCACGCTCGGGCGCGTCGGACTGAGCGCCAGCCTGCCGCTCTACGACCGCGAGCGCGATGCCCGGGGACGCCAGCTGGAGCTGTCGGCCGATGTCGCCGACCTCGAGTGGGAGGCCGCGCAGCAGGAGCTGATCCTGGACACGTCTCGGCGCTACCTCGATGTGGTGTCCGCGCAGGAAGCCCTGCGGGTCTTGAAGCGGCAGCAGCAGGCCGTGTCCCAGGCGCTGGTCGAGACGCAGGATCGCTTTCGACTGGGTGACGTGCCGATCACCGATACGCACGAGGCCGCGGCGCGATCCGAGGCCATCGCGGCCGAGGTTCTGGCGCTGGAAACCGGCTTGCGTCTCAAGCAGGAGGCGTTCGCGGACGCGACGGGCCTGCAGTCCGGCGACCTAGCGCTCATGAGTCCCGCGGATCGTCAAACGTCCGTGCCATTGGCGCCGATGGCCGACTGGCTGCAGGAGGCGCAGGCGCGCAATCCGCAACTTCGCATGCAGCGTGCGGCCGTCGAGGTGGCGCGACAGGAAGCGGCGAAAACCGCGGGCGTACTGTCGCCGAGCGTCGACCTGGTCGCCAAGGTGGGCCGTGAACGCCTGAGCGGCACCGGCGACTACGGCAATGCCACCAACAGTTCGGGCAACCGCATGATCGGTGTCCAGGTGTCGGTGCCGCTGTATACGGGCGGCATGCGAGGGGCGCGCGCGCAGGAAGCCTTGCACGGCATCGAGAAGGCCCAGGCGCAGGCAGACCGCGCAGGCCAGCAGGTCGCCCAGCAGGTGCGCAGCGCCTGGCTCGGACTGACGGTCGGAGCAGGGCGGGTCAGGGCGCTGGCGCAGGCGCTGTCATCCGCGCGGTCGCGCCTGGACAGCACCCGCCTGGGTCACCAGGTGGGTGACCGAACGACGCTCGAATTGCTCAACGCGGAGAACGACGCCGCGAGCGCGGAACTCGCCCTGCTGCAGGCGCGCATCGATCTGCTAATGGATCGATTGCGGCTCGCCGCAGCCGCTGGACGCCTCGATGAAGCCTGGCTTCGCGACGTCAACTCGACGCTCGAGGCGTCCACTCCCCATTGAATCAGAACGCAAGCTTCAGGAGACCGCCATGTCGAACATCGTCATCCTTGGTGCCGGAACGGGCGGCATGCCCGCTGCCTACGAACTCCGCGAGAAGCTGGGGCGAGAGCATCGCATCACCGTGGTCAACGCCGTGGACTACTTCCAGTTCGTTCCGTCCAATCCCTGGGTGGCCGTCGGTTGGCGGGAGCGCGAAGCCATCACGTTTCCGATCCGGCCTCACCTGGAGAAAAAGGGCATCGACTTCGTGGCCCAGCCGGTGACGCGCATCGATGCAGAGAACAACGCCGTCGAACTGGCGGACGGCAGCAGATTGGCCTACGACCATCTGGTCATCACCACGGGCCCCAAATTGTCGTTCGACGAAGTTCCGGGCGCCGGCCCGCAGGGCCATACGCAGTCGATCTGCACCATCGACCACGCGGAGCAGGCGTGGGCCAACTACCAGCGCTTCCTGGCCGAGCCAGGTCCCGCGATCATCGGCGCGATGCCGTTTGCGTCCTGCTTCGGTCCGGCCTACGAGTTCTCCTTCATCTTCAATGCGGACCTCAAGCGACGCAAGTTGCGCAGCAAGGTGCCGATCACCTTCGTGACCAGCGAACCCTACATCGGCCACATGGGCCTGGGTGGCGTCGGCGATTCGAAGACCATGCTGGAGAGCGAGTTCCGGTCCAACGATATCAAGTGGATCACCAACGCGAAGGTGACCCGGGTCGAGGCAGGCAAGATGTACGTCACGGAGCTGGACGAGCAGGGCGGCGTCAGGAAGGAACACGAGCTGCCGTTCAACTACAGCATGATGATTCCCGCGTTCAAGGGCGTCGATCCAGTCGCTGCGGTCGAGGGCCTGTGCAATCCGCGCGGCTTCGTCCTGATCGACGAGTTCCAGCGCAGCAAGAAGTACCGCAACATCCACTCAGCCGGCGTCTGCGTGGCGATCCCGCCGGTGGAGGTGACGCCCGTTCCCACCGGTGCTCCCAAGACGGGCTACATGATCGAGACCATGGTCACCGCGATCGCGCACAACATTGCCGCCGACCTGGCCGGCCAACCGGCCGATGCCAAGGGCAGCTGGAACGCGATCTGCCTGGCCGACATGGGCGACACCGGCATGGCGTTCGTGGCGATGCCGCAAATTCCGCCGCGCAACGTCAACTGGTTCAAGAAGGGCAAGTGGGTGCACCTGGCCAAGGTGGCGTTCGAGAAGTACTTCCTCTACAAGATGAAGAACGGAACGTCCGAGCCGATCTACGAGAAGTACATCTTCAAGATGCTTGGGCTCGAGCGGCTGGAGCGCCGGGGGTAACCCGAGTGGAGTCGGGGCCTCCCATGACCGGCGATCCATCGATAGACCCGAAAGCGATGCGAGGCGTTGCCGGCCAGGCCGTCGGCATCTTGAAGGCGCTTGCCAATGAAGACCGGCTCTTGCTGCTGTGCCAGCTTTCGCAAGGCGAACTCTGCGTGAGCCAGTTGGAGCATTTGCTGGACATTCATCAGCCCACGCTGTCGCAGCAGCTATCTGTCTTGCGGACCGAACGCGTGGTGACGACGCGTCGGCACGGCAAGAGAGTCTTCTACAGCATCGCCGACCCGAAGGTACTTGAAGTTCTTGAAGTCTTGACTCGCCTCTATTCCCCTGGCGACTGAACGATCTGGGTCGGCTGTCCCGCGCGGCAAAGTCGGGGTCGAGCAGGGCATCCCTTCGCATTGAGGAGGATCAATCGACCTTGGCGGCCGCTGTCCTACTCTTGTTGCCTCAAGTCGAGTGGAGCATTTCATGGAAGCACTTCGGTCAATCGTTACCGGCACGGCGTTGCTGTTCGTTGCCTGTGTCGTCTCTGCTCAAACCGGCGCCACCGCGGCGTCGGGGGCCTCAGCGAGTGCGCCGGGCATGGGCGGCCGCGGCGGTATGGGGGGCCGCCATGCCATGGGCGGTCGCTGGGGCCCGGGCATGACGGCGGGTTGGTCGATGATGACTGCGGAGGAGCGCCGGGAACATCAGGCCAAGATGCAGTCCATGACGAACTATGCCGATTGCAAGGCGTATGTGGACGAGCATCATCAAGAGATGCTCAAACGCGCCTCGGAAAAGGGCCGCGCTGCTCCTGCGCAGCCACGCCACGACGCTTGTGCGGGCCTGAAGCGTTGATCGTGATGCGCCGCAATTGATGCCTGGAGCGCAGCCGGTGCTGTCGCAGCCGGTAGCTCACCGCGTCAGTTGCCACGCAATCGCAGCCGCCAGGGTCGCTCCGCAGGCCCATCCCGAGAACAACCAGCGCAAGATGGCCCGACGCGGCACGAAGCCGACGCCGCGCACGAAACCCGCACTCATGGCCCAGAACAGCAGCGTCGCCAGCATGTGATCGGCGCCGCCGCTCGACCTCGCCATCAAGGGTGGGTACAGAGTGCCCCCGACCATGATGACCAGTCCCACCGCGAGGCTCGGAAGGTGCGCGCCAGTCGAGGCCGGCTTGCTGCACAGGGATGTCTTCACGTCGGGGCGTCCTCGTCGGATGGCTCCGTGGCCGAAAGGCCGCGTGCCTCCGCATGTTCCCCCCACATCGCGTTCATGATCGCGAGGAGAACGGCGAATCCGACTCCGAGAATCCAGGCGAAGTACCACATGTGTCTTGTCCTTTCAGTGCATCGCCGCGATCAGTAGGCGGTGTGCTCGTTGGCGCTGATCTGCGCCGCGGTGACCTTGCCGCGCATGACGCGATAGGCCCAGCCGGTGTAGAAGACGATCAGCGGCATGAAGACCAGCGTGGTCCAAAACATCAGGCTGAGCGTCATCGGGCTGGACACGCTGTCCCACACCGTCAGGCTGGCGTTGGGCATCGTGGACGAGGGCATGACGAAGGGAAACATCGCGGCCCCCGCGGTGCCGATCACGCCGGCGATGGCGAGCGCCGAGGCGATGAACGCCGACAGCGTGCGGCGAGCGAGCACGAGGCCCATCGCGAGCAGCGCGCTTCCCGCGCCGAGCACCGGCAGCAGCCACAGGATCGGCTGCTTTCCATAGTTGAGCCACCAGGCGCCGGCATCGCGCACCACCGTCTTGGCAAGTGGATCGGCCAAGCCGGCCGGATTGACGGCCGACGTAATCATGAATCCTTCGATGCTACCGACCCGCAGCCACAAGCCCGCGCCGAGGAACGCCACCACCATGACGGCCGCCGCGATCAGGGCTCCTGCGATTGCACGGCGCTGGATCTCGCCTTCGGTGCGGTGCGCCAGGTACATTCCGCCGTGCATCGTGATCATCGCGCTGCTCACCACACCCGCCAGCAGCGCGAACGGATTGAGCAACTGCCAGAAGCTGCCCGTGTAGGTGGACGCCATGTAGTCGTCGAACTGGAAGGGAACGCCCTGCAGCAGGTTGCCGAAGGCCACGCCGAAGATCAGGGGAGGCACGGAGCCGCCGATGAACAGGCCCCAGTCCCATGTGCTGCGCCAGCGCGCGTCGTGGATCTTGCTGCGGTAGTCGAACCCGACGGGGCGGAAGAACAGCGCCCACAGCACCGCGAGCATCGCCCAGTAGAAGCCGCTGAAGGCCGTCGCGTAGACCAGCGGCCAGGCCGCGAAGATCGCGCCGCCGCCGGTGATGAACCAGACCTGATTGCCGTCCCAGTGCGGGCCGACGGTATTGATGACGACGCGCCGCTCGATGTCGCTGCGGCCCACGAAGGGCAGCAGCGTGCCCACGCCCATGTCGTGCCCGTCCATGATGGCGAAGCCGATCAGGAGTACGCCCACGAGCAGCCACCAGATGATCTTGAGGGTCGGATAGTCCAGCATGTCGTGTTCTCCTCAAGCCGGCTGCAGGGTGGCGGCGTGGCTGGTTTCGTGCTGATAGCGGCCGGTACCCAGGCTGCCGGGGCCCTGGCGCGCGAACTTCGTCATCAGGACAATCTCGACGACCAGCAGGACCGTGTAGAAGCCGATGAAACCGGCGAGCGAGCCGTAAAGGCTGTTCACGCTGAGTGTCGAGACGCTCAGGTGCGTGGGCAGCACGCCGTAGATCGTCCATGGCTGTCGTCCGTATTCGGCGACGAACCAGCCGAGCTCGCACGAGATCCACGGCGCGGGGAGCATCCACAGCGCCCACTTGAGCAGCCACGGCTTCTTGGCGCACGACGTCTTGAGCGTGGTACAGAACGACAGCGCGAACAGCGCCAGCATCGCGAAGCCCAGGCCGACCATGATGCGAAAGGACCAGAACATCGGGACCACGCGAGGGATCGTGTCGTTCACGGCCTGCTCGATGATGGCCGGCGTGGCCTGGTTGACGTCGACGACGTACTTCTTGAGCAGCAGCCCGAAGCCGAGGTCGACCTTGTGGGCCTCGAAAACCTGCTTGGCGGCGTCGTCGTCCCGGTGCTTGCGCAAGGCCTCGAGCGCCGTCACCGCCACGATGCCGTTGACGATGCGCGCCCGGTTCTTGTCCCGGATGTCCTTGATGCCGGGGATCTGCTTCGTGACGGAACGCGTGCCGATCAGGCCCATCACGTACGGAATCTCGACGGCCCAGTCGTTGCGCATCTCCTTTTGGTTCGGCCAGGCGACCGCGGTGAACGACGCGGGTGCGGGCTCGGTATCCCACATCGCCTCGATCGCCGCCATCTTGGTCTGCTGGGCCTCGCCGACCGTGTAGCCGGACTCGTCGCCCAGCACGATCACGCTCAGCACCGAGGCAAGGCCGAATGCCGATGCCACGCGGAAGCTTCGCTTGGCGAACTCCACGTCCCGGTTCTTCAGCAGGTACCAACTGGAGATGGACAGCACGAACATCGCGCCGGTGACGTATCCGGCCGAGACGGTATGCACGAACTTGGCCTGCGCATCCGGGTTGAACACGATGGCCCAGAAGTCCGTCATCTCCATGCGCATCGTCTGGAAGTTGAACTCCGCGCCCACCGGGTTCTGCATCCAGCCATTGGCGATCAGGATCCACAGGGCCGAGAGATTGGTGCCGACCGCCATCAGCAGCGTGACCATCAGGTGGCGCGTCTTCGGGAGGCGATCCCAGCCGAAGAAGAACAGCCCGATGAACGTGGACTCGAGGAAGAACGCCATCAGGCCCTCGATGGCCAGCGGGGCGCCGAAGATGTCGCCCACGTACTGCGAGTAATAGGCCCAGTTGGTGCCGAACTGGAATTCGAGCGTGATGCCCGTCGTGACGCCCAGCGCGAAGTTGATGCCGAACAGCTTGCCCCAGAAGCGCGTCATGTCTTTCCAGATGACCTTGCCGGTCATCACGTAGACACTCTCCATGATCAGGAGCAGCCAGACCATGCCGATGGTCAGCGGCACGAACAGGAAGTGATAGAGGGCCGTGGCGGCGAACTGCAACCTCGAGAGGTCGACGAGGTGTTCTGGAATCAAAGAGGCTCTCCTTGCCTGGGCGGGGCGCCAAGAATGTGGTCCGACGTGGTGGTCGCGGGGTCGTCGAGAGCCGGGTGGTGTCCGTGGAAGAACAACCACCACAGGATCAGCAGCGCCAACGCTTTCATCGCCACCGCGGCGACGAGGTGGCGCCCGAGGCGACGATCATCGGGAGTCATGTTCCCCGTCTCTATCCAAGAAGCGTGCCAGTTGCAGAAGGTCATGGTGCGCCTGCCGCAGCGAGCCCCAGCCCGCGGTCTGACGCCAGCAGGGTCAACCGGCAACTGCCAATCTGAATGACAGCTCGTGGCATTGGCAGTGTTTGGCAGCGACGTGGCAGTGCACCGAAGCACCGGCTTTAGGGAAGACGTCGCGTTTTCGACTCGAAGGCGAACGGGTCAGCCTTCGGCCCCTCCGCTCGCTGGAGGCCCGCGACGTCAGACCAGTCCCAGGCCCTTGAGTCGGCGATAGAACGTTCGTTCGCTCATGCCCAGTTGCCGGGCCAGGTCACGACGGGTGAGCTTGGTCGAAGCCACGATGCGTCGGAGTTCGTCGTCATCGGGCTGCGCAGCGCGGGAGGACGGTGAGGCAGGGATGGAGGCGGCAGCAGCACGGGGCAGCGATCCCGCGATGTTTTCGGGCAAGTGTTCCGGCCTAACGATGCCATCGTCGGCGAACAGCCGCGCGCGTTCGAGCACGTTGCGCAACTCGCGGATGTTGCCTGGCCAGTCGTAGGCCTGCAGGCGCGCCATCGCAGCAGGTTCGACCGAGATGCGGTGCTTGGATGAGCCGCCTCGCTGGAGGAACGAGTCGACCAGCATGGGGATGTCGTCGGGCCGGTCGCGCAGGGGCGGCAGGTGGATCGGAAACGCGCTGATCCGGTAGTACAAGTCCTGACGGAAGCGGCCCTCCGTCACCATCTCCTGGAGCGGCTTGTGGGTGGCCGCCACCAGCCTGAAATTCGCCTGCTGCGTCTCGATGCTGCCCACGCGGCGGAAGGTACCCGTCTCGATCAGGCGCAGGAGCTTGACCTGCATCGCCAGCGGGACGTCGCCCATTTCGTCGAGAAACAGCGTGCCCCCGTCGGCCGTCTCCACGAGACCTTTCTTGCGGGCATTGGCGCCTGTGAAGGCACCCCGCTCGTAGCCGAACAGTTCGCTCTCGAACAGGGTCTCGGTGAGGCCGGAGCAATCCACCACCACGAAAGGCCCGCTGGCGCGCTCGCTCGCCTCGTGGACGGCCCGGGCGAACAGCTCCTTGCCGGTGCCGGACTCGCCGAGCAGCAGCACCGGCAGCATCGACGGCGCCACCCGTTGCACCGCCGCCAGGGCCGCGTTGAATGCGGGCGATCGCCCGACCAGGCCTTCGGCGCTCGGGCGCGCGGAGGCATGGCGCACCGTCACCAGCCGTTCCACGTAGGCCACGACATCGCGGTTGGCGTCGAGGATCGGGCGCAGTTCGACGTCCACGTGCTCGGGGCCACGCGGGGTGTGATGGATGTGCAGCACGCGGTCGGGCCCCTTCAGCTCGAACGCACGTTTCATCGGACAGTGTTCTCCGGCCTGGTCGCAAGGCACGTCGTAGTGGTGCGAGACGCGGTAGCACTTGTGGCCGATGTAGGGCTTGTCCGCCGTGCCGAACTGGCGCTGGTACGCGGTGTTGGCGGCCAGGATGCGGTACTGCGGATCCAGCACGATCATCGGCTGCGCGTCGTGCTCGAGAAACGAGATGAGCGCCTGAACCTGCGGTGCCGATTGCGCGTCCGCATCGATCGACGCGTCGGCGGATTCGTGAAGGCTGACGGGAATGGACATCGGAACCGCCGGTGGGAAAACGACCATTCTGCGCCGCGCTGCCACTTCTGCCAATGTGGCAGACACATGCTGCCACAAGGGTCTGCCAGCGCCGGCAGGGTACCGGGCAATCGCAGTAGTCGCGCACGGCTGCCCCAGAAAACGTTATATGAATCAACGAGTTGGATCGGATTTGTCGATGTGCGCGCCTTTGGCATGAGTCTTGATATAGGTCAGTTGGACACCGGCCGATTCCGACCCCTGTCTGGAACATCACCCAAGGAGACAGAGATGCGAAGCAATGAAGGCATGTTGGACCGGGGACTGCGGGTCGCAGGCGGGCTGGTGCTGATCGGCCTGGCGGCCACCGGCGTCGTCGGAGCCTGGGGCTACATCGGCGTGGTGCCGCTCCTCACGGGCGCCGTCGGGATGTGCCCGCTGTATTCGATGCTGGGCGTCAACACCTGCCAGGTCGATCGTCGCTGAGAGATGCGCCGTCGTTGGCCACGCGAGGAACCGAGGAGACAAGCCATGAACCATCGCAGCAACATGCAGATCGAAGGATTCTTCGACCCGGCGACCTGGACGGTGAGCTACATCGTCTACGACAAGGAGACGCGTCATTGCGCCCTGGTCGACAGCGTGCTGGATTTCGACGCGAAGTCGGGTCGCACGTCGACCACCAGCGCCGACAAGCTGGTCGCACGTGTCAATGAGCTCGACGGCCAGGTGCAGTGGATCCTGGAGACGCACGTCCATGCGGATCACCTGTCGGCGGCGCCCTACCTGAAGAAGCAGCTTGGCGGCAAGATCGGCATCGGCGAACACATCACTACCGTGCAGGGCGTATTCGCAACGCTCTTCAACGAGAGCAACGAGTTCGCGCGTGACGGCCGCCAGTTCGACCACCTGTTCGCCGATGGCGAGACATTCGCGATCGGTTCCCTGCGCGCCCGCGCGATGCACACGCCGGGCCACACGCCCGCCTGCATGACCTACGTCGTCAGCGACCGCGAAGGCGTCGATGCACCGTCCGCGGCCTTCGTCGGCGACACCTTGTTCATGCCGGACTACGGCACGGCGCGTTGCGACTTCCCCGGAGGCGACGCCCGCACCTTGTACCGCTCCATCAACAAGGTGCTGAGCCTGCCGCCGCAGACGCTCCTCTACATGTGCCACGACTATCAGCCGGGCGGTCGGGAAGTGCGCTTCACGAGCACGGTGGCCGAGGAGCGCGAGCACAACGTGCACGTGCGCAATGGCATCAGCGAAGAAGAGTTCGTGGCCATGCGGCATGCGCGCGACGCGACCCTTGGCATGCCCGCCCTGATCTTGCCATCGGTACAGGTCAACATGCGCGCCGGCGAGTTGCCGAAGGCGGAGTCCAACGGCGTTCGCTACCTCAAGATTCCGTTGAACGCAGTCTAGCGCCCGCTCACCGCTTCGTGAGGCCCGGACAGTCTGTCAGGGGCCTTTGGCTTCCAGCGACCTCGACCAGCCATACCCATTCGGCTCATCACAGGAAACAGACCCATGGATATCCGCTCGCTCACCCCCGAACTGGCCGTTTCGCCGCAAGTCCTGGTCGCCGACTTGCCAGCGATCGCCGCGGCAGGCTTTCGCTCAGTGATCTGCAATCGACCGGATGGGGAGGGCGCCGACCAACCGCTGTACACCGAGATCGAGCGTGCCGCCGAGGAACTGGGTATGCATGTTCGCTACCTGCCCGTCGAGTCTGGCAAGGTCACCGACGAGCAGGGTGTGGCTTTCGGCGCGCTGATGGGCGAGTTGCCCAAGCCGGTGCTGGCGTTTTGCAGAACCGGGATGCGGTCGACGACGATGTGGGCGCTGTCACAGGCGGGGCAGCGGCCGCTGCCTGAAATCATCGAGCTGTCCTCGAAGGCCGGCCATGACTTGAAGGGCGTCGTGCGACGCATCGTCAATGGTGGAAAGACGCCAGTGGAAGTGGCCGACGCGACGCACGAAGTCGTCATCGTCGGCGGCGGCGCCGCCGGCATCGCGGTTGCGTCCAGTCTGCTGGCTCGCAGTCCGGGCCTGGACATCGCCATCATCGACCCGGCCGACGTCCACTACTACCAGCCAGGCTGGACGATGGTCGGCGCGGGCGTCTTCGATGCCGCGACGACGGCGCGCACGATGGCATCCGTCCTGCCGCGCGGTGTGCACTGGATCAAGTCGGCCGTCGCAGCATTCGAGCCGGAGCGTGATGCGGTCGTCCTCGACGGCTGCCGCGTCGTCAAATATCGGCAACTGGTCGTCTGCCCGGGGCTGAAGCTCGATTGGCACGGCATCGAGGGCCTGTCCGAGACGCTCGGACGCAACGGCGTCACGTCCAACTACCGCTACGACCTGGCGCCCTACACCTGGAAACTCGTGCAGCAGATGCGCGGCGGCCAAGCCGTCTTCACCCAGCCGCCGATGCCGATCAAGTGCGCGGGTGCGCCACAGAAGGCCATGTACCTCTCGGCCGATCACTGGCGCCGCATCGGGGTGCTCAAGGACGTCGATATCCAGTTCTGCAACGCAGGTGCCGTGCTCTTCGGCGTGGCCGCCTATTTGCCCGCGCTGATGGAATATGTCCAGGCCTACGGCATCAACCTGAACTTCGGCGAGACCTTGATCTCAGTCGACGGGCCGGGACACACGGCGACGTTCAGCAAGGCGAACGCCGACGGGGCCAAGGAGACGGTCGTGCGCCATTTCGACATGATCCACGTCGTTCCGCCACAGAAGGCGCCCGACTTCATCCGCGTGAGTCCGCTCGCCGATGCCGCGGGATGGGTGGACATCGACCCGGCGACGATGCGCCACAAGCACTTCCACAACGTCTTCGCGCTCGGCGACGCCGGCAACTCGCCCAATGCAAAGACCGCCGCGGCGGCGCGCGTGCAGGCGCCCGTCGTCGCACACAACATGCTGCGCGACCGCGGCGCAGTCAAGGGCGAGGCGCACTACGACGGCTACGGATCCTGTCCCCTGACCGTGGAGCGCGGCAAGATCGTGCTCGCCGAATTCCTGTACGGGGGCAAGGTCGCGCCAACGTTTCCCAAGTGGCTGATCGACGGCACCCGGCCGTCGCGTGCAGCCTGGTACCTGAAGGAGCGCATGCTGCCGCCGCTCTACTGGCAAGGGATGCTCAAGGGCCGCGAGTGGCTGGCGCAGCCCGAGATGAAGTCGTGACCCGGGCGCAGCGATGGGAGCGAGCATGATCGGCCTGGCGCTGGGCGCCGTGGTGGGATTGATCCTGGCGCTGACCGGCGCGGGTGGTGGCATTCTGGCGGTGCCGCTGCTGGTGTTCGGGCTTCACCTGTCGATCATGCAGGCAGCGCCGGTGGGCCTGATCGCCGTGGGCGGCGCCTCCGCCATCGGGGCCGTGCTCGGGCTGCGCGAAGGGCTCGTCCGATACCGCGCCGCGGCCGTGATCGGCGTCGTCGGGATGGCACTCGCGCCCGTGGGCGTGAGGATGGCGCGCATCGTTCCGAACGGCCCGCTGACGGTCGCCTTTGCCGTGTTGCTGCTCTACGTGGCTGCGCGCATGTTGCTTCAGGCTCGTCGTGCCGGCGACCTGGCCGCCGATACCGCCCGCTCCAGCATGCCGTGCGTTCTGAACCCGGTCGAGGGACGGCTCGCCTGGACGATGCCCTGTGCGCGCGCGCTCGCCGCTACCGGCGCGGTCTCGGGCCTGCTGAGCGGGCTGCTGGGCGTCGGCGGGGGCTTCGTGATCGTGCCGTCGCTGAGCCGGTTCACCAACCTTGCGACGCGCAGCATCCTGGCGACCTCACTCGCCGTGATCGCGCTTGTCTCGATCGGCGGCGTCACCGCGGCGGCCGTGCAGGGCTCCGTCAACTGGGACGTCGCCTTGCCGTTCGCCGTCGGTGCCGTCGGGGCGCTCCTCGCCGGCCGGCGTATCGCTGCCAGGGTGCCCGGGTCGCGGTTGCAGCAGGCGTTCGCGATCACCAGCGCCGTGGTGTCGCTGCTGCTCCTGGCGAGGGGAATGGGGTGGGTCGCGGCATAGTTGCAGACGCGAAGGGCAGGCACGCATGGCCTGCGCGGAACGTTTGTCCGCATCCAGAGTCGGACACGATCGAGCCGTCGCAACCCTTGATGATCGCAGCCACCCAATCCAACCCAACGGATCACCCATGAAAGCCCGCCGTCCTGTACGAACCATGCTCCTGGCTGCCGCTTGCCTGTTGGCGACCCACGGCACGCTCGCGGCGAGCCAGCCACTCAAGCAAGGCACAGGGCCTGCGAAGGCCGCCGTCTCGTCCAGTGACCCACGTTGGGTCGAACTCGGACATGCCCGCTGGATCGCCGATGGTCGCGAGGATGCGCCCAGGAAGGTCTACGTGTTCACGGATCCCAATTGCCCGTATTGCACCAAGCTCTGGTCCGACGCCCGCCCCTGGGTGGACAGCGGCAAGGTGCAGCTCCGCCACGTGATCGTTGGCGTACTCACCGCGACGAGCGAGGGAAAGGCGGCCGCGATTCTCGGCGACAAGGATCCCGCCGCCAAGCTGGCGGCCTATGAAAGCTCGCATGCTTTTTCGGTGGCCAGCATGCTGGCGAGCGGCCGACCGCACCCTGTCGAGGACTCGAGCCTGAAGCCGCTGTCCCCCATCCCGGCCAGCTTGCAGGCAGACCTTGACGCGAACCAGCGCATCATGGCCGCGCTCGGACTACGGGCGACGCCCGGCATCGCCTCGATTGGCGAGGATGGCAAGGTGGTCGCCCGGCAGGGGCTCAGGCCGCAGGACCTGGTGGACGTCTTCGGCCCGCGTTGATCCTTGAGGCGACTGTCAGAGAGCAGACCATGCGCAGCGGGAAGTCCTGGAGGATCGAGCTTGGCGAGCATCGATGGACGAGGTTCACGTATCCGCGCCCGCCAGGTGATCGACTTCGTCTCTTGGGAAGCATCGCTCGTGGCCAGCAGATCGGTGCGCTGGCGCAGACGCCGGATGGCGGCTACGTGCAGGTCAACGGCGATCATGTCATCGCACTCAGTCTGGGGCAGGTTCGCCTTGCACTGCGACTGGCGCACGCAGCGCAGCCGGGGAGCCCGGCTCCACTTGATCGGCCTGGCCGCAACGTCACCGTGACGATCAAGCGACGAAGAGCGATCGTCCAGCCAAGTGCTCCGTCGCCCATGCTGCCGACACACGAAGTCATGATCGGCGCGGGCAGCATCTCCTTGGGGGATGGGACGAAGACTGTCGATCGGGGGAATCGACGGCATTCAGGAGGCCGAGACGATGTGCCGCCAGATCCTGACCCTTTTACCTTTCAGACGTAACCGATCATGGATGCCAAGAATCACTGGGAACGGGTCTACGCAACGAAGGCGCCCGAGGCCGTCAGCTGGTATGCGCCGCACCTGCAGGAGTCGTTGGCCTACATCAAGCGCACCGGGCTCTCGACCGCGGCGAGCGTGATCGACGTCGGCGGGGGCGAGGCGACGCTGGTCGACGACCTTCTCGATGCTGGCTACGGCGACGTGACGGTTCTCGACCTCTCGGCCAAGGCCCTGAAAGTCTGTCGCGAGCGGCTGGGGGTTCGCGCTGATCGAGCAACGTGGCTAGCCGGCGACGTCCTCACTCATGAATTCGCGCCGCATTCACTGGACATCTGGCATGACCGCGCGGTCTTCCACTTCCTGACCTCCGATGAGCAACGGCGTAGATATGTCGGGCAGGTACTGCGGGCGCTGAAACCGGCCGGCTTTGCCATTGTCGGCACCTTCGGGCCGCACGGGCCGGCGCAGTGCAGCGGTCTGCCTGTCATGCGCTACGCGCCTGCGGAGTTGCATGGGACCTTCGGAGGCCGGTTCCGGCTCGTCGACAGCAGCATCGACGTCCATACGACACCCTGGGGCGCGCCGCAGGAGTTCGTCTATTGCTTCTGTCGTCTGGAGCAGTGACGTCGGTGGTACCGCATCAGCGACAGTACGATCACGCACTCCGATGATGGTCGACGCAAGGCCCGCAAGGTGATCGCGCTCTCGTTCGGCCCGTTCGTCGTGCCCGCCAACCTCCTGACGCTGTTTGTCGCGGCCATCGTGGCTGGCCTGGTCGGCCGTTGGGCGGGGCGATTGCACGGCGCGACGATCGCGGGGGTTCTGGTCGACATGTTCCTGGCTGCCCTGATCGCCGCCCGGTTGGCGTTCGTCCTGCTCTGGTTCGATCGCTACAGACCGTCGCCCTGGGACATGCTCGATATCCGGGACGGCGGCTTCACGGCCTGGGCCGGCATCGTCTCCGCGGCGTTGGTTGGTGCCTGGCGGGGGTGGCGCCAACCGACGCTGCGCAAGCCGCTGCAATACGGCCTCATCGCCGGCGCCTTGGTGTGGATTCTGTCGCCCGGCGCGATCCGGTTCGGTGAGGGGCCCGCATTGATTTCGCTTTCGTCCAGCACCTTGACGGATTTCCGAGGTGCGCCGGTCAATCTGGCCGCGATCGCGAAGGGCAAGCCGCTGGTCATCAATCTGTGGGCGACCTGGTGTCCACCCTGCAGGCGCGAAATGCCGGTGCTGGTGGAGGCTCAACAGGAAAGACCGGACGTCGGCTTCGTGTTCGCGAATCAAGGTGAGGACGGTGCAGCGGTCGGCAGGTATCTGAGCCTCGACAGGGCGCCCCCGGCAAACGTCCTGCTGGATCCTTCACGGTCGATTGGCAAGGCCGTGGGTTCGTTTGGGTTGCCGACAACGCTTTTCTACGACGCGCAGGGACGTCTCGTCAGCACGCATGTCGGCGCCTTGTCAGCAGCGTCGCTCGCTGCCGCGCTGGCTGACATGACACCACCGCACCTGGGTCGCGCCGCTCGGCCTTGACCCGGGTTCCGGTGCCGGCCGCGCGACACGACCAAAACTGTCTGCGCATGGAACGGACTTGTTGTTCCGCGCAGCGAAGGGATCGACAGACACGGTCACCACAAGTTCAGGTAGGCCGTCGCCCGGTGTGACTTTGCTGCCATTGAAATCTCCGTGATGTCAGGCGGCTCGAAACTCATCTCGGTCGTAGCGGCCGCCATGCGCTCATTGCGAGTGCTCGTGACGGTGGTGGATGTCCGGGTAGTGCGGATGCTTGTGCGTCAGCACCTCGTGACGATGCGGATGCGCATGTGGCTCCTCGCCCTCCCAGGCAAAGTCATGCTGGTGGCGATGGTGCTCGTCGTGCACGTGGCGGTGGCTGTGTTCGAGCGGCTCGTGCGTGTGCTGGTGCTCGTGCCGCTCCTTGATGTGAAGCCAGACGCCAACCGCCATCAATGCGCTCGCTGCCCAGAACAGCACGGAGGGAAGCTGCGGCCACAACACAAACGAGATGATGACTCCGAAAAGCGGTGCGACCGAGAAGTAGGCGCCTGTGCGCGCGGTGCCGAGTGTGCGGAGGCCAACCACGAAAAGCGTCAGGCTCAGGCCGTAGCCCAGAAACCCCACCACCATGCTCTCGCCCACGGCCGGTGCCGACGGAACGGATGCACCGAAAGCCAGCGCGAGCCCGGTGTTGCAGGCTCCTGCCAGCAACCCCTTCAGGCAAGCCACCAGCATCGCATCGTTCGTGGAGACTTTGCGTGTCAGGTTGTTGTCGATGGCCCAGGCCAGACAGGCGCCGACGATGAGCAGGGCCCCCACCGACAAGGTCGTACCCCCCGGTTCCCAGGCAAGCAAGGCGCCGCCCAGCACGATGGCCGCCATGCCCGCCACGATCTGACGGTCGGCGTTCTCCTTGAACACGAGCCAGGCCAAGGCCGCCGTCAGGACGCCCTCGACGTTGAGCAGCAATGACGCAGTCGCTCCGTCGGTCTGCCGCAGGCCCCACATCAGCAGCGCGGGACCGACGACTCCGCCAAAGAGGATGGCGCCGAGCAGCCACGGCACCTCCCCGGCTGGAATGCGCATGTCCTTCGCCGCGTCCGCGTCCCGAGCGCGCCGGATGAGCAGAACGACGCCCAACCCCAGGCCGCTACCGAGGTAGAGCAGCCCGGCGAGGAGCAAGGGCGTCACGTTGCCGACCAGGAGCTTGGCCAGCGGCGTGCTGGCGCCGAACAGCAGCGCTGCTGCCAGGGCCGGAGTTGCTGAGCGTATGTTCATTTCCCAGTGGCCGTTCTCCGAACGCCGGTGGCGATTGTCCTTTTGGGCGCTTGAGCGCCGCTGCTGACAACCCCGCGAAGATGCCGCACTGTTCGTCGGAGCGCACGGCGCTGCAACGGAGCCTCAAGCCCTTTACTGTTGCTCCATTGGCAGGAGTTCTCGAAACCTGGCAATTGTGCTCGCCGAGCAGCGCGTTCGCGTTGCGTACACCATAAAAGCGACGTCATTCCTGCAGCGGCCCCTGCGATGCCATCCGGCCCGTTCGCAACAGCCTGCGTGCGACCAGCAACCAGATCAGCGCCCACGCCGTGCCAAACGCCCAGCCAGCGAGAACGTCCGTGGCCCAGTGCACGCCCAATGCGATGCGGCTCATGCCCACCAGCACGGTCATCAGAGTCGCCATGGCGAGGATGTAGACCTGTTCCCGCGCGCGACCCCGGGTGCTGGCGAGCAATGCGCCCAGCGTGAGGAAGACGATCGCGGACATGGCGGCGTGGCCGCTCGGGAAGCTCATGCCGGGTGCGAGGAGCTCCGCGAAGGTGCGGTCCGGCCGCGCCCGCCCGAATTGCGCCTTCAGCAGGTTGATAGCCGCAGATCCCGCGATGACTGCCGCAGCGACCAGCAGCGCCATCGCCGGCGCTCTGACGACCACCAGGTAGCCCACGGTGATGAGGGTGAGCAGCGTCAGCACGGCGGTGCTTCCGAGCCCGCTCAGATCCCGCATGACTTCGGCCACCCATGGACGACCCGTTCTCAGTGACTGGGCGCCTCGGAGAATGGTCGTGTCGAAGGCACCCGTGTCGCCCTCGACCATCTCGCCGCTGATCCCGATGAATGCCCAGACCAACAGCACGACGACCAGCCCTGCAATCAAGGGCCGGAATAGGGGGCGGTAGGAATCAAATCGAACCAAGGGCTGATGAACCGGACAGGTGCGCGGCGGCGTAGGTCGGTCGTGCGCCGTGTACTCCACCGTTGCAGTGCGGGCCCGGTCGTTGTATCACACGGTGCGGCTGCGTTTCCGGCGGAATGGGATGGCCGCCGGTCATGCCTGACCGTGCGCTGGCTTGCCAGGTTCGGCTCGTCGGTGAGGCCGCAACGGTTCCCCGAGACGACCCTGGACAATCCATCCTCCGGCAACGGCACCCGAGTCAAGTTTCCTGGCGACCAAGCGAATCAATGCAAGGAGGAAAAGCGATGGCGACCGACGTCCCTCCCAGAGAATCAGAGCGAGTGACGCGCAACGTGGCTTGGTGAAGCGCCGCAATGCGTTGCAGGATGGACCATCCCAGTCCGCTTCCGTCTTCGGCGCGGCCCGCGCCCCGGAAGAAGCGTTCGCCGAGGCGATGGATGTCGGCTTCGGCCATGCCGGGCCCGGAGTCATCGACGAGCAACTTGGTTCCGGAGGGCCCGCTCACGAGCGAAATGTTGATCGACGCCCCACGCGGGCTGTAGCGGATGGCGTTGTCCACGAGATTGCGCACGAGCACCGACATCAATGTCTGATCCCCGCGCAAGCACAATCGTCGCCCGCGTCGACGCCAATGGACTGTTCCCTGCGAAGCGCCAAGGGCGCAAGCTCGGCCACGACCGACTTCGCGACAACTGCCAGGTTGATGACCTCCATCGACATTGCAGTGCCCGACTCGATGCGCGACAGGGTCAGCAACTGCGCAACCAGGCGAGCGGCGCGATCGCATCCTTGCAAGGTCGCCCTGAGCGCATGCTGTCGCTCGCCTGGATCCGTGGCCCCGAGGGCGGCTTCGGCCTGAGCCCGGATTGCCGCGATGGGTGTGCGCAATTCATGGGCGGCATCCGCGGTGAATCGGCGCTCGCTCGCCATGAGCGCCTCGATCCTCGTCAGCAGGCCGTTCAAGGCTTCCAGCGCCGGCGTCATTTCCGACGGCGCACCGGGAACGACCACCGGCTCGAGTACATCAGGCTGCCGGCGTGCCAGTGCCTGGCCGAGATTGCGCAGGGGCGAAATTGCGCTGCTGATCGCCCACCAGGTCGCGGCGACCAGCAGCGGAAGCGCGATCGTCATCGGCCACATGGTGCTGCGCAAGATCGCCCACAGGATGGACTCGCGCGAGTCGAGACGCTCTCCCACGTAGACCTCCATGGCGCCTCGCATGTCCTTGGCGGCGAAGACGCGCCATGGGATTCCCTCGATGGCCACCGTGAGGAATGCCGGATGGGGTCGGGCCTCCCGGTCGATCATGGGCTGGGACGGTGCATTTGCGGACCGCTGGATGAGCTGGCCGTCTTGAACACCTGGAACGCCACCTTCGGCGCGTAGCGGGGCTGTCTCGCGACGCGGATAAACGCACTCATTCAACGGCGCTGGGCGCAGGGCCGTCGGAATCGTTCTCCGATGACGGCCAGGCTTCGCGAGCCATGCTCCAGCAGACGGACAGGACGACGGGGCCGATGACCAGCCCCACGAGGCCAAACGCGGTAATGCCGCCGACCACCCCGAGGAAGACGAGCAGGAAAGGGAGATCCACGGCACTGCTGATGAACAGCGGCCGCAGGACGTTGTCCAACGGATGGACCAGCAGCGTTCCCCAAGCCATGAGCGACAGTGCGGCCAGGGGATGACCGGTCGAGAGCAGGATCAAGCTCGCAGGGCCCCAGACGAGGAGCGTTCCTACCATGGGCAGCAGGGACGCAACGGCTGTGGCGAAGCCCAGCAGCAAGGGCGCCTCGATGCCGACGAGCCAGTAGCCGATGCTGGCCACGATCCCCTGAAGAACGGCTGCCAGCAGAAGACTCAGCATGACCGCGCGATTGGCAGCGGCCGCGACGCGGATCCATCGCTCGCCTTCGGCGCCGGCAGCCTTGCGCAGCGCTGTCCTCAGCGCCGCAATCAATTCCTCGCCATGTCGATAAAGCACGTACAGGAAGATGATTGCCAAGCCAAACCTTGCCGTGTTGCGGCCGACGCCGCCGAGTACGCTCAGCAACGCGCCCAGTCCCTCGGATGCCCACTGCTTGAGGAAGTCGCGCAGGCTGGCATCGGTGCCGATTCGTCCGGCGAACCAATCGTGTATCGTCCGGCCGATGAAGGGGATTCCGGTCGCGCTATCCAGCACGTCATTCATTCCCCGATCCAGGTAGCCGCCGACAAGGTGCGCGACCGCGGCCGTATCGGATCGCAACCAGGCGCTGAGGCTCACCAAAGGGAGAACTACAGCGGTCGCCACCGCCGCGGTCGACAGCACAGCACCGGTCTTCGGCAGCGTGGGAAACATTCGCATCAGACGCGAATGCATGGGCCAGGTCACGTGGGCGAGGATGCACGCCCATGCCAACGCGGACAAGAAGGGCGCCAGGATCCAGAAGGCGGCGATTGCGATACAGGCCCAGACCGGCCAGCCTTTGCCAGCTCGAGGCAGTGCTTCAGCCGCGGCCGAGGCGGCGCTCATGTCATTGACCAACGGCATGATGTTGCCCCGACCGTTTGGTTCGGCTCGTGTCCGTCTTGAGCACCCGCTTCACGCCTTCGAACCAGGCGACATTGAGGGCGACAAGCAGCGCGCCCACCGCCAGCATGACTGGAGTTGGAAGCTTGAAGCTGAATAGGGCGCCAACTGCAGGGATGCCGAGGATGCAGGCCAGCAAGGCGGTCGCCGCCGCAGCCATCCATTGGAACGCCGAATTGGATGGTTTGCGTCCTTGCGTCGCAACGTGGCCCCAGCGTCGGTTGGCAAAGATGAGCCCCAGATTGGACAGCACCATGACCGAGAACGTCAGGGCCCTCGCGGCATCGTCCGACTCGCCGTAGTGGCGCGCCAGGGCGAAGCTCAGGAGCAACGTCGCCAGCAATCCGGCGCCTTGCCAGAGCCCTCGGACAAGCACCGTCATGTCGAAGAGACGCGCATCCGGCTGCCGCGGCGGTGCGGTCATGGCGTCGGCTTCGATCGGCTCGGCCTCGAAGACGATCGAACACGCCGGATCGATGATGAGCTGCAGGAACAGGATGTGCACCGGCATCAGCAGCATCGGCCAGCCGAGAAGCACCGGCAGCACCGAAAGTCCCACGATGGGCAGGTGGACGGCGACCACGAACACGATGGCCTTGCGCAGGTTCGCGAACACACGGCGGCCATAGCGCACCGCGGTGACTAGCGATGCGAAGTCGTCCGTCAGGAGAACCAATGCGGCGGCCTCGCGTGCAACGTCGGTTCCGCGGGCGCCCATCGCCACGCCGATGTCCGCCGCCTTCAGGGCCGGGGCGTCATTAACGCCGTCGCCGGTCATCGCGACGATGTCTCCGCGCGCACGGAAGGCCTGGACGATGCGCAATTTCTGGTCTGGCGGGATGCGGCTGAAGACGTGCGTGTCGGTGAGACATTCGCCCAGGTCGGCGTCGCTCATCTCGCTCATCGCCTGGCCGGTGAGAACTGCACCGTCGTGAACCAGCCCGGCAGCGCGGGCGATCGCCAGCGCCGTCGCGGAGTGGTCGCCTGTGATCATCACCACCCGGATCCCGGCGGCACGACATTCGGCGATGGCTTGCGGAACGTCGGCGCGCACCGGGTCTTCCAGGCCCAGCAGGCCCAGGAACTCGAAGTCGAAGTCGTGCTGGATGTCTGGCAGGGGCGCTGCACCAAAACGGGCCCGGGCGACCCCGAGCACGCGCAGTCCCTGGCGCGCCAGGGTCGCCACTTGCGCCGCCACGACGGCACGCCGCTCCGGGATCATGTGACACAGGTCGACAATCGCCTCGGGCGCGCCCTTGGCGGCGATCACATGCTCGGCGAGGTCCGGTGACCGCCAGACACGGGACATCGCCAGCATTTCGCGCGACAACGGGTAGTCGTCGACCAGGAGCCAATCTGCGTGCAGGTGCTCCGTATTCGCTAGCAGGCTCTGGCCGGCCAGGACGATCGCCGACTCCATCGGATCGAAGGCACGGCGGTGGCTGGCCAGCACGGCGTACTCGAGAACGCCGTGCAGCGCCTCCCCGAGCGGTCGGTCGACGCCTTGCGCGCATTCGTGCATCGCGGCTTCCGACCACAGTGTCCGCACCGACATGCGGTTGACCGTCAGCGTTCCTGTCTTGTCGACGCAAAGGACCGTCGTCGCACCCAGCAGCTCGATGGCGGGAATCCGGCGCGCCAACACCTTCTCGCGGGAGAGCCGCCACGCACCGAGGCCCATGAACAGCGTCAGGATCACGGGAAGCTCCTCCGGCAGGATGGCCATGGCCAGGGTCAGCCCCGCCAGCAGCGCCGGTAACCACAGGCCGGTGGACACGCGGTAGGCGATCGCGAGCAGGCAGGCCAGGAGCAGGCCTGCGACAGCCACGCGCTTGACGATTTGCTGCGTCTCGCGCTGGATCGGAGTGTCGGTCGCGCCGAGCGCCTCAAGCGACTTACCGATGCGTCCGAGGGCGCTGCGCTCGCCGGTCGCGACCACCTCGCCGCGCGCCGTCCCCTGCGTGACCAGCGTCCCAGAAAAGACACGAAAATCCGCCGCGTCGGCCTTGTCGTCGCCTCCCATCGGCATACTCGCGCGCATGAACTTGCTGACCGGCACCGATTCCCCGGTCAGCATCGACTCGTCGACCGTGAGATTGGACGCCTCGAAGAGTTCCATGTCTGCTGCGACGCGATCTCCTTCTGCGAGCAGTACCACATCGCCGCGCACCAGCTCACGGCTCGCGATCCTGGCGGCGACGCCGTCGCGCAAGGCCAGCGCCTGCGGGCTCGACAGGTCGCGCAGGGCATCCAGCGCGCGTTCCGTGCGGCGTTGTTGCACAAAGCTGATGCCGATCACCACGAACACGAAGCCCAGCAGCATCAAGGCTTCGTTGCGATCGCCCAGCAGCATGTAGATCGCACCGCAGCCGACCAGCAACAGGAACATCGGCTCCGAGACGACGTCGCGCAACAACAGCCACGCGCCGTGCCGACTTGCCGTCGGCAATTCGTTCGCACCGTCCGTGGCGAGCCTCGTGCGTGCCTCGGCGGAAGTCAGGCCTGTACGCACGAGGTTCGCGCTCATGGGTTCGCGGCAGCGATCTGTCGACCGTCGACTGCCATCGACTGCGTCGTGGGCGGCCGCCAGGGATCGACGTGCGTCATCAGGTTGAGCACCCGGTGACGTTCGAGCACGCGCTTGCGCGCCAGGACGGCAATGTCATGCCCCACCTCGACGGTCAGGGACGCATCCACTTCGAGATGGGCGTCGACGACGATCAAATCCCCCATCTTGCGCGTGCGCACATCATGGACGGCGTGGACGCCTGGGGTTTCCTGCAGCGTTCGGCGGATGGCCTCGACCTCCTGGTCGTCTGCAGCACGATCCATCAGGTCGTGCATCGCGTCCCAGCCGAACGACCAGCCCATGCGGGCGACCATGAAACCGACGATCAGCGCGGCGATCGGGTCGAGGATCGGGTAGCCGGCCATGTTGCCGGCGATGCCCAGCCCCACCACCAGCGAAGACGCGGCATCCGAGCGGGCGTGCCAGGCGTTGGCCACGAGCATGCTCGACTTGACGCGCTTGGCAACAGCCAGCATGTAGCGAAACAGGAGTTCCTTGGTCGCGAGCGCGACGCCCGCGACCCAGAGGGCCGCCTGGCCGACAGGAAGGACGGTCTCCGGCGCCTCGAGCTTGTGAACCGCCGACCAGAGCATTCCCAGGCCCACAGCGATCAACAGAACGCCCAGCGCCAGCGACGCTGCGGTTTCGAAGCGCTGGTGGCCGTAAGGATGGTCGGCGTCGGCATCTTTTCTGCTGTGATGGCCCGCGAACAGGACAACGATGTCCGCGACGAGGTCAGACAGCGAATGAACGCCGTCCGCGATCAGGCCTTGCGACCGCGCGACGATCCCGACGATGACCTGGGTCGTCGCCAACCCCACATTGACCGCCACGCTGACCCAGGTGCTGCGGGCGCCGGCGCGGGCACGCTCTTCCGGCGTGTGCTCCGAGTCTTCCGGGTCGTCGTTGAGATCGTCTTGTCGCATGGTGAACTCGGGCGCGGAGCCCCTATTTGTGGGCGGACAAGCGTGTTTGCGGGCGAGGGGAGCTCCTGCTGCTACTTCACCAGCAGCACAGGGCAGGTGGCCGTTGCCAGCACGCGCTGGGCCACCGAGCCCAGGAGGATGTCGGCGATGGCACCGCGACCTTTGGCCCCCGGCACGATCAGGTCGAACTTGGATGAACGGGCGAGGTCGACGATCTCCTGCGAGATGTGACCGGTCTTGATGACCATGTCGTGTCTGACGCCGGCAGCGTCAAGCAGCTTGCGAGCGGGCTTCAACTCCTTTTCGCTCTGCTCTCGCAAGTAGTCCGCGACGACGTCGCTTCCAACGAACCGTTTGGCGTGGCGCAAGCCCACGTCGTCGTGGACACTCACCAAGGTCACCGAGTTCGACGGAGACGAGAGCTTGCCCAGCAGTTTGATGGCGTATTTCACTGCGTGCAGTGCAGCTTTGGATCCATCAGTCGCGACAAGAACTTTCAAGGGCTCCTCCTGGATTGATTCGTGTAGATGGGCCGCCGCAGAACCGGAGAACACTGCGGATTCAGGCCCTGGTCGGGTGGCGCTATGGCTTGGGGAGAACGCCGCCTTCCACATTGAAGTAGAAGACGATCTGGTGGTGGTCGCCGGGATGGATCGTGGTAATTCGGCTTTGGGCTTGCTCTCCGGTGCGCGCACGAACCTCGTAACGCCCAAGCGGGAGGTCGATCATCAACCAGGGGCCATCGAGGCGTCGCTCGAAGACCTGCTCGCCCTTGTCATTCACGATGGTGACCTCCGCGTCGGAAAGATGGGCTCCCGAGGTTCGGGCCGCCGTCATGATCCAGAGGCTGTAGTTGCTCCTCTCGGATTCCATGCTTTCAGTCTCGGTCGCGCCGACGCCGCCCTCCAGGAAAGTCCATCCCTGGGCGGACTTTCCGTGCGTCATCGCACTTGCAGGGGGAGCGACGAGGATCGAAGCAACGGCGGCCAGCAAGGTGACGAGCCGCTTGCCCGGCGAACTCGAGAATGCACGATGGTTCATGTCAAGCCTCCAAATGAAAGGAGCAGGCTACAGATGCCCAGCACCGGACGGCTTGAGCAACGTCAAGGGCGAGGCGTCAGTCCAGGCGAAAGCGCGAGTCGCGAGTCGCGAGTCTTGGCCTCGCCGTCTCGCGCACGCTGATGTCCGCTGCGGAGGCTGGCGCATATGTCATCGGCAGTGCTGCGGTGGTGATGGGCCTTTCTTGCCTGCTGGGCGCATCGAAGCCCGGTCGGTCGAGTGCGCGGTCCCGCTTGCTGGCACCGTCTCCGCCGCAGGTCGAGGTGCGCCAGGCAGGCGGCACGTGGGTGACCGTCCATGCCAGGCCTTCGACATCGGTCCGACGGCGCGAAGGGTCGCGTGAAGCCGGGTGAGCGATTCGCACTCGATGGCCGCGTGACTGTCGGGCATAGCGCGTGGAACAGTCGCTCTTGCAAACATCGCTATGGCGGTCGGCCGTGTTCTTCGTCCTGGCGGTTTAGGGCAGCGCCACGATGTGGACGGCCGTCTTCTCCGACATGGACGCGAGCCTATCGGTGGTCTTCAACAGTCTTCGCTTGCTCCGCGGGGCTCGGTAGGGATGACTGCAGAGGCCGCGCGTGCTCTTTCCGGCGGGGCTCGCTTTGTCCGGATGAGACGGAACCAACGACGTGGAACAGGCTCGGACGACTTCCCTTCACCGCGATGCCGCAAAAAGCTGCCGCTATCCTGGCGCCTTGCTGCTTGCCCTGATAATCGAACCATGTCTCGCATCGTCGCGTTTCTGTTGGCTTTTGCTCTACTGTTCCAGACCAGCTGGGCGGTGGCGGCGACCTATTGCCAGCACGAGAACGCGCCCAAGCCGGCGTGGCACTTCGGGCATCACAACCACGTGCACAAGTCAGCCGACGGCAAGAAGGAGCCCGGCGGTAGCTTGGCGGCTGACGATGACTGCGTGTTCCATCACGCAGGTCAACCAGCGATTGCGCCGACATTGCTGGACTCCATCGCTGCTGACGCTCAGACGGCGGTCAACCCCCGCGGTCCGTTCTTCAGCGCGTCCGCGCCAACCAGAGAACCTGACCGGCCTCAGTGGCTTCGTCTCGCCTAGCCGGCGAGACGGTCTTTCCAACACTGCCCGTCTCGTCGAATCCTCGGTTCCAACCATGAGATTCGATGAAAACTCTTCCATGGCCGCTTGGGCTGGCGGCGCTATTGCTCAGCCCCCTTGTCGCGTCGGCACAGCCGGCGGCGACCGAACAAACTCGTCTCACTCTCGACCAAGCACAAGAGCTCGCCGCGGCGCACAGCCCGGAACTGTCGTCCGCCCAGCACGAAGTTGACGCCACTTCAGGTGGCGTCATGCAAGCGGGCGCGTGGCGCAACCCCGAGCTGACCACCACCGTCGAAGACTTCCGGTCGAGAACGCGAACGACCACGGCGACCATCGGCATCCCGCTGGAGCTCGCTGGCAAGCGCTCGGCGCGACTCTCCGCCGCCGAACGAGCTCACGACGTCGCCGCAGCGCAGCTCGCGAACACCAAAGCCAAGGTGCGCTCGCAGGTCGTCGCTCGTTACTTCGGCTTGGTGGTGGCCCAGGAGCGCCTCAGGCTCGCAAACGACTCCGCCAAGCTGGCAGCCAAGGCGGCCGACGTCGTCGGCCGACGCGTCGATGCCGGCAAGGTCTCTCCGGTCGACGCGACACGTGCCAAAGTCGACTCGGCCAATGCGCAGCTGGAGGTTGCAGAGGCGCGATCTGAGGTGAAGGCAGCCCGGCAGACCCTTGCAGCACTTTGGGGCGAGTCGCAACCGCGGTTCGGTGACGTGGATGGCGACCTCAGCGGCGTTCCTGCTGGCGCTTCTTCCGCCGAGCTGATGCGAGACCTCGACAACGCCCCGTTGCTTCGAGCCACCCGCCTCGAAATCGACAGCCGCAAGGCCCTGGTCGACGTCGAACGCAGCAAGGCTGTTCCCGACGTCGTCCTGAGCGTGGGTGCCAAGCGCGACAACGAGCTGGGGCTGACACAAGCCGTGGTTGGCATCTCCGTGCCCCTGCCGCTGTTCGACCGCAATCAAGGCGCGGTCTACGAAGCTTCCAAGCGGGCCGAGAAGGCGCAGGACGAGTACGAGGCCGCACGGGTGCAGTTGCTTGCCGACCTGAGCCAGGCGACCGCTCAACTGTCGACCGCCCAAGCCTCGTTGGCAGTGCTCCGCGACACGGTGCTACCCGCCGCGCAGCAGGCCTACGACGCATCGACCACGGGATTCGAGGTGGGCAAGTTCGGCTTCCTTGACGTCATCGACGCGCAGCGCTCGCTCTTGCAAGCCCGCTCGCGCACCCTGAACACGCTGGTGGCTGCCTACCAGGCGTCCACGACCATAGCCCGACTGCTCGGTCGGTAAGGAACCCACATGCCAATCTCCAAGAAGCAGAAAATCGCGATGGCTGCCATCGTCTCCATGGGTGTCATCGGCGGTGCAGCCGTTCTCATGACCCAACGACACAGCACCGGCGAGGAGGCAGAGGCGCCTACCGCGTCCGCAGTCGCGGCATCAGCACCGGCGCTGCAGTCCTCCGAGAAGACCGAGCACGAAGCTCACGCGGTGAAGCTCGACGAGGCTCAGATTCGCAAGGCCAACATTGCCGTCCAACCCGCGGGTCCGGGCAGCATCCAGTCGTCGTCGGAGTTCCAGGGGGAAGTGCGGTTCAACGAAGACCGTACCGCGCACGTCGTACCGCGCCTGGCGGGGGTCGCCGAAGCAGTTCCTGCCAATCTGGGCGAAACGGTCAAGCAGGGACAACTCCTTGCCGTCATCGCCAGTACCTCCCTGTCGGAGCAGCGCAGCGAGTTCCTCACCGCGCAGCGTCGCCGTGATGCTGCGAAGACGACATATGACCGAGAGAAGAAGCTTTGGGAAGACAAGATTTCTGCGCAGCAGGACTACCTGCAGGCGCGGACGACGCTGCAGGAGGCCGACATTGCGCTCCAGAACGCGAAGCAAAAGCTTTCAGCGGTTGGAGCCAGTGTGGGCTCGAGCGACGGCGCGGGACTGAACCGCTTTGAAATCCGGGCGCCTTTCGACGGCACCATCGTCGAGAAGCACTTGGCGTTGGGAGAGGCCGTCAAGGAAGACGCCAGCATCTTCACGCTGTCCGACCTGCGCACCGTGTGGGCAGAGTTCGCTGTCGCGCCGAAGGACCTGGCGATGGTGCGCGTCGGCCAGAAGGTCGTGGTCACCTCGTCGGCGTTCGAGAGCAAGGTCGAAGGCACGGTCTCGTACGTCGGCGCGCTACTCGGCGAACAGACCCGCACGGCTCGTGCGCGGGTGACCCTGAGCAATCCGCAGGGCGCCTGGCGCCCAGGCCTCTTCGTGACGGTTTCCGTCCTCGGCGACAGCCAGGCCGCGCCACTCGTCGTTTCCGCCGAGGCTCTGCAGACCATCGAGAACAAGCCGGCGGTCTTCAAGGCCGTGCAAGGCGGCTTCGCAGTGACGCCTGTCAAGGTCGGACGCACCGATGGCAAGAACGTGGAGGTTCTTGACGGACTGAAGGCCGGCGACAAGGTCGCTTCCTCCAACACATTCGTCCTCAAGGCAGACCTGGGTAAAGCCAGCGCTGCCGACGAGTGAGGGAGCACGTCATGTTTGAACGCATCATTCGCTTCTGCATCGAGCAGCGTTGGCTGGTCATGTTGGTTGTCGCTGCCATGGCGGCGCTGGGGGTCTACAGCTACTCGAAGCTGCCCATCGACGCCGTCGTCGACATATCGAACGTCCAGGTCGTCGTCAACACGGAGGCAGCAGGCTATTCACCGCTGGAGACCGAGCAACGCGTGACCTATCCCATCGAGACGGTCATGGCAGGCCTTCCGGGACTCGAAGAAACCCGCTCCCTGTCTCGATACGGGCTCTCGCAAGTCACTGTCATCTTCAAGGACGGGACGGACATCTATTTCGCGCGCCAGCTGGTGAACCAGAGAGTTCAAGAGGCACGCGACCGCTTGCCGCCTGGCGTCACGCCGAGCATGGGCCCCATCTCCACCGGCCTGGGCGAGATCTTCCTGTGGACGGTGGAAGCCGACAAGGGCGCGAAGAAGGCGGACGGCTCCGTGTACACGCCGACGGACCTGCGCGAGATTCAGGACTGGGTCATCAAGCCTCAACTGCGCAATGTCGCCGGCGTCACCGAAATCAACTCCATCGGCGGCTTCGAGCGGCAGTACGTCGTGGCCCCCAATCTCGAACGCCTGGGCGCGTACGGCCTCAGCCTGGCCGACGTTGTCAAGGCGCTCGAGAAGAACAATGGCAACCAGGGCGCTGGCTACATCGAACGCCGCGGTGAGCAGTATCTCGTGCGAGCGCCAGGCCAGGTGCAGTCGATGGATGACATCCGCGACATCATCGTCGGCACGGCGCAGGGCCAGCCCATCCATGTCCGCGACATCGGCACCGTCGACCTGGGACGCGAGCTCCGTACGGGAGCAGCCACCGCCAACGGTCAGGAAGTGGTGCTCGGCACGGTGTTCATGCTCATGGGCGAGAACAGCCGCACGGTCGCGCGCGCGGTCGACTTGCAGATGAAGGCCATCAACAAGACGCTGCCGGCCGGCGTCAAGGCCGTCACCGTCTATGACCGCACGGTGCTGGTCGACAAGGCCATCAAGACGGTACAGAAGAACCTCGTCGAAGGCGCGGCGCTGGTCATCGCAGTGCTGATCGCTTTCCTGGGCAACTTCCGGGCAGCGCTCATCACGGCGATGGTCATCCCGCTCTCCATGCTGTTCACGTTCAGTGGCATGGTCAGGGTCGGCATCAGTGCCAACCTGATGAGCTTGGGCGCACTCGACTTCGGAATCATCATCGACGGCGCGGTGGTCATCATCGAGAACGCCGTCCGCAGGCTCGCGCACGCCCAGGAGCACAGAGGTCGTGCGCTCACCCGCTCGGAGCGTTTCCACGAGGTGTTTGCTGCCGCGAAGGAAGCACGACGGCCGCTGTTGTTCGGTCAGCTCATCATCATGGTGGTCTATATCCCCATCCTGGCGCTCTCGGGCGTGGAGGGAAAGATGTTCCATCCCATGGCCTACACCGTGCTGCTGGCGCTGCTCGGCGCCATGATTCTGTCGGTCACCTTCGTGCCGGCAGCCGTTGCCCTGTTCATCGGGGAGCGCGTCGCGGAGAAGGAGAACCGCCTGATGGCACTCGCGCGGCGCGCGTATGAGCCTGCTCTCAAGGCGATGCTGGCCAACGTCCCGGTCGTGCTGACCTTTACGGTGGTCACCGTGCTTCTGTGCGGTGCCGTCGCGACCAAGCTTGGCAGCGAATTCGTCCCGAATCTGAATGAGGGGGACTTCGCCATGCAGGCATTGCGCATCCCTGGCACCAGCCTGACGCAGTCGGTCGAGATGCAGAGACAGCTCGAGTCGACCCTGAAAGCAAAGTTTCCTGAAATCGAGCGCATCTTCGCTCGCACGGGCACGGCGGAAATCGCGGCCGACCCGATGCCGCCCAACGTGTCAGACGGCTACATCATGCTCAAGCCCATCGAGCAGTGGCCCCAGCCGCACAAGACCCGCGAAGAGCTGCTGGAGGGGATTCGCGCCGAAGCCGCGAAAGTGCCCGGGAACGCCTACGAGTTTTCCCAGCCCATCCAGCTGCGGTTCAACGAGCTCATCTCCGGCGTTCGTTCGGACGTCGCCGTCAAACTGTTCGGCGACGACAACGAGGTGCTCAACGAGACCGCAGCGAAGATTTCAGCGGCCCTCGAGAAAGTGCCCGGCGCCACGGAGGTGAAGGTGGAGCAGACGACCGGCCTTCCGATGTTGTCCGTCAACATCGACCGGGCCAAGGCGGCGCGCTACGGCTTGAACATCACCGACATCCAGGAGACCGTCTCCACGGCTGTGGGAGGCCGGGAGGCGGGAACGTTCTTCCAGGGCGACCGGCGCTTCGACATCCTTGTGCGCCTGCCCGACACGGTGCGACAAGACCTCGAGGCCCTGCGCAGGCTTCCGGTTCCTTTGCCGCAGGGCGCCGAGGGCGGGCGGGCGACGTACATACCGCTCGGCGAAGTCGCGGCGCTGGAACTTGCTCCTGGTCCGAACCAGGTCTCCCGCGAAAACGGCAAGCGCCGTGTCGTCATCAGCGCGAATGTGACGGGCCGCGACCTGGGCTCGTTCGTTGCCGATGCCCAGCAAGCGGTTTCGGCCGTGAAGGTGCCCGCGGGCTACTGGACTGCCTGGGGCGGGACGTTCGAGCAGTTGCAATCTGCCTCGCAGCGCCTGCAAATCGTCGTGCCGGTGGCGCTGGCCCTGGTCTTCCTCCTGCTCTTCACGATGTTCGGCAATATCAAGGACGGTCTCCTCGTGTTCACTGGCATCCCGTTCGCCCTGACCGGCGGCATCCTGGCGCTATGGCTGCGTGGCATCCCGCTGTCCATCTCGGCTGCCGTGGGTTTCATTGCGCTGTGCGGTGTCGCCGTGCTCAACGGCCTGGTGATGATTTCCTTCGTTCGAAGTTTGCGGGATGAAGGCAGGAGCCTGGACGAGGCGGTCTGGGAAGGCGCCTTGACACGGCTGCGTCCCGTCTTGATGACGGCACTCGTTGCTTCTTTGGGCTTCATTCCCATGGCTATCGCCACTGGGACGGGCGCGGAAGTACAGCGTCCATTGGCCACCGTGGTCATCGGCGGCATCCTGTCATCGACTGCTTTGACGCTGTTAGTCCTTCCTGTTCTATACCGTCTCTTCCATCGTCGCGACGATGAAGAGACGGCACCCTCACCATCCCAACTGCCAGCCGGGGAACCCGCATGACCGCAGAACGTTTGCATGACCACGAGAAGCGCGAAGCAGCCCACGGGCATGACCACAACAAAGGAGGCCACGCGGGGCATGACCATACGGCCGGCGCCAATGAGCGGTCGCTCAAGATTGCACTGGCGCTGACTTGTGCCTTCCTCGTGGTCGAACTCGCTGGCGGCTTCATCGCGCACAGCCTGGCGTTGTTGTCTGACGCGGCGCACATGTTCACCGACACAGCAGCCCTGGCCATCGCGCTCATGGCCATCCGCATCGCCAAGCGGCCGGCGGACTCGAAGCGGACGTTTGGCTACCACCGCTTCGAAATCCTGGCAGCGGCCTTCAACGCGATGCTGCTCCTGGTCGTTGCGGTGTACATCCTCTGGGAGGCCTATCGTCGCCTGAAGGCTCCGCCGGACATCGGTTCGAACCTGATGCTGGTCATCGCCATCGTCGGCCTGGTCGTCAACCTCTTGAGCATGAAGGTTCTCCGAAGCGGCCAGGAGGAGAGCCTCAACGTCAAGGGCGCCTATCTCGAAGTCTGGGCCGACATGATTGGCTCCATCGGCGTCATCCTCGGCGCCGTGGTCATCAAGTTCACCGGCTGGACGTGGGTCGACTCGGCCGTCGCGATCCTCATCGGACTCTGGGTCGTTCCGCGAACCGTGACGCTTCTGAAGTCGAGCATCAACATCTTGCTGGAAGGCGTGCCTGAGGATGTCGACATGGAGAAGTTGAAGGCGATGTTGCTCTCAATTCCTGGCGTCAAGAGCTTGCATGACCTCCACGTCTGGTCGGTCACGAGCGGCAAGAGCACGCTCACAGTGCACTTGGTCGTCGAAGGTGAGGCGAACACCGAGCAGTCAATCCTGCCGGAGGTCCGTCAACGTCTGGCGGACTCATTTGGGATTCATCACATCACCGTTCAGTGCGAACTCACGCCGTGCGGGCAAGCGGAGAACGCGGCCAATCACTTCCTTGCAGCCGAGCGCGTTCCCCGGGCACATGATGGGCATCAGGTTTCGCAGGGCGGCCTGCAGTGAACCGCGCCCCTAACGACCGCTGTGCGGGTGAGAGCAGCCATCGAGAACTGAAGGCTCGATTTCTGCTTCCGCTGCGAACCCGCCGCATCCACCAAATATGACGAGAAGCTCGGGCTCTCAGGGCGCCTTTCATGTGTTGCCGCGGGGCAACCAATCATGCTGCCGAAAAGCTGACATCGGTCGAGGACTGCTTGTGGCCGGCAGCCGGTGTTCATCGAACGATACCCGAAAGTCGGCTGCTTGGCGGCAAGCGGTCACCCAACCTACCGCGGCGGCGTCCAGCGGTGCGGCAGCAAGGCGTCGATGTCGCGGGCTGGATGCGTCGGCAGGCGCGACAACACGTCTCGGAGGTAAACCCACGGATCATGGCCGCAGAGGCGCGCCGACTGCACCAGGCTCATGACGGTCGCCGCGCGCTTGCCGGCGAGCTCGCTACCGGCGAACAACCATGCCTTCCGTCCCATCGCCCAGGGCCTCATGAGGTTCTCGAGGTGGTTGTTGTGGCAACTGACGTTGCCGTCCTCGAGGAAGCGCCCCAGCGGTGCCCAGCGATTCAAGCTGTAGTCGATCGCGGCCGCGATGGCGCTGCCGTCAGGCACCAAGGCGCGCTCCGTTCGCAGCCAGTCGTGCAGCTTGTCCCAGTGTCCGCGGGTCTGCTCCTGTCGGATGGCCAGGCGATCGGCAGGCGCGGCGTCACGAGCTTGCTTCTCGATCCAGAAGGTCCATCCCAACCGGCGGATGGCCTCCTCGGCTACGGGGCTCGCATGGCCGTTCTTGATCAGTTCCTCGAACTTTCGGCGCGCATGCACGAGGCAGCCCGCTTCAACGCGCTTGCCGAGCTTGAAGACAGGCTCGTATCCTTTGTAGTCGTCGCAAACGAGCGTGCCGTTCCAGCCGTCCAGGAAGGCGGCGGGATACTTTGCGCCGCGGCCGACGCAGAAGTCGTAGACGACGCCGCGCAAGCCGTCGAACTCGCTGCGCGCATAGCCCCAGATGTAGGCCCGCTTGGTCTTGCCTGCGCCGGGGTCGAGCATGGGCACCGGCGTCTCGTCGGCGTGCAGGACGCTGGAGCCAAGGACGAAAGCTCTGTGAGCCTCGCCCAGCGGGTCGAGCTCGGCGCCGGCGGCGCCGGACCAGGACGCCAGGGTCGTGCGCGGCGTGTGCACGCCCGAGCGCGCGTTGATCGCTTCCTGGCGGTAGTACGGAATGTGATCGACGAAGCGGCTGACCAAGACGTGGGCGACCAGGCCGGGTGCCGGCATGCCCTTGTCGATAAGTTGCGGGTCGACCGGCGCCTGGCTCAAGGTCTGGCAGCACTTGCACGCCCACTTGCCGCGAACGTTGCGATGGACGAAGAACTCCGCTGGAACGATGTCCAGGCGCTCGCTCACGTCCTCGCCGATACGCACCATCGGGCGCCCGCATTCAGGCGTCGCGCAGGTCGTGCTCTCGGGCTCGTGGCGATGCTCGACACGGCGCAGGTGCTCAGGAAGGGGTTGCCGTCGCGGCTGGCGCTTTGCTCGCTCCTGGCCAGCTGGCGGCGCAGGTGTCTTGGCGTTGCGCAGAGCGTCGATGCGCGCTTGCACAGCCGCCTCGTCCTCGGCCAGCGTCTCCTCGAACAGGCGGCGCTGGTCGGTGGTCATTGCTTCTGTCTTCGCGCCGAATTTCAGGCGCTTCAGCCTGGCCAGCTCGAACGTGAGCTTCTGAAGCTTGGCAGCGGAGACCTTGATCTCAGCGTCTCGCTCGGAGAGCTGGCGGCTGTGCTCGGCGTCGATCGCCGCCACGCGATCCAACAGCAGCATGGCGATGCGGGCGGCGGCCTCGGCATCGAGACATTGCAGGTCTTCAGCCTTGAGGTGACGCACATCCAGCATGGACACCGATTTTGGTCAGGCCCTGGCGCGCAAGCAAGGGCACGCAATGGGACGTTGCCACTGCAACGTCTACATGCGAGTGATGACCTGCGACTGCGGGAGCCGCTGCCACGGCAGTCCAAGCTCGAGCGCGTCGAACTGCTGCTGCGTCAGCGTGAGAGACGTGCTGTCGCTGGACTTCGGCCACATGAAGCCGCCCGCGTTGAGTCGGCGCGCGCAGCACCAGACGCCGAAGCCGTCGTGAACGAGCAGCTTGACGCGGTTCGCGCGGGTGTTGGCGAACAGGTAGCCGTGATGGGCCCGGGCCTCGCCGAACACCTGCACGACCCGCGCGAGCAAGCGCTCGGCGCCGACGCGCATGTCCATCGGTTCGACGGCGAGCCACAAGGCATCGATTCGGATCACCGGATGATCTCGCGGGCCCAGGCAGCGCATTGCGCTGCCGCCGTCATCGGCCAGGTCGACTTCATCGTCAACGCGCCCCGGCGGAATTCCATCTCGATCGTGGCGCCAAGCCCGGACTGCTCCACCGTGACCGGCACGAAGCCCGCCGTCTCGCCGACCTGCGCATCGCCGTCGCCCCTGACCTCGTCGAGCGCCGGGCTCGCTGCCTGGCGTCGCTCGCGCTCAAGTCGTCGCCATCCGTGAACTAGGTTGGCATTGACGCCGTGTGCCATGGCCACCTTCGCTACCGAAGCGCCGGGCCGCTCGCATTCGGCCAGCACCATGGCCTTCAATTCCGGGCTGCGCTCGAGGCGCCGTCTCTTGGACTCCGTAGTCATCATGTCCATTAGCAATTGCTCGTGGACGCTATCGTTACGGGCTCAGCACCCCGGATCAAGATGCCATGGCTGGCCGGTTACCTTCCGCCACTCGGCCCGAACGGCCAGCGACCTGAGCACGCGCACGTTCGCGTGCCACCATTCGGGTGCCACCGAGCCTGCAATCTGCGCAGGATTTCTCCTACGTGGCGCCGACAACAACCTAGCAGTTCGCCTGAAGCGACTGGATGGCGTGATCGAGGACGACGTGGACGACTGCAGCCATGCGCTGCATGAGAGCTACAGGGCGATGGTCATTGCTAACCGCGTCGCTCCCGACGATCCCAGCCTGGATGAATGTAGCGATTGATGCGACCGGCACGGCTGTTGCTCGGCGTGTCTAGGCGATGATCCGCTGGGAGCGCATCTTCGGTACCTGGCCAAGAGCCTCGAATAGCTCAGGCACGCGAACCTTCATCAGCGGCACTTTGTCGGCAAACTCTTGGATGAATTCCGGAGAGATGCTCGGTCTCGGCAGAAGGCCGTAGCGGCCTTCTTCGTCGGACGACTGAGCGCTTCGGGGATCTGGGAAGAACAGCTTCTCGATCTTGTTGAGGGACTTCTCGTTGAAGCAAAGTTCGAGAGCCTGTTCCGGATCAGCCTTGAACAGAGGGCGAAGAACATCTTCCGCCGGTGCCGACGGCGAACTCCATTGTCCAAGGTAGAAGGCCATCTCGATCAGATCGGTTCCGTTTCGCCCCAGGCGCGCCGACTGCAGCAACTCCTTCTCAGCGGCCTCCCTCCAAGCCGCTTCTCGATCGGCTTGAGCCTGCCCGTCCTGCCAAGGCTGACCCGGGGTCACCAGCGCATAGAAGGCTGGCATGCACAGACCGGCATCAAGCGCGCTACGGAAGATGTTGTCGAAGATCTTGCGACAGTAGACGTCCTCTTCAGAGTAGACCTCCGCCGCTCGATTGAAGACGGGATCAAGGAACGACGTGCCGTTGATCAACGTGTGACGACAGGCATGCCGAAGGTCGGGCATGCCAAAGTGCTCGATCGCGGCGATGTACAGGCTCGCAGCCCGTTCGAGGCGATCGGCCGAGATGCTGCTGATGAAGACTCGCAGCCGCAGGTCGAAGTCGACGAAAGCATCAAGGCTTGGCCAGAGCGCCCTGGCGTCGATCTGCGCGCTCGCTTCCAACAGGTCGATGATCTGCGCGTTGTCCAGGATCTTGTCGTGGGAGACCTGGGCCAGCCATCGAGTCCAGTTCCGAAGAGCCTGCAATCTGAACGGCCGCACGGCGCCTCTTTCCTGCTTGGTACCGTAGGCATCGAAGAGGGTTCGAAGGGCAGCGTCGACAGCCGAACTGGAGACCGTGCCCAAGGTCTCACCCAGGAACTGGATCAGCGCCTGCCGCCACGGTGACGACTCGTCCCCGTCTACAGGAGGCTTGTAGTCGGGCTTGCGAATCGAACCGCGCGCCAGATAGTCAGCGTGGTGCTCGACGCCCTCGGCGCGCAGGACATCGGCGTGATGGGCCTCGATCCAGTCGATGAGGCTTGGCGCCTTGAGTCTGAGCGCTTCGATGAGCAAGATGTCCGCAGGGCATATCTCGCCCCGGAGTGCGGTAAACGCGATCTGAAGGCGAACCCGGAGCCGGTTGATGTCGCGGGGCGTCTCCATCAATGCCGCCACATGCAAAGCTGCCTTCGTGGCCGAAAGATCGTCCGTGAAGTCGGCGAGCGGCGCCCAGTTGGCGAAAGATAACGCTTCGGCGAGCGCTCGCTCAGTCGCATCCCGCAGAAGGAACCTTGGTGGCTGCGGGACGTCCACCGTGATCTGGACGATCTTCTCCAGGTAGCGCCGGCCGCCGCCGGGAGGAAGCGACAGCGACTGCTCGAGCGACTCCGAGATCACCTGGGGATCGAAGGCCAGTACGTAGATGACGCTCGGGAAGTTCGCCACGGCCTTGACCGTCTGGACAATCTCCGCAACCTCGCGCGGCGACATGCGATCCAGGTCATCCAGCACCACGACGAGGGGTCGAGCCAGTTCCTGGAGCGCCTTGATGACTCGTCCGCGAAGTTCGAGCAGCGCCGGCCTACCCTCGGGCGGAGGCGGATAGAGCCCCTTATAGGCGGTCGCAAGACGCTTGAAGAACGGCCGAGTGTCCTTGGCGGCACCGCTGATGTACTGCGCACCGTGTCCAACAACGGCGACGGCAGCGCCCAGCGCTGGATTGATGAATGCCGCCGGCGCCGCAAGGTGACGGATGACCGACAGATTCTCGGCAAACTCCAGGAGGCGATCGCCAAGCTCTGTGATCTTAGTTGCACGTTCGCTGCCAGTAGCTTCGAGCTTGACCTGGCCGGCGATCTCCTTGATCAGCGCCTCAACCAGGGCGTCGGAGCCACTGAGTGCCCACGGACTGAACTGGATCCAGAGGGGCCTGGTGGCCTCCGGCTGCTTTCCCAGTTCCTTCTCGGCCGCATGGAGCAGCCAGCTCTTGCCACTGCCCCAGGCTCCTTGGAGCGCGACGACCGCCCCTTGCCCGTGCTCTACCGCCATGAGGGTCTCGAGCAGGCCCTTTGCAGCTCGCGCCCGCCCAAACGAGTCCGTGTCGAGATTGGAGTCAGCAACTATCCGAGTGCGTGTCATCCGGGGCCCGTGGTCAACGAGCGCTCCGACCTGACCGATCGCGCTCTACTTTTGCTTTGCGCTGGCCTTGACCGCTTTGAGCTGGATGGCCACCGCGCCGTTCTTGGCGAATTCCGAAACCAGTTTCCTGCCGTTCCTGGCCGACTCGGCAGCAGCCGCGGATCCGCGGCCGCTCGCGATCTTGCGCAAGAAGGACGTCGCATCGTCGCCGGTGCCCTCGGAGCCCAGGAGGCTGCTCTGGATAGGCATGGCGCTCACTCTACAGCAGGCCGATTCGCCCGCACAGTGCTCACCCAGTACCTCACCTGATGAGCGCCCATGACGCTGAAATTGGGGCCATCCAACCGTCGAGCGGACACGTGAAATTCCAGACAAAAGTCCTGAAGAACCCGCCAGGCCGGTCGTTCGCAGTGGTACTGTACGGCCATACAGTTTCTTGATCATGCAATTTGACCTCAACTGGACGGAGGCCCCGCTGCCTCCGCCCGTCGCCTATCCTGAGCCGCCGCCGGCGTTCAGCGCACTCCCGTGCGCGGCGCAGCCGAGCTTCACGCCATGCCCAACGGGCGGCTCGTGCGCTACTGCGGACTGGTGACGCTTCGCCAGCAACCCGAGACGGCCAACGGGACGATCTTCATCGGCCTTGAGGACGAGACCGGTGTCGTGCAGGTCATCGTCTGGAAATCGCTTCGAGAGCAGCAGCGGCCTGAGGTGCTTCGGTCAAGACTCTTGGCCGTCTACGGGACGTGGCAGCGCGACGGTGATGCAACCAGCCTCATCGCAGGCCGCCTGATGGATCTGACCCCGCTCCTGGGACAACTGTCGACGTCGTCGCGGGACTTTCACTAGAGGGCACCCCTAGGAAACACATAGAAACGCGACCAACAGATCAATCTCCGAATCGCGTTGCTAGAGTCGTTGCCGACAACAAAATCTACGGGAGTGCACAGTTGAGCGACGTTCTCAAGAACCTATACAAGAGCGATGGCAAGCTTCACAACTTCTTCGACGTGGACACACCCGTCGACTTGTTCCGTGGCGCGAAGGACGATCAGAAGTTTCCCCTGATGACACCGACCATCATCGGATGGATCACTGGCGGCGGTGTCCGCCCGCCGGATGTGCTGATCGAAGACCGCGCGGGCAACACGCCCCAGTACGTCGGCGGCCAGGCTACGGAGACGGCCAAGATCGTCACCGAAGACAAGCACAAGCCGCTCACTTCCCAAATCGTCTCCGATGCCTCTGCGTACGTGCTCAAGGGATGCCGGTCGACCAAGAAGCACGAACACCATCGCGGCGTGTCCGTGTTCGACGCTACTCGTCCATTCCGACAAATGTCCTGGTATCGCATTCCGGCCGGCACACCGATCCCTCCTGCGCTGGCCGTCACCAAGGACGCCGAGTTCAGCAAGAATGGCGAACCGATCCACTACACGATCGCGCCGAAGGACGACATGCCGCTCTCACTCTTTCTTCAGCACCTGAAAGGCCTCGAGGCAGTTGCCTCGAAGGTCTGAGCACAAGATCACAAGAGGCACAGACATGACCGACATTTCAATGGATGCCCTGGCGAATTCGATTGCGGCACTTGCCCACCGCAGGCTCACCTTTCTGGATGCGCTCGAGCAAGGAACATCAGTGCCTGGAGAGGATGACGATCATCTCCACGACTTTCTGATCAGCCTCGAATCAAGCTTGTCGGAACTTCACGATGTGTACGAAGCCCGTCGCGCAGGTTCCGATCGGTACCTGAGCTACGCCGTGCTCACGGACGTAAAGCGAACCTGACTGCCACTGCCAGAAAATTCACTTGAGGGGCGGCTGAAGCAGTGGCGCAGCTACCGATCGAATGAGGTAGCGTAGGCCTAACTGCACAATTGGAAGCCACGGTGAAGGAATCCGCTCACGCCGCGATCTTGGACCGGGAAACGCCAGCGGCCCAGGTCAAAGAGCAGCTCACTCCGCAACTTGATCTACTTGCCGACCTGGCGGCCTACGGTTCGAACCTCGTGGTCCGGGCTTACAACTCGAGCCCTCAGCAGATGGCGGAGTTGATTGTCTGTGGGGTGCTGCTCAAGCAAGTCGTCGCAATGATCGATGCAACGCACGTCTTGCTCTCAGCCGGCTGCGGTCATGCTGCCCATCTGCCAATGCGAACTGCCTGGGAAGCTTCGCTGTACCTGGATTGGATTCTTTCGGGCAACAGCGAACGACGTGCAACCTGCTACTTCGTGGGTAATTACCGTGATGAACGCCGATGGGCGGATCGCGTGACCCCTGGCACGCTCGAGGAAGCTGCGTTCTCTCCAATCGCGAAAGCCATCGGACTCGATTTTCAGACCGAGCGACCGACACTCGCTGCCGACGCCACCAGCCGCCGAGCGGAAGTCGATCGGATCCTGGCCCAGCCAGAGTTGCAGGCGATCGATGCCGAGTTCCAACAACTACGCGGCAACAAGCGAAAGCGCGACCCCGAGTGGTACGAACTCGACGGCATGAAGTCGATTCGCGACATCGCCAAGTCACTGGATCGACTTGCCGAATATGAGGCCTTCTATTCGAAGGGGTCACAGGTGACGCACACCGGCACCTACAAGGATCACCTCCACTTCGCAGAGGGTAACGTTCACTTCAAACCGATCCGCCACCTCGCAGATGCAAATCAGTTGCTCACGGTCATCGTCGTGATCGCCATGAAAACGTACGAACGCGTCCTGACGTGTTATCGGCCAGGCGAGGTACCAGCACTGATGAAGAAGTACAGGGACGACTGGCGCCAACCGCACTTGCATGCGACATCGCTGAACGTCAAGTTCGAAGCGGCGTAACTGGCGAAAAGGCGCCGCTGCCACAGAACAGCCTCTGGCGAGCGATCGCTGGCTGCGGAGGCAGTGCCGCCGAAGAACCCTCTCGCAGCGCGGCGAGTGCTTCGGCCGACAGCGGGCCGTCGTCCGGTAGATGGCCAGGCGGATCGCGTGACCTGCTCGGCTTTTTCGAGCCACTTATTCCTATAAAGCGGCCCCGGTTGGGATGGGTGGATGTTGCTGCTTGAACTCGTGAGGGGTCAAGTAGTTCAAGCTGCTGTGGGGACGGACGGCGTTG
>Ga0209258_100395_pt1 | contig 54935 bp, 40 predicted proteins | sample Araplaol_mTSA_r2_FD_184281 | JGI IMG/M metagenome (GOLD analysis project Ga0209258, IMG submission 184281) | Arabidopsis root microbial communities from North Carolina, USA - plate scrape CL_Col_mTSA_r2 (SPAdes) (version 2) | ecosystem: Host-associated > Plants > Roots > Endosphere | place: USA...
CGGCAACAGGTGCACGTCGGTCAGCCCGGCCTGCGCGAGGCGCCGCAGGTGGCGCATGCCGGCGCTGTTGGCGTCGGTGAACGCCAGGTACTTGCCGCGGTGCGCCGCGGGCACGCTGGCGTCGCCGATGGAGAAGTCGCGCAGGTGCAGCTCGTAGATCGCCATGTCGGTCGAACGCTTGACCGTGGCGGGGGCGGCGTCGCGGCGCCAGCCGGGCACTTGCGTGGCGGCATCGTCCAGCGTGCCGAGCCAGGTGCGGCGCGAGTCGGCATTCAGGCTCACCGAGTACGGATCGGTGACGCGGTTGCGCACGACGCCGGTGCCGGGGACGAACACGTCGACGAGATAGCTGTAGTAGCGGCCCGCCTGCTGGCCGCGGACGTCGCCGCGCCAGGCGCCGGTGGCGTCGTCGCGCTCGAGGTCGACCACGGCGCTCGAGCCGCCTTCCGCGTCCGGGTAGACGCAGGCGCGCACGGCCTGCGCCGTCGGCGCCCACAGCGCGAGGCGCACGCCGTCCCCGGTGCGCGTCGCGCCCAGGTCGTCGAGGCCGCCGGCGGGCGCGTACAGGTCGTCCAGCGCGCCCGCGACCTGCAACGCGCTGACGGCCAGCACGCGGCCTTGCTCGTCCTCGCGCACGACCAGCGCCTGCCCGCGCAACGCGCGCGTGACGCGGGCGCGGTCGCCTGCGCGCAGGAGCACGCCGTCGGCCACGTACTTGAAGCGCTGCGCCAGCGCCGCCGGCAGCGGGTCGGCGGATGGCGCGAGCTCCAGCCTGTCGTCGGCGCCCGCGACCGGCTGGCCGGGCTGGACGACGAGCGCGCCCCGGGCCGACGAGACCAGCGCGTAGCGACCGTGCACCGGCGCGCCCGGCCAGCGAACGAGCGACTGCGACAGCCACACCGCGCGTGCGGACGCCGCCCCGCCGTCGACCGCCGGCGCCAGCGTCGTGGCGAATGCCGGGGCGTTGCAGGCCTGCGCGAGGGCGGTGTCCGCGGCTGCCGCCCTCCCCATGGCGGTCGCGAGCAGGACGCCCACGGCGGCCTGCGCGAAAGTGTTTGTTGTCGCCGCCACGTAGTTTTGCTTCACAAACGTGTTGTCTCTGTCTTCTAAGGAAGGAATGCTACATGCTATTTCAATACGGTTTCAATCGCGCGCATGGGTTTCCCTCATCCAGTCCGTTCTTGTGTTGGATCTATGATGTACTTTGACTACACCTTCTGCCAACTTCCAGATTCGCCCATGATCCGTCCGCTCCGCGCCCTGCCCGCCGCCCTGGCCCTGGCCAGCACTGTCCTGCTGGGCGCCTGCGCCGCACCGGCGGGCCCGGGCGTCGACATCTCCCCCGTGCGGCAGGTGCTCCAGCCCGCCCCGCTGGCCCCCGGCTGGGAGCATGGCGCCTTCATGGAAGTGTTCGTGCGCAGCTACCAGGACAGCAACGGCGACGGCATCGGCGACCTGCGCGGTCTCGCGCAGCGCCTGCCCTACCTGCAGGCACTGGGCATCCGCGGCCTGTGGCTGATGCCGATCACTGCCAGCGGCGACCATGACCACGGCTACGCGGTGACCGACTACCGCGCCATCGAGCCGGCCTACGGCACGATGGCCGACTTCGACGAGCTGGTGCGCCAGGCGCACGCGCGCGGCATCGGCATCGTGATCGACTACGTCATCAACCACAGCTCGTGGAAGAACCCGCTGTTCGTGCAGTCGGCCTCGTCCAGGACCAACCCCTGGCGCGACTGGTACGTGTGGGAGGACGTCAAGCCCACCGGCTGGAACATCTTCGACATCGACCCGTGGAACGCGACGCCCAACGGCGCCTACTTCAGCCAGTTCGGCAAGGAGATGCCCGACTTCAACCTGCGCAACCCGATGGTCGTGCAGTACCACCTGGACAGCCTGCGCTTCTGGATCAACCACGGTGTCGACGGCTTCCGCATCGACGCCGTGGGCCACCTGTTCGAGAACGGCCCGCAGGGCTGGAGCCTGCAGCGCGAGAACTACGCGTTCATGGCCAGGGTGCGCCACGAGCTGGACATCGACCACCCGCATGTCATGGTGTGCGAGTCGCCCGGCGATCCGGCGGGGTTCGCACGGCAGGACGCCTGCGGCGCCTCGTTCGCATTCGGCCACAGCGACGCGCTGGTCAAGGCCGGCCGCGGCGACGCGAAGGCGATCCGCGACGTCGCCGACTACTTCCTGCAGGCGCCCGACACCATGGCCACGATGGTGTCCAACCACGACCACTTCGCCGGCCAGCGGCTGTGGGACGCGATGGGCGGCGACCCGGCGCGCGTGCGCGTCGCCGCCGCGGCCTACCTGCTGCAGCCCGGAACGCCCTACGTCTACTACGGCGAGGAACTGGGCATGTCCGCGGCCGCCACCGACGACGCCGACGGCAAGCTGCGCGGTCCGATGAGCTGGACGTCCTCCGGCGGCTTCAGCGGCGGCATGCCCTACCGCCCGGCCTCGACCAACCTGGCCACGCACAATGCCGAGTCCGAGGCGCGCGATCCGGACTCGATGCTGGCGTTCTACAGCGCCCTGCTCCGGCTGCGCAACACGCACTCGTCGATCGCCACCGGCCGCTACGTGGCGCCTCGCGTCGACGGCCGCACGATGAGCTTCCAGCGCGTGGACGCGCACGAGCACACGGTCGTCGTCATCAATGATGGCGATGCCGCCGGCAGCGCCATGCTCGCCGGACTGCCGGCGAACGCGCGACTGCAGCGCCTGTATCCCGCGGACGCGGGCGGGGATGCCACAGCCTCCGCGGGCGGCAGTCTCCGGGTGCCCGCGGCGCCCTTGTCGGTGCAGGTGTTTCTCGTGTCGCGATGACATGAAGCCGACGCCCGCCTGCAATCTGGCACAGCCTCTTCCCGCCGCTTCCTGACAGGACTGTCAGCGGGACAGGTAAAGTTCTTTGAAAGCCTCGCGCGCCCTCTCAAAACGGGTGCGCCGTTTGCTATGGTGTCGCGCGGTCGAGGACGGGCGCGGAGCGACGCTCGCCCGTCCAGCGCACCACCGATGGCAAACACCGCGCCGGCCGCCCGCGTCCGAGCGAACGAGGACCGTGATGGAACAACAACGACAGCCGGCCGCCCCCGCGCCGGCGGCTTCCGAGAAGAAGCGCCGCTGGATCGGCACGACGATCGCCGTGCTGCTGATCGCCGGCCTCGGCGCGCTGGCCTGGCACCTCACGCACCCTGCCGCCGGCGGCCGCGGCGCCATGGCCGGAGGGCCGCCGGGGCCGGGTGGACCGGGCGGGCCGGGTGGCCGGCGCGGCGGCCCGAGCGCCACGACCGTGGGCGTGGCCACCGTGACGCACGCGGACATCCCGGTCTACGTCGACGCGCTCGGCACCGTCACGCCGTCGGCCACGGTCACCGTCACGCCGCAGGTCTCGGGCGTGCTCACCAAGGTGCCGTTCCAGGAAGGCCAGATGGTCAAGACCGGGCAGTTGCTGGCCACGATCGAGCCGCGTCCGTTCGAGCTCGCGCTGATGCAGGCCCAGGGCCAGCTGCAGAAGGACGAGGCGCAGCTCGATGCCGCCAAGGTCACGCTCGATCGCTACCAGACGCTGTTGAAGCAGGACTCGATCGCGCGCCAGGACGTCGACACGCAGGCCGCCCTCGTCAAGCAGCTGCAAGGCACCGTGCTGGGCGACCAGGCCGCCGTCGGCACCGCCAGGCTGAACCTGCAGTGGACGCGCATCACCGCGCCGGTGAGCGGCCGCGTGGGCCTGCGCTCGGTCGACGTGGGCAACCTCGTGTCCTCGGGCACGTCCGGCGGCATCACGACGATCACCGAACTCGCGCCGATCGACGTCGAGTTCGCGATCCCGCAGGACCGCATCCCGCAGCTGCAGGCGCGCATCGCCGCCGGCGCGGTGCTGGCCGTCTCCGCGCTGGACCGCACGCGCACGCAGCTGCTGGACACCGGCGTGTTCCTCTCGCTGAACAACGCCTCGGACACGCAGACCGGCACCGTGCGCGCCAAGGCCCGATTCACCAACGCGCGCAACGCGCTGTTCCCGAGCCAGTTCGTCAACGTGCGCATCCTGCTGGACACGCTCAAGGATGCGGTCGTGGTGCCCATCACCGCCCTGCGCCATGGCCCGAACGGCGACTTCGTCTATCTGCTGGGCGACGACCGCACGGTCTCGCAGGTGAACGTGACGCAAGGCCTGTCCACCGTCGACACCGTCCAGATCACCCAGGGCCTGGCGCCCGGCGAACGCGTGATCACGGAAGGCGGCGACCGGCTGAAGGACGGCGCGAAGGTGCAGCTGCCCGGCGACGCGGCCTCGGGGCCGCGCCGGGGAGCCAGCGGCGCGAGCGGCCCCGGCTGGGGCGCTTCCGGCGGGCACGGCGGACGCCATCGCCGTGACGGCACGGAGGCCGGCGCCGCCGCGCCCGCGGACGGCGCGAGCGGTGCTCGCCCCGCGCGCACGGGCGCCAGCGCGCCGGCCGATGGCGCCAGCGGCGCCCGGCGCCACCGCGCGAGCGAGTCGCAATCGTGACGGACACCCACGTCCGTCGTGAACCGGTGCACGCGGCGCGATGAGCCCGTCCCGTCCCTTCATCCAGCGACCGGTCGCGACTTCGCTGCTGATGCTGGCGATCGTCCTGGCCGGCATCGTCGGCTTCCGCTTCCTGCCGCTGTCGGCGCTGCCGCAGGTGGACTACCCCACCATCCAGGTGCAGACGCTGTATCCCGGCGGCAGCCCCGAGGTCATGAGCCGCACCGTCACCGCGCCGCTGGAAAAGCAGTTCGGCAACATGTCGGGCCTCGCGCGCATGGGCTCGACCAGCGCGGCTGGCGTGTCGCTCATCACGCTGCAATTCAACCTCGGCCTGTCGCTGGACATCGCCGAACAGGAGGTGCAGGCCGCCATCAACGCCGGCAATTCGCTGCTGCCGGCCGACCTGCCGGCGCCGCCGGTCTACGCCAAGGTCAACCCGGCCGACGCGCCGGTGCTGACGCTGGCCGTGAGCTCGACGGCCATGCCGCTGCCCGACGTCCAGAATCTCGTCAACACGCGGCTCGCGCAGAAGATCAGCCAGGTCTCGGGCGTCGGCCTGGTCACGCTCGCGGGCGGCCAGCGGCCCGCCAAGCGCATCCAGGCCGACACGCGCGCGATGGCGGCGTACGGCATCGACCTGGCGGCCGTGAAGACGGCGATCGCCAATGCCAACGCCAACAGCGCCAAGGGCAGCTTCGACGGCGCGTCGCGCTCATACGCGATCAACGCCAACGACCAGCTCGTCTCGGTCGACGACTACCGCAACCTGATCGTCAGCTACAGGAACGGCGCGCCGGTGCGGCTGTCCGACATCGCCCAGGTGGTCGACAGCGCCGAGAACCTGCGCCTGGCCGCCTGGGCCGACGACACGCCCGCCATCATCGTCAACGTGCAGCGCCAGCCCGGAGCCAACGTGATCCAGACGGTGGACGCGATCAAGCGGCAGCTGCCGCAGCTGCAGGCGGGGCTGCCTGCGGCGCTGCAGGTGCGCATCCTCAGCGACCGCACCGCCGGCATCCGCGCGTCGGTGGAGCACGTCGAATTCGAGCTGGTGCTCGCCGTCGTGCTGGTCACGCTGGTGATCTTCGCGTTCCTGCACAGCTGGCGGGCGACGGTGATCGCCAGCCTGTCGGTGCCGATCTCGCTGATCGGCACCTGCGGCGCGATGTACCTGCTGGGCTACAGCCTCAACAACCTCAGCCTGATGTCGCTGACGATCGCAACCGGCTTCGTGGTCGACGACGCGATCGTGATGATCGAGAACATCTCGCGCCACATCGAGGACGGCGAGAGGCCCATGGCCGCGGCGATCAAGGGCGCCACGCAGATCGGCTTCACGATCGTGTCGCTGACCGTGTCGCTGGTCGCGGTGCTGATCCCGCTGCTGTTCATGGGCGACGTGGTCGGCCGGCTGTTCCGCGAGTTCGCGGTGACACTGGCGATCACGATCCTGATCTCGGCGGTGGTGTCGCTGACGCTGGTGCCGATGATGTCGGGTCGCATGCTGCTGCGCGAGGAGCGGCCGCACGGCTACGGGCTGAAGTTCCAGCGGGGCTTCGACTGGATCATCGTGCGCTATGACCGCGGCCTCGCCTGGGTGCTGGACCACCAGACGGCCACGCTGCTGGCGGCGCTGGCCACGTTCGCGCTGACCGCGCTGCTGTACGTGTTCATCCCCAAGGGCCTGTTCCCCACGCAGGACACCGGCCAGCTGCAGGTGCGCGTGCAGAGCGCGCAGACGGTCAGCTTCGAGCGCATGTCCGGCCTGCAGCGCCAGGCGGCGCGCGCCATGCTGGAGGACCCGGCGGTCGACAACATCGCCTCCATCGTGGGCGTGGACGGCGCCAACAACACGATGCTCAACGCCGGCACGATGCTCGTGAACCTCAAGCGCGGCGCGAGCGGTTCGCAGGAGCAGATCATGGGCCGGCTGCGCGAGCGGGCGCAGGCGGTGCCCGGGGTGACGCTGTACCTGCAGCCCACGCAGGACCTGACCATCGACTCCGACACCGGCCCCACGCAGTACCGCGTCTCGCTGGAAGGCGCGGACGACGCGACGGTCGCCCTATGGGCCGACAGGCTGGTCGAGCGGCTGCGCGGCGATGCGAAGGTGCGCAACGTCGTGACCGACGTCGGCCAGACCGGCCTGGCCGTCGAGGTGGACGTCGACCGCGACACCGCCTCGCGCCTGGGCATCAGCGCCGCCACGGTGGATGACGCGCTCTACAGCGCCTACGGCCAGCGCATCGTCTCGACCATCTTCACCGAGACCAACCAGTACCGCGTGATCCTCGAGGCCCGGCCCGACCAGGCGCGCACCCCGGCGTCCATCGGCGACCTGCGCGTGCTCACCACCAGCGGCCAGGCCACGCCGCTGTCGGCCTTCGCGACGATCCGCCAGGTGCAATCGCCGCTGCAGGTGACGCACGTGGCGCAGTACCCTGCCACGACGGTCGGCTTCGACACCGCCGACGGCGCCTCGCTGGGCACGGCGGTCGATTCCATCCGCCAGGCGGCCAGGGACATCGCCCTGCCCTCGTCGGTGACGATGACCCCGCTGGGTGCCGCCGGCGCCTACGAGAAATCGCTGTCCAACCAGCTGTGGCTGATCCTGGCGGCCGTGATCTGCGTCTACATCGTGCTGGGCGTGCTCTACGAGAGCTACGTGCATCCGCTGACGATCCTGTCGACGCTGCCCTCGGCCGGCGTCGGCGCGCTGCTGGCGCTGCTGATCGGCGGGCAGGATCTCGGGGTGATCGGCATCATCGGCATCATCCTGCTGATCGGCATCGTCAAGAAGAACGCGATCATGATGATCGACTTCGCCATCGACGCCGAACGCGGCGAGGGCAAGGCGCCGCGCGACGCCATCCATCAGGCGGCGCTGCTGCGGCTGCGGCCCATCCTGATGACGACGTTCGCCGCGCTGTTCGCCGCCCTGCCCCTGATGTTCGGCTGGGGCGAAGGCCGGGAACTGCGCCATCCGCTGGGCCTGTCGATCTTCGGCGGCCTGCTCGTGAGCCAGCTGCTGACGCTGTTCACGACGCCGGTGATCTACCTGTGGTTCGACCGCCTGGGGCGGCGCGTGCGCGAACGCTTCGGCGGCAACGACGATGGCGACGACGACGCGCCCGCGCCGCAGCTTGCGCTCGAGGCGCCCCCCGTGCCGCGGCAGATCCCGTTCGATCCCGACGCGCCGCACCCGCAGCCGGGAGGCGGTCGATGAACCTTTCTTCGCCCTTCGTCCGGCGCCCGATCGCGACGGTGCTGCTGACCGCCGGCGTCGCGCTGGCGGGCATCGCCGGCTTCTTCGTGCTGCCGGTGTCGCCGCTGCCGCAGGTCGACTACCCCGCCATCTCGGTGTCGGCCAGCATTCCCGGAGCCAGCCCCGACACGATGGCCAACAGCGTGGCCACGCCGCTGGAGCGCCGCCTGGGCACGATCTCCGGCGTCAACGAGATCACCTCCAGCTCGGGCACCGGTTCCACGCGCGTGAGCCTGCAGTTCGACCTGAATCGCGACATCGACGGCGCGGCGCGCGAGGTGCAGGCCGCGATCAACGCCGCGCGCGTCGACCTGCCCGCCACGCTCAAGAGCAACCCGACCTACCGCAAGGCCAACCCGTCGGACTCGCCCATCATCATCCTCGCGCTGACCTCGAAGACGCGCACGCCGCAGCAGATCTACGACGCGGTCTCCAACATCGTGCAGCAGAAGGTGGCGCAGGTGCAGGGCGTGGGCGACGTCGAGATCGGCGGCGGCTCGCTGCCTGCGGTGCGCATCGACGTCAACCTGCTGGCGCTCAACGACCTCGGCATCCCGGCCGAGGACGTGCGCGCCGCGATCCAGGCCTCCAACGCGACGCGACCCAAGGGAAGCATCGAGGACGGCGTGCAGCGGCTGCAGATCTACACGCAGCAGGCGGGACACACCGCCGCCGAATACAGGAACCTGACCGTGGCCTGGCGCAACGGCGCGGCGGTCAGGCTGTCGGACATCGCCGACGTCACCGACGGCCCCGAGGACGTGCGCACGCTGGGCCTGTTCAACGGCAGCCCCGCCGTGATCGTCATCGTCACGCGCCAGCCTGGCGCCAATATCATCGACACCGTCGACGGCGTGCGCGCGCTCGTGCCCGAGCTGAAGGCGCAACTGCCCGGCGACATCGAGCTGCAGGTCGCGTCGGACTCCACCAACTCGATCCGCGCATCGCTGCGCGAGGTCGAGGCGACGCTGCTGATCTCGGTGGCGCTGGTGGTGCTGGTGGTGGGCGTTTTCCTGCACAGCCTGCGCGCCACGCTGGTACCGGGCATCGCGACGGTGGTATCGCTGCTGGGCACCTTCGGCGTGATGTACCTGCTGGACTTCAGCCTCGACAACCTCAGCCTGATGGCGCTGACCGTCGCCACGGGCTTCGTGGTCGACGACGCGATCGTCGTGCTGGAGAACACCAGCCGCCACATCGAGCAGGGCATGGACCGCTTCCAGGCCGCGCTGCTGGGCGCGCGCGAGGTCGGCTTCACCGTGCTGTCGATCAGCCTGTCGCTGATCGCCGTGTTCATCCCGCTGCTGTTCATGGGCGGCCAGCCGGGCCGGCTGTTCCGCGAGTTCGCGGTCACGCTGTCGGTGGCGGTGATGATCTCCCTGGTGGTGTCGCTGACCACGACGCCGATGATGTGCGCGTGGCTGCTCGATCGCAACAAGGCGCGCGCGAAGAAGACGCACCGGCCCAGGGGCCGCTTCACCCGCGTGACCGAGCGCGCGTTCGACGGCCTGCTGCACGTCTACGAGCGCGCGCTCGACTGGGCGCTCGACGCGAAGTGGTCGGTGATGGCGGTGCTGTGCGCCGTGGTGGCGCTCAACGTGTGGCTGTTCGTCGCGGTGCCCAAGGGCTTCTTCCCGCAGCAGGACTCGGGCCAGGTCATCGGCGGCATGCGCGCCGACCAGAGCATCTCGTTCGACCAGATGCAGGGCAAGCTGCGGCAGCTGGTCGACATCATCCGCGCCGACCCGGCCGTCGACACGGTCGTCGGCTTCACCGGCGGCTCGCGCGCGGGTGGCGGCTTCATGTTCGTCAACCTCAAGCCCAGGGGCCACGGCGGCGGCAAGCGCAGCGACGGCGGCCAGGCCGTGATCGCCCGGCTGCGCCCGCAACTGGCCAGGGTGACCGGCATCAGCCTGTTCCTCAATCCCGTGCAGGACCTGCGCATGGGCGGGCGCCAGAGCAACTCGACCTACCAGTACACGCTGAAGTCCGACAACCAGGCCGACCTCGCGACCTGGGCGACGAAGCTGGCCGAGGCGATGAAGAACGAGGAGGCGCTGACCGACATCGACACCGACCAGCAGCAGAACGGCGTCGAGGCCTTCGTCACGATCGACCGCGACGCGGCGGCGCGGCAGGGCATGTCCAACAAGGACGTGGACAACGCGCTGTACGACGCGTTCGGCCAGCGCCAGGTCGCCACGATCTACGACGCGCTGAACCAGTACCACGTCGTGATGGAGGCCAGCCCCCGGTTCACGCAGACCCCGTTGTCGCTCAAGGACGTGCGGGTGCCCGGCAACGGCGGCAACGCCGCGCCCGCCCAAGGCGCGGCCAGCGCCGCGACGGCGGCGTCGACGGCCACCGTCAGCGCCAACCCAGGCCTGCGCGGCGCCTCCACCGGTGCCACCGTCAACACCAACGCCCACACGATGGTGCCGTTGTCGACGATCGCGTCGTTCAGCGAGGCCGCGGCGCGCGCCAGCGTCAACCACCAGGACGGCGAGCTGGCGACGACGGTCTCCTACAACCTCGCCGAGGGCCATTCGCTGTCGGATGCGCAGGCCGCGATCGAGCACGCGGAGGCCGCCATCCACATGCCGGTCAACGTGCGCGGCAGCGCGCAGGGCACGGCGGCCGCGGCGCAGCAGAACAACAACCAGCAGCCGCTGATGATCGTCGCGGCGATCGTCGTGATCTACATCGTGCTGGGCGTGCTCTACGAGAGCCTGGTGCATCCGCTGACGGTGCTGTCGACGCTGCCGTCGGCCGGCGTCGGCGCGGTGCTGGCGCTGATGCTGTTCGGCATGGAGTTCTCGCTGATCGCGCTGATCGGCGTGTTCCTGCTGATCGGCATCGTCAAGAAGAACGCGATCCTGATCATCGACTTCGCGCTGGAGGCCGAGCGCTCGCGCGGGCTCTCGGCGCACGACGCCGTGCGCGAGGCCTGCCGCCTGCGCTTCCGCCCGATCCTGATGACGACGCTGGCCGCCGCGCTGGGCGCGCTGCCACTCGCCATCGGCTTCGGCGAGGGATCCGAGCTGCGCCAGCCGCTGGGCATCGCGATCATCGGCGGCCTGATCGCCAGCCAGCTCCTGACGCTGCTGACCACCCCGGTGGTCTACCTGCTGCTGGACTCGTGGCGCCGCCGTGGCCCCGACGAGCAGTTGCTGAGCCGTCACGCCGCCGGCCCGGACGGCGACGATCCGCACCCGACTCTTGCGCCCCCCGCCGCCACCGCGGCCACAGGGAATTGACGATGACCCAGGGCTCTCCCCCTCCCTTCACGCCAGCCACGCTCGCGCGCCCGCGCGTCACGCGCGCCGCGCTCGCGGTCGCGAGCCTGCTCGCGCTTGGCGCCTGCACCGCGCTCGCTCCGGCGCGCACGCCCGAGGCGCCGGCCGCGTCCCGCTTCCTCGAGACCCCGCCCGGCTGGATGGCCGCCGCACCAGCCGACACGCTGTCGCGCGGACCGTGGTGGACCCTGTTCGGCGACCCGGTGCTGGACCGGCTGGCCCCGCAGGTGGCGGTGTCCAACCAGAACGTCGCGGCCGCGGCGGCCGCGGTCGAGGAATCACGCGCGGCCGTGCGCGAGCAGCGGGCGGCTTTCTTCCCCACGCTGTCGCTGGACGCCGGCGTCACGCGCTCGGGCGTGGGCGGCAAGACGAGTTCGACGACGTCCTCGGGCGTCACCGTCTCCACCCCCAAGACCGGCACGAAGTTCTCGCTGGGCCTTGGGACGAGCTGGGAGCCTGACCTGTGGGGCCGCATCGCCAACACGGTGTCGGCCGCCAGCGCGAGCGCCCAGGCCAGCGAGGCCGACCTCGCCAACGCCACGCTGTCGGCGCAGGCCGCCTTCGTCACGGACTACCTCTCGGTGCGCGAGGCCGACGCCGAGATCGTCACGCTGCAGACCACCCTCGAAGGCTACCGGCGCGCGCTGCAGATCACGCAGAACCGCTACGCCGCCGCCATCGCGCAGAAGAGCGACGTGCTGCAGGCGCAGACCACGCTCGCCAACGCGCAGGCCGACCTTGCGCAGCTGCGCCAGCAGCGCGCCCAGCTGTTCCACGCGATGGCCGTTCTCGCCGGCCAGGCGCCGGCCACGTTCACGCTGCCGGCCGGCGACTGGAACGCCACTACCGTGCCCGCCATTCCCGTGGGCGTGCCATCGGACCTGCTGCAGCGCCGGCCCGACATCGCGTCGGCCGAACGCAGGGTGGCTGCCGCCAACGCCGACATCGGCGTCGCGCGCGCCGCGTACTTCCCTGCGCTGACGCTCAGCGCCAACGGCTCGCAGGGATCGACACGGCTGTCCGACCTGTTCGACGTGTCGTCGTTCGCCTGGTCGCTGGGCGTGTCGCTGGCCGAGACGATCTTCGACGGCGGCGCCCGCTCGGCGCGCGTCGAGGAGGCGCAGGCCGCATGGAAGCAGGCCGTCGCGCAATATCGCCAGACCGTGCTGGAAGCGTTCTCCGCGGTCGAGGACCAGCTTTCCGCCGCGGCCTCGCTGGAAGAGCAGCAGGCGCTGCGGCGCGTGGCCTCGCAGGCCGCCGACCAGACCGAGCAGGAGATGCAGAACCGCTACAAGCTGGGCCTGGTCGCGTACACCGACGTGGTGACGGCGCAGGCTTCGGCGTTGAGTGCCCGGCGGGCGCTGATGCAGGTCTCGCTGAATCGCCAGACGGCGGCGATCGACCTGGTCTCGGCGCTCGGCGGCGGCTGGTCGGTGGAGAAGCTGTCGAAGGAGTGAGTAGCAGCGCGCCGATACCCAAAGGGCTGGCATCTCCTCGAATCGCGCCGATACCGCGCCGACAGCGCTTCGCCACATCGCGATTCGGGGCAATGCCAGACCCCTCGCGCGGCCAGCATCCCGCGCGACAGAATCTCAGGGCAGATGCACCAGCCCGATCGGCGCCCTGCCGCTCGCCGCGCTGATCAACCCCAGCACGCGGCCCGGTTCGCTGCCCAGCATCGACCAGTCGAAACGCCAGGACCAGTTCTGGTCGCCCACGGTGCCCGGCGTGTTCATGCGGTGCGCGCTGCCCAGGCCCAGCACGTCCTGCAGCGGGAACACGGCCACGTCGGCCACCGAGTTGCAGCAGGCGCGGATCATCGCCCAGTGGATGTCGCCGCCGCCGCTGGCGAGGTAGCTGCCGACGTAGGCGCGCTCGTGCGGGCTGGCGTTGTCCCACCAGCCGCGCGCGGTGTCGTTGTCGTGCGTGCCGGTGTACGCGATCGTGTTGCGCACGTAGTTGTGCGGCAGGAACTCGTTGCACGCGTCGCCGCCGAAGCCGAACTGCAGGATGCGCATGCCGGGGTAGCCCAGGCCGTCGCGCAGGTCGTACACGTCCTGCGTGATGAAGCCCAGGTCCTCCGCCACGATGGGTAGCGGGCCGAGCGCCTTGGCGATGGCATCGAACAGCGGCCTGCCCGGGCCGGTGCGCCAGGTGCCTTCGCGCGCCGTCGGGCACGAGGCCGGGATCTCGTAGTAGCCGGCAAAGCCGCGGAAGTGGTCGATGCGAAACACGTCGGCCTGCTCCAGCGCGCGGCTCACGCGCGCCGTCCACCAGGCGAAGTCCTCGCTGGCCATGCGGTCCCAGTGGTACAGCGGATTGCCCCAGCGCTGGCCGTCGACCGCCATCGCGTCCGGCGGGCAGCCGGCCACGACCGTGGGCTGGAAGTGCTCGTCGAGCGTGTACAGGTCGGGGCGCGCCCACACGTCGGCGCTATGGTGCGCCACGAAGATCGGCAGGTCGCCCATGAGGAAGACGCCGCGGTCGTTGGCGTACTTCTTGACTGCCGACAACTGCGTGTCGAACTGCCACTGCACGAACTGCCAGAACGCGATCTCGCCTGCATGCTGCGTTCGCGCGGCGGCCAGCGCGGCCGTCGTGCGGCGCTGCAGGCCGGCGTCCCACTCCCACCAGGGCTTGTAGCCGGACGTGGTCTCCAGCGCCATGAACAGCGCGTAGTCGTCCAGCCACGACGCGTGCCTGGCGCACCAGGCAGCATGGGCGTCGCGCTCGGCGGCATCGGCCTTCGCGGCGAAGCCCCGCGCCGCGGCGCGCAGCTGCGCGATGCGCCACGGGATGACCTTGCCGTAGTCCACGCGATGCGGATCGAACCCGCCTTCTGGCAACACCGGTTCGTCGATCCAGCCCTTGGCCACCAGCGGCTCCAGCGCCACCATCAGCGGGCTGCCCGCGAACGCCGACACGCTCTGGTACGGCGAGTTGCCCGGGCCGATCGGCGCGGTGGGCAGCAGCTGCCAGATCGACTGACCGGCCGCGACGAGCCAGTCGACGAACTGGAACGCGGCGGGGCCGAAGTCGCCGATGCCGTGCGGGCCGGGCAAGGAGGTGGTGTGCAGCAGCACGCCGGCGGAGCGCTTGTGGAGGTCGATGGTCATGATTTGCGCCTGAGCACCACCAGCGAGCGCGCCGGCAGGTGCAGGGATTGGGTGAGGACGGTGTCGGGAAAGATCTCGCCGCGCAGCTCGAGGCTGGAGTCGAGCGCCAGCTGCCAGAAGCCGGCAGGCAGGCGGAAGTCGAGCGCGCGATCCTCGCCGTTGAAGATCACGAGCAGCGCGGGGTCCAGCGGCGGCGCCGCGGTGGGCGCCGGGTCGATCCGGCAGCCGAACGCCTGCGCCTTCTCGTCATGCCAGTCGGCGGCGGCCATCTCGTGGCCATGAGGGCTTAGCCAGGTCAGGCGCGGCGCGCCCGCGCCCACCGCGGCGGTGGAGCGCCAGTCCGTCGGCCGCAGCGTGGCATGCGCGCGCCGCAGCGCCAGGGCGTCGGCGACGAAGCGCTGGAACGCGGTGTCCGCCGTGGCCCAATCCAGCCAGGTGAGCGGGCCGTCGTGGCAGTATGCGTTGTTGTTGCCCTGCTGGCTGTGGCCGATCTCGTCGCCGGCGCACAGCATCGGCGTGCCCTGCGCGAGCAGCAGCGTGGCCATCATCGCGCGGCGCACGCGGCCGCGCTGGTCGAGGACGCGCGGGTCGTCCGTCGGGCCCTCGACGCCGAAGCTGGCGCTCGGCTCGCCGTCGCGGCCGTCGCGGTTGCCTTCGCCATTGGCCTCGTTGTGCTTGCGGTCGTGGCTGGTGAGGTCGGCCAGGGTGTAGCCGTCGTGCACCGCGATGAAGTTGACCGACGCCAGCGGCGTGCGCTGGCCGTGGTTGAACAGGTCGCTCGAAGCCGTGAAGCGGCGCGCGAGCTCGCCGCGCCCCACCGCCTGCGGCGTGCCGGAAAACAGCCAGTAGCGGCGCACGGTGTCGCGGAACTTGTCGTTCCACTCGAGCCAGCGGCCCGGGAAGCGCCCGACCTGGTAGCCGTCGGGCGCGGCGTCCCAGGGTTCGGCGATCAGGTGCACGCGGGCGAGGATCGGGTCCTGGCGCAGCGCGACGAAGAACGGAGCGTCCGGCTGGAAGCCCTGCTTCGTGCGCCCCAGCACCGGCGCGAGGTCGAAGCGGAAGCCGTCGACGCCCATCTCCCGCACCCAGTAGCGCAGCGAATCCAGGACGAACTGCGTGACCTGCGGATGCGCCACGTTGACGGTGTTGCCACAGCCGGTGAGGTTCTCCAGCCGCCCCGCGTCGTCGGGCATCGGGCGGTACCAGTTCGCGTTGTCCAGGCCGCGGAAACTGATCGTCGGCCCGGCCTCGTTGCCCTCGGGGGTGTGGTTGTAGACGACATCCAGCACCACTTCCAGCCCGTGCGCATGCAGCGTCTCGACCATGGCGCGGAACTCCGCGTTGACGGCCGACGGGTCGTCCGGCGTCATGGAAAGGCGCGGATCGGGGCAGAAGAAGCCCAGCGTGTTGTAGCCCCAGTAGTTCGTCAGGCCGCGTCCGCCGAGCGCGGGCTCGTCGACGTGGTACTGCACCGGCAGCAGCGACAGCGTCGTCACGCCAAGTGCCCTGAAATGCGCGATGGACGCGGGGTGCGCGAGGCCCGCGTAAGTCCCGCGCTGCGGCGGCGGCACGCCGTCCAGCTGCTTGCTGAAGCCCTTGACGTGCACCTCGTACAGCACGACGTCGGCCGGCGCCACGCGCGGCGCGTTCAGCCAGCCTCGCGCGGGCGCGCCCGCCGGCGCGACGCGGGCCTTCAGCGCGATCGCGGCGTTGTCGCGCTGGTCGAAGGACTGCGGCCCTTCGGGATGACCGAGCTGGTAGCCGTGGTGCTCGGGGCGCCACTCGAAGCGACCCACGATCTCGCGGGCGCAGGGATCGAGCAGCAGCTTGTGCGCGTTGAAGCGGTGGCCGTTGCACGGGTCGTACGGGCCGTGGGCGCGCAGGCCGTAGACCTGCCCCGGCGCCACGCCGGGCAGGAAGCCGTGGAACACGCCGTCGTGCGGGCCGTGCAGCTCGTAGCGCCGCAGCTCGGCGCGGCCGCCGGCGTCGAACAGGCACAGCTCGATGCGCTGCGCGTTCTGCGAGAACACCGCGAAGTTGACGCCGCCGTCGCGCGCGTGGGCGCCCATCGGCTCGCAGCGGCCCGGCTGCGCGGTGGCGGGAAGGAACTGCATGGGAAGCGCGTCAGCCGGGAACGAGATAGATCGTGGCCAGCGGCGGGACGACCAGCATGATGGATTGCGCGCGGCCGTGCGAGGGCACGGGCGTGACCGGCAGCACCGCCGACGCATTGCCGACGTTGCCGCCGCCGTAGTGCGACGAGTCGGTGTTGAGCACCTCGCGCCAGCCGGTGGGTCCGTCGGGCACGCCCAGGCGCCAGCCGAACTGCGGCACCGGCGTCATGTTGCTCACAGAGATCATCATGTGGCCGTCGGCATCGCGCCGCACCCAGGCGAGCAGCGAATGCGTGGCCTCGGTCGATTCGAGCCAGTCGAAGCCGAAGCCGTCGCAGTCCTGGCGGTGCATCGCCGGCAACTCGCGGTAGACGCGGTTCAGGTCGCGCACCAGCAGGCGCACGCCGGCGTTGCGCGCATTGTTCAGCAGGTGCCACGGCAGCTCGGCGTCGTGGTTCCACTCGCTGTCCTGCGCGAACTCCTGGCCCATGAACAGCAGCTTCTTGCCGGGGTGAGCCCACATGAAGCCGTAGTAGGCGCGCAGGTTGGCGAAGCGCTGCCAGTCGTCGCCGGGCATCTTGCTGATCATCGAACCCTTGCCGTGCACCACCTCGTCGTGCGACAGCGGCAGCAGGAAGTTCTCGCTGAACGCGTAGACCAGGCCGAACGTGAGCTTCTCGTGGTGCCAGCGGCGCTGCACGTGCGGCTGGCGCATGTACTGGAGCGTGTCGTGCATCCAGCCCATGTTCCACTTGAAATGGAAGCCCAGGCCGCCCGCGTAGGTGGGCTCGGTGACGTTGGGAAAAGTCGTCGACTCCTCGGCCATCGTCACCGCGCCGGGCGCCTCGGCACCCAGCACCTCGTTGATGTGCTTGAGCAGCGAGATCGCCTCGAGGTTCTCGCGCCCGCCGTAGCGGTTGGGCAGCCACTCGCCCGAGGTGCGGCTGTAGTCGCGGTAGATCATCGACGCGACCGCGTCGACGCGCAGGCCGTCGACGCCGTAGCGATCGATCCAGTACAGCGCGCTGCCGGCCAGGAAGTTGCGCACCTCCGGGCGGCCGAAGTTGTAGATGTAGGTGTTCCAGTCGCGGTGGAAGCCCTCGCGCGGATCCTCGTACTCGTACAGCGCCGTACCGTCGAAGCGCGCCAGGCCGTGGGCATCGACCGGGAAATGCGCCGGCACCCAGTCGAGGATGACGCCGATGCCCTTGGCGTGGCAGGCGTCGACGAAGCGCGCGAAGCCCTCGGGCGGACCGAAGCGCGCGGTGGGTGCGAACAGCCCCAGCGTCTGGTAGCCCCACGAGCCGTCGAACGGGAACTCGGTGATGGGCATCAGCTCCACGTGCGTGAAGCCGAGATCGGCGACGTAGGGCGGCAGCTCGGCGGCCAGCTCGTCCCAGCTCTTGAAGCCGCCGTTGACGTGGCGCCGCCACGAACCCAGGTGCACCTCGTAGATGGACACCGGCGCATGGCGGTCGTTCATGCCCGCGCGCGAGGCCGGGAGCTCGCGCCTCGGCGGCATCGCGGCCACCAGGCTGGCGCTGTCCGGGCGCAGCTGCGCGGCGCGCGCATACGGGTCGGCCTTGAGCGGCTGCAGCGCGTCGTCGGGGCCGACGATCTCGTACTTGTAGCGGTCGCCCTCGACCAGGTGCGGGACGAAGATCTCCCATACGCCCGAGACGCCGCGCGAGCGCATCGGGTGGCGGCGGCCGTCCCAGTTGTTGAAGTCGCCCACGACGCTGACGCGCCGCGCGTTGGGCGCCCACACGGCGAAACGCACGCCGGCGACGGCGTGCGCGCCCTGGCCGAGGGTGACCGGCAGCGCCCCCAGCACCTCGTAGGGCCGCAGGTGCTTGCCCTCGGCCAGCAGATGCAGGTCGTCGTCGGCGATCAGCGGGCCGTACGCGTACGGGTCGGCGTACACGCCTTCCGCGCCCGAATCCCAGCGCACGCGCAGCCGGTAGTCGAAGCGCTCCTTGCGGCCGGCGGCCAGGCCCTCGAAGACGTCGCCCCCCGTGCGACGCTCGAGCCTGGCGACGAAATCGCCCCCGGCGTCCAGCACCTCGACGGCCACCGCATGCGGCAGGAACGCGTGCACCCAGAACCGGCCCTTCGGGTCGGCATGCAAGCCCAGCACCGCGAACGGATCCGGGTGGCGTGCGCGCACGAGCGCGCTCAGGTCGTCATCGGACAGCATAAGCGGGTGCTCGGCGGCTGGCATCGGACTCAACGTGCTTTCGGCACCGCCCACACGTGCTGGATGTACTCGGCGATCGTGCGATCGGTGCTGAACGCGCCCATGCCGGCGATGTTGCGCAGCGCGCGTTCGGCCCAGGCCTGCGGCTGGCGATACAGCGCGTCGACCTGCTCCTGCGCATGGACGTAGTCCGCGAAGTCGGCGAGCAGCATGTACGGATCGCGGTGCAGCAGGGGCTGGACGAGAGACCGGTAGCGATCGGGCTCGCCCCAGGAGAACACCCCGCCGCCGATGGCGTCCAGGACTTGTTGGAGGGCTTGGTTTTCTTCCGCATACAGACGCGGATCGTATCCCCAGCTCTTCATCTTCGCGACCGCATCCGTCCTCAGGCCGAACACGAACATGTTCTGCACCCCCATCGCCTCGGCCATCTCGATGTTGGCGCCGTCCCAGGTGCCGATGGTCAGGGCGCCGTTCAGCGCGAACTTCATGTTGCCGGTGCCCGAGGCCTCGGTGCCGGCGGTGGAGATCTGCTCGCTCAGGTCCGCCGCAGGCAGGATCACCTCGGCCAGGCTGACGCCGTAGTTCGGCAGGAACACCACCTTGAGCTTGTTGCCCACGCGCGGATCGGCGTTGACGACGCGCGCCACGTCGTGGATCAGCTGGATGGTCAGCTTGGCCGCGTGGTACGCCGAGGCCGCCTTGCCGGCGAACACGACGGTGCGCGGCACCCAGTCGGCGTCCGGGTTGGCGACGATCGCCTGGTAGCGCGCCACCACGTGCAGCACGTTGAGCAGCTGGCGCTTGTATTCGTGGATGCGCTTGATCTGCACGTCGAACAGGCTGTCCGGCGAGATCGTGACCCCGAAGTCGCGCCGCGCGCGCTCGGCCAGACGCTCCTTGTTGGCGCGCTTGACCTGGAGGAACTCCTGTCCGATCTTCTCGCCGCCGGCCTTGGCGGCCAGCGCCTTCAGGCCGTCGAGGTTCGCGCGCCACCCGGTGCCGATGTGGCGGTCCAGCAGCTCGCCCAGGCCCGGGTTGGCCTGCATCAGCCAGCGGCGCGGCGTCACGCCATTGGTGATGTTGAGGAAGCGCTGCGGGAACATCGCCGCGAAATCGGCGAAGATCGTCTCGACCATCAGGCGCGAGTGCAGCGCCGACACGCCGTTGACCTTGTGCGAGGCGACGATCGCCAGCGACGCCATGCGCACGCGGCGTTCGCCGTTCTCGTCGATCAGCGACAGGCGCGCGATCAGGCCGGTGTCCCCCGGGAACCGCGCGCCCACCTCGTCGAGGAAGCGGCGGTTGATCTCGTAGACGATCTCGAGGTGGCGCGGCAGCAGCTCCTCGAACATGCGCACCGGCCAGGTCTCCAGCGCCTCGGGCATCAGCGTGTGGTTCGTGTAGCTGACGGCCTGCGTGGTGACAGCCCAGGCCTCGTCCCAGCCCATGTGGAACTCGTCCAGCAGGAGGCGCATCAGCTCCGCGGGCGCGAGCGCCGGGTGCGTGTCGTTCAGGTGGACGGCGTTGTGGCGGCCGAAGGTGTCGATCTCGGCGTGCTCGCGCAGGTGGCGCGCGATCATGTCCTGCAGCGAGGCGCTGCACAAGAAGAACTCCTGCTTCAGGCGCAGCTGGCGGCCGGCGGCGGTCGAGTCGTCGGGGTACAGCACCCAGTTGAGCGTGTCGGCGGCCTCGTAGTGCTGCCCGGCGGCCAGGTGCTCGCCGCGGCAGAACATCGCGAAGTCGATCGGGCGCGACGGCTGCGCATGCCACTGGCGCAGCGTGGACACGCGCTGCGTGGCATGGCCCGGCACGACGAAATCGCACGCCTGCGCGACGACCTCCTCGGCCGGCTTCCACGCGCGGCGGCCGCCGGAACTCTCGACGACGCCGCCGAAGCCCACCGGATAGCGCAGCTCGGGCCGCACGAATTCCCACGGGTTGCCGTGCTTGAGCCATTCGTCGGGCAGCTCGACCTGCCGGCCCTCCTGGATGGCCTGCGCGAACATGCCGTGCGCATACCGCAGGCCGTATCCGAAGGACGGCAGTTCCAGCGTCGCGAACGAGTCGAGGAAGCAGGCGGCGAGCCGGCCGAGGCCGCCGTTGCCCAGGGCCGCGTCGGGCTCCTGCTCCAGCACGTCGGCCAGCGACGCCGCGCCGGCGCGCGTGCCGAGCGCGGACTTGAGCGACTCCTCCAGGCCCATCACGGACAGCGCGTTGCGAAGCGCGCGTCCCATCAGGAACTCCATCGACAGGTAGTGGACGCGGCGCGTGCCGCGCGGACGCTTCGCGTCGGCCGCCTGCGTGGCGGCCCAGCGGTCGGCCAGCAACGGCCGGCAGGCGACGACGGCGGCCCGCAGGCAGGCGTCGGGCGACGGCGCGTCGCTGCGTTGCGAGAGCTCGCGTTTCCAGGCAGTGGTGAATTCTTGGGTCAAGGCAGGGTCTGCTTTGTCGCCCGCGCGCGCGCCCACGGGCTCGTGCGCCGGAGCGGCGACGGTGGTCTTGCTCATTACGGAAGGATCCTTCTAGCGGAACCGGGCAGCAGCGCTGTGACGCTGGCGCCCGACTGAACAACAACAGTATCGCGTCTCGCGGCGGGTTTGTGTAGTTCTCCTACAGAGGGTTATCCCTGAGCAACAACAAAATCACGGTCTTACGAGGCAGGATGGCAATGTACTTAATGTAGTTTCGCATTGATCGGTGGACGAGGTGACTGTATATTCTCTACATTCCCGACCCAGGCGCAGCCCCGATGCTGCGCGGTGACTACCCCAAGAGACAAGCAAGCGGCCGTGACGCACGATCCGCCCGAGGAGACGAAACAAGTGGCCCACGTACAGCTGGTGAAGGTGCAGAAGGCGTTCGGAGACATCCAGATCCTGCGCGACATCGACCTCGAGATCCACGACGGCGAATTCATGGTGTTCGTCGGCCCTTCGGGCAGCGGCAAGTCCACCCTGCTGCGCACCATCGCCGGCCTGGAGGACATCACCGGCGGCACGCTGTCCATCGGCGGCAAGGTCGTCAACGACCTGCCCCCCGCCGACCGCGGCATCGCGATGGTGTTCCAGTCGTACGCGCTGTACCCGCACATGAACCTGTACGACAACATGGCGTTCGGTCTGAAGATCGCCAAGGTCGACAAAGGCGAGATCCACCGCCTGGTGCACCAGGCCGCCAGGATCCTCAACATCGAGCACCTGCTCGATCGCAAGCCCAAGGCGCTTTCGGGCGGACAGCGCCAGCGCGTGGCCATCGGCCGCGCGATCGTGCGCAAGCCCGAGGTCTTCCTGTTCGACGAACCGCTGTCCAACCTCGACGCCGCGCTGCGCGTGCGCATGCGCTACGAGTTCGCGAAGCTGCACGAGGACCTGAAGACCACGATGATCTACGTCACCCACGACCAGGTCGAGGCCATGACGCTGGCCGACCGCATCGTGGTGCTGGCCGCGGGCCGCATCGAGCAGGTCGGCTCGCCGCTGGAGCTCTACGAGCACCCGGACAACGTCTTCGTGGCCGGCTTCATCGGCTCGCCCAAGATGAACTTCCTGGAGGCCACGGTCGTCAGCGCGGACAGCGGCGTCGCCGTCGTCCGTCTGCAGACCGGCGCGCAGATCCGCTGCGTGGTCGACGCGTCGCGCGCGGTCGCGGGCGACAAGGTGACGCTGGGCGTGCGCCCCGAGCACTTCGAGGCCGCCGCCCCGGGCGCGACGGACAACGTCATCGCCACCAGCGTCACCTTCGTCGAGTCGCTGGGCTCGACGACGCATGCCTACTGCGACTATCCCGGCGCGGCCGAGACGCTCGTCTGCGAACTGGACGGCGCGACGCGCCTGCGCAACGGCGCGCCGCTGTCGCTGGCCGTGCCCGCCGCCCGCGCCTACCTGTTCGACGCCGCGGGCCAGGCCTTTCGCCGCCACGTCGCCGAAGAACGGCAAGAGGCCGCATGAGCCGTCGCCCTGCCCTGCGCCGCGCCGCGGCGTGCATCGTCGCGGGCGCGCTCGCCAGCTCGTCCGTCGCGCAGGCCACCGAGCCGCTCAAGCTGCTGGTCTGGATCAACCCGGATAAGGGATACAACGGCCTGCAGAAGGTCGGCGACAAGTACCGCGCGGACACCGGCGTCGAAGTCACCGTGCAGCATCCGGACGACGCCCCGTCCAAGTTCCAGGCCGCCGCCGGCGCCGGCAAGGGCCCGGACATCTTCTGCTGGCCGCACGACCGCGCCGGCGAGTGGGCCAAGTCCGGCCTGATCGTGCCGATCAAGCCGCGCCAGTCGGTGCACGACCAGATCGAGGATTCGGCCTGGGACGCATTCAAGTACCAGGGCCGCACCTGGGGCTACCCGCTGTCGATCGAGGCCATCGGCCTGATCTGGAACAAGGCGCTGCTCAAGGCGCCGCCCAGGACGTGGGACGAGGTCGTCGCCATCGACAAGGAATTGTCGACCAAGGGCAGGAAGGCCATCCTCTGGGACTACAACAAGAGCTTCTTCAGCTGGCCGCTGCTGGCCGGCTCGGGCGGCACGATCTTCGGCCGCAAGCCCGATGGCAGCCTCGACACCGAGCTCGTGGGCGTCAACGCGCCCGGCGCCGTGCAGGCCATGACCATGCTGCAGGGCCTGGTCAGGAGCGGCGTGCTGCCCAAGGGCGCCGGCTACTCCGAGATGGAGGGTGCCTTCAACCGCGGCGAGATCGCGATGATGATCTCGGGCCCCTGGGCCTGGGACAACGTGAACAAGAGCCACATCGACTTCGGCGTCGCGCCCATCCCGGCGGTCAACGGCCATGAGCCCAAGCCCTTCGTGGGGGTGCTGGGCTGCATGATCGCGGCGCCCAGCAGGAACAAGGATCTCGCGCGCGACTTCCTCGAGCACTACGTGCTGACGCTGGACGGCCTGCGCACCATCAACGCGGACGTGCCGCTGGGCACGCCCGCCAACAAGGCCTTCTTCGCCGAGTTGAAGAGCGACCCGCACATCGCCGCCACGATGGACAACGCCCGCCGCGGCGAGCCGGTGCCCAACATCCCCGAGGTCGGCAAGTTCTGGACGGCCATGGACGCCGCATTCGAAGCCGTGACCAACATGCGCCAGTCGCCGCAGGACGCCCTCGACGGCGCCAAGGCGCGCATCCTCGTCAAATGACTACCGCGATGAATTCGTTCGACCTCAGGCGCGCCGCGGGCGCGGGCTTGGCGGCCCTGGCGGGCATCGCGGGCCTGTGGCTCGTCTACGCCATCCACGCCGCCGGCCAGCCGGTGCTCGCCCTCACCGCGCTCGCCCTGTTCGCCGCCGGGCTGTACGTCTATGTCTCGCGCGCCGCGCTGGCCTGGCGCTACCTGTTCCCCGGCGTCGTGGGCATGCTGCTGTTCGTGGCCTTCCCGCTGGCCTACACGATGTGGATCGGCTTCACGAACTACTCGTCGACGCACCTGCTCAGCCAGGCCCGCGTGAAGGCCTACCTGCTGGAGCAGACGGTGCCGGACGAGGATCACTCGCTGGAGTTCACGCTGCATCCGCAGGGCGACCGACTGCGCCTGGTGCTGGCGCCGCAGGACGCGGCCTCGGGCGCGCAGCGGTTCGTGTCGCCGCCGCTGAAGCTGAAAGGCGCCGATGCGGCGACCACGACGATGGGCGCCCTGCCCGCCGACCAGCCCCTGGCGCCGGCGCTGTCCACGCGTGACCAGCTCTCCCACCGCGACGCGCTGCAGTCCCTCAAGCTGCAGATGCCCGACGGCCGCACCCTCGTCTACACCGGCGTGCACGAGTTCGGCCCCTCGGCCGCCGTCTGGCGCGCCAATCCCGACGGCTCGCTCACGCGCGTGGACGACAACAAGACCTACGCGCCGAACGACGCCGAAGGCTTCTACATCGCCGCCGACGGCGAACGCCTGCAGCCCGGCTACAAGGTCGCGGTGGGCTTCGCGAACTACGCGCGCATGCTGGCCGACCAGGAATTCCGCGGTCCGTTCATCTCGATCTTCGTGTGGACCGTGGTGTTCGCGGCGCTGTCGGTGGCGGCCTCGCTGGCCGTGGGCTGCACGCTGGCCGTGCTGCTGAACTGGGAAGCGCTGCGTTTCCGGACGCTGTACCGCACGCTGCTGTTCCTGCCGTACGCGGTGCCGGGCTTCATCTCGATCCTCGTCTTCAAGGGCCTGTTCAACCAGAACTTCGGCGAGATCAACGGCATCCTGAACGCCGTCTTCGGCATCAAGCCGGCCTGGTTCGCCGACCCGCTGCTGGCGCGCACGATGATGCTGGTGGTCAATACCTGGCTCGGGTATCCGTACTTCCTGGTGCTGTGCACGGGCCTGCTCAAGGCGATCCCGGTGGACCTGTACGAGGCGTCGGCCATCGCAGGTGCGAAGCCGCTGATCAACTTCTTCAAGATCACCGCCCCCCTGATCGTCAAGCCGCTGTCGCCGCTGATCATCTCGGCCTTCGCCTACAACTTCAACAACTTCGTGCTGGTCTCGCTGCTGACCAACGGCCGGCCCGACTTCCTCAACACGAAGATCCCGGCAGGCACCACCGACATCCTCGTGTCGTACACCTACCGCATCGCGTTCCTCGACTCGGGCCAGAACTTCGGCCTGGCCGCCGCGATCTCGACGGTGATCTTCTTCCTCGTCGCACTGATGTCGTACGCGAACCTGCGCGTCGCGGCCCGCGGCGCACGAAAGGCTTGAGTCAACCATGGCCATCGTCACCGGCAAGAACCAGCGTTGGCGCGTGCTCGGCGCACACGCGGCCCTCATCGCGCTGCTCGTCGTCACGCTGTTCCCGCTCGCGGCCGTCATCTCGATCTCGCTGCGCCCCGGCAACTTCGCCAACGGCTCGCTGATCCCGCGCGAGATCAGCCTCGAGCACTGGAAGCTGGCGCTCGGGTTCGATGTCACCACGGCCGACGGCGTGCTCGTGCATCCGCCGTTCCCCGTGCTGCTGTGGCTGTGGAACTCGATCAAGGTCGCCACCGTCGCCTCGGCGCTGATCGTGGCCATCTCCACCACCGCGGCCTACGCGTTCGCGCGCCTGAAGTTCGCGTTCAAGCTGCCCATCCTCAACAGCATGCTGCTGCTGCAGATGTTCCCGCCCGTGCTGGCACTGGTGGCGATCTACGCGATCTTCGAGACGATCGGCAACTACATCCCGGGCCTCGGCCTGGAGACGCACGGCGGACTGGTCGTGGCCTACCTCGGCGGCGTGGCGACGCACGTCTGGACGATCCGCGGCTACTTCGAGACCATCCCCGTCGAGATCGAGGAATGCGCGAAGGTCGACGGCGCGAGCCACTTCCAGGCCTTCCTGCGCGTGCTGCTGCCGATGGCCGTACCCATCCTGATGGTCGTCTTCGTGCTGGCCTTCGTCGGCACCATCATCGAGTACCCGGTCGCCTCCATCCTGCTGCGCGAGGAGAACAACCTGACGCTGGCCGTCGGCTCCAAGTACTACCTGGCCGACCAGAAGTACCTGTGGGGCGACTTCGCCGCGGCGGCCGTGCTGTCGGGGCTGCCGATCACGGTGGTGTTCCTCGCGGCGCAACGCTGGATCGTGTCGGGGCTCACCGCCGGAGGCGTCAAGGAATGAGCGCGGCGGCGCTTGGCCGGTCACGGTCGCTTCGCCGCCGCACCGGCGGGGAGCCGCACGCGCGGGCGCCCGAGGTCGGGAGCGGTCGCCCGGGCGCCCGATGACGTCGCGCCGCCTCGGAGACTCCGCGCTGGCACTCACCCTGGTGGCCGGAGCGGTGCAGGCCTGGGCCGGCGATTGCCGGCCCGACCCGCTGCCCGGCCGCGACCTCTACGTGCGCGGCACGCCCACGGGCTGGCGCGCCGAGGACGAGGTCGCCATGCACTGGCAGTGCGACCACTGGGAATGGGTCGGCACGCTCAAGGGCGACCACCTGATCAAGATCGGCGACGAAGACTGGAGCCCCGATGCGGATCTCGGCGTCGCGGCCGGCACGCCGGTGCTGGCCTCCGGCGCGAGCGCGCCCGCGGTGCGCAAGGGCGAAGCGGCGAGGCACCGGTTCGACGGCATGACTCGCGTGACGCTCACGCCCGCCGGCGCGCCCGACGGCGCCGGCGTGCTGAGCATCACCGATCTCCCCGCCGATACCCCGCGCCCCACCGCGGCCTCCACGGTCGTCACCGATCTGGTCGCGCTGAGCGTGGCCTTCGACTCGCAGAAGGCATCGGACAAGTCCCCTTACGGCGCCGTCGCGGCGGGCACCGACGTCGCGTTCGCGCTGGGCGCGCTGCCCGGCGTCGAACAGGCGATGCTGGTCGTCGAGAAGCGCCGGCTCGAAGGCGACCAGGCCACGCTCGCGTACACGGAGCTCGCGCGCGTCCCGCTCGCGCGCGTGCCCGCGGGCGCGGATGGGCGCGAGCGCTGGCGCGGCCACTACAGGTTCGACGCGCCGGCCGTCTACGGCTACTGGTTCGAGCTGCGCGTCGGCGGCCGCACGTTCGTGTTCGAGAACAATGCGACACCCGTCTACTGGACGCGCGAGCGCGGTGCCGGCGGCCCCGGCGTCGTGGCCGAGCCGCCGCATTCGAGCCGGCGGATCCGTCGCTTCCGCCAGACCATCTACCAGCCGTACACGGTGCCGGGCTGGGCCAGGGACGCCGTCTACTACTACATCTTCCCCGAGCGCTTCCGCAACGGCGACCCGCGCAACGACCCGAAGCCGGGCGTCGACCAGTTCCACGACAAGACGGTGGAGTTCCACGAGAACTGGACCGACAAGCCCTGGCGCCCGCACACCGGCGACGGCAGCGACGACGAGTACAACAACGATTTCTTCGGCGGCGACATCGCCGGCATCATCCAGAAGCTGGACTACATCAGGAGCGTCGGAGCGAACACGCTGTACATCACGCCGATGTTCACCGCGGCCAGCAACCACAAGTACGACACCGCGGACTGGAAGCGCGTCGATCCGCACTTCGGCACGAACGACGACTTCGCGCGCCTGTGCCGCGAGGCCGCCCGGCGCGGCATCCGCGTGCTGCCCGACGCCTCGCTGAACCACTCCGGCGCCGACTCGATCTATTTCGACCGCTACGGCACGCGCGGCGGCCACGGCGCCTTCGAAGGCGGCCGGATCAATCCGGCGTCGCCGTGGGCCAGCTGGTACACGTTCGACGCGTCGCAGAAGGATGCGGACAAGCAGTACAAGGGCTGGCTCGACGTCGCCGACCTGCCCGAGCTGAACAAGGCCGACCCGTCCTACCGCGCGTTCGCCTACGGCGCGCCCGACTCGGTCACCCGCACCTGGCTGCGTGCTGGCGCCGCGGGCTGGCGCATGGACGTCGCACCCTGGGTGCCGGACGACTTCTGGCGCGGCTGGCGCACGGCAGTCAAGGAGACGAGGCCCGACGCGCTGACCGTCTCGGAGACCTGGTGGGACGCCTCCAAGTTCTTCCTCGGCGACGAGTTCGACTCGACGATGAACTACATCTTCCGCAACGCGGTGCTGGACTATGCCAACGGCGGCGACGCCCGCCTGATGGTGGCCAACCTCGAGGAGATGCGCGAGGCCTACCCGCCGCAGACGTTCGCCGCGCTGATGAACGTGCTGTCCACCCACGACACCGCGCGCTCGCTGCACGTGCTGGGCGACGTCGACGGCAAGAGCACGCGGGAGGAAGTGGCGCTCGCCAAGCGCAAGCTCCGGCTCGCGGTCTTCCTGCAGATGACGTATCCGGGCTCGCCCGCCATCTTCTACGGCGACGAGGTGGGCGTGACCGGCGCCGAGGACCCGTACAACCGCGGCACCTACCCGTGGGCCGACCGCGGCGGCCACCCCGACGACGCGCTGCTGGCCGACTTCCGCCGCCTCGCGAAGCTGCGCCGCGACCTGCCCGTGCTGCGGCACGGCGCGTTGCGGGCGCCGCTGCACGTCGACGAACACGTCGTCGTGCAGGCGCGCCGCGACGCGGACGCCTGGGCCATCACCGCCACCAACAACGCGGACGCGGCGCGCACGTTGCGGGTCGCCCTGCCCGAAGACGCGCCCGCCACGGGCTGGGTGGACGTGCTCGCCAGAACCGCAGCCAGGGTGGATACGGCAGGCCGTACCCTGACGCTGGTGGTGCCACCGCGCTTCGGCATGGTGCTGGCCACCGGCTCGAAGGAAGCCTCGCGCCGCTGACGAGTCCGCGCGACTCAGCGCCGCGCAACGCTGCCAAGGCGAGCGTCGTCCTGCGCGCAGTCGCAGGAACCACCCCGAGGGCCAACCAAGCCCCGGCTTCGCCGGAGCCCCCAACGACAGCCCGCGTGGAACCTGCGGCCGCGCGCAGCATGACGGCGTCGTTGGCACCGGCCACACCGCCGCCTGCGGCCATGACCACCCAGCGACGCACAAAAAAAGGCGCCGCCGGTCTCCCGGCGGCGCCTTGGCGACGGACGCGAAGCGTCCGTTCCGGCAGGTCAGAACTTGTACGCGGCGCCGAACAGCACGGTGCGGCCGTACTTCTGGTACTCGTAGACGCGATCGCTGCTGCCGCCATAGGTCTGGTAAGGCGCGTCGTTCAGGTTGCTGATGGACAGGTTGAAGCCCAGGTCCTTCATCGGCCCGTCCTGGAACGTGTAGCCCAGCTGCATGTCGATCACGCGTTCGCCGACCACGTAGCGCAGCGTGCGGTCGTTGGCGAAGTTGGCGATCTCGCCGACGAAGGTCGAGCGCTGGCGCTGGCTGATGCGCGCCTCGAAGCCGTACTTCTCGTAGTAGAAGGTCAGGTCGGTGACGTTCTTGGACAGGCCCGGCAGCGGGATGTCGGAGCCGATGTTGCTGCCTGGATCCTGGATCTTGATCTTGCTGCTGGTGTGGCTGGCGCTCGCGGCGATGCCGAAGCCGTCGAGCGGCTGGAACAGCATGCCCAGCGGCAGCGAGGCGGTCAGCTCGATGCCCTGCAGCTTGCCGCCGCGGCCGTTGAACGGTGCGGTGAACTGGCCGAACTGCGTCGTCGCCACGGTGCCCGGCGTGAACGCGGAGAAGTCGTACGTCTGCGACTGCTGGTAGATGTAGGACTTGAGATCCTTGTAGAAGCCCTGTGCCGAGAAGTAGGCCTTGGTGCCGAAATACTTCTCGTAGGTCAGGTCGAACGCATTCGCGCGCCACGGATCGAGCTTGGCATTGCCGCCGCTGCCGCCCGGGACGCCCGTCGACGTGTTGACGCCGAAGTCGATCGCCGAACGCAGCTGATCCAGGCGCGGGCGGGCCATCTGACGCGCGATGCCCAGGCGCAGGGTCTGCTGCGAACCGAGGTCGAGCGCCAGGTTGAGCGCCGGCAGGACGTCGTTGTAGGTCTTGCCGTCGTTGATCGGCTTGATCTCGCTGCCAGCGGCTGCCGTGTTGTCCCAGTAGTGCGATGCCGACGACTGGTCGGTGTGCACGACCTGCACGCCGAAGTTGCCGCGCAGGCCCATGCCGCCGACTTCGGAGTCGATGTTGCCCTTCAGGTAGCCGGTGGTGACCTTCTCGGTGACGTTCCAGGCCTTCTGCACCAGGTAGCTGGCGGCCGTCTCCGACGGCGTGAACGGGTTGAAGTACTTGTCGACGACGCCCGGCACGTTCCACGACGGAATGATGCCGCCGCCGGCGAAGCCGAGGTTGACCGGCGAATACAGCAGGTCGCTGGAGATGTTGGGCGTGCCCTGGGCGCTCAGGCTACCTTCGGGCTGGCGCTTCTTCTTCTCGCGGTCCGAGTAGTTCAGGCCGACCTCGACGTCGGAGAAAACTCCGGACAGCATGCTCGGCGCGGGCATGGTGGCGCCGAGCTTGAACGCGCCCAGCTTGTCCTCGACATGCGGCTTCTTGCCGTAGCCCTGGCCATAGATGGTCGGGCCCAGGAACAGCTTGCTCGGATCGCTGTAGTCGAGGCCGGCGCTCAGGGTCGGGAAGCCGCCGCCCACGTTGTACGTGATGCTGTCGAGGACGTTCGCGCCGCCCGGACCCTGCAGCTGCATGTTGTTCTCGAGGCTGAGCTCGTCCTTGATGGACTTCGACCAGCTCACGTCGCCCACGAGGGTGGCGCCGCCGACCTTGAGCTTGTTGTTCATGCCGATCGCGTTGATCGTGTCGTGGCGGTTGTAGTACATGCCGCGCACGAGCGGATCCACGCCGGCGACCGTCGCCGACGTCAGCGTGTTGTTGCTGTCGATCGTCGTGCCGGTGAACGTGGCCGGGCCGGGATAGTTGCCCAGGTTGACCTCGAACTGGTTCGCGGTCTCGCGGCGCGTGTCCGACGAGTGGTACAGGTCGACGAGCGTGGTCCAGGCGTCGCTCGGCTTGACCTCGAGCACGCCGATGAGGCCGCTGCGCGTATCGTTGCCGCTGCGGGCCAGGATCTTGGCGCCGTCGGTCACGAAGGTGCCGGCCGGCACGCCCGTGCGGTCGCCGGCGTTGACGCTGTGCCACGGCTCGTAGGCGCCGAACTCATGATCGAGCACCGGCGAGCTCTGGCGCGCGAAGCCGATGGCCACGCCGATCTTGCGGTCGGCGAACTGGTCGATGTAGCTCAGGCTCCAGCGGTCGCCGTTGGGGCTCGTGTTGGCCACGCGGCCCAGCGTGTTGTGCTCGCCCTTGATGTTGGCCGTCACCAGGCGACCCGGGAAGGACAGCGGACGCACGGTCTGCATGTCGATGGTGCCGGACAGTCCCTGGCCGATCAGGCCCGCGTCCGGCGTCTTGTAGACGACGACGCTGGCCATCAGCTCGGACGGGTACTGGTCGAATTCGACGCTGCGGTTGTCGCCGGTCGAGACCTGCTCGCGGCCGTTGAGCAAGGTCGTCGCCAGGTCCGGGGACGTGCCGCGCACGCTGATGACCTCGGCGCGGCCTTCGACGCGCTGCGCGGCCAGGCCGGGCAGGCGTGCGATCGATTCCGCGATGCTGGAGTCGGGCAACTTGCCGATGTCTTCCGCCGAGACGGCCTCAACGATGTTGTCGGAGTTCTTCTTGACGGAGATGGCTGCCTCGATGCCGCGCCGGATGCCCGTCACGACCACCTGCTGCGTCGTGTCCGGGGCCGCAGCCTTGGTGACGGGCGCGGAAGCTGCCGCGTCCGGCGCAGGCGCGGCCTGCGCGAAGGCGGCCCCGGCGGCCACGACCCAGAAAGCTCCCGCCACTGCCTGGCCTGCGAACACCATGGTCGGCTTGAGCTTGAACGAAGCCGCCGAACGCTTACCCGTTGAGTTTTTCACCAGCATGTCTCCTAAGTTCTGCGAATGACGCGGAGTGCGCCACCGTCGATACGCAGTGTTTGTAGTCAAACGACCCCCACTTGCGAAGAGCCGAAAATCGGATGTATTAAAACTAGATCATCAGATTCACGGCTGAAGTTTACTGATCTTTTACGTGCTTGCAAGGGGGCCACCCAGGCAAAACGCCGCGTTTTTGCGCATACGACACGGGTAGAAACACGGGGGTCGGGACTCGCAAAGGCCTCGGCGTGCTGGTTCACCCCAGTAGCGGATGTAGCCCAATTACTTATCGTCAAGGAGTTTTGTAGCAGCCGTAGGACTGCATGGCTCTCGCGCCGTCGATGGAACCGTTTCCGCCGCCGGCGAAAACCTGCTCCGCAGGGCCGACAATCAGCGCATGAACGCGGAAAGCACCCACGACGTGAAAGACAGCCCCTGGTCCCCGGCCTCCGCCTCGGAGCCGCGACTGCTCGCCGACATCGGCGCCACCTACGCGCGCTTCTGCGTGGAGGATGCGCCCGGCCACTTCAATCATGTGGTGGTCTACCCGTGCGCCGACTTCGCCGGTTTCGCCGACGTGGTGCAGGCCTACCTGCGCAGCCTCCAGGGCACGCCGCCGCGGCACGCCGCCATCGCCATCGCCAACCCGATCAACGGCGACGCGGTGCAGATGACCAACCGCGACTGGGCGTTCTCGATCGAGCGCGTGCGCCAGGATCTCGGGCTGGCCACCCTGCTGGTCGTCAACAACTTCACCGCGCTGGCGATGGCCCTGCCCGGCCTGCAGCATGGCCAGCGCGTGCAGGTGGGCGGCGGCCAGGCGCAGCCCGACGGCGCGATCGCGCTGCTGGGGCCGGGCACGGGGCTGGGCGTCTCGGGCCTGGTGCCGGCCGAGGACCGCTGGTCGACGCTGGCCACCGAGGGCGGCCATGTCAGCTTCGCTCCGAACGACGAGCGCGAGCTCAAGGTGCTGCAGCACACGTGGAAGCACCTGTCGCACGTGTCGGCCGAGCGCCTGATCTCCGGCCCCGGCATCGAGCTGATCCACGAGGCGCTCACCTCGGGCACGGCCCAGGGGGGCCAGCGCCTGACCACCGCCGAGATCGTGCGCCGCGCCGTCACCCGCGCCGACGCCGCCAGCGTCGAGGCGATCGACTGCTTCTGCGGCATGCTGGGCTCGTTCGCGTCCAACCTCGCGCTCACCCTCGGCGCCACCGGCGGCGTCTACATCGGCGGCGGCATCGTGCCGCGCCTGGGCGAACTGTTCGAGCGCTCGCAGTTCCGCGCCCGCTTCGAGGCCAAGGGGCGGTTCTCGTCCTGGCTCGCGAAGATCCCGACCTATGTCCTGACGGCCGACAACCCGGCCTTCCGCGGCCTGTCGCTGCTGCTGGCCGAACACGTGCCCGACACCAGCTCCCACAGCCCGCTGCTCGATCGCGTGCGCAGCGCGCGCGACACGCTCACGCCGGCCGAGCGCCGCGTGGCCGACGTCGTGCTGGGTAACCCGCGTTCGCTGCTGAACGACGCCATCGCCGTCATCGCGGCGCAGGCCGAGGTCAGCCAGCCCACCGTCATCCGCTTCTGCCGCTCGCTCGGTTTCGAGGGGCTGGCCGACTTCAAGCTGAAGCTCGCGTCCGGCCTGACCGGCACGATCCCCGTGCTGCGCAGCCAGGTACGGCGCGGCGAGCCGACGGCCGATCTCAGCGCCAAGGTGCTGGACAACACGATCTCGGCGATCGTGCACTTCCGCGAGTCGCTGAACTCGGCGGCCATCGACCGCGCCATCAACCTGCTGCGCTCCGCGCGCCGCGTCGAGATCTTCGCCTGCGGCAACTCCGCCGTCGTCGCGCTCGACGCCCAGCACAAGCTGCTGCGCTTCCGCATCCCGGCCATCTCGCAGACCGACACATCGCTGCAGGGCCTGGCCGCCGAGATGCTGGCCCCCGGCGACGTGGCCGTCTTCATCTCGAGCTCGGGCCAGACGGCCGAGCTCGTGCGCGCGGCCGGCATCGCCATCGAGCGTGGCGCCGGCGTCATCGCGATCACCGCCAGCCAGTCGCGCCTCGCGCGCCTGGCCACGGTGTGCATCGGCCTCGACCATGCCGAGGACAGCTCCACCTTCCTGTCGATGGTCGCGCGCATCCTGCAGTTGCTCGTGATCGACATCATGTCGGTCGGCCTGGCCGTCCAGCGCGACCCGAACCCGGCGCGCCCCGACGCTGCCGGCGAGGGTGGCAACCGCAATGCGCCGGCACCGGGCGTGCGGATCTCGCACCTGAGCTGAGTCGCCGCACCCCTCGTCGCGCCAACGGCGAGCTCATCCTGCGCGAAGTCGCAGGTTCCACGCCCGCCAATCGCCGGTCGCACGCGCGCACGCGTCCGCGCGTGCGGAAGCGTCAGGCTGCAGGGCGGGTCGTTCGACCCGTCACAGGCACGTCGATGCCGACACACGGCGGGTCACACGACCCGCCCCACGATCCGCCCGACACTCGCCTTTTCTGCAAGCGCGCTTCCGCGCGCCAGCACCTCAATGCGCCGGCACGTCGCGCACGCAATCGACGAAGTAGTGCTTGCGCCCGAAGTTGTCTTCCTCGATGACCAGGCCGTGCACGTCGGTGTCGAAGCCCGGGAAGCGCTCGTTGAACTCGCGCACGAACTGCAGGTACGCGAGGATCTTGCGGTTGAAGCGCTCGCCCGGGATCAGCAGCGGGATGCCCGGGGGATAAGGCGTCAGCAGCGAGGTGGTGATGCGGCCTTCCAGCGCGTCGATGGCCACGCGCTCGGTGTCGCGGTGGGCGATGCGGGCGTAGGCTTCGGACGGCTTCATGGCCGGCTGCAGGTCCGACAGGTACATGTCGGTGGTCAGGCGCGCGATGTCGCCCTGCGTGTAGACCTCGTGGATGGCCTGGCACAGGTCGCGCAGGCCCATGCGCTCGTAGCGCGGGTGGGCCGCGCTGAACTCCGGCAGGATGCGCCACAGCTGCGCGTTCTTGTCGTAGTCGTCCTTGAACTGCTGCAGCGTGGCCAGCAGCGTGTTCCAGCGGCCCTTGGTGATGCCGATCGTGAACATGATGAAGAACGAGTACAGGCCCGTCTTCTCCACCACGATGCCGTGCTCGGCCAGGTACTTGGTGACGATGGACGCCGGGATGCCGCGCTTGTCGAAGTCGCCGTTGACGCCCAGGCCCGGGGTGATGATGGTGCTTTTGATCGGGTCGAGCATGTTGAAGCCCGGCGCCAGGTTGCCGAAGCCGTGCCAGTCCTCGCCGGCCTCGAGCACCCAGTCCTTGGCCTCGCCCACGCCGTCCTCGGCCAGCTTCTCGGGGCCCCACACCTTGAACCACCAGCCGCCCTCGAGCTCGGCGTCGATCTTGCGCATGGCGCGGCGGAAGTCGAGCGCCTCCTTCAGGCTCTCCTCGACCAGCGCGGTGCCGCCCGGCTCCTCCATCATCGCCGCGGCGACGTCGCACGACGCGATGATCGCGTACTGCGGCGACGTCGACGTGTGCATCAGGTAGGCTTCGTTGAACAGGTGGCGGTCGAGCTTGCGCGTCTGCGAGTCCTGCACCAGCACCTGCGAGGCCTGCGACAGGCCGGCCAGCAGCTTGTGCGTGGACTGCGTGGCATAGACCATCGCCTCCTTCGGACGCTGGCGCGCCTTGCCCATCGCATGGTAGACGCTGTAGAAGTCGTGGAAGGCCGCGTGCGGCAGCCAGGCCTCGTCGAAGTGCAGCGTGTCGATCCAGCCGTCGACCAGGCCCTTGATCGTCTCGGTGTTGTAGACCACGCCGTCGTAGGTGCTCTGCGTGAGCGTCATGATGCGCGGCTTGACCGTCTTCACGTCGACGCCGGCCAGCAGCGGGTTGGCGGCGATCTTGCGCTCGATCGCCTCGCGCGTGAACTCCGACTGCGGGATCGGCCCGATGATGCCGTAATGGTTGCGCGTGGGCGTCATGAAGACGGGAATCGCGCCGCACATGATGATGGAGTGCAGGATCGACTTGTGGCAGTTGCGGTCGACCACCACCACGTCGCCGGGCGCCACCGTGTGGTGCCACACCATCTTGTTGGACGTGCTGGTGCCGTTGGTGACGAAGAAGCAGTGGTCGGCGTTGAAGATGCGGGCGGCATTGCGTTCGGAGTCCGCCACCGGGCCGGTGTGGTCGAGCAGCTGGCCGAGCTCCTCCACCGAGTTGCAGACGTCGGCGCGCAGCATGTTCTCGCCGAAGAACTGGTGGAACATCTGGCCGACCGGGCTCTTCAGGAACGCGACGCCGCCCGAGTGTCCCGGGCAGTGCCAGGAGTACGAGCCGTCGGCCGCGTAGTCCATCAGCGCCTTGAAGAACGGGGGCGCCACGCCGTCGAGGTAGCTGGTCGCCTCGCGGATGATGTGGCGCGCCACGAACTCCGGCGTGTCCTCGAACATGTGGATGAAGCCGTGCAGTTCGCGCAGGATGTCGTTGGGGATGTGCTGCGACGTGCGCGTCTCGCCGTACAGGTAGATCGGGATCTCCGGGTTCCTGGAGCGGATCTCGACGATGAACTTGCGCAGGCTCAGCACCGCGGGATCGAGCTCGGGGCCCGGCGTGAACTCCTCGTCGTCGATCGACAGGATGAACGCCGATGCACGGCTCTGCTGCTGCGCGAACTGCGACAGGTCGCCGTAGCTGGTCACGCCCAGCACCTCGATGCCCTCCTTCTCGATCGCCGCGGCAAGCGCGCGGATGCCCAGGCCCGAGGTGTTCTCGGAACGGAAGTCCTCGTCGATGATGACGATCGGGAAGCGGAAGCGAAGCATGGCACGAGGCCCGCTCGGAGGGCGGGCGTGGCGGGTGGAAAACGGACGAAGCGCGAAGTGTAGGGCCGAACGCTTTCCGCGCAATGTCAATCGGGCCATCTCGCGGCGCAACCCCCGCCCGGCGACCCGAATCTGCAACAAACGCCCTGCCCGGCCGCGGCGGCGCCTCGACAGCGTCACGGCACTGGACAGACACCGGCATTCATCAGCTAGAATAGCCGGCTACCCCGGAAGGGTGGATGAGCGGTTTAAGTCGCATGCCTGGAAAGCATGTGTAGGTTAATAGCCTACCGCGGGTTCGAATCCCGCCCCTTCCGCCAGATAGCCAAGTTTCATGCGGGTTTGCGGCCGATTCGGCGCCGCCACCCATCAAAGAACCCACCGACCTGCAACGCTACTATTGACCCACCACTGGAGGTCAAATGAAATGCTTGCATTGCGGCGTTGAGGTGCACCGAGCGTTCCAGGTTACAGCCATCGGCAACGACTTCGTAGGCGTGGACCGTCCCGGCGGCATCTGGCACCGCTTCGACGCATTGAGTATGCAATGTCCCGCGTGTAGCGGTGCAATCTTGCATCTACGCGCCCGCTATGCCGCGAACAATAGGGAGGCTTGGGAAAGAGCCTTTTTTCCTCGCCATGCGCAAAGGCGCGCCTCAGCTGCGAAAGAGGTGCCTCCGTACCTAGCCGAGGACTATGACGAAGCTGGCAGCATCCTTGACGAAAGCCCAAAAGCTTCCGCAGCCTTGAGTCGTCGATGCCTACAGTCGCTCCTAAGGGCGCAGAATTATCCACAACACGATCTGGCTAAGCAGATCGACGCACTCCTGGATGCCAAAGTGCTCCCCAGTGGCTTGGCAGAGAATGTAGATGCGATTCGAAACATTGGGAACTTCGCGGCCCATCCACTAAAGGACACAAATTCAGGCGCGATCCTGCCTGTCGAGCCGCACGAGGCTGAATGGAACCTCGAAGTACTAGAGGGCCTCTTCGACTTCTACTATGTCGCCCCTGCGCGCAATGCGGCCAGGAAGGCCGCCCTTGACGCAAAGCTCGCCGCCGCGGGCAAGCCGCCGATGAAGTAGGCTTGGTGGAGTTAGAGTCTGTCAAGACCCGCATGACTACTGGCCTTGCAGATGACTCTGTCAGAGTCCCCCAAGCGTGTCCACCAGTTCCTACGAGTCTCCTGCGCGGAAGCGTTGCGCCTGCCAACGATTGCGCGTTCGCTCATGCTTTCGCGCATGGTTCCATTCGACGACTCGCTGCGACCAAGTTCTGAACTCCAGTGCGAATGCTGATTCCAGCGTATCGATCAACCTGTGGGTCGCCTCCTCGATGTCCCTCAAACGCGGTGAATTAGCCGCGTAGGCACCGCGTTGGATCGAATCGAAATCTCCTCCGGAGACCCGCTCGAAGAGCTCACCGGCGGCGCCCATGATGTGACGAAACGGACGCCGCTGATTCCGAAGTCGCGTCATACGAGTGAGTAAGCGACGCAGAGTGAAGTTGATGTCTGAAGCCTCTGCCACGCAGGCTAAATCCGCCCCCGCCTTGCCATAGTAGCGGCGGGATTTCTCCAAGAGATCTGCGGCGATTTTGCAGCACGCGTCAACTTCTGAGCGCGTCTCTTTGCGCGATTCTCGAGCGTTAGCCTGAAAGCCAGATACAGCCCAACCAACGCCGGTCAAAATCCACGCAACAAAGTACGTGTCTGCCAAGCTCAGCTCACATGTTCCTTGCGGCCGGCCTCATCCACGTAGCCCCAGACCTTTGAAACGTACATGTCCAGATCGGCGTGAACATCCATTCGGCGCTTCAAATCACGAGGCGCATATCGGTGGACGCGAACAAGGCCGCCGAACGCCTCATCCAAGAAGGACGAGCCCAACGTCAACGCGCCACGCAGGTCGACTTCGAACTTACTGTCGGTGCCTTTCAGGGCAGGGACCAGGAACTCTTCTCGGAATCGCTCGCCAGAGTACGGACCATCGTCGCGCGTTCGCCCACCTGGGCTGCGCGAAAACTGCTGAGCCACAACGATAGCCGTGGTCATAGCTTTGCCTCGAAGTTGAGTGTCCAAATCACGAGCGTGCCTTTGACGGGATCCACAAGCGTCCCCTTGCCGTCGACACCTCCCCGCTGCTGAAAGTAGCCGTGGCGGCTGTAGATGGCAAGGGCATTTGCTGCATTGCGGGACGTAAATTCTACCATTTCGGGTAAACCCTTGCCTCGGTAGTAGAGCTTGGTGCTGGTGCGCCCGCCAGCGGCGGCGGAAATGAGCTCGCAGTCACCACCACGACGCAGCTTGCGAAGCGTCACCTGATCGAACAGATCCGGCTTGGCAAGCAACGTTCCGGGGATCGAGTCACCGTGGTCATGCATGGCCACAAAGACCTGCTTCCGCTCCAAGTTGACCGTGGCGAACATCCACCAGTGACCTGGCGTCGCTTCTGAATATGCGTGCTTTTTGACGTTTGTCAATGCCTCGGAAATGCAGCCTCCTAGGCCGAGCTGCCACTCGACGCTTGTGGCTGCGCGAACGGCCTCGAGGAAGGGCTCGATTGGGGTGGCGTCCACCCTGTCGCCTTCGAACTGATGCCACCGGGTCACGTCGTTGTGAGTCACATTCTTGCGTGAGGACAGGCCGAGTCTTCCGAGGACACCAGCCGACTGCAGCATCTGCTCCACTAAGTCGTCATCGGGATAAGTACAGGTCAACTTCCCGGGGTATTGCTCAAGCCAATCGTCAAGCCACCCGATGAAGAGCAGCAGCCCGCAAGGAAACAATCTCGCGGTCTTGGAAAAATCGAGGCGCACGAACCTACCGCTCGCGAGCGCACGATTGACGCTTCTAATGAACGCGTCGAACACTTGGCGAGTGTCACCGGTGCCGTGGAAGATCAGTCTGTGCGGTGCCTTCACCACCGCCACCGCGATGGGCGCAAGATGCTGCAAACGCTCCCTTATGCTGCGTTTGCGCTCGCGGCGACGGCGGGTGGCTCTGGTCTTCGCTACGCGCCGCAACGCGTACGAGCTCAGTCTCCGCTGACGCGCTAGGCGTCGTGCTGTTTGTTTTCTCAACCGTCCTTCTCCCGGGATGGCATTATGTCCCGCTCTCAACCAGTTGATAGCGCATCTTGTGAGCCTGCCGCTTGCCACCATGCGGCAATGGCCATCGATGCTCGTACCCCAGACCCGCCGAGACCTTGCTGGTACTGCGTCCATTGGGCGGGGCCATGCTGGGGCGACCCTTATATGGCCGACTGCCGACGCGATGGCCGCCTGAACTGCCACCCCAATGCGGCGAAGGGCTGCGTCCACTGGATGCGCGAGACAGGCGTCGATGATGACGACTGGTCACCTGCGCCGCTCAACCGCCCTTGGTCCCCAGAGGCGCAACCGATGCCGATGACGCCGGCGCGGTACTCGGTCATTCAGGAGATACAGGCCGAGGTGGATCGCAAGGCTGCAGTCCGAGCGCAAGCGCTCCAAGCGCGGTAAGCCGATAGGGATGGGCACCCGCTGGCTCGATGAGCCTCATCGCGAGGAGTAGATCGACTTCCCGGCGAAGTCGATCTGTCGCGGTGCTGCCGCCCCACATGGGCAAGCCATCGCGGGCGCGACCCAGTAGTTCGAGCTGATCAGCCGTCAGGGCGGACATGCCGTCAGCCTAGAGCGGCTGGCCGCCGGCGCCATGCGCCGATTAGCGGGTTTCTGGCAGGATTTCCGCGGAGGAGTGGTCGGCGCTTAGTTCGTCGCGCTGCTCGGCGCTTCCGGGTCGATCCAGTTCAGGACTTCCGACTCACGCAGGTAGTAGCCGGCAAACGTACTGTCCGTGAAGTCCACCCGGATGTATCCGCGCTCCAGCGCATCGATCGGCGCACCGGTCGCGCGGGCGGCAGCCTCCTGAGCTTCAACAAAGATGCTGGCCGCCTTGGCCGCATCAGGGTGCGGCTCGGGGCCACGCCCATTGCGGTCACGATATGCCTGCATTTCGAGCTGGGCCACGCCAGCAGTCTCGGGCTTAATCCTGTGAGCCGCAAACACCTCGAGCGCAGCGTCGAGCGCCCGCTGCTTCTGCTCTGTGGTTGCGCCAGGGAAAACCCATTCGATCGGCATGCGGCAATTGTGCAGGACCGGGCGCTACCATCACACCATGTGCAACCGCTATGAGACGCCTGAGCAGTGGGAGATCGAGCGCGCCTGGAACGTCGGAGCTCGCGACGCCTGGCGCGGTGGCAGTGTGTTCCCTAGAAGCCGCGGCCCCTTCATCCGCGCGAACAACGTCGGCGAGCGCGAGCTGGTCGTCGGCCAATGGGGATTGGTCCCGTTCTTCGCGAAGGCGGCGAAGTTGCCCTACCAGACGAACAACGCGCGCAGCGAAGAGATGGCGAGCAAGGCGACGTTTCGCGACCCGTGGAAGCGCGGTCAGCGCTGCATCATCCCAGCCCGCTCGTTCGATGAGCCATGCTGGGAGACTGGCAAAAATGTCTGGTGGTCCTTCCGGCGCGCAGATCGCGAGCCGTGGGGCTTGGCCGGCTTGTGGAACACCTGGCGCGACAAGGAGACCGGCGAGCTGGTCGAGTCGTACACCATGCTCACGCTCAATGCGGACGCGCACCCGCTCATGAACCGGATGCACAAGCCCGACCCGAAGCTCGGTCCCGACAAGCAAGACAAGCGATCTGTCGTGGTGCTGGAACCTGCAGACTGGGACGCATGGCTGCGGGCGCCGGTTGAGGAAGCGCAGCAGCTCATCAGGCTAGCCTCGGTCGAAACGTTCGAAGCTAGCCCTTCTGAAGCTGGCGCTCAACCGTAGCCTTTGTGCCACTGTGGCGGCACAGAAGTGCAAAAAGCACAGTTATCGCGGCATACTTGCCTTCGGACGGGCTACCTCCCTGCCGTCCGCTTCCTTGAAGCACTTTGAGCCCGGCGCCCCATGCCCCGGGCTTTTCTTTGATCGGGTAACCCGGCCCCTCTGAATCAATAACCAGTTGAGTAGGCTGCGGCCTGCGCATAGTTACGCTCGAAGTGCTTGAGGTATACCTCGGCCAGCTTCGGGTTGCCCCAGTTCACGAGCACGTTCTCGCTGTTCTTGTGCGCCGCGGCATCAGAATAGTTGAAGCTGCCCTGTTCCACCGTCTGCCGATCCGCGATGATGACCTTGTCGTGGTGGATCGCATAGACGCTGATCGTGCGGACGTCAGCGCCGGCATTGACCAGCGCGCCGAGGGCCGCCCTTGCTTTTCCTGAGCGATCGGCCGAGACGTTGTCTTTGTAGTCAGCCACGAGAGTGACCTTGACGCCACGGTGGCGCGCACGAATCAGCGCCTCAACGACCGGCACGCTGGTGAAGCTGTACGACAGCAGATCCAACTCGGTCTTGGCGCTGTCGATCACCTTGATCACTAGGTGCTCGCTACCCTCGTTCGGTGAGAAGGCGACTTCGACAGTGCCGGCCGCGGGCACAGTGTAGGAGTTCGTCGACTGGTAGGCCTCGATCGCCTGTTGAACGACGGTCTTCCGCTTGCTGGCCTGTACGACCGGCGACAGGGCGACGCCGGCAATGATCAGTGCTGCGATTGTTCGGAGAGGAAGGTTCATCCTCCGATGCTAGCGGGTGCCAAGGCTCATACCGTGAGCCACCTCTCGTGCACACTAAGCGGTACGCCAAATGCGGCAGTGTGTATCGCTTACACGTCGGATGGCGAAGTCCACCGTGGCAACTTGCTTGCGGTACTTCTGCTTCGCATGCGCGACCGAGGCTCTTATCTCCAGCGGAAACTCGATGCTGTCGTCGCAGTTCATCCGGCGGAAGAGACGCTCCCACTGAGACGCCCGGGGCATGGGCTCGCTCAGCGGAATACCCGATTCAATCTTCAAGCCGGCGATGTTGAACGGCGTCGGCCTGAGCGCCCTACGCGCTGCCTTCGTGCTATGGGCGAATGGCGCGGGCGACGCCTTGCCGCCCCGATGCGTGAGACGCCAGACGATGCCGGAATCTTGCGTCGACACCCGCGCAAGAAAGCCAGCGGCGACGGCCGGCGCGAGTTCGCTGTCGATCGCTGCAGGCTCCGCGCCGAACTTGGTCGCGACGTCGCCGCGCATCAGCTCCTCGTCAGGGTTTGCTGTGAGGTACGAGCAGACGCGCCAGGCGAGTGAGTCACGCGGCGGCGCATACGTCTTTTTCTTAGGCATCAGGTTCCTTGTCAAAGTGGCCCACTAGGGATGCGCCGGCATGGGCCACACTGACCGGCGCGGGGCCGAAAGTTACGACAAGGAGAGCCCGAGGTGGGCGACTATCACGCGACGTTACCCGCGAACATGCAAGGCAACAAAAACGATGTGACGCGGGATTGAATCACGCATCGCGCTGCGCTATTGCCTAATGGGCAGAAAATAGGCATGCCTAATAACTGCATTGAACCATAGTTCACGCCTTCGCCTATGCAATCTGCAAAGTCACGAACTTGATTCTGTACCTCAGTGCGCCTCGAGCGAGGTCGTGCACATCGATGCGCTCGCCGCGCACTGCACCGGCCCTATCGTCTGGTCCGGAGGCTCTCGTTGATCGTCATCTCCGCCGCCGCAGGCGGCCAGCAGAGAAGAGAACGCGAGAGCGATGAGGATGGCGCGCATGGGAACCTTCTTTGAGAGGTGGCCCACTCTACGGACCGACGGGCCGGAGGTCCATCCCCCCGAATGGGGACCTCGGATCTATCGCTTGACGAACTCCACGATCAGATCAACATCCCAGTGAGTGATCGATGTCGCGGGACCACCGCCAGTGGAATTCACGTTGACGTTAATCGCACCGTCCGACAGGAGCACTGGAAAGGCAGTCTTGTAGGTCTGGGGGAGGCGTGTTCGGCTGCAAGCCATGAAGGGCCCTGTGTGAAGTACGGCGCTGTCGGACACCCGGATCACCTGCATGACGGTTCCCGGGTCCGAGCCACCCCAGTCCGACGATGTGCCGAACTGCTGCACGCTGTAATTCGACGTACAGACGATGTTGCCGTCGGTGTCCGGCGTGAAGGTCAATGAATTGGCGGGATTGGGCATGACTACTCGCTGCTGCTCCAGGTGATCGACGAAACGCGCGTCGCTTGGTAGATGCCCGTTGCGGCGCCTGGCCCGAGCTGGCCGGTTCCGAGATTTATCGTGCCGTCGACCGTAATGCTGACGCTCGCCGCGGTCGCGCTCTCGTTGCCGCTCCAGTCGTCCTGCTTCGCCCACACCGTATAGGACGCGAGTGCTGGCCACGCCCACAGAAAACTTGCGCCGCGGACTCGCGTAGGCTTCGATCCAGTCAGCGGTGTGCCGGCAGCCCAGCTAGCTCCGATGCGAAGCTCAGTCTGTCCGTAGTCCGCGTTCGAAGGCAGATCCCACGAAATGAAGACCGCGCCATGAATTATCGTCGCTGCGAGGTTCGTGATGTTCGGTGGCGGATTCGACTTGCCCGATGCCACAACGAACAGCTGCGCCGTCCACTGCGACTGCGTCACCACGCTGGCAGCGCGCGCGACAATCACATACTGCGACCCGACGCGCACTCCTGGGAGGAAGGCCTGTGTGTCCGTGCCCAGCGCCTTGATCGTCGAATACGTATCCGCCGAGTCGCCCATGCGCCAATAGCGGATCTCGACGTAGCCACCCTGCAAGACGCGGCTGTCCGTGATCGCATCCCACGTCACCTGGATCTGCGGAACGACGGTTCCGTCCGCCTGGCGGATCAGAGTCGCGTCGCCCGACGTCGCGGCGAGGTTAGTGATCTGCGGAAGACCCCACGGCGACGGCATCAGCGTGTTGGGATTGATCGGCAGCGCCGTGAAGGCGGCGTCCATGTTCCAGACGCTCGGATCCGTAGCCTGCAGCGTGAGCTCGATCGAGCCGTCTGGCGTCAGTGTGTCCTCGAGGACTTCGAACGGCTTGTTCACCCAGCCAAAGCGGCTGAGCGTCACGAGCTGCACGTCCTTGGCTTGGACCTGCCACGCGCGCCAGTTGCAGCGCAGCTTGACCGTCAGGCCCAGCCGCTGGCGGCGCAGTGTGCAAGACGCCAGATATTGCGCCTGTCCAGAGAACGTGACCGCCGGATATTCGACGTTCGTCGGTAGCGTGGCACCGTCCGCCGTAACGTAGGCCGACGGCGAGATCTTGGGCATCGGGACGACGGTGTAGTCCTGGAACTGGTCCGGGAAAGACGCCGTGATCGTGTTGGTCAGGCTCTGCCGCGCGACCGCCGCCTGGACGCTCGGCGGCTCGTCGTCGGCAAGCCACGTCTCATCCAGTGTCAGCGGGTTCGGCGTCACGTAGGTGCCGGCGAACAGGCGCAGTTGGCCGTCCGACCACACCCATGACCCGCCCATGGCCTGGCAAATGTCCTCGATGCCGTCGATCGGCTTCCTGTCGACCGTGTGCGAGTAGGCCGATTTGTAGATCGGCCGGACATGCGTCGCGCTGCCGACGGTGTACGTCGCCGAGACGTCGCAAGCATTGGCCGCAGCGATGACCGATGCGTCGTCGATCAGAGAGGCCGCCAGGTTGCCGCCGAGACTGTGCGTGGCAAGTGCACGCGCATGAAGCGCCGGGTTCTCGGTCCAGGCCGTCGTCCCGGTCCGCGGGTCGAAGCACTTCATGCCGCGAACCACGGCGGAAATGTTCGGCACCCCGCCAGTGAATGCATCCTGGTCGTAATCGAGCTCGACCACGAGATACGCGATGCCGGTGCCCTTGTGGTTCGTCGTCCACGTCCCTGGCAGGTTCGCGATCATCGTCGCGTCAGCCGTCTGGCCGGGAGCGCCGAGGTATGTCCGGACGCGGGCCTTCGACAGCGCGTTGGCCGTTTGGTAGTAGAAAACGATGGTCCGGCCAACCGTCAGGCCAGTGCAGGACACCGTGTAGCCGGAGACGGTGAAGGTCGAGAACGTCAGGGCGTCGTCGGCGTACTGCGACGTGATCCGGTAGGTCCCGTGCACGTCCGACGGGTTCGGCGCCGCGATCGGCTTGCCGGCGCCGTCCACGCTCGGCAGCGTGAAGCTCTGCGACGTGGACGTGACCGTGAACGCGGTCGACCGCTGCGTGTAGCCGTTCGGCGCGTAGGGGTCCGGGTTCGGCTTGTAAAAAACATCCAATTGCCCGGTCTGACCAGCCAGCGCGCCCGTTACCGTCACGCTCGTGCCGGTCACCGAAACGCCCAGCGTCACGACGTTCTCACCATAGCGCGCCGTGGCCGTCACCGAGCCGGCCGTCGGCGTCTTCTGGATCGTCACCGTCGCGCCGGTCGAAGCGATCGAGAATGCCTCGTGGATCTGCACGCCAGTGACGTTGCCGGATCCATCGATGGAGACAAGCTTGTCGTCGAAATAGACAGCCTCAACGGCATCGATCTCATGCGCAGCGAGTGCTATGCACATCGTCAGGTGCTCATTGTCGGTGCCATAGCTGGCAGCGAACGCAATAGGACCCGAGACACGGCAGCGGCCGAAGACGAGTTGGCGAGCGGCCGTCGATGACCGGACCATTGCGTAGCGGTCGCGCAGGCTGGCGTTGTATGAATTCTTCGCCTTCTTGTCCTGCTGATTGCCCTGCCACGTCCTAAAAGCTGCGGCAGCCAGCACGGCAGCGTCTTCGTAATCTGCAGTGAAATAGGCTACAGCTACAGCTGCGACCACCTCAGCTACAGCAGTGACGCCCTTACTCATTCCAGCTCCATCGATCCACGAAACGCACGCACGGTCGCCAGAATGCGCCGCGCAGCCTCACGCTCGCGCTCGTCCTTAAATGCGCCCGAATCCAGCTTGCGGCGAGCAAGAGACTCGAGGATGTCGAGAAGCCAGAGCTTGAAAGTTCTCACAAGATGTCCTAGTTGGACGGTTTTGATTTCGCGCCGTCTTGCTCGGAATCAAATGGAAGCGGCGCATCGAAAAGAGCGGACTTGGATCTCACTCCCCTATGAGGGAAGCACTTGACTTCGTAAACGGCGAAGCGTTTTGATTCCATTTGCTGAATTCAAAATCCGACGGGGGCAATTTTTTCTACGCGTGCGCCCATGTGCGGTGACCGGCTTAGCAAACGGTAGGGGTTGAAGGCCCCTACCCTTTGCTTCCGCTAGCGGCAGGCCGCCTCAAGTCGGGCGATCTCCGCTCGACGCAGACGTACATCCAGCTTGTGGGCCGCCTCTCGCGCGGCGTGCGCGACATCAGAGAGCCACGCAGATCTGGTGCCGTCTGGGGCCACGATGAACGGCAGTGCGCGAGCGACGCGAGACGGGTCGATGGCGAGATCTCGCTCGATCTGATCGAACGTCAGGAGGCGATCGATGGTCATGGCTTCGACCTCGCGGAATCGCCCACTGTGACCTTCCGCCCCTTCTGGTCGACGATCGGTGCGGGTTGGCGCGGCTCATTCCAGAGCGTATCGACGCGCCACGCGCGACGCCGCATTTCCCAACGCAGCGGCTTTCCGATCGATCCCTCGGCGTCGACCTGAGGCGGGTTCAGTTCAAGCGCCGCGAGCGGCTCGAGGAGGGCCTCGCACATTGCTTCGAACGCCGCCGTAACGTCCGCGTAGCCGGCCACGTCGTAGCGCAGGCTAGCGCAGCGGTCGCGGCAGGACCGGATCGCCTCCCGTGCGGCCTTGACCTCGGCGGTATTGAACTCGAGCGCGTGCTGTGGCTTCGTGACGGTCGGGTTGGTTACAGGATAGAAGGTAATCGCAGCGCGCGCGGCGTCGTCCAAGCAGTCGAGCACGAAGTCGTAAGTCGCGATGCGTGGGTCTGCCGACTCTTCGAGCTCCCGATCGATCGTGTTGCGCGAGGCAGATTCGGTCGCCGCTACGGCAAGCGATGCCTGAATCGCCTTGCTCTCGGCCACGATGGCTGCCGTCAGCGCCGCCGCGGTGGCCTCGCGGTGCTGCGTGGCCGCAGTCGCCGCCTCGACGGCGTCGCGCATTGGCTTCAGATATGGCGCACTGACGCGAGCGCGGGCCTCGATGAGCGCACGCCGTTTAGCGTTCGTCGCCTCCTCGGCGTCGCGAAGAGCCTTGTCCGCGGCATCGCTTTCGAGCAGCGCGCGGACGGCGACGGTCTTGCGAGCGCTGAGACCGAGCGCGTCGAGAATGTTCTTATGCATGGATTCTCCTGTTAGCGAGGCACCCAGCAGGCGACAGCCTTGCCGGCGTCAGCGCCTGGGTTGGAATAGGTGAAGCTGGTGCGAGCGCACAGGCCGGCGGAGTTGCCGGTCGGCGCCTGCCAACCGGTCGAGGCGGGCGCGATCACCCAGCTGGAGGGCGAGCCGTCCAGGTTGTTCACTCCGGTAATCGTGAGCGATCCGGTCAGAGCTGACTTCAGCGCGACGCCGAGCACTTGCGCGCTGGAGCAGTCGATGAAGATGCCGCCCGCGTCTTGCAGGGTCGTGCAGGTGCCGATGGGATTGGACAAGTTGGGTCTCCAGGAAAAATGTTTTCAATTCGCGGTTGTGCGCACGACGGCACCCTGATGGGTTCCGGCTGGCAGCCTCAGGTCTCGCGACCCCCTACCCCCCGCCTGGAAGGTGCCGCCGCAGGCCGGAAACGGGCCGAGGTGGCCCGATCGGCCGTGCGACAGGGCAAGGCCGCCGCTCACGCTTTGACGCCCGTCTGACGCTGCGCATGGAGACGCTGCACGATGCCGCGGATCTGGCTCTCGTCCTGACCGGCGATGCGGGCGGCGATCACAGCCTCGACCTCGTCAGACGGAACGAGTGAGCGCCGGCCGTCCTTCACCGGTGCGGGGAAGACCTGACGGCGGATTTGCTCATAGCCGACTGAGACCGGCACGCCGGCCGCCTCGAGGGCGGAACGCAGTGGCACGAGCGTCCGAGAGAGAGTGGCGAATCGGTGCATTTGTCTGTTCCTTCATTTCCGGCTGCGTCTGGCAGCGTTCCAGCATCGTCGGCGCTGGTGTGTTGTTACGTCAACGCGGCCAGCGGCGTAACACGGCATGAATGTCCGTGCGTGACTCAGCAGCGTCTTCATCGTGCTCGCGTGTTGCACCCACTCGCCATCTCGACTTGATGGTGCGGACGTTGCCTTCCGTTAGCCCGAACACGTCGGCGGCATCGGCATCCGCCTCGCCAGGGCGCAATCCGTCGGCGTGCTGGCGCGTGAGGACGTGGCACAGCACGTCGTGACGTCGTTCCGCTGCCTCCATTCGGCGCGCATCGCCAGCCGTCGGAGGCTCCTGCGCCCAACCGTCGATGATCGCGAGCACTGCCTCGGGCACGGGCTCGCCGGCTCGCCGCGCATCACGCCAGCAGCGCCAGATAAAGGCGCGGACGCCTGTCCGGCGATAGAGCTGCAGATATCGATTCACGCTGTATCGCAGCATCCACCCGGCAATCGTCGCGACCGCAGTGGCGGTGTCGTCGGCGCTCATGCTGCCGGCCTCCGGTGGCTCAGCCAGTCGAACACAACCCATCGCGACGTCTGCACGATGCGATCAAAGGCGCGGTCGCCTAGACACTCCTTGATGCCGTCGGCGTCTTCATTTGTGACGAGGATCGTTGGCAGCATCTCGCGATAGCGGCGGTCGATGATGTCGAACACGATCGTCTTCTCGCTGTTTGAGCCGAATGTCGCACCGACCTCGTCGATCACCAGCAGATCGAGAGATGCGAGCTGGCGAGTCGCATCGCCTTCGCCAGCAGCAGGCTTGCGCCCCCACCCCGCACGCACTTCGCCGACAAGCTCAAGGCAAGTGAGGTACCGGACGTTCCAGCGATCGAGCAGCGCCTGCGCAGCGGCCAAGGCGAGCATCGTCTTACCTGTTCCGGGCAGCCCCAGCAGGACCAGCCCTCGCCCGTGGCGGTAGGCTTCGTCGAACTCCTCGACATAGCCGCGCACGAAGCTAAGCGCTTTCATCTGCGCGGGAGTCGTCGCCTTGAACGCGCGGAAGTCACCCAGGAAGCGTGCGGGCACCCCGGCGGCGGCAAGGCGTCGCTCGTGCCGGATCTTCGCCGCCTCGCGAGCGAGCTGTGCATCCTCCGCGTCCTTGCGTGCCTGCTGTTCGCGAGCACAGGTGGCGCACCCGCTCCATAGCCGGCCCATGGCTATTGATCTGCTCTCGTAGTTACCATGAGTCGGACACTTCGCAGTCCGCGTCTGCGCACCCTTGCCAGGGTCAGATTCGGAGGACGCCATCGTCGCTGACTCCCTTGTGGTGGTTGCGGGCGTCGAAGCCTGAGTGTTTGGTACCGTTCGCCGGGGCGCGTTCGTTAGGCTTGAGCCACGAGGCCTCGAGCCCCTGAGAACCGCGTAGGCACCAGATACGCAGGAAGGCTTCGAACGTCATGCCAGCTTTCTCCGCCTCGCCGCGAGCGCCGTCTACGACCGTGTTCGAAACGGTCGCCCGCTTTTTGGCGCGTAGCGCCAGCCAGTCGACCCAAACCTGCGGGGGCACGTCGTCCGGGCACGGAAATGTCAGCGCGGGCGCGCGCACTTTCCTTTCTTTGACTTCTCTATGACCTTTAATTACCTTTTGGGTCGCATCGATGCGACCCCTCTGACGCATCGGTGCGGCCCCTTCGCTGCATGCATGCGACCCCTCAGCCGCATCAGTGCGACCCGTCGCATCGGCGCGACCCGTCGCATCCTTGCGGCCCGTCTGGGACATCGCGGTGATGCGGTCGAGGTGCAGTTGGTATTGCGGAGCGACTCCAGGCTTTCCGCCGGCAGCGTTTGCAACGACCGACAGCAGCCCCATCTCGACCAGCCTGTGAACGTTTCGCTGCGCTTGGCTGCGTGAGACGCCCACACGGCGTGCGATCTCGTCCATTGAGGGATACAGGCTGCCGCCGGCGTCGTTGCACCAGACGGCAAGCGTCACCGCCGTCAGCCTGATGGGCGTCGGCGCGATCGGTGATTCGAGCACGGCGATGACCGCGGTGATGCTCATGCCCGCCCTCCGAGCGCCACGTCGATCTGGTCGCGCAGCTTCCTCAGCAACTCGACGTCGTCAGCACGCAGCGCACCAACCTGTGGGAACTCTGAGACGACGAAGGCGACATGGCTCACGATCTGGTCGCGCCGCCGGACGCGATCGAGTTCTTGGTGCTGGGCCAGCGCCTTGCCGGTCAGGCGCCGCGGCGGGTTGCGTGGCCGCGAATACGACACCTTGTCGCATTTGGGCGCCGGTGCCGCGACAGCCATGTACCGTTGGGCCGTGCGCACGTTGAACGGCACGTTCGCCTCGAGCCACTCCAGCCACGCGCCGTGACCGAGCGACGCCTTGACCTTGAGCAGCAGATCGCCGGCCTGGCGTGCATGCTCGATGGCCTTGTCCTTGTGCTGATGGGCGAGCAGATGATGCTCGCGGATCTGCGCAGCCGGCGACTTCACCATGACCGGCGCCGCGTCGATGATCTCAGTCATCGGATTGCACCCTGCCCGCGCTCGAGCGCTTTCTGCAGACCACGGCAGAAGCCGGCCAAGCGCGCAGCGTCTCCCGTGGACTCGACCAAGCGCAAGCCCGCGAGTAGCGCGTCGGCTGGGGCAAGGCCCTCGCTGATGGCGACCATCAGCCTGTGGGCATCACGCCCGCCCTCGATCACGCTGACCGCGGTGTCGGCGTTGGGGGTGGCAGCCATGGCCTTACCCCTGGGCGTTGATCACTTGGCGCAGGGCGCCCACCTTCCAGCGTGCGATGCGCCCGTGCCTCACCGGATTCGGCAGGCGATTGCCGGCCCACTTCCAGACGGTCTGGCGCGTGACGCTCAGAAGCACGGCGACGACCGAGTCGGAGACCTCCGCCGAGTCAGGCAGGTTGTCGAAGTTGCGCAGCGCATGCAAATGCGCCGGGGCGAGTTTGACGGCCGTAGTCGGCGTCTTGATGGTGTCTGTGGGCATCTGCCTCTCCACTTTCAACGGATTCCCTCCGTTGGGGTTCGATGCCAAGCGGCGACATCGACAGTGGAGATTTTTTCGGGGCAAATTTTTGCCCACAAGGATTTCAGCGGGCCGCTAACCCGCATGAATGCTGGGTTCGCTGGTGCATTTAGTGCAAAGGTTCGGCTTGCACCGTTTGCACCGCTGCCCTAATGAAGGTGCTTGGCGGAAATCTTATTTGGAGCCAGTGCGTGGCGCTTGATGGTGCTGGCCTCAAGAGGCGCGCCGTTGGGGCCTACCATGCCGGCTGCGCGCCATTCCCGCGCGATCTGCTGGGCGACATCCTCCTGCGATGGTGTGCGCCCGTTCTTGAGCGCCTCCAGAATGATGACTCGACCACGTTGCGCGGCAGCTGATTGCCAGTCATCGCCAGTGATCCGCTCTTCAGGCTTGGCCCCGGATTGACTTTCTGGCAGGAGCGGAGAGCGCCGCAGCCAGACCTCGTAGAGCTTGTCTTCCACGCCGCCGTGACCGAAGTCATAGACCGAGGAGATCTTCCTCACGGCCAACCAATCGCTGATGGTTTCAGGTAGGAAGACCCACGAATCCGGATCGCCATCTGACAAATACTGCTCCGGAGCGTCCGGCTGAGGGTCGCCATCCTGAGGCACAGAGCGCCACGCCCAGAGCGGATACAGCAGCGCAGGGGTGAGGTCGTCGCGAGTCTGATTGTTTTGCCGGTACCAAGCGCACAAACCGGCAGCGGCGATCGCGCTTTCTCTACCGCTTTCGATCAGCAGGTCGTAGGCAGTACGAGAGGGCGCTGGAACGGCGTTAGCGGCGATCCCCGGATCAATGCCGATCGTGAGGCACGCCATCTCGTGAAGTGTGAAGTAGCTCTTCAAGTTGAAGACTGAAAAGTCCATGCATCCCCCGATGCACCCCAAGTGATGGAGCCGCGCCAACCAGGTGGGGGACCTGGCTTTCCCTCCGTCGAGGTAGGCGCGGCAAACCGAATGTAGCGCCTCAAGCGTCTGGCGGCTCGAAGATCTCGGCCTCGGTGAGGTCGGCGTAGAAGTCGGCCGTGGTGGCGACGTCCGTGCCGAGGTAGTCGCTCAGCGCCGCCGCGAAGCCTTCCAGCATGCCAGGCTGGATCAGCAGTGCGCGAAGGTGATCGGAGGCAAAGTTGCGCTGAGGCTTGCCGTCGAGGTGCTCCAGCTCGATCGCCGCGGGCGAAGCCTTGGAGTCGCTGCGAATGACTTCGGCCTCGCGGAACATCGCCGCGGCGTGCTGCACGCCGGCCATGAATGCGGCGCGGCTCATGATCCCAGCACCCGCATGTCGATGAAGCAGCAGTGTTCTTCGGCGTCCTTGAGCGTGCGCTCGAGACACTTGACGCTGCTGAGGGCAGCATGGAAGAGGCTCCAGGCGCGTGGTTCCACGTTGTGGCCCAACTCGTCCTCAAGTGCGTCAAGCACGGCGAGTAGGCCGCCCGTCACGCGGTCGGCCTCGCTGTGCGCATTGGTGGCGCCACGGAGCGCGGCCCGGACTTCGGGCGAAGCTAGCGTCAAGCCGGCGGCGGGTCCCTCTTCGGAGGGAATGGGCGCGTCCGCGCCAGTGCGAGAATTGCGAGAGATCATGGTGCACAGCTCCTGCAAGTTGATGTGCGTCGTGGTTCAGAGGGTCGGTCGCATGCCAGTGCGCCCGGCCCTCGCTATTTGCCGGCCACCTGCCGGCGAGGTTCATGCTCTTTTCCTCTTGCGATCGATCGGGACGACCTTGCCTGCGACTGGCGCCGGCTTTGCCAGAAACGCGGCCCAATCGTTCATGATGCTGCGGCGCTTCTCGAATAGGTCGCCGCGCCGGTAGGCGGCCTCGACTTTGTCGCCTACGGCGTGCGCGAGAGCCATCTCTGCGACTTCGTGCGGGTAGTTCGTCCGCTCTGCGGCCCAATCGCGGAAGGTGCTGCGGAACCCATGAGGCACCGCTGTGAGTTCCATGCGCCGCATGACCGCCGACAAGGTCATGTCAGACAGCGCGCCGCCACGGGGAGCCGGAAAGACGAAGTCCGATTTCGGCTTGTCCATGCGGTCGACTCGCTTGAGGAGGTCGATAGCTGCGTCGCTGAGCGGGACGCGGTGCTCGCGCTCGCCCTTCATGCGCCCTGCCGGCACCGTCCAGACTTTTGCCTTGCGGTCGATCTCGCCATGCGTCAGACCGCGAACCTCACCGGATCGCGCGGCGGTCAGGATTGCGAACTCCAGTGCGCGAGCGCCCATGCCCTCTGCTGCACGCAGCTTGACCATGAAGGCGGCGACGTCATCGACCGGCATGGCCTCGTGATGCTCAACCTTGGCGACTTTGCTGGGTGCCGCGAGTAGGTTGTCGAGGTGTCCCTTCCAGCGCGCGGGATTCGGCCCCTCACGAAAGCCGCGGATCGTCGCCCAATCGAGCACGGACTCAATCCTGCCGCGGACACGCTTCGCCGTCTCGGTCGTCGTCGTCCAGATCGGCTCGAGCACCGCCAGGATGTGCGGCAGCCCAATGTCCCGGACGTGAAGGTGCCCGATCGTCGGGCTAGCGTGCTGCTTGAGGGTCGCACGCCACTGCTTCCCGTGCTTCACGTTGCGCCATCCGGCCTCGTGGGCCTCGATGTACTTCTCGGCGGCCTGGTCGAAGGTCAGCGCAGCGGCCACGGCAGCACGGAGCGCGCGTTGTGCGGCCTGCTGTTGCTCGATTGGATCGATCCCCTTCTTGATGAGCTCGCGGGCCTCGGCGGCCTTCTCTCGGGCCTTCGCGAGCGTGACGCCAGGATAGGCACCCAGCCCCATGTCCCGACGCCTCCCGCCGACCATTACCCGGAGCGTCCAGCTCTTTGCGCCAGAGTCCAGGATCTGCATTCCCAGGCCGGCGACGCCGCCAACGAAGTGAAGCCCCGGACGCGCCATTCGCTTGACGTCCAGTGGCCCCAGCTCCTTCGCGATCTTCGGCATCGCCATAGCCCCTCATAAAACCCATCAAAGATGGAATGACTGCAGCATACGCTGAGTTACGGGGGGCGACAAGTTGTTTTGCGATGCACGGCGAAATCGAAGCCGCTCTCATAGGAGAAATAGCTACTTTCGGAGGTCTATGCGTCGTCGGGCGACGACCGGCGACAAGCGCCAATTTAATGGCGGAGGCGGACGCCCCTTCCGCCAGGTATCTTCTCCACTAACGCGCAACAGCATGCCGTTAGCACGCAGCAGAAGATTCCTAAGTCGTTGATTTGACGACACTTTCCTCCCTGCCCCACACTGCTAACGCGCAACGCAAACACGTTTGCGCGCAATGGACTGTCGCCAGTTTCTGGCGGACAGAGTGGCGGACAGACTGGCGGAATGGGGTATCTCAATGGCCCGAAAGCGCATCGTTTCGAACCTGCACCAGCTCACGGTGCGGGAGGTTTTGGCGGCCGGCGGAGGTGACCACACCGACGGTGGCGGATTGCTCCTCCGAGTCCGGGGCGAGTCCGCCAGTTGGGTCTTCCGCTACACATCCACAAGCGGTCGAAGACGCGAA
>Ga0209258_100399_pt1 | contig 54701 bp, 19 predicted proteins | sample Araplaol_mTSA_r2_FD_184281 | JGI IMG/M metagenome (GOLD analysis project Ga0209258, IMG submission 184281) | Arabidopsis root microbial communities from North Carolina, USA - plate scrape CL_Col_mTSA_r2 (SPAdes) (version 2) | ecosystem: Host-associated > Plants > Roots > Endosphere | place: USA...
TTTATTTATAAATGGGGGATCAGAGGGACATATCAATCCCACGATTGGAGTCGTACAGGAGCTTATCTCACGGGGAGAAGAGGTCGTATACTTCTGCATAGAAGCATTCCGAGAGAGATTGGAGAAGACAGGCGCTATCGTACGAACATTTGATGATCAGAAATTCATCAAAGCCTTTATTTCAGGTGGACGAAATTATGTACTTGAACGAATCAACGGCTTGCTGCTTACGGCAGATGTCGTCATACCAAGCGTACTTGAACAGATCAAGGGAGAGCAATTCGATTACATCATTCACGATTCCATGTTTGGTTGTGGACGAATCATAGCTCAAATGCTGAAACTGCCTGCAATCAATTCCTGTACGTCTTTTGCACAGTCAAAGGCATCCTTCGATAGCATGATGGAACAGTTCCATGCAAGTGTACCTGCAGAGATCGCAAAGCCTATCCATGGTACATTTGTAAGCCTGACGGACAAGGTGAAGGAAACCTATCAAGTGGAGATTCATTCTCCTTTCGAAGTATTTTGTAATCCAGCACCACTTACCATTGTGTATACGACTAGGGAGCTCCAACCTGCAGGAGAAACTTTTGATCATTCCTTTCAATTTGTAGGGCCATCCATCTCTTCACGGGTCAGCCAAACAGACTTCGACCTTACGGCAATCGAAGGAAGAAGCCTCATTTATATTTCCCTCGGTACCGTCTTTAACCAAGCGATTGATTTCTATAAGCTCAGTATGGAAGCATTGGGAAACACGAAGCATACGATTGTCATGTCGATCGGCGATAAAGTCCAAATTTCAGATTTAGGTGAGATCCCTGCAAACTTCATCGTAAAAAACGTTGTGCCACAAACCGATCTATTGCCACACACGAAATTATTTATTACACATGGTGGCATGAATAGTGCTCATGAAGGTCTCTATTACGGAGTTCCGCTCATTGTTATCCCGCAAAGTGCCGATCAGCCAGTCATTGCCGAGCAAATCTCCAGAGTTGGAGCGGGTGTTACATTACGTATGGATGACTTGACTGCAGAGCAAATCCGCGAAGCCGCAGACCATGTGTTAAGCCACGCATCTTACAAGACAGCCGCTGTAAACATGCAACAATCCTTCCGCGAATCGGGTGGGTTTGTACTAGCTGTTGATGAGATATTAGAATATAGAAGCCTTAATTAGTCTCCAGAATGCTCATAATTGATTCCCTGTATATAACGAATTAATCATCCCCCAAGATTTACAGCCATATTGGCATTCGAGTCTTGGGGGATGTCCGGAATCACATTGCTCATATTACAAAAACCTGTTTTTTTATCCATATAGATTAGAAAGTACAGGTTTTTTGTAAATTATCCAATTGGTCGATCATTTAAAAAAGGGACTGGGTAAAGTTCCGAAAGTTTGTCATTCCAGCACAAGCGACGGCTAGTGCTCGCGCATCACCATGTCAGCAATAGGGTAATCCGGTTGCATGCTTAATACTTGATTATTTCGACGCAAGCGGTTATAGCGCAGCGAGAAGTAATCCAGGTAATCATCCCCCATCGTTTGATCTATTCTCTTTAATCCGAACAAATGACGCTCAACCCCAGCTCCGAGCTGGCAGGCTTTGATCCGCTCAGAATTCGCCGCTGCCGTGCGTTAAAAGCTGTCGACCAGTTGCTGCCGGCGTGATTGCCAATGCTTATCGCGTCCTGATGCCTTCTTATATATTGCCTTAACTTTAGCCCAATATGAGTCAACCGCAATGCTCTGGTAATAATGAAGTTCACTTGCTATTCTGAACATAATTTGGTATGATTTGCAAAAAAACAGTACCTTACAATAATCAGTACCAAGCAAAGCGCAGGTGACATGGCGATGAACGTACAATTCAAAAAAGGGGTGTTGGAGCTTTGCGTATTGGCCCTGACAGCCAAGAAAGATTGTTACGGGTACGAGTTGGTTGAGGCCATATCGAATAAGATCGAGATTGCCGAAGGTACAATATATCCACTTTTGCGAAGGCTTACAGTTGACGGCGTATTTTCCACTTACTTAAAGGAATCAACTGAAGGGCCACCTCGTAAATATTACAAACTGACGGAACGAGGGAGAGAAATGCTGGCCGATTTGACAGACGAATGGATGCGATTTACAGATGGTGTCTACGCTGTAATCGAGGAGGGGAGGAAATGAACAAACAATCGTATTTGGCAGAGATGGCCAAGCTGCTGAGGCCATTGTCCAAGGTCGAGAGAGATGAAGTGCTACTTGATTATTCTGAACATTTTGACTACGCGATCGATGCAGGTCGTCCCATGAGTGAAATTATAAGCAAGTTGGGCGCGCCGTCGTCGATTGCAAATGAAATTTTAGCACAATACGAAATCCGCAAAGCCAGTGATACTCAATCATTCCGCAACCTGCTTCGAGCCGTTCGAGTCACGATCCGAGTAAGCATATTGAATCTAGTGTTTGTTCTCGTGCCGTTTATAGTAACTTTAGTCCTACTGGGTGGATACTACTTCCTGACTGCCGCTCTATTAAGCTCACCGATCCTCTTTCTTATTCAGCACAACTTTTCCGCATCATTTTTCCAAGACATCTTCTATATTTTGGGCTTATTCGGATTGGGGTTACTCTGTGGAATCGGCGTCGTACGGGTGACTCGCTGGTATTATAAAACGGTTCTACGTTACCTCAACTACAATCTTTCCATCATTAGGGGGAGAACTTGATATGTCAGTCAAAAAGATAGGTGTCGTGCTCATCACAATTGCCATATTCGGAATGGGAGTATGGTTTCTGATTGGAAATTCACCGTACAACATTGTTGAGATTAACAGCAGCCGAACGTTAAACGCCGAAGGCATTCGTACGATCGATGTAAAGTCGGCTCTCTCAGATGTAAAGATCATTCCAACCAACGGAAATACGATCGAAGTACAGATACATGGCAAGACGACATATAAATGGAAAGATGACTATGAAATTGTCGCAAGTACCGACAACGGACAACTAACAATCGAACTGAAGGAAAAAACGCCGCTGAGATTTTTCGATATCTACAATAAGCTGCATCTATCTCTCTTGGTTCCAAGTCAATCCTTCAGTTTGATCAAGGTTACTACTGATACCGAGAGCATTCAAGTTCAGGACATTAACGTAGAGCGGTTCCAATTAGCCAGCGATACCGGGAACATCAATGTGAAGGAAGCTGCCGGGGCATTCGACATTTACTCCGACTCCGGTCATGTCAACCTAGATCTAACCGAGATCAAGCATCCGATTACCGCGAAGACGAATGCCGGTAATATTACGGTAAAGGTGAAGGAACGCCCAAGCGCTCTGCAAACGAGCCTGCAGTCTGATTCAGGCAAAATCATCATAGATATCCCGGATGCAGCGAATGGGACAATCGGTATGGATGGACCTATGGTCAGTCTCTTATCGGATTCTGGGGATGTAATGCTGACCCAATAATTTTGAATAAGAAGGATGCGATCAAGATGCCTGTATTAACAGAGAAAAAGACAATTCTGAAAGTGACTGGCCTGAACAAAACATACATATCCGGCTCAGAACAATTCCATGCCATCAAAAATATCGATATGGACTTGTACAAAGGCGACTTCACTGTCATCATGGGAAGCTCCGGTTCAGGCAAGTCAACGCTTCTCTACATGTTGAGTGGCCTGGACTCCGTTACAAGAGGAGAGATTTATTTCAATGGACGTCGAATTGACCGTTTCACCGAACAGGAAATGGCTGACTTCCGTGCCCGCAAAATCGGTTACGTCTATCAGTCGATAAATTTGGTTCCTGATCTCACCTTACTTGAGAATGTCGCATTCCCTGGTTATATAGCAGGTATCAGTAAAAGCGAAGTCAACAAGAAAGCAGCCACTCTTCTAAAGCGGGTCGGGCTCAGTGAGCATCAAAACCGCTTACCTTCTCAAGTGTCAGGCGGCCAGCAGCAGAGAGCGGCAATCTCCAGGGCGCTGATCAACTCTCCAGAGATTATTTTTGCAGATGAACCGACCGGAGCGCTCAGCCATGAGCAGGGCATGGGAATTCTTGATATTTTCACGCAGATGAACGAGCAGGGTCAATCGATCGTTATGGTTACGCACGATATCAAGGCTGCCTGCAGAGCAAATCGTCTCATCGTGGTGAGAGATGGTATGATCGGCGGCATATTGGAGTTGGGCAGTTATCGGTCATCCGACATGAAATTGAGGGAAAGTACCATCTTCAATTTCGTATCTGAGAAGGAGTGAACCCACGTGTATCCAATTTGGCTGTTATGTTTATCCAATCTCAAACGGAGGAAAATACAGAACGGCTTTATCGCGCTAATCATGCTACTCGCATCCTTGCTGTTCTCAACTGCTGTCATTGTCATTACGAACACGAATAACAGCTACATGGATTTTCATACCAAGGTACAAGGCTCGCATCAAATTCTGAAATTGGAGCAGGACTTGCATAATCCGAATCAAGTGGAAAGTTGGTGGGGCAGTCAGCAAGGTGTTCAGTCCTCTGGGCTTCTGCGATACCGGAGCATGACAGGATATACATTCAACGGAAAGGATTATCCCAACACGGATCTAATGATGATGGATACGCCTGCGCAGCCTGTGACGGTGGATCGACTTGTGTTCGCGGAGGGGACACAGCAGGCAGAGCCAGAGGAAGGCACAGTGTGGCTGCCTACATCAATCGCCTACCCGAAAGGAATTGGGGTCGGTGACACAATTGAGTTCAAGAAAGATACGAGAACGATGTCAATGAAAGTAGCTGCCGTCGTCATCGATGTAGCGTACAGTTCACCCTTCACTTCAACAGGAAGAGTGTGGATGAACCATGCTGATTTCCAAAGTAACCTCTTGAGCATGCAGGGCAAAGACATGTTTATGCTTGCCTTGCGCTTTGATCATTACGAAGAGAACGCTACGTATTGGCGATCATTCGAACGCGAATTGGGAACACCGTATTTGGAGAGCGTAACGAAGTTTGAAAGCTTATCCTCGTTCTACACGGTGACGAACAAAATGCTGGGCTTCGTGATCATTTTCCTGGCGCTTATGATGATTCTAGTCGCCTTATATACGGTAGGCTTTACGATTTCAGACGCGGTGCTTTCTAGTTACAAAACGATAGGAATCTTAAAATCGCAAGGCTTCACCTCGTACCGAACAACAGGGATTTACGTCTTACAATATACTGTTCTGTCCGTCATTTCCATCATTCCAGGCATCGCCTTAAGCTACCCCTTCTCCAAGTTCATTATTGCCCAGTCGCTAGCCTACTTAAGATCGGGAGACGCCAGCTTTAGCATTCAATATTTCGGTGCGGCGGCAGCAGTAGGTGCGTCCATTCTCGTAGTTGTCATAGTTATCTCATGGTTGTTCTCATATCGTACCCGGTTCATACAGCCAGTCCAGGCTATCCGCTACGGTATGTCCGAAAGAAGTGCTGCGAAGCAGCAGTCCAATTGGCTGATCAGCTTCTCCAGGCTTCCAATCGTGTGGGTGCTGGGGCTAAGAGGGGTGTTAAAAAACCGAGCAGGCTCCATCCTCATGACGTTAATGGCGGTCGCTACAAGTGCGGTGCTCATTTTCTGCTCCATCTTTATATACAGCATCGTCTCGATTAACAAGACGATTTCGTCTTGGGGTTATGACTCCTCGGATATTTCGATGCGAATCGATGAGCCGAAGGAACTGTCTAATGAGCAGTTGAACCAGACACTGTTTAGGGACAGCCGTATTGTTAACCACAGTCGATTTGGCGATACGAACGGCGTTATCCCTTTCGAGGACGATACGGGCACCAACCAGCTCAATGTCGTGCTGACTTTAGTCGATGGAAATTATGATGAGATCGGAGTGTCGAATCTAAGAGGCGGCAATCCGCATGCGGATGATGAAATTTCGATCGGCATCAACGTTGCGAAGCAATTGAAAAAAGATGTAGGGGACAAAATCGATGTCTACGTACTTGGCGATAAGAAGTCAATGACGATCACGGGTGTCTATCAGGCGATTGCAAATCTTGCGTATTCTGCCCGCATGAAAGCTGCTGCCATTCCGAACAGTCAGCGACATGTCATCAACATGGATTCCTACTTCGTTAACCTTCAAGACAATATCAATCCGGATACCTTCGTCACTGAATTGAATAATTCGTACGGAAGCGCGCTCTGGTCGGCTACGCATGAATCGCTGGTCAATGAGGTTTTCTCTGCTGCGGTAGCCGGATTGGTTCTGCCGATGTCCGTCATCGGATTACTGTTCCTGCTCGCTACGTTCGTTATTATTTTCAGTATTTGCCGGATTAACATCCGCAAAGAGCAAAAAAACTATGGTATTTACAAATCAATCGGCATGACCTCCCGCAAAATAAGAGTATCGATCTCCAGCGGCGTCTTTAATCTATCGATGATCGGGGCCATTATCGGTATCCCTGTGGGTCTATTCCTACTACCGCGCCTCTTGAATGTCATTCTTGCCAACTATGGCATTGTCGAAATGCCATTGTCGATTCAAGCGGAGCAAGTTGTATTAGGAGCTATTCTGAGCGTAGCTGCCGCCACATTGGGATCTTGGCTTGCATCGAAGACGGTGAAGAGCATGTCCCCACGCATACTGACCGTAGATTAATAGGCGGTCAATATCCATGACCTCTGGCCTTGGTGCCAGAGGTTTTTTGTCGCGTTCATCAGATAGGAGACAGCTGTTTATGGATTCAAAAGAGATTCCCCCCGAAACATGACAAAAACCATCATTAAGTGATTTTGATTCGTTAGTTCAGCAAAAATGTCTACGAAACCTGAATATATTATGTCATTCGACATAGTTTGAATTGACTATATATTGTATTTTGATGTAATATACTTCCTATGCAAGCAGTTATTTCATCCCATAAATAGTTCTAGAAAGAAGGCTGAGTAGTGAACCTAGCAGTTGTGTTTCCGGGACAAGGGTGCCAATATACTGGCATGGGGAGCAGGTTTTATCAGCAATTTTCATTCGCGCGGCAGCTATTTGAAGAGGCAGGTGATTCCTTAGGCTTTGATTTGAAAAGTTTGTGCTTCGAAGGCGAACGTACGGAATTAGCGATGACAAGCAATGCCCAGCCTGCCATATTGACGGTTAGCGTCATCGCCTTCCGGGTGTGGCAGGAGGAGTTTGGTATCGAACCGGCATATATGGCAGGACATAGCTTGGGGGAATACACCGCCTTGGTATGCAGTGGGGCGATCGAATTCTCCGACGCGGTAAAGCTGGTGCGTCACAGAGGGAATTTCATGCAGCGGGCCGTTCCGCTAGGAGAAGGTAAGATGGCCGCCGTTAAAGGGGTCACGCTCGAAGTCTTAGAGTCTTTATGTGCCGATCTGACGCAGGGAAGCCGATCCATTCACGTCGCTTGTCTTAATTCGACGAACCAGAATGTGATCTCCGGTCATACGGAAGTGGTGGAGGTTGCTATCAAGCGGTTAAACGCAATGCATGCAAGGGCAACACCGCTGAATGTCAGTGCTCCTTTTCACTGCCCGTTGATGCATGGAGCTGCTTCAGAGATGGATTCGGAGCTAAAGAAGTACTCGTTTGGCCCAATGAACAGCCGCGTCATATCGAATGTGACCGCATTGCCATATGAGGGAATCGACAATACGGTCAAGGAAATGCTGCTCAAGCAGATGACCATGCCCGTCCGGTGGGCCGATACGATGCGCTATTTGAAGAAGCAAAAAGTTACCGATGTCATCGAGATAGGCCCGAAGCGGCTGCTTGGCGAATTCATAAGTGACACCATACCTGATGTCGCTGCCCATTCATTCTCCGGACCGGACTCATTGTCCGAATTTGGGACGCTATTGTCGTCCACTCGGGACAAGCAACAGAGGGTTGTTGAACAATGCCTAACCGCAGCTGTTACAGCACGTAACCGCAACTGGAGCCTCGATGATTACGAGATGCGTGTGAACGCATCCTGCAGGGCACTCGAGACTTTACATAAGCAGACGAAGGATCATACTTATGCTATGAACATGACTGTGACTAACGAGGCATTGACTCTTCTGCAAGCCGTCTTGGAAGCCAAGCAAGCTACCCAGGCGGAAATACAGCGTTTTCTAGGTAAAATCAAGCAACTATTTTGACGATAGGGGATAAATCATGAGTATCGTTCAAACGTTAGCTGACGTAATCAAAGAAAGAAGCGCCCTTACGCAGCAAGGGATTATGTTCATAGAGGGCGATGAACGGGAAAGTTTTTTGTCGTACCGAGACATGTATGAAGAAGCAGTTGGATTTCTTGGCTTCCTGCAGCACCAAGGCGTTATGCCCAACGATGAAGTGCTGTTCCAAATCGACGATAACCGTAAATTCTCTATCGCTTTCTGGGCCTGCATATTAGGTGGCATGATTCCGGTTCCGGTGAGCATTGGCAACAACAAGGAACACATCAGCAAAATGTTTAAAATCTGGGACATTCTCAATCGTCCTTATTTGCTAGCAACGTCCAAAACATATGATAATCTTGATAAATTCATTCAGAAGCAGTGCGAGTCAGTGCACTGGGCCACGATCCAGAGCAGGGCGTTCATAATCGATGAATCGGTCACTTTCCCGCTTTCTTCTCCTACTCGCACACCCAACCCTCAAGATATCGCATTCATTCAATTCTCTTCAGGCTCCACAGGCGATCCCAAAGGGGTGATTCTAACCCACTCCAATTTACTCCACAATACATACGCTCTCATAAAAGCCATGAATCTCAGAACCGAAGACAGGCTACTGCAATGGATGCCATTAACGCATGATATGGGGCTGATCTTCAACCATATCGCTCCTTACGTCGCCGGGGTCGACCAATATATGCTGCCGACGAATCTATTCATCCGACACCCCGAATTATGGATTAAAAAAGCAAGCCAGCACCGCATTACACATCTTTCCTCACCCAACTTTGGCTACAACTATTTTCTTACCTTTTTTAAACCCGAGAAGGCAATCGGCTGGGATCTATCGCAAGTTCGAGTCATCGTCAATGGTGCCGAGCCGATCTCAACTCAGTTATGTGAGACGTTTCATGAGACGCTGGCCCCTTACGGATTAAGCAAAACAGCCATGCTGCCCGCGTACGGGATGGCAGAAGGCTCGGTTGGGGTATCCTTCTCTGGTATTGAAGATGGAATGGTGACCGTGTATCTCGACCGAGAGCATCTAAATACGGGCGAGAAGGTCGTCGAAGTCGAAGAAGGCACTCCTAACTGCGTGAGTTTCGTAGAGGTCGGGACAGCAATCGATTATTGCGAGATTCGGATTACTGGCGAGAACCATCTTCAAGTGGATGAGGGCATCATCGGCAATATACATATCAAAGGCTTGAACGTAACGAGGGGCTACTATAACAACGAGGAAGCGACCTCCAAAGTGATTCTGCAAGACGGGTGGCTGAATACTGGCGATCTGGGCTTTATGAGGCAAGGCAAGCTCGTAATAACTGGCAGGGCGAAGGATATTATTTTCGTCAATAGCCAGAACGTATATCCGCATGATATCGAGCGTGTTGCTGAAGAGGTGGATGGTATCGGCGTCGGCCGTGTCGTCGCTTGTGGTGTGCGGAAACCCTCCTCCCAAGAGGAGGATATCGTCTTGTTCGTCGTATCCAAGCGTTCGCTGGAGAAGTTTATCCCGATCGCAGCAAGCGTAAGGCAGCATCTTCTGGTGGCTGCGGGCTGGGATGTACGCGAGGTCGTTCCGATCAAGCAACTGCCCAAGACGACAAGCGGTAAGGTGCAGCGTTATAAATTAGCCAGACTGTTCGAGGATGGCGAGTATGCGGAAGTTATAGCCGAATTGAAGGCGATCACAGCGGAGAAGAAGATGGAGAAGGCGCAATCGCCCGCATATACACAGGGTGAGGTCGAACGGTTTTTGATGCAGCTGTTTGAAGAGGCTCTACTCAGAGAATCAATCGGTCGTGATGACAGCTACTTTGACGTCGGAGCCAGTTCGCTGCTGCTTACCCAGATTATTGGTAAGATCGAAGTGAAATTCGGTATGCCGCTATCCATCACCGACATGTTTACATATCCGACGATCGCAAGATTGGCGGCATTTATTGCAGAGCATAGCCAACCGAGGAAGTCTGCTACAGATTCTCCTAGGGAGGCGGAAACTCGGAAGGAAACCGATGTGGCCATAATCGGAATCGCCTTCGATCTGCCGGGAGCAAAGACGAAGGAGCAATTGTGGGACAATCTGGCCGCAGGCCGTGACTCAATCGGTGTCTACGGATTGGAGCGGACACAGGACGCTGCCGATTACCTATCTGCTATCGGTATGGAGGACACCGGCAAAGCGTTTGTAGAAGGCGGATATCTGAAAGAGATCGATAAATTCGATTACTCGTTCTTCCGCATAAGTCCGAATGAAGCGAAATATATGGACCCGAATCAACGGATGTTCCTGCAGACGGCCTGGCATACGATTGAAGATGCGGGATATGCTGGCGATCAGCTTCGGAACAAAAAGGTGGGCGTCTACGTTGGTTTTTCCAAGGTAGGTTACGATTATGAACGGCTTCTGTTCAGCGGCAACCAGGACAAGTTCCAGAACTACATTATCGGTAACCTGCCCTCTGTCCTGGCAAGCCGAATCGCTTATTACCTGGATTTGAAAGGGCCAGCCGTTACGGTGGACACCGCATGCTCTTCCTCTCTTGTCGCAGTTCATTTAGCATGTCAGGGTATTGTCAGCGGTGATTGCGACATGGCTATAGCCGGCGGTGTGCGTACGATTCTGCTGCCTTTGCAGCTTGGATTGGATATGGAGTCATCCGACGGCAGGGCAAGAACCTTCGATGCCGATGCCGACGGCACCGGATTCGGAGAAGGGGTCGGAGCGTTATTGCTCAAGCCGCTTGCCAAAGCGGAGCAGGATGGTGATCACATCTATGCCGTCATAAAGGGAAGCGCGATTAATCAAGACGGTACAACAGCCGGAATTACAGCGCCGAACCGGGCTTCCCAGACGGAAGTGATTGAAGAGGCCTGGCGGAATGCAGGGATCCATCCAGATACGCTCGATTTTATCGAAGCGCATGGAACCGGCACCAAGATCGGCGATCCGATTGAGTTCGACGGCCTGATTAAGGCCTTTGAGCGCTATACAAGCAGAAAGCAGTTTTGTGCGATTGGCTCGGTCAAGGCGAACATCGGGCATCTTTTCGAGGCTGCCGGAATCGCCGGTTTGATTAAATCGGTGCTTATGATAAAGAATAAACAAAATCCGCCGCTGGTGCATTTCAATAAGCCGAATTCTAATATTCGGTTCGAGGCTTCGCCGTTCTATTTGAACACGGAAACATCCGATTTAATCAAATCGGATGGGACGCCTCTACGAGGTGGAATCAGCTCCTTCGGCTTTAGCGGAACGAACGCTCATTTGGTACTGGAAGAATATCAACATGCCTCGGTGAGGGTGAAGAAAGCGGATGGCGGACCACAGTTGTTGACGCTGTCAGCCAAGAGCAAGCGGGCGCTTCAGGAGCTTGTGAAGGAATATTCGGATTACCTCGTCCAGTATCCGGAGGTCTCGATTGCGGACGTCTGCTATACGGCGAATACGGGCAGAAGCCTGTTCGATTATCGGCTTGCGATCGTCGCCGACAGCTCGCAGGAGCTGCTGAGCAAGCTTAAGGCTATTTTTGCAGGAGAGGATCAGTTGAATGCGCTAGAGCGAGTGAATATTTCTCCGGCCGGTGACCATCTTCAGGTCTTGGAGAGCCGGGTGGAGAAGATCATCAGCCAAGTGCGCAATAGCCGATATGCGGGCAGGGAAGAACTTGAAGCGATTGCCGAACTGTACAGCAGAGGCGCCTCGATTCACTGGAACGCACTGTATGAAGTGTTGATGACTGCCCGTCAGAAGCTTCCTTTACCGATCTACCCGTTTGAGCGGAACCGGTGCTGGTATACAAATGAAGCGAAGTTGCTGCCGAACCCTGTCCATTCGTTGACGGAGGTAGCGGCAGGCATTGCGATGGTCGAGAGGAAGCGGGAGGAAACTTCAGTTCGCTTAGCAGTTTCATCCGATGACGTCGCAGAGACGCTGAAGGGAATCATCAGCCGCGCATCCGGATTTGAATCAGAGCATATTGACCCAGGCGTCCATTTTCTTGAGATGGGACTGGATTCGATTATGTTGGTTCAAGTTCGGGACGACATTAAGAAGTGCTTCGGCGTCGAAATCCCAATGGAACAATTTTTTGATACGCTAACCTGCTTGCAGTTGCTGGCTGATCATATCGCGGTACATGCGACTGTTGTTCCTCTACATCCTGCCTCTGCGGGTAACGAGCCCGCTATACAGATGCAGACTGCTGTCGCACCGGAAGAACAGCGCGCAGCTCAGCCGGTGGTGATTGGAGGATCTCATCAGGGAGGAGACAGCAATGCCGAAGCCCCTAATGCAAGAGCACTTGTCAACTCATCTTCTGCATTGGAGCGCATTATAAGCCAGCAGCTCGAACTAATGAGCGCCCAGCAGCAGCATATGGCTGACATTATTAGCATGCAGCTGAATGCGCTTGGCGGCACCGCATCCACGAAAATAGAGCCACAGCATCAGCCTGCCTCGCCATTCGGCCCAAATGTACAGAAGACTACTGCTGTACCGGCTGCTTCTGAATCGAAGCCGTTTATTCCGTATCAGCCGATTGTCATTAGCGGGGACGGCGGACTGACGCCGAAGCAGGCGGAGTACTTAAGTGCCTTTATGACGAAGTATATTGACCGGACGCAAGGCTCGAAACGATTAACAGAGGCGTCACGGCTCACCCATGCCAATAACCGTAATGTAGCCGGATTCCGTTCATATTGGAAGGAAATGGTTTACCCAATCGCTGCATCCGCGTCCTCCGGCTCGAAAATGTGGGATGTCGACGGGAATGAGTATATCGACTTGACGATGGGCTTTGGCGTCAATCTGCTTGGCCATAACCCACCGTTCATTAACGAGGAGCATGAAAGAAGTCTGTCCTCCGATTTGCCGCCGCTTGGGCCGATGTCCGATCTCGCTGGCGAGGTGGCTACGATGGTTAGCGAGATGACTGGGGTGGAGCGTGTTGCCTTCTACAACTCCGGTACCGAAGCGGTGATGGTCGCTTTAAGGTTGGCGCGGGCTGTAACCGGAAGATCTAAGATTGTCATCTTTGCCGGCTCCTATCATGGTACCTTCGACGGTGTGCTTGGTGTATCGAATCCACAGCCGGACAATCCGTTCGCGCAGCCGATGGCGCCTGGCATAGCGGACCATTATTTGCACGATGTCCTGATGCTGAATTATAACAGCCAGGATTCACTAGCGGTCATCCGGCAGTACGCCCATGAGCTGGCAGCGGTCCTTGTCGAGCCTGTCCAGAGCAGGCGTCCGGATTTACAACCTAGAAAATTCCTACATGAACTTCGAAGCATTACGGAGCAGGCAGGTAGTGTACTTATTTTCGATGAGATCATTACAGGCTTCCGAATCGGTATTGGAGGCGCACAGGCATGGTTCGGCGTGAAAGCGGATCTAGTTGTCTACGGCAAGGTTGTCGGTGGCGGCCTGCCGATCGGCGTTGTAGCGGGAACGAAAGCGTTCATGAGCCCGGTTGACGGTGGATCATGGCGTTTCGGAGATTCGTCCTATCCGTCCCAAGCTGAATTGAAGACATTCGTCGGTGGCACATTCTGTACCCATCCGCTAACGATGCGGGCAGCGCGAACAACGCTTCAATATTTGAAGGATCATAAGGACATGCTGTACAGCTCGCTCAATCAGAACACCGAATATTTGATCCAGGAGCTTAATGCTTATTTCAAAGCATCCAGCGTGCCCATCCATATGGTAAATTACGGGTCACTGTTCCGATTCGTATCGTACGGAGATACCGAGTTGTTCTTTTATCATCTGATTCATAAAGGGATTTATATATGGGAGGGCCGCAATTGCTTCTTATCCACAGCACATACCCGCGAAGACCTTGACCGGATCATTGAAGCGGTCAAAGAAACGGTGGAGGAACTAAGGAAGGGTGGATTTTTACCGGAGACGACACCCCCAACGCCTGGCGGCCGTTCGCCGGATATGCACGTGGAACGAAAGGATACGAAGTACATTCCGATGTCCGAAGAGCAGAAGCAACTGCTGCTTGCATCGCTAGGCGGAGAGGCGCAGTCGGCCGCTTTGAACCAAACGGTTGTCCTGAATCTTGAGGGCTCGCTGGATGCCCATCTGATGGAGGAGGCGCTGCGGACAATCGTCGACCGCCATGATGCCTTGCGGATTGTAGTCGATGCAGATGAGGAAAATCAGCATGTACTCCCGGTGTTAGATGTCCACCTTCCTGTGCTGGATCTGTCCAGACTGGAGCATGCGGAACAGCAAGCTGCCAAGGAGCAGTGCTTACATCAGATTTCCGGAGCGGCCATGAGTATGCTCACTGGGGAGCCTTTATTCCGCGCTCGACTGCTCAAGCTGTCGGAGCTTGAGCATGAGCTCGTGCTCGTGTTCCACCATATCACGACCGATGGCTGGTCCATCGTGCTGTACTTGGACGAGCTAGGCAAAGCGTATGCTGCACTGCGAGACGGGACGTCGCTGTCATTACCCGATCCCACTCCGTTCGGCGCATACCTCGATTGGCAGGAGAAGCAGCTGCATAAGCAGGAAAGCGAGGAAGCCGCATCATTCTGGTGTGATAAGTTCGCGATGCCTGTTCCGACCCTGTCGATTCCATCGACGAACGAAACGATAGGGATGAGATTCTTCAAGAGTGGCCGCCATACGGCTTACGTAGATGCCGCGCTGACGAAGCAGCTGCGATCGTTCAGCATTTCCGCGCACAATAGTTTGTTTGTTACGCTGCTTGCTGCGTACAAGGTGTGGCTGCATAGATTGACAGGGCAGAATGAGCTGGTGGTGGCCATTGCTACGTCCGGCCAAGCACAGATGGGTCAGAACTGCCTGGCAGGCAACTGCGTCAACCTGCTGCCGGTGATTACTTGTGCAGACGGAGACGCATCCTTCAGCGAATTCGCAGCCAATGTGAAGATGGCGATTAAGGAGATCGATACCTACCAGAGCTACTCCCTGGCCGGTCTGTCAGAACGATTAGTCGGCAGACAAGCTCCGGTGGTCAACATTTTGTTTAATATGGATAGGCCGTTGCGGGGCCTGAAGTTCGCTGATTTAACGTTGGAGGTGACGCCGCTTCCGGCGCCGTACACCCATTATGATCTGTTCTTAAATGCGATGGAAATGAACGATAAGTTGCGGCTTGATTTTGATTACAACGCCGATCTCGTGCAGCCGGAGACGATGGAAGCTTGGACGCAGTCGTTTATTCGACTTCTGCAGGCCGTCGTAATAGATGGTCATTGTCATATCGGTCAACTTGATTTGATCTCGCCCGAGCATCGCAGATTCGCGGAACAGATGGGTGAAGTCTCTGGGCATATGATAATGGATCCGTACCTGCAGCCGTCGCAGATTGGTACGATTGGCGAACTGTACTGGCAGGATGATTCAGAATACAGGGCAACGGGCAAAGTGGCGGCCTATACAGCGGACGGTAAAGTGACGGTATTGGGCGATAAGGAAAGAATGATTCGTATTCGAGGCTTTCTTGTCAACCTTGTTCAACTGGAACATACGGTGGCACAGCTCCTTGGTGTGGTTGGATGCGTCTTTGATACATTCGGGAAAGAGCATGATCGGCAGTTGGCAGCTTATATAGAAGGCTCGCTCGATGCAGATTACGTGCGGCAGAAACTGGCCGATGGTTTACCTGATTATATGCTTCCAAGCCAGGTTACGGTGGTGGATACCTTTCCTCTGACCGATGAAGGCAAGGTTGACGTGGAAGCATTGCATCTCCTTCAGCGAGTGGAGCCGCATGTCCGCCCGGGGAATAGTACCGAACGGCAGCTGACGGAGATTTGGAGCAGAATTTTGGGCGTTCAGTGCATCTGTATAAACGATAGCTTCTGGGCACTAGGCGGAAACTCTCTGCAGGCGACCATCATGCTAAAGCATGTACACAAGCAGTTCGGCAAGCAGCTGCCAGTGCGGCAGCTGTTTCAGAGTCCAACCATCAAGCAGCTCGCCGTCTGCCTTACCGAAGCGGAGGATGCTGTTTTCATACCGATCCCGCGGGCTGAGCGAGAAGGATACTACGAGCTTACCCCTGCCCAGCGAAGAATCTATCTCATGAACGAATTCGACAAGGATGGTCTTGCCTACAATATTCCAATCCAGCTCATTATCGAGGGTGAGCTAGACACCGGCCGTCTGCTGCAGGCGTGGGAGCAGTTGATTGACAGACATGAGGTGTTCCGGATCGTGTTCAACAAAGAAAATGACGGTATCGTCCAACGTATCTTGAACCGAATGCAGCCTGTAATCAGTCATCGAACCTGCATGTCTGCAGAGGAGCTGGAAGCGAGAATCGCGCACTTCGTTCAGTCGTTCGATCTCGCGCAAGGCCCTCTCTGTAGAGCAGACCTGATTACCGTCTCGGACAGCTATCATGTTCTGCTTATCGATATGCATCATATTATCGCAGACGGCGTGTCAGTATCCGTCATACAGAATGAGCTAATTCGCCTATATGACGGTGAGCGGCTACCACCGACTGAGATTCAATTCATCGATTACTCCATGTGGCTGAAGGAATCGAATAACGAAGCGGGCATGGTGCGAGAGGAGACGTATTGGCTGAGCCAGTTCAGCGATGAAATTCCGGTGCTGAACCTACCAACGGACTTTGCAAGACCGCTGCAGCTCACACTAGAGGGGGATCGATTCACGTGCACTCTGGATGGCCAGTTGGCGCAGCAGTTGCGGAATGTAGCGGAGAATGCGAACGCAAGCTTGTTCATGGTATTGCTATCGGCTTATCAAGTGCTGCTCCATTTGTACACCGGACAGGAAGACATCGTTGTAGGTACGCCGGTATCTGGCAGAAGTCATCCCGATGTGGATCGAATGATTGGGATGTTTGTCAACACGGTAGCCCTTCGTGGCTATCCGGGAGATCGGAGCTTCATTGAGCTGCTCGAGGAGACGAAGGCGTGCGTGCTGTCGGCCTTCGAGCATCAAGAATATCCGTTCGAACGGTTGGTAGATCGGTTAAATATGAAGCGCGACCTCAGCCGACGTCCGCTATTTGACACAATGTTCGTCGTTCAAAATATGGGGATCGGCCAATGGACATCGGGTGGATTGACGTTTACCCCTTCGGAGATTAATCCAGGTGTATCCCAATACGACATCATGTTTACGGTCGAGGAACGCGCCAATGGACTGATCCTGCATGTGGATTACAGCACGCAGCTATTTGAGAGGGCGACAATCGAGCGGATAAGCACGCATTACAGCCGTATTCTGCATCAAGTTGCTGCGCATGAGGCGCTGGAGATCAAACATATCGATTTGCTGACAGCTGACGAGAAACACCGGTTGCTCCATGAGCAGGATAGCCTGGATGCCAAATATGACACAGCTGCAACGATTCATCGCGTATTCGAAGCACAGGCTATGCGAACCCCTGACCGGGTTGCGGTCGTTTGTGAGGAGGCCGCGATGACGTATGGCGAGTTGAACAACCGGGCCAATCAAGTGGCACATTGGCTTCGGTCGCAGGGAGCTAAGGCGGATACGCTTGTCGGCATCATGATTGACCGCTCCATCGAGATGATCATCGGGATGCTTGGCATTCTGAAAGCGGGAGCGGCCTACTTGCCGATCGATCCGTCTTATCCGCAGGAGCGAATCCAGTTCATGCTGGACGACAGCGGGTTGTCTATGCTGCTGACCGGAGCGCCCATCGAGGAATGCATTGTATTCTCGGGCCATCTGCTTAACATTACGGATTGCGCCGTACTTCAAACGTATCCTGCTGCAAACCCAGATGAGCCCGTTGTGCCTGAGCATTTGGCCTACATCATCTACACCTCAGGGACGACAGGCAAGCCGAAGGGCGTCATGATCGAGCATCGGCAAGTCATTCGTCTAATGGCGAATAACCGGATGCAGTTTATTTTCAACGAGCATGATGTGTGGACGATGTTCCATTCGTACTGCTTTGATTTCTCGGTCTGGGAAATGTACGGTGCACTGCTATACGGTGGCAAGTTGGTCATCGTACCGAAGCATGTGGCGCAGAATCCGTCTGACTTCATCGATCTAATGTCGAAGGAAAAGGTGACGGTATTAAACCAGACGCCGACAGCCTTCTATCACCTGTTGCATCATGAAACGAAGCTTCAATCGGGTACGCTGGGCTCGATCCGGTACATCATCTTCGGCGGTGAATCGCTCAAGCCGGCTATGCTTCAAAGCTGGAAGCAAGCTTACCCGGACACCCGTCTAATCAACATGTACGGTATTACCGAGACAACGGTACATGTCACATTCAAGGAAATCACGGAGCGAGAGATGGAGAGCGATGTTAGCAACATTGGTTCGCCAATCCCGACTTTAAGCTGCTATGTGATGGATGCGCATAAACGGCTCGTTCCACTTGGCGTGCCCGGCGAGCTGTATGTCGGCGGGGAAGGAGTCGCAAGAGGATACCTGAACCGGGACAGTCTCACTAGAGAGCGGTTTGTCGAGCATCCGTACAAGCCGGGGGAACGGCTCTACAAGTCGGGTGACCTTGTACGGATGCTGGCTAATGGCGAAATGGAGTACTTGGGTCGAATCGACCATCAGGTGAAAATCCGTGGTTTCCGAATCGAGTTAGGCGAAATCGAACATCGCTTGTCTCTCATTCCCGAAATTAAAGAAGCGGTCGTTCTAGCGAGGGATGGGAGCTCGAATGATAAACTGCTCTATGCCTATTATGTGGCAGATACGGAACTGGGCGTCTCGTATATGAGAAGCCGATTGCTAGAGTCGCTTCCGGACTATATGGTGCCGACCTACTTTATTCGTCTCGGCCACATGCCATTGACATCGAACGGGAAGCTGGACCGGAAAGCGCTTCCGAAAACCAGCAGCTATATGCTGGATCGAGCCGATCATTTTCCGCCCCGGAATGATACCGAGCGGATGCTTGTCCGCCTATGGGAAGAGGAACTTGGCCAGACCGGCATCGGCATCTTCGATAACTTTTTTGAGTGCGGCGGGCACTCACTCAAGGCTTCCATACTTATTGCGAAGATCAATAAAGAGTGGGATGTGCGTATTCCAATTCGGGATATGTTCATGAATCCGACCATCAGCGGCTTGGCGGAGCTGATTGCATCACTAGGCACTAGCGAGTTCGATGAGATACGGAAAGTGGAGCCGTTAGAATACTATGCGGTATCGCCTGCACAGAAGCGGCTGTACATTCTTAATCAGATTCATGAGGAAGCGAACACCTCCTATAATATGCCGGGCGCATTGGAGCTATGTGGCATGATTGATGTACACCGACTGGAGAGTGCTCTGAAGCAACTCATAAGTCGGCATGATGCGCTGCGCACTTCATTCCGGCTGGTAGATGAAGAGCCTGTGCAAATCGTCGACGATGACGTTTCTTTCACACTGGATCTAGCCGGATGGGCAGATGAGGCGGAGCTTCAGGACATCATGAAGCGGTTCGTGGAGCCGTTTGAACTGGGCCATGCTCCGCTCTTTCGGGCAAGCCTTGTCAGGCTGTCCGAGACGAAGCATGTGCTCATGCTGGATATGCACCATATCATTTCGGACGGGGCTTCTGTAGCAACGTTTATCGAGGAATTCAATCTACTGTATGCCGGGCATACGCTCGCACCTTTGAAATATCAGTATAAAGACTACGCCAACTGGTATCGTGAGTTCGTACAGCAGGCGGTTGACGAACGCCACAAGCCATATTGGCTCAAGCAATTCAGCGGCGAAACGCCGGTATTGTTGCTGCCAACTGACTTCCCTCGGCCTCAGAATCAGAGCTTCGAGGGAGACCGCTATTCATTTGCCATCGGTGCCGAGCAGACGAGGGAACTAAATGCCCTGGCCGTGACAACGGGAACGACGTTGTATATGGTACTGCTCGCTGCCTTCAACATTATTCTATCCAAATATTCAGGGCAAGAGGATATTGTCGTTGGCACGCCGATCGCGGGACGTACCCATGCCGAACTTCAGCAAGTGATGGGGATGTTCGTGAATACGCTGGCCATCCGCAACCAGCCTGTAGGAAGTAAGACGCTGGCGGAGTTTCTGGCCGAGGTCAAGGACAACTGCCTGAACGCCTACGAGCACCAGGAATACCCGTTCGAGGAGCTCGTCGAGAGCTTGCGTTTGAACCGCAACCTCAGCCGTAATCCTCTCTTCGATGTTATGTTCACGATGAATAATGTTGGTACAGCCACATTCCAGCTAGAACAGCTTACGGCTACGTTCCAAGAGCTAAACCGTGATACGACGAAATACGATATGTCCCTGCAGGCTGAAGAGAGGGACGGAATCCTCTACTTTGACTTGATCTTCTGCACGAAGCTGTTCCGCAAGGACAGTATGGAACGGCTGGCAGGCCATTATGTCAATACGCTACAGCTCATGCCAGGTCATATCGGCGGCCTGATCAGCGAACTGGATCTGTTGGCTGAGTCAGAGCGTCATATGCTGCTTACTGAGTTCAACGGAAAGTTAACGCCATATCCGAGAGATCGTACAGTAATTGACCTATTTGAGGAGCTGGCAGTCCTGATGCCAGACAAGGCTGCTATTGTGTACGAAGGTGGCAAGTTGATATTCGCTGAGTTGAATAGGAAGGCGAACCGTCTTGCGAAGTCCATAACCGCTCTGCTTGAAGGGAAGCCGAATGAACCGGAAGTCGGCAAGATCATCGGGATTATAACGGACAATCGCCCGGAGACCGTCATTGGTATCGTTGCGGTTCTCAAGGCTGGATGCGCATATATGCCGATCGATGCCGATTTTCCAGAGGATAAAATGGCGTTCATGCTTGATAACAGCGGGGCACAGATGCTGCTCGGCTATGGACAGACGCCAGAAAAGCTTGGTCTGGATGTTCAATTTATTAGCCTGGATAAGGTGCTCTATGATGAGGGCACTGATGAAACTGTCAGCCGCTCCTCCAAACCAGAGGATCTGATCTATGTCATCTATACATCGGGCACGACCGGCATGCCGAAGGGGGCTATGCTGGAGCATCGGAATCTCGTCAACTATATCTCATGGTTTACGGACAAGTTCAGTATTGTGCCGGGAGACCGGACTGTCCTCCTTTCTTCTGCAAGCTTCGATCTTGGCTACACGGCGCTTTATTCTTGCCTAGTGAAAGGCTGCGAGCTGCATCTGGTTGGTCGCAATGATGTTGTCGATCCTGAATATGTACTAAACTACATCCATGCGCAAGGCATCACCTTTATCAAAACGACGCCGTCGCTCTTCCACCTGCTGGTGAACAATGAACTTTTCGCTGCGCACGATAAGCTCGACTCATTAAGGCTTGTCGTCTGCGGCGGGGAAAAGGTTAACGTGGAGGACGTGGCCGCCTTCTATACCCAATATCCGAAGGCAGTCTTTGCGAACCACTATGGACCTACCGAAGCCGCGGTTGGCTGCGTGGCGTACCCGATTCCGACCGGGCAATTCGAAACGTTAAGACTTCAGTCGGTTATCGGCAAGCCGATCTCCAATGTGAGCATCTATATTCTGGACCGATACGGGCAGCTCGTTCCGATTGGCGTTCCGGGCGAGCTCGCGATCGCAGGCGAGGGGCTAGCCAGAGGCTACTTGAACAACAAGCAACTAACCTTGGACAAATTTATACCAAATCGTTACGCAGCTGGTCAACGGATGTACAGAAGTGGCGATATGGCCCGGTGGTTGCCTGACGGAACGATTGAATATATCGGCAGGGTCGATCACCAGGTGAAAATTAAAGGTTATAGGATAGAACTGGCCGAGATCGAGCAATGCCTGCTTGCGCATGAGGCTGTCTTGCAGGCGATCGTAATTTCGAAGCAGCAGGATGCCATACACACGTATCTGTGCGCCTACGTGGTCACGCATGAGGAAGGCAGCGTCATGGACATTCGTAACTTTCTGAAGAAGAAGCTTCCAAACTACATGATGCCGGCCCATATCATCTGCTTGGCGCATATGCCGCTGAACGAGAATGGCAAGATTGACCGCAGGGCACTGCCGGAGCCGGACGCTAACGCTGTCATTGAGCTGAAAGGAACTCTGCCTCAGAATGAGACCGAAAAGAAGCTGGTTCAGGTGTGGGAGGAAACGCTCGGCGTACAAGGGGTTGGCACGGAACACAACTTCTTCGAGCTAGGCGGTGATTCAATCAAGGCTTTGCAAATCTCTTCTCGGCTTATGCGCTATGGCCTCAAGATGGAGGTGAGGTCATTATTCCGCCACCCGGTTATTCAGGAGCTTGCCAAGTATGTGAAGCCGTCCGTGAGAACGATATCGCAGGAGACGGTGGAAGGCGAGGTCCGGCTGACGCCGATCCAGAAGCGGCTGTTCGAACAAACCTGGGAAGCAGCACAGCATTACAATCATTCCGTCATGCTGTACCGGAAGGAGCGATTCGATGCCGATGTTGTGAAGCAGGCGTTCGAGCAGATCGTACGGCACCATGATGCGCTGCGCATGCAATACCGCATGCAGGGTGATGAGGTCGTCCAATACAACAGGGGCTTGGAGCAATCCTTGGCAGAATTCAGCTTGATCGATTTGATCGGTGAGGCGAATTACCGTGCAGCGGTTGCGGAACAGTCGGACAAACTTCAAGCCTCCTTCGATATAAACCGTGGACCGCTTGTGAAGCTGGCATTATTCCGGGTCGATGATGGCGATCATCTGCTCATTGTGATCCACCATCTAGTCATAGATGGCGTGTCCTGGCGCTTTATACTTGAGGACTTCTGCACCTTATATGCCCAGTTGACAAGCGGTCAGGGAATCAAGCTGCCAGACAAAACCGATTCGTTCAAGGTATGGTCGGAGCAGCTTGGGTGTTATGCAGTCAGCGAGAAGCTGCTAAGGGAGGTGTCGTACTGGCAGAAGGTCGAGGAATCTACCGTTTCTCTCCTGAATATGAGGCTTCCAACGATCGGCTATCCAGTGAAGGAGGTTTCATCCGTCAAGTTGACGCTCGATGCCGAGCATACCGAGCAATTGCTAAAACAGGCGCATGCAGCTTATAACACGGAGATTAACGATCTCCTGCTGGCGGCGCTGGGGATGGCGGTAAAGGAGTGGTCCGGCATTGCTCAGGTGCTTGTGATGATCGAAGGGCATGGCCGAGAGGAAGTAATTCCGGATATGAATGTGTCCCGAACCGTCGGCTGGTTCACCTCCTTGTTCCCGTTTGTGCTACAGACTGAAGACAGTTTTGAGCTGATCAAAACGGTTAAGGACGAGCTGAGGCGAGTGCCCCATAAAGGAATCGGGTATGAGGTGCTGAAGCACTTGACCGTACCTTACATGGAGTTGCCTTTGAAGTTTAACTCGAAGCCGGAGATCATATTCAATTATCTCGGGGAATTCAACGGTACGTTCACCACCGATGTCTTCACCGCATCCGATCTGTCGACAGGAAGCGAAGCAGGACTTGATTTTATGCGGCATGCATCATTCCAGCTCAACTGCATGATTCGAGACGGAGCGCTCGAGATAGACTTCCAATTTAACCGAAACCAGTATGAGCTTGGCGATGTGCAGAAGCTCGGCGATGCCTACCGGAGCCGTCTGGTCGCCATTATTGAGCATTGCTGCACGAAGGAGCAACGTGAATCGACGCTTACCGATTACCAGTACAAAAACTTGTCACAGAAGCAGCTGAATAATATCGCCAAGCTGCTGAAATTGAATAAGTAAGTTGAATATGGGGGTTGGACTGGTGTGAGTGTAGTTGATATTAAAGATATTTATGAATTGACTCCCATGCAGGAAGGGATCTTGTACCACTATGTACTCGGTGAGGACCCGGAGGCTTATGTCGAGCAGGTCAGCCTAACTATCGAGGGGGAATTGAACCCTGCTCTGTTCGAGGAAAGTCTCAACCTGCTGATTGAGCGGCATGACGCGCTTAGAACCTTGTTCGTATATAAGGAAGCGGACCGGCCTTTGCAGGTTGTTGTCCATAAGCGAACGACGAGCATCGAGTACATAGACGTCTCCGATGCGACGGATAACTGCAAAGCACAATCTGTGCAGACTTATATTAGAAGCAATAGGAAACGAGGCTTCGACCTCGAGAAAGATGTACTCATCCGCCTTGCGATTATCAAGCTAGAGGAAAGCAAGCATCAATTGATCGTCAGCTATCACCATATCATTATGGATGGCTGGAGCCTCAGCCTGGTCGGAAAGGAACTGTTCGGCATTTATTTATCGCTAGCCGGATGCACACCGCTCACGTTGGATCCTGTATTCCCATATGGCGACTACCTGATGTGGCTGGAGGAACAGGATAAAGAGAAGGCGATCGCGTACTGGACGAGCTATCTGGACGGATATGAGCAGCAAGCCTCTGTTCCTGTCAGCAGCTTTTCGGAAACGACGCAGTCGTTTAGCTACATCCAGACTGAATTCAAGCTGAGCCGGGGATTCACCGCAGAATTAGAGGCACTGGCCGCAGCACACTCGGTCACGATGAGTACGGTCGTTCATACAATCTGGGGAATCCTGCTCCAGAAGTATAACAACACCGACGATGTTGTGTTTGGTTCCGTCGTGTCCGGCAGGCCGCCTGAAATTACAGGTATTGAGCAGATGATCGGCCTATTCATTAATACGGTTCCGCTGCGTGTAACGAGCGCAGCGGGCAAGTCAGTCGGCGATCTGCTCCGGGAAGTGAACGAGTCGATGCTGGAAGTGAACAACTTCAACTATCTCTCGTTGGCTGATATTGCGGGCATGTCGGCTTTGAAGAACCATCTGATCGACCATATTCTCGTGTTCGAGAATTACCCGATGGATGGGGATACGATTGACCCAAAGCACGGTCTTCGCATTACGGCGTCCGATATGAACCAGCATTCGAATTATCATTTTGACGTGACCGTCTTCCCGCACCCGGAGCTGACGTTCCTCATTACATATAACGAGGCCGTCTATGAATCTTCCTTTATTCACCAGATGCAAGGCCACATTACGATGATTGCATCGCGATTGATCGCCATGCCAGCGTCAGATCTAACCACACTTAGTATTCTTACCGACGAGGAAAAGCAAACCATTCTGTACGATTTCAATCAGACGGGTAAGCCATACGATTGGAGTCGGACGCTATTCCAACGGTTCGAATCATTCGCGGAACAAGATCCGGGGCGCACCGCGCTTCTATTTAATGGACAGAGGATCACCTACGAGCATCTCAACGGAAGAGCGAATCAGCTGGCGCGGTTTCTTGTCAATCGTGGTGTTCAGAAGGGGGATTACGTCCATGTACTAATGGAGCGCTCACCGCTTATGGTCGAATGTATTCTGGCAATTTGGAAGGCTGGTGCGGCCTATATTCCGATGGATGTAAAGCATCCGACCGATCGGAATGCGGATGTTATCGCCGATGCGCAGCCGAGACTCATTCTATCGCTATCGGTGTATGAAAACCTCCCTTACGACGAGCGCCTTGTGAAAGTGGACGAGCATGAAGATGCGATAGGCAGGGAGCCTCAGCATAATATGAACCTTGATATCCATATCCAGGACGTCGCTTACGCACTGTTTACTTCCGGCTCAACCGGCAAGCCGAAAGGCGTTGTGATTGAGCATTTGGGAATGCTCAATCACATTTTGGCAGAAGCCGATTTTCTGGGGCTGACAGAGGATTTCGTATTTGCGCAAAATGCGAATCAATGCTTCGACATCTCCGTATGGCAGTTGTTCGGCGCACTTGCTCTTGGCGGTACGACAGCAATCTACCCAGATGAGGTAGTGATGCGACCGGCCGAATTTCTTGACCAGTTGAAGGCGGACGGAGTCACGCTGCTGGAGGTCGTGCCGTCTTATTTAACAGTCCTTTTGGACCTGATCGAACAACGGTCGATTCACCTGCCACGCCTTGGCCATCTGTTTATTACAGGAGAGCCGGCCACCCCTTCGCTTGTACGAAGATGGTACACACTTTGCCCGGACATCCCGATGGTGAACGCGTACGGGCCGGCCGAAGCTTCGGACGACATTGCCCAGCTGCTTATAGATCCTGCAACAGCAGAGACGATGGATACGGTGCCAATCGGCAAACCACTAGCCAACATTCGTATCTATATCGTCGATCGGCATATGAACAGTTGTCCGGTAGGCGTTCAGGGCGAAATATGCGTTGCAGGCTTAGCAGTCGGCCGAGGGTATTTGAACAACCAGGCGAAGACAGAGGAGCAGTTCATGGACGATCCCTTTATGCTGGGAGAAGGAACGCGGCTTTATAAGACGGGGGATTTGGGGAAGTGGAATGCCGATGGAAGCATTGAATTTTGTGGCAGAAAGGACTTTCAGGTCAAAATTCGCGGCTTCCGGATTGAGCTGAGTGAAATCGAGAGCCGCTTGACCTCCCATAATAAGGTGAAAGAAACGGCCGTTTTGGCTTGGGAGGAGCATAACGAAGCCAAATTTCTGTGCGCTTACTTTACATCGGATGATAGCTTGACGGCACAAGAGCTGAATCAATTCATGGGCGAGTATGTTCCTGATTATATGATTCCGGCGCATTTCATCCAGCTGGATGAAATGCCGCTAAATTCGAACGGTAAGGTCGATCGGAAGCGGCTCCAGAAGCCGGAGCATGGCTCGCAAGAGGACTTTGCCATACCGGCCACCGATACCGAGCGGCTACTAGTTTCCATCTGGCAAGACGTACTGGGAGCGAAGCAGCAAATCAGCATCCGCCACAATTTCTATCAGCTGGGTGGCCACTCACTTAAAGCGATGGTCATCGTATCCCGGATTTACAACGAGTTGAATGTAGAGTTGGGTGTCAAGGAGTTGTTCGCGAATCCGACTATTGCACAGCTCGCCCAATACATCGACGCGTGCGCCAAGGGTTACCATGCACTAATTCCGCCTGCCCCAAAGAGCGACTATTATGCGCTGAGTGCAGCGCAAAGACGGATGTATATCTTGCACGAGCTGGAGACAAGCGACAGCGTTGCATACAATATGCCTGGAGTCTACCAGATTCAAGGTATGCTGGGCATTGAGCGTCTGGAACAAGCTATTCTGGCTATGGTGAACCGACATGAAATATTACGAACGAGCTTCGTAGCGCTCGACGGAGAGCCTGTTCAGTTGGTTCATGAGCAAATCGAGTTCGTGATGCGCTGCAATGAACTCACAGCTTCAAAATATAGTAATCTCGATGATGCGGTGGCATCTTTCATTCGCCCGTTCGACCTGGCCGAGGCACCCTTATTTCGGATCGAAATCGTAAAGGTTGCAGACGGCGACCATATGTTGCTGTTCGATATGCACCATATTATCTCAGATGGACTGTCGGGACAGGTGTTTCTAGAGGAGCTGATCCAGCTGTATGAAGGCCATGAATTGCCCCTCCCAGCTATACAATACAAGGATTATGCAGTTTGGCATAATAAACGGCATATGAGCGGCGATTTATTGACACAGGAGCAATACTGGCTGGAGCAGTTGAATGGAGAGCTCCCGGTTCTCGATTTGCCGCTCGATTACAGAAGGCCTGCCGAGCAAAACTTCGAAGGCAGAACGATTCGGTTTCAGGCTGAAGCAGGCTTGGCAGAGCGAATACGCCAGATAGCCGCACGTGCGAACACGACACCCTTCTCTGTTCTTTTTGGAGTCTTCTCAATTCTGCTGTCGAGATATTCGGGGCAAGAGGACACGATTGTCGGCTCTCCGGTATCGGGCCGAGGCAAGCAGGAACTTCAATCGATGCTCGGCATGTTTGCTAATACGGTGGCGATTCGCGTTTATCCCGACGGCAAAAAGACTTTCGTCGGATTTCTGGATGAAGTGGCCGAAGCGATCCGTGGAGCGGTCGCGAACGAGGAGTATCCATTTGAGCGGCTGGTCGAGCAGCTGAATGTGCCGCGGGATGCAAGCCGCAATCCGGTGTTTGACGTTATGTTCAGCATGTTCGAGCAGGATGAAGAGCAGTTCCGCTTGGGTGATGCGGTCGTTACCTCTTATCCGTTCGAGCAGCGATCAGCCAAATTCGATTTGATGATGGACGCCTTCTTTAGCGAGGATAGTTTTTTCTTCGAGCTGCAATATTGCACAGCGTTGTTCAAGGATGCAACGGCACAACGGATGGCGGAGCATTATATGCGTATTTTGCAGGAGGTTTGTGCAGAACCGGATATGATGATTGCCGGAATCAACATGCTGTCGGCGACAGAAACCGCGCAAATTGTAAACGAATTTAATGCTACTGATGCGATATATGACCTCAGCAAGACCGTTCACGAACGGTTCGAGGCGCATGCGGCACGTTCGCCTGACCGCCCCGCGCTGCTGTATAAGGACGAAGCGATCTCGTACATGGAGCTCAATCAACGCGCTAACAGGATTGCCCGTTGCTTAAGAAAGAGGGGACTGGGCATGGAGGACGTGGCTGCCGTGTTGCTGGACCGTTCACCTGCTTTCGTTGAATGCGTACTCGGCATATGGAAGAGCCAAGGCGCCTACGTGCCGATGGATATCGGCCATGGTGTTAAGCGGAAGGTCGGGGTGCTGATGGACTCCGGTGCGAAGGTGCTAATTACAATGTCCGCTTACCTGTCACCAGAGGTTGAGCGTGAATTCAATGGACATATTATGTGCCTTGATCTCCTTGCGGCAGAGCTGAAGGAGGAACAGACGGATAACCTGCAATTACCGGGTGATATTCACGGTCTCGCCTATATTCTATTCACCTCTGGCTCCACAGGCAAGCCAAAAGGGGTCATGATCGAGCATCTCGGGATGCTCAACCATATTCTTGCTGAAGCAGAAGCGCTGCAGTTGGGCCCTGAGTTAGTGTTTGCGCAGAATGCAAACCAATGCTTCGACATCTCTGTCTGGCAGCTGTTCGGGCCACTTGCCTTGGGCGGACAAACGGCGATTTATCCGAATGAACTTGTGTTGGAAATCGCTGCTTTCACTAAAAGGCTGATTCGTGACAAGGTTCGTCTTCTTGAGGTTGTCCCGACATATTTGGAGCATCTAATGGACTATCTCGAGAATGAAGGCCTCCTTCTTCCAAGCTTGCAGTATCTGATGATTACAGGCGAAACGGTTAAACCTGCAACGGCGGAGCGCTGGTTCAGGCTGTGTCCAGGCATCCCGATGGTCAATGCCTATGGCCCGGCTGAAGCGGCTGATGACGTAAGCCAATTGGTAATAGAGTGGCTACCAGATGGTACCTTGTCTGTGCCGATTGGAAAACCGATCGCTAATATGAAACTGTATATTGTAGATCGCAACATGCGGCTGTGCCCGGTCGGTGTGTTCGGTGAAATCGCCGTATCTGGCTTAGGCGTCGGTCGTGGGTACATTCATGATCCAATTCGGACGATGGCAGCGTTCATTGACAATCCATTCATGAGGGGTACCCGGCTATACAAGACGGGAGATATAGGCCGCTGGCTTCCAGACGGAAATATCGAGTTCTCGGGAAGAACCGACTTCCAGGTGAAAATAAGAGGTTACCGCATCGAGCTACAAGAGATTGAAGCGGTGATTTTGTCCGAAGTCGGTGTTCGGGAGACTGTCGTTGTGGCTAAAGGCGATCAAGCGGGAGATAAGCGGCTGTGTGCCTACCTGGTCACCATGCAGCCCTTCAGCCTGCCGGCACTCAAAGAACGGCTTCAATCTGAGCTGCCGGATTATATGATACCAGCCCATTATATCCAGCTTGATAAGATGCCGTTGCTTGAGAACGGGAAGATTAGTCGGTCAGGTTTACCGGAACCAGACTTCCAAGCTGTAGGCGACACGGACTATACTGCTCCGCGCAATGAGGTGGAGGAATTGCTCGTCGGCGTCTTCGGAGACGTACTGGGCGCAGATGAGTTTGGGATCGAGCATCACTTCTTTGAGCACGGCGGTGATTCCATCAAGGCCATTCAAATCGCCTCAAAGCTTGGCAGCATGGGGTATACAATGAAGGTGAAGGACTTGTTCCAGAACCCGCAGATCAGCAAGCTGGCCAAACATGTCAAGCGGAGCAAAAGGGTTATCGATCAGAGGATGGTCGAGGGGAAAGCCGAGCTAACGCCGATTCAGCGCTGGTTCTTCGATAGCCGTTTTACCTCGATGCATCACTGGAATCAAGCCGTTGTTCTGTACAGCCAGAACGGGTTTGAGGAAGAGGCATTAAGGAAGGCATGGCAGGCGATTGTCACTCATCATGACGCGCTGCGTATGACCTTCCAGATCGAGCAGGACACGGTCATGTCTTACAATGAAGGCATAGCAGGAGATGGGTTCGTACTGTCGGTGTTTGACTTCCAAGGAGCGGCGAAAACTGCTCTTCTGATTGACGAGAAGATTAATCAGATTCAACAGAGCATCGATCTTACGCAAGGGCCGCTTATCCGAATTGGCCTGTTCAAGACGGATCTTGGCGATCACCTGGCCATTATCATTCATCATTTGGTTATTGACGGCGTCTCCTGGAGGATTTTATTCGAGGATCTGAACGAGAGCTATCGGCGGGCTCTGAACGGAGAGATGATCGTGCTTCCGGATAAGACAGACTCGTACTTGAATTGGTCACATGCGCTCAAGGTGTATGCGCAGAGTAAGGCGCTATTGGCGGAGGAGGCGTATTGGAGGCGGATTGAAGCCTCGGCAGTTCAACCACTGCCGAAGAATTTTACCAGTACCGACCTTATAGTCAGGTATAATCGCCAGGTGAAATGGTCACTGTCGCCAGAAGCGACGCATCAATTACTGACCGTTGTCAATAAAGCCTACAACACGGAGATTAACGATATTTTGCTAATCGGATTGGGCATGGCCGTACGGAGATGGACCGGGCACGATCAGGTGCTGGTATGCCTGGAGGGGCACGGCAGAGAAGAGATTTTATCGGATATGAATATTGGCCGTACAGTTGGCTGGTTTACGACAATGTATCCGGTCATTCTGGATATGCGAAGAAACGACGATTATGCCTACCAGTTGAAAAACGTCAAAGAAACGCTGAGGCAGGTACCAAATAAGGGCATCGGTTATGGAATCCTCCGCTACTTGACCCCCGAGTCAAGCCGGAGTGGGATTGCATTTAAGCTTGAACCGGAAATCAAGTTCAACTACCTGGGGCAGTTCGATAACGATATTAATACCGAGGCGTTCCAAGCCTCTTCGATCTCGCAAGGACGTACGGTCAGCCTGGAATCGGAAAGAGAAATTGCTCTCAACATCGGCGGTATTGTGGAGGATGGCATACTGACAATCTTTATTGATTACAATACGCAAGAGTTTGAAGAAGCGACCATTGTCTCCTTTGGCTCCATGTATAAGGAAAGCCTGAACCTCATGATCGCACACTGCGCAGAGAAAGAAACGAGCGAGGTGACACCTTCGGACGTAGGTGCGAAGGATCTGTCCATTGATGAATTGGATGCCATTCTATCCTTGTATGAAGGCTAATAGAGAGGGGGGTTCGTTGTGGAACGCAGAAGCAATATTATGTCCATCTATAATTTGAGCCCGATGCAGGAAGGGATGCTGTTTCATTCACTGTTAAATCCCAAGTCGTATGCGTATTTCGAACAGTTCTCCTGTACCGTTGAAGGCATGCTGGATGTAGACATTCTGGAGAAAAGCTTCAATGTGTTAATCGCACGACACGACGTCTTGAGGTCGAACTTCGTACATGAACAGACCGCAAGGCCCAAGCAAGTCGTGTTCAGTGAACGTAAAATTCGTGTACGGCTTGAAGATCTGTCGCAGCTTGAAGAAGCGGAACAAATGCTGTTCATTGAACAATACCGAGAGCAGGACAAGCAGGCCGGGTTCAATCTGATGACCGATGCTCTGCTGCGGCTTTGCGTCCTGCGAATAACGGCACATCGTCACAAGTTGATCTGGAGTTACCACCATATTCTGATGGATGGAGGCTGTCTGAAAACTATTATACAAGAGCTGTTCGAGACGTACCGTTCGCTCTGCAGCAAGGAGCCGCTGCCGGAGCGTCCGGCTCCACCTCCATATTCGGAGTATATCAAGTGGTTGGATGCACAGGATCGGGAGCTGGCACGCGAATTCTGGTCCTCGTATTTAAGCGGCTATGACAGCAAGGCCAAGTTGCCAATGGCGAAAACAGCGGGCGGCTACAAGCAGGTTGACCGTTATTTCCCGGTATCAGAAGTGTTAACAGAACGGCTTGAACTTGCGGCGAAAGATAGTCAGGTGACGCTGAACACCTTGCTACAGACAACATGGGGACTTCTGCTTGCCCGATACAATAACACAAGCGATGTCGTATTCGGCATGGTCGCTTCAGGCAGGCCAACCGAGATTGAAGGCTTCGAGAGCATGGTCGGACTATTCATTAACACCATCCCGGTTCGAGTTTCCTGCCACGATCATGAGACATTCGCGGAGTTGGCAAAGAAGGTGCAGCAGCAATCCGCTGAAGCGAAGCATCACGACTACTTACCGTTGGCGGAAATTCAATCGCTCTCTAGCCCGAAACATAATTTGATCGATCACCTATTCGGCTTCCAATACTTCCTGGCTAATGAAGAGTCCACGGATGCCGGTCTCAGTGAGGAGCTGGCTATTACCGAAGAAGAGGACTTCGAGCAGTCGAACTATGACTTTAATGTCATCCTAATGCCCGGCCGAGGGATTAATGTACTGTTCAGGTACAATGAACAGGTCTATAACGATGCGTTTATTCAGCAATTGGGCGGCCACTTCCTGCATCTTCTGGAGGAAATCGGACAGAATGCAGAACGGCCCGTCGATGAGCTCGAGCTTTTGCTGGAGCGAGATAAGAACAAGCTTATATTTACCTTCAATGATACGCGCGTGGAGTACGACGAGTCTGTAATGGTTCATCAGATAATAGAGCGTTCCGCCGCTATGATGCCTGACCATCCGGCTGTCGTATTCCGTGACATGCAGCTCACCTATAAGCAGCTGAACGAGAGAGCCAATCAACTCGCCCGGCATCTTCATGAACAAGGAGTACGGCCCGGAAGCATCGTAGCGATTATGGTGGAGCATTCACTCGAGATGATGGTCGGCGTGCTTGGCATTCTGAAGGCTGGAGGTGCGTACCTGCCAATTGATCACGAATATCCAGCTGAGCGTGTGCGCTATATGCTTCAGGACAGCGATGCCGTACTGCTTCTGATCCGCGGCGAGCTATCACAACGAGTGCAGCCGGCAGTTCCAGTTCTGGAACTGGAAAGCCTGTCGATCGACAGCTATGACGTCTCTAATCTGGAGCCGATGAATACATCCTACGATCTTGCATACGTCATCTATACATCTGGCTCAACGGGTCAGCCGAAGGGAGTAGCCGTTGAGCATCGAGCTCTCGTGAATATGTCGTTATGGCATCAAAACTACTATGGTTTGACGCGGGATGATCGGAGTGCCAAGTATCTAGGGTTTGGCTTCGATGCTTCTGTTAGCGAAATCTTCCCGAGCTTGATCACAGGCTGCACGATTTATATCGTGCCGCAGGAGATCCGATTGAATGTCGAGGAGCTGAATGCCTTTTATAATCGCAACGGTATTACGATCAGCTCATTCCCGACGGCGATTACAGAGCAGTTCTTGCAACTTGATAACCACTCGTTAACGAGATTGATTACAGGTGGAGACAAGCTGAAGACCTATCGGCAAACTGGTTACAAGCTGTACAACAACTACGGGCCAACCGAGAATACCGTTTGCTCGACATCTTTTTTGGTCGAGGGGGAGTATGCGAACATTCCGATCGGAAAGCCGATATCCAACGTGAGCCTGTACATCGTCGATGAATTGAACAGGCTTGCTCCAATCGGAGTACCGGGAGAGCTGTGCATATCAGGCAAAAGCCTTGCCCGAGGCTATTTGAACCAACCAGAGCTGACGGCGGCCAAATTCGTTCCACATCCGTTTATGCCTGGTGAACGAATGTACAGGACGGGCGATCTTGCCTGCTGGTTGCCAGATGGCAATGTCGAGTTCCTTGGCAGGCTTGACCAGCAAGTCAAGATTAGAGGATACCGGATTGAGCTGGGCGAGATTGAATACCGCTTGCTTCAACAGGAGGCGGTCAAGGAAACAGTTGTAACGGCAACAGACAACCCGCTCGGGGAACCGGTTCTATGCGCATATGTCGTCCTTCACAGTACAGGGGATGTTGAAGCGGTCAAGGGAAGGCTGCGCGCCGAGTTGCCCGATTATATGGTACCGCAGCGTTTCGTTTTACTGGAAGAGATCCCACTGACAACGAATGGAAAAGTTGACAAGCAGGCGCTGCCCCGCCTGGACTTCTCAGGGATCGAGGCAACAGAATATGTGGCGCCTCGTAATGAGACCGAGGAGCAGCTTGCTTTGATATGGAATCAGGTATTGGGCGTGAACCAAGCCGGAGCTTTAAGCCATTTCTTCGAACTGGGCGGTCACTCCTTGAATGCGATCAGGCTGGTCTCCGCGGTCAAGAAGCAATTCAAGTATACACTCCCGCTTACCGAGGTGTTCCGAACGCCGGTACTATGCGATATGGCCAAGTTGATCAGCACTACGCCTGAGGGGGGAGATAGTAGCAGAGTGGGGGCTACATCCGTCGACTCGATTGAGCCTGCACCGGTTATGCCCTACTACCCTGCCTCATCAACTCAGAAGCGGCTGTACGTGCTGAGCCAGCTGGGTGGGCAAGAGGCGGTATACAATACGCCAACTGTCCTCCAGCTCCAGGGAAAAGTAGATATGACACGCCTCGAGGCAGCGTTCGCTGCATTAATACGCAGGCATGAAAGTCTAAGAACCTCCTTTGAATTCAAAGACGGTGAGCTCGTCCAGGTTGTTCACGCAGAGGCTGAGTTTCATCTCAGCATGCTAGGAACACCGGAACCAGGAAAGCTACATGATTCGCTTGATCGGTTCGTCATGCCCTTTCAACTATCCGCCGCTCCTCTCATGCGCGTGGGAATTGCGCGGATTGCGGATGATGAGTATGTCATGATCATCGACATTCACCATATGATTGCCGATGGCACATCAGTCGGCGTGCTGGTGGATGAATTTAACCAGCTCTATAACGTGCAGGAGCTGCCGGAGTGCCGGATTCATTATAAGGATTATACGATGTGGCAGATCCGGCAGGAAGCCCTTGGCATGCAGCATCAGGAGCAGTACTGGCTGCGGCGATTCCAGGGCGAAGTTCCGCTGCTCGATCTGCCTACCGATTATGCAAGGACGAATACCCGAAGCTACGTGGGCGGCAATGTGATTCTGCAGCTGGATTCATCACTAACCGCCCGTATCCGCCGACTCTGCTCGGAGACAGGATCAACCTTGTATATGCTTCTACTAGCCACCTGCCATACGTGGCTGTACAAGTATAGCGGCCAGGAAGACAATGTGATCGGCAGCCCAGTGGCCGGTAGGCCGCATGCGGATTTGGAACAGGTGATCGGCATGTTCGTCAACACGCTGGCGATGAGGGGTAACCCGTCAGCCCGCCGCTCCTTCCGGGCCTTCCTTGATGAAGTGAAACACGATGCACTCAGCGCCTTCGCCAATCAGCAGTATCCGTTTGAGGATTTGGTTGAACGATTGAATATCGCACGGGATTTCGGACGTAACCCGATATTTGATGTGATCCTAGTTGTTCAAAATATAGACCGTGCGGAACTTACAATAGACGGACTTCGCATTACACCTTACAGCTATGAAGCCCGGACCGCAAAATTTGATCTGACCATTACTGCAATTGAGGAGCAGGACACGATTACGCTTGATTTTGAATACGCAACTTGCTTGTACAAGAAATCAACGGTAGAGCGATTTGCCGAACACTTCCGCGAGCTTCTGTTATCGATTACGGACAATCCGGATCAGACGCTGGGTGAGCTGAACCTATTGACCGCCGCGGAACGCCATAAATTAATTACGGTATTTAATGATACGCAAGCTGATTACAAGCGGAACAGCACGATTCAGCAACTGTTCGAGGAGCAGGTTGGACGTACGCCGGATCAGCAGGCTATCGTCAGCGAAGATGAAAGCCTGACTTACCAGGAGCTGAACGACAAGGCTAATACGCTGGCATACGTGTTACGGAAGAAGGGAATTGGGCCGGACGAGATTGTCGGCATCCCGGGCGATCGCTCGATCTGGATGATCGTTCACATATTGGGCGTATTGAAGGCAGGAGGTGCTTATTTGCCGCTTGACCTATCCTACCCTGCAGAGCGAATTTCCTATATGCTGGCGAACAGCCGGGCAAGGTTTATCGTGAGCCGGGGCAATCTCATTGGCCAGATGGAGGCATGGGCAAATGCTGCGGGAACGAGCATTGAACTGATCGCCTCCGATAAATTGCCCGATGACGATCAGGCTGTAGCGAACCTATCGGTGATCAATTCTCCGTATGATCTGGCATATATCATCTATACTTCGGGCTCGACAGGCCTGCCCAAAGGAGTCATGATCGAGCATCAAGGTATACTTAACATGCAGACGTTCTATAGGGACACGCTAGGCATAGAGCCAAGCGACCGGATCGTTCAATTCGCCAGCATGTCCTTCGATGCATCGGTATGGGAGATGTTTATGGCGTTGCTAACGGGTGCTTGCATGTACCTTGTCCCGCAGGCGACGATCGGCGACTACAGGCTGTTCGAGAGCTATATGGAGCAGCACCAAATTTCGGTTGCAACACTGCCTCCGACATATATTATCCATTTAAACGCCGACCGTATGCCCGCCTTGCGTCTTATCTTAACTGGAGGATCGGAAGCAACCAAGGAGATTGCCCAAACGTGGGGGGACGGCCGAACTTATATCAACGCCTATGGCCCTACGGAGTCTACGATCTGTGCCACAATTTGGCGGAAGCCGGTGGGTGAAATGCTAGATGGTACCCATGTCCCTATCGGCCAGCCGATTGAGAATACGCAGGTCTATATCGTGGACGGCAGCAACCAGCTAGTGCCTGTCGGTATTACGGGTGAGCTCTGTATAGCAGGTGATGGTCTCGCTAGAGGATATTTGAACAATGAGCAGCAGACACAAGACAAATTCGTATCCAATCCATTCCTGCCTGGAGGACGGATGTATCGGACAGGCGACCTAGCCCGCTGGCGCCCGGACGGCATGATTGAGTATATTGGACGGGCCGATCATCAAGTCAAGATTCGCGGCTATCGGATCGAGACAGGCGAAATCGAGTCGAAGCTACTGGAACACGAACGGATTGCGGAGGCGCTCGTGCTACCAAGGAAGGATCAAAACGTCGATACGTACCTGTGCGCTTATATCGTAGCGGATAAGGCACTCGCTGCATCTGAGTTACGCTCCCAATTAACTAGCGTTCTACCGGATTATATGATCCCGTCCTTCTTCATTCAATTGGAGGAGATGCCGCTTACAGCCAACGGCAAGCCGGATCGCCAGGCGTTGCCAGAGCCTGGTCAAGAGCATCGTTCTACCGTAGAATATACAGCTCCGCGTAATGAGCACGAACGCAAGCTTTCCGCCCTGTGGCAGGAGGTATTGGGCGTTACACCAATCGGGGTTTATGACAACTTCTTCGAGATTGGAGGACATTCGCTCAAAGCAGCATCGTTATCTGCGAGAATTAATTATACGTTCGGCGTCGAGTTTCCGCTGCGTGATTTATTCCGGTATTCGACTCTTGGGGAGATGGGCAGTCGCATTCTAGCTTTGGACAAGGGACGTACCCGGCTCATTCCTGCCGCTGCACCGGCCGCGTATTACCCAGTGTCGTCAGCCCAGAAACGAATGCTCATCCTTGACCGTATGGAGGGTGTTGGACATACCTACCATATACCTGCTGTTCTGAAATTGACCGGAGGCGTAGATGTCAGGCGGATTGAGCAGGTGTTCCGCAGGCTCATTCACCGCCACGAGTCATTCCGCACCTCCTTTACATTCATTGATGGTGAACCAATGCAGATGGTTCATGAGAGGGTAGAATTTGCAATTGAGCAGGTGGAGCTGAACCAACAGTTAGATCACGATAGACTTGAGCTGCTGCTTGCTCCTTTTGATCTAGGAAGAGCACCGCTTCTACGGGTAAGCGTAGTGAAAACTGTTGACAACGAGCAGCTTCTCGTGATCGACATGCACCATATTATTGCGGACGGCATGTCCATAGGAATTCTGAGCCAGGAGTTCAACAAGCTATATATCGGGCAGGAGCTACCGAAGCTGAAGCTGCAGTACAAGGATTATGCCGTATGGCAGTATGATCTGCTCACAAGCGGTGCACTTAGGAAGCAAGAGGGGTATTGGACAGAGCAGCTTCAAGGTGAAATCCCTCTCCTGAATATGCCAACCGACTATCCAAGGCCAACAAACCAAAGCTTCGAGGGTGGCCACTTGTCGGTTGTACTGGACAAGGACGTACTATACGCTACCAAAAAGCTCGCTTCGGAAACCGGGACGACACTCTACATGGTTTTGCTTGCTGCCTACTATGTCTTGCTTTCCAAATATACGGGACAGGAGGACATTATTGTAGGCTCCCCGGTTGCAGGCAGGCCTACCGGGGATATGGAGGCCGTGATCGGCATGTTCGTCAACACGCTCGCAATCCGTAACCAGCCGACTGGAAATAAGCCATTCCGAAGCTTCCTAGATGAAGTGAAAGATCGCACACTGGAGGCTTTTGATAATCAAGACTATCAATACGAGGAACTGCTGGACAAGCTTAAGCTCAAACGGGATATGAGCCGTAATCCGCTGTTCGATACGATGTTTGAGGTTCAGAACCTTAATGTAGGAGATATTGAGCTGGATGACGGGGTGATTATGCCATATTCACTTGCATCCCACATCTCCAAGTTCGATCTTACCGTCACAGCAATCGAGCAGGGGGAAGAGCTCGAGATACAAGCTGAATATGCAGCCAATCTGTACACGGCGGCAAGCATCGAACGGTTCTTACGTCGCTTCGAAACCGTCATAAGGGCGATAGTTAACGACCCCGGGTTGGATATTCAGGACATCCAAATGACGACGAATGAGGAAAGACATCAAATTATCCATGTGTTTAACGATACAAGCACAAGCTATCCGAAGGATCTTCCGATTCATGTGCTCTTCGAAGAACAGGCGGCGAAGAATGCAGACCGAATCGCTGTCGTTGAGTTCAGCCGCAAACTGACCTACTCGGAGTTGAACGAGGCTGCGAGCCGTGTCGCCCAGCGTTTGATTCAGCAAGGCATACACCTCGGCGAGGTGGTCGGAATAGTCGCAGATCGGTCCATCGCGATGGTCGCGGGCATGCTGGGTGTTCTGAAGGCCGGCGGCGCCTACTTGCCAATCGACCCAGATTATCCCGAAGATCGTATCGCCTACATGCTGTCGGACAGCAAGGCCAGCATCGCGCTCATCCAGCCGGAATACGCACAGCGCGCAGTCGATGGTACGCATCTGATTATCCTGGATTCAATATTGCTGGACACCGACGGTACACCTGCTGCTGAATCCGCTGTAACAAGCGCCTCAGATCTTGCTTATGTCATGTATACATCCGGTTCGACGGGCAGGCCCAAGGGCGTAATGATCGAGCATCGCAGCGTCGTGAGGCTTGTACGAGATACCAACTATGTTACGTTCTCGGCTGGGGACAAAATTTTGCAAACCGGATCACCTGCATTCGATGCGACCACTTTTGAGATCTGGGGAGCTTTGCTGAACGGATCGGAGCTGTATATTGTCCCTAAATTGATCATCCTTGACCCGGTCAAACTTGAAGCGGCGATCCACAACTACCACATTACGCTCATGTGGTTGACCTGTCCGTTATTTAACCAGCTCGCGCTGCGTAAGCCAGACATGTTCCGGCCGCTCCGTTATTTGATTGTCGGAGGCGATGTACTTACTCCGAAAATCATCAATCAGGTCAGGGCATGTTGTCCGGATTTGCAGGTGGTTAACGGCTACGGGCCTACGGAGAATACAACCTTCTCCTGCTGCTTCACGATCGGGGAGGATTATCAGGATCAGATCCCGATCGGTCGTCCGATCAGCAACTCGACTGCTTATATCGTGGATCGGCTGGGTGGATTGTGTCCGATCGGTATCGCTGGCGAGCTTTGGGTAGGCGGTGACGGCGTAGCTCGAAGCTATATGGACAATCCTGAGTTGACGGCAGACAAGTTTCTTCTGAGCCCTTTCGTAACAGGAGAGAGATTGTACCGCACGGGGGACATGGCACGCTGGAGGCTGGACGGCTCAATCGAATATTTGGGGCGAATCGATAACCAAGTAAAAATAAGGGGTTTCCGTATTGAAATTGGTGAAATTGAGCGGTGTATTGCGAAGCACCAGGCCGTATCAGACATCGTCATCGTTGCAAGGGATAACATAGATCATCATAAGTCACTGTGTGCTTATGTTGTTTTAAACAGCGTGGCAGATTCGAAGCAGCTGCTGGAGTATGCGGCTAAGTCTTTGCCGGAATATATGATCCCTTCAGACATTGTCATTATGGATGCATTCCCGCTCACGTCGAACGGCAAAGTTGACAAGGCAAAGCTTCCCGAACCGTCCGTAAGAGTAAGGACAGATGACATCTATGTCGCTCCGCGAAATGAGACAGAACGGGTAATCGTCCAGATATGGAGTGAGTTGCTTGACCTAGGGGCTTCACAAATTGGCGTGCACAGCAGGTTCTTTGAAATAGGTGGCCACTCATTGAAAGCGATCCAACTGATCAACAGGCTTGCCGAGCATGGATGGGAATTGAGTATCAATCAGGTCTTCGTCCATCAAACGCCTGCCGGGCTTGCCGAGGCTTGCGACCAAATGGAACGGCAGGTGCCATCTATGGTAGGAGATATCCGAAAGGCAGAGGCGCTATTACAGGAACTGTTGAAGCGAGTGATCCGATACTCGCAGCTCAGCACCTACGGTACGATCCAGTATGTATTGCAGGCTGAGAGATTGGATGATGCTTTGAAGAGGAGAATTATCGATTGGTTCGACCAGTATGCCGACACTTTTATCCACCCTCATTACATCGTAGAGTACACAGATACGGAATGGGATGAGGTTATCGATGAGGATGCGTTCTATGCCAGAATGAAAGCGAGCCATTCTGCCGCTGCTCTTGATCTAGAACTTGTACGAGCTGACATTGAGCGGATGCAGCTCCGGTTTGCGGATAGCATTCAAAGCGGCGCCATCATTGCCGAATTCGAAACATCGCCTTCCCAGGAGTACCACTTGATGTACAAAGATATTTCGGGCACGCATATTACTTTCGACCATTATGTGAATAGAAAGACGCTGGAAGAGGCGCTTTTAAGAACGATAAGCTCACAGGACATGATGCGAAGTATCCTGCATGACGACAACGGCACATTGTCGTGGCGGCTGCTGGAGATGCCAGCAAGCATTGAGATTCCATTCCTGGATCTGACAGGTTACCGTATGGAAACGAGGGATGAGATTCTTAAGGACATCATGCACAATTTCTTTATGAAGGCGTACAAGACGAATGGTTCTATCCTGTACCGCGTCATGTTGATCCAGCTTAATCTAAGAGAGCATCTGCTATTGCTTCCGTTCTCCCATGCCATCTTCGACTTCATGAGTGGTGAAATCTTGAAGAATACGGTGGTAAGATTGTATGAGAGCCTAAGCAGCAGGTGCAATACCGAACTTATGCCAGCACTGACCTATCGCGATTATATTCGTCAAATCAAGCAAGGCCCGAATGCAGTAACGGACGAGCAGCTGTATCGGATGTTCCGGTTAGGTGAATGGCTTCCTATGACCCAGAAGATGGATGAGGAAGCTCATCGGTATAATCCCTCCGGATATACTGCAGTGTCTTTCCAGCTACCATTAGATAGGGAAGAGGCTTCTGGGGTGGATGCGGAGCTGATGTGGCCGATGATCCTTGGAACATGCGCCCAGTTCTTCAAATTGTATTTCGGTATAACGAAGTTGCCGGTGTGGCTTACGAATTACGGACGGACTTACGCGGGCAATCAGTATTTTGCAACTATCGGTGAGTGTATCGATTACATTCCAATCCTGGTGGATACCGATCTAGACATTCAGACAGCAGTTGACGATATTCGCGACAAGCTGCAGATGGTCACCGAGCATAATATTAATTTCAGCAACCTGATTTACAACGATCAGATGGAGATGTCCTATCCGTTATCGAGAACAGCCTTGAAGGGATCCTTCGAGAAGTTCTTGCTGAACATCAACTACTTAGGTGAGCTGAAGGAGCAATCGGATACAATGAGCCGAGTCGAAATCGAAGGTGTCAATTGCGAGGTAAACAATCGAATCGTCTGCATGGCATGGCATCAAGCCTGCACACTCCATCTGACGATTGTTCTCCCTTATGAAGAAAACAAGGAAAAGTGCCAGTGTCTATTGGAGCAGGCATACGAAGCAGCATGCAGGTTCGAATTCATGATCCAGTCTGGCGTTTAAACTCTATGGAAAGGGCATGGTAAAAGAACGATGAAAGAGATATCTAATATAATCCTCTTCACCATAAGCCGCACGATCTCAGAGCTTGGAACCGCTGTATTCAAATTCGCCTTGAGCTTATACGTACTCGATGTTACAGGATCAGCCAGCTTGTTCGGAATTGTACTAGCGATCAGCTACCTTCCCAACATTCTCATCAATACGTTCGCTGGCGTATATGTGGATCGAGCCGACAAGAAGAAAGTACTCGTCATTAGTGAGTTACTTAGCGGCGTGCTAATCTTCCTGCTGTTCATACTATATAGCTATCAACCGGAGAATGTTATAGTTCTTGTGCTATACTCCGTCCTAATTAGCGCACTGCAGGCGTTCTTCTCATTGGCGATGAATGCATCTTTCCCGAATCTGGTATCCAAGGAACGTCTGAATGCGATTAATTCCAGCAATCAGGGCATCTCTGCGCTGCTCAGCATCTTTGGTCCAGTAGTAGGTGCTCTCGCGTATACCGGAATTGGCTTTCAAAACATCTTTATTTTGGACGGTATATCCTACCTGGTTTCCGGCATCTTGATCATATTCCTACGATTTTCTAATACTAGGGATCGTAGTGAGGATAAGGACAAGCCGTATATAGAGAGTTTGAAGGAGATCGGAGCATATATCAAAAACCGTTCGGCCATCAAGTATTTGCTCTTTATCTTTTTGATGACCAACTTTGTCGTATCGCCTTCGATTTCGCTTTTGCTGCCCTTTATTGTTTACCAGAAGTTCGACATGTCAGCCACACAACTGTCATTGATTGAAGCGGCATTGGCAGTTGGCTTTATTGTTGGCGCCATATTGGTCTCCATGAAGAAGGTCAATGCGTTTGTCATTAACAAGATCTTTCTCATGATTCAGATGCAGGGTCTGCTTATCTTACTGTGGGTGTTCCCGGAATTGAACATGATAGATACAACGATGAAGGGTGTACTGATGGCCGGATATATGGGGCTTCTGTTCTTTACTGGTGTATTTCTTGCAATGGGCAACATTCCGATGACCTCTTACGCCCAGATGTACATCCCGGAGAAAATCCGAGGGAGTTTCTTCGGAGTTATGGGTACTGTCGTGATGATCGCCATTCCGATTGGAACATGGCTGTACGGTATTCTGCTTGACCAGATCAGCTTCACGTATGTTGTCATTTTCTCGTGTGTCGTACTCGTGGTTGTAGGCGCCTTCGCGCATCGGAGCCGGGATTTACGGGAATTCTTCAACAGGGATTCAGAGCCGGAGGCCGATCAGCCTGTCGTCGTAACCGAAAAGAGCATGTAAAATTGATGTGAGAGGGAGATATATATAACAATCTTCGAAGAGATGGACTCGAATGTAAGAAGCTATTGCCGGAATTTCCCTGTTGTGTTCGACAGAGCAGAAGGCTCGGTTCTTTACTCCACTGCGGGCAAAGCTTTTCTGGATTTCTTCGCAGGCGCGGGAGCATTAAATTACGGTCATAATAACGACTATATTAAGGAGAGCATTCTCAATTATGTCCATTCCGACCGAATTACGCACGGACTGGACATGTATACGACGGCGTAGGAGGAATTTATAGCGGCGTTCTCTTCCCGGGTGCTAAGGCCCAGAGGCCTGGAGTACAAGCTCCAATACTGCGGATCTACGGGGACGAATGCTGTTGAAGCGGCGTTAAAGCTGGCACGGAAGGTGACGAAGCGGACTGGCGTCTTCGCCTTCATGGGCGGTTTTCATGGCATGTCCCTGGGGAGCTGTCCGTCACAAGCAATAAGGACTGCCGGTCAGGTGCAGTAATGCCTATGGATCAGGTTACCTTTGTGCCATTCTTTCGACGGCAGTCTAGGGAATCTAGATACGATCGGGTATATCGATCATATCATTCGCGATACGAATTCAGGTATTGAGAAGCCGGCTGCCATCATTGTCGAGACGGTCCAGGCCGAAGGCGGCATTAACCTTGCATCGGCGGAATGGCTGGCGGCACTGGCCAATCTGTGCACACAGCACGATATTCTGCTCATATGCGATGATATCCAGGTTGGCTGTGGCAGAACCGGTCCGTTCTTCTCTTTCGAGAAAGCAAGCATCAAGCCAGATATCGTTGTACTTTCCAAATCGATCAGCGGTTACGGTTTGCCGATTTCGCTGCTGCTGCTAAAACCGGAGTTGGATATTTGGCCCCCGGGTGAGCACAACGGAACATTCCGCGGTAACCAACTGGCATGTATTGCAGCCCGCTGCACTCGAATGGAGAGATGCCGTCAATCTGGAGGAGCAGGTTCTGCAAAAAGAGCAAAACATTCGGGACTTCCTCGAAACCGAAATAAGACCGATTCATCCGTCCATTGATATTCGAGGCACTGGCATGATATGGGGCATCGACGTAACACGTCTACCGGATCAGGGAAATATCCCAGGCAATTACGAAGCAGTGCTTTGATAGAGGGCTTTTGTCAAAATTATGCCAGCTTTAACGATCGAAGCTTCACAGTTGGGTGAAGGCCTCGAGATTATTAAGGAAAGCATGCATGCTACCATTCATGCGATGGATTGGATAGGCAAATAGACCGACAAGAGGGCTCTGGCGCCAATTTGAAGCCGGAGCCCTCTTTCTATCTACTGCCAGTAACACGAAGAAAATGAGCACTGTCTGTTTTGCCTTTCGGTGCAGATTGAGGAAAAGGGGCGTTCCTGGTCATTTCTGATGACTTTGGAACAGCCCCTTTATCAGCGAAGCGATTATTTTGTTCCTTACCATGTCCCGGATCATTGATTCGCAAAGGAAGCAAGTAGGTACCATGAAGGCGTGGGTGTAAAAAACAGAAACATCATGCTACATTACATGGGATACCCGGTGTTGGCAGGGATCGTTGGCTCCATTCTGGGTTATGTCTTTGCCGCATAGCGTCTTTATTCCCATGATAATAGCGAGAGGTGCGAAATCCTCTTCGTTACCTGACATTATCTACCCTCTATCCATACCTTCTGTGTTTATATCCATTTTCCCAAGTGCATTTGGATTTGGAATCATAGCTTGTTACTTAAGTTCAGACCTATCTTACGTGAACGCAGCTATGGCGATATGCCTTAAACCACCTAAGAAGATGAAGAAGCTACTGCCAACCAGTATTCCACCCAGTATTTAGAATGGGATTCGGAAGTAGATGTTGCGATTTTAGGGATTAGATGTTGCTTTCCGGAGGACGCCAATAGCCCTGAGGAATATTGGGAAGTTTTAATCAATTTGGATAAACGGCATTTGTGAAATGCCTAAGGATCGATGGGATATTCATCATTATTACAGCGATGACAGAGGAGAGCCTGGAAAGATGCTTGAGTTGACATGGGAGGCTTATGAAAATGGGGGATGTCCATCGTTATAGACATTTGATTGTGAAAGAGAAACTTGATACGCTAACTAATAATTCAATGAACTAGTAAGGCATATAATTGAGAATTATTTCACATAATATGATTAAAGAGTGTTATTAAGCTGGTGATAGTAATTATCTGGATCGGAACTCAACTAATGTGGTATATACGAATCGAACCAACAAGTTCAAAACATAAACACCGAGCCAGTTAAGCAGTCATTTGCAAATTGAATATTATAACGACGTATGAATTCAATTGATGTATATAAGCACACGGTTTAACGATACAAAGATACTAACGGCAAATGATTAATGATTAGATAGGACAAATCAAAATCAATTCTGTGAGCACACAGCAATAAGATAAAAAAAGTAATAATGACCAATAAAAATGAAAAAATGTACTTATTAATAAGCAACACATGATATATAAGATTGAACGAAATATGCAGCAAATTTAAGTCAATTTGGAGAGACTCCTTTTATACCTATACTACTGTTTCACAAAACCCGTATTTTGTACATATGTCTAATAAACGTAATTAAGCTATATCACTACACCATTCATATGGATTGTGTCACAATCTATATATTCCTTTCTCTTTTCATTTTTTCATTTGAATAAATATTGGACAAGAACATGTTCGTGTCCAATATTTATTGCGGCTTTATTGCTACATAATTGATGTTCATTATCTACATAATATTGATTGGAAACAACTTCTCAACAATCACATCATCAAGCCAATTACCATCTCGTTGACTTTGCTTTTCACACACGCCAACTGATCAATCGCAATGAACACCTACGATACAATTGTTACTTAAGCAGAACTCGTCTTGTAGTTTTCCTTTTTTGATAAGTTGGTGAATACGTTAAGCAAAGTAAGTATTAATTGGGCGACTTCCCCCATTACTTCTCCAACAACATAGGAAGCTTTTCTAAATTCATTGGATTTGTGTATCAAAATGTGTGTACCATAGTAATCCTCAGAAACGGTAGTCCACTAGTATTCGTAATAAGCATGCAATTCTTACATAATTACCCAATCATTAAGTAAACTTTGAACTTTTGTGTCAGTTCTGGGGTAACGTATTTAAACACGTGACTGGCTCTTTGTTGTCGTCTTTGTTGAGGCTATAATCAGTAACATCAACCTCTTCGAATTGAATAATCTTGTTTTGTTAAGAAACTCGTTCCTCAGATGGATTATCCCCGTCCATATTATGACAGTGTCACCATTTTTGATTTTCGCAATTTTTGATTGGTCTTCCGAGCTGGATCGCCTGGGACGCGATACATTGGAATCATAGCGGAATGGAAATTCATCATTCGCGAATTATACCCACGTTTCTTCGTTTAATTGTCTTAAAGAGCAGAGAAGAATCAGAGTGTCATGCTCCGCCAGATTTCGGACTAACCGGCTTCTTCCCCACTCAAATGTTGAATTGACCAGCCCCAGAAAACAAGTATTATAATGATCTTCTGAATAAGCAATTCATGAGTAAAAAACCATTCATAGATAATTTCACTAAAATGAACAAATTAAAGCAAGTGTGAATGGTCATGAATCAAAAAATCGAAGTCTGGGCGATTATCACAGTCAATTACTTTTCACCCTCCATATAATGCCCCTAGGGAGGTGATGTGAATGGCGAAAACAGTACAGCCGATAACTATTGGAGCGAATAGTATAGCAAAGATCGGCGAGCGATTTTTCCTAATTGTTGAAGTGGAGGCTAAAGCACCTGGGGTTGAAATTGACCCGGTATTTGCTGTCCGAACGACTGCCAAACAAGCTGCAAGCCTCATTCGTGCAGGCGTGATGCGGACTATCTTTCGAGCTACGCCTCCAAAGCCGAGTGCTGGAAAGAAAGTTGAGTTGAAAGGCGTATTGTTTGCTGGTGGTCGGATATTTTCGGTCTTTGACGTTGAAAACTCGACAGACGTTTCTGTTTTAGTAAGAATAAACCGTAACGAAGCAAATCGACTTATCCGAGGTGGTGCACGCATCATCCCAGTAATAAGAAAACCATTCTAAGCCTGCAGTGAAAAGCGATCATTATTGATCTACTTATCCACGTTACACATATTTGCGGCAGCACCTCGAAATTAAGAGGTGCTGTTTTTATGTTCTATTTCATTGATCTTAAATCTTATTATCGAAAAGCTTACTACTTTGAAATTTAGTTTATGTCCCCATCCTCGATGCGCTCATCATCTGCAGACGATTTCTATTTCCTACGGATGAAGCGACGATTGATGAAAAAAGCGATGATCAAGGACAAGACGCCGAGTAAAACCGGTACGCCAAACGCTTCAAAAGAGAAGGAGCTACCTTTCAGCTTCAGGTGGTCGGTAGCGCGATACTCAAGCCGCTTGGCGGCAAATTTCGCCGTCTGGATATCCTCTTGCTCAGCCAAATCCTCGAATGCAGGATCCATTGCAAACCGATCCGCCGCGTCGCGGTGTAGGAACAGCAGTTTCGCGCTGTAGCCGCTGTTCTTCCATTGGTTGATGTCTTCGGAGGCTGCAGATTCGGCATCGGCACCGACGACAATCATTTTCTCTAACTTCGGCACGTTTTTTATCTGATAACGCGCGACTAGGTGTAGGCCGTGCTTCGTTACGATTGGTTGGTTCGCGCTAGAAACTGTCAACGTCGTCGTCGTACCGGAAGCGGCGTACGTATCGAATGCGGCGGACAAATCCAGTTCATCGGCGCCGTTATATAGCAGCACGCCCGCCTTTACTTTGTTCCATTGATAAGCGTTGTTCAGTACGTACGTTATATCGCTCAACCCGGCAACAAACGGTTTCATTTGCGGGTTTGTCACGTACTCGTAAGAGGGATAGTTCATCTCTTTCGCCACTTTCTTCGCCGCCGCCTCGCCCAGTTGCTTGGAGATGACGTATAGTGTAGCGTCGATCCCCGATGTCAGGCCGGCAGAAGATACGATATTGCCTTGTGGGACGTAGCGCCAGTCATTCACCCACTGGACTTTCGGATATTTTTTAATGAGCCTGTTAATGTCTCCCCAGTGCGTCGCGGCCGATTTCCCGTTCAGCAAGCCGGTATCCGCCAGGTTTTCAGCCCCGTTGCAAATGGAGATCAATGTCGTCTTGGCACCCGAGTGCTTCCGAATCCATTCACGGACAGGCGCATATTTATTCTCGTCCAAAATCGGCATAAACGGAATGACGATAATGTCCGGGCTTTTGCCGAGCATCGCATCCATTTCGTCATACGAATAGTGTGGGACGACATCGAGTCCACCGGTTAGCGATTTTATTTCGCGATCGGGGGCAACGCCATATACATTGTAAGCTTCAGTCATCGCAAACATCTCGTACGGGACGAGAAAATCGAACACTTCCGTCACTTCGTTCGCCAGAAGCACGGCCACCGTCGGTTTGTTAGAGTCATATTTCGGTACCTGCAAATCCGTCAATGCAGTGGGGGCTTTATCGTAAACCGACATTCCGGCATTCATCGTATTGATGAACCCGACCGCGCCTATCCCCCCTACGACGACGACAAAAACGATGAGATAAATAATAATGCGTAATACAATTTTCACTTGCTTCGCTCCTTCAAGTTAGGTTCTTTCCCATAAAATTTAACAAATCAAGATGAACAAGGCATCTGTCTGTGGTTCGGTAGAGAAGCCAGCCTAACGTTGGAACTGCCACTGGACCCTAGTCTGTATTCTTTTTTTAGCATGACTCAAATGGGCTATAATTTTAACAAAACGGTGACAATGCGCTGGGTAATGGGGCCACTGATGAACTAACGTTTCTCATCCTAGCGAAACCTTTAAAAATAAAAAAAGACATCTGTCATTTAAATTTCGAGCAGATGTCTTCGTTTTTTTATCCCTTTGGCATGGTGGACTGAATATGTAGTTTGGGTGTTGAACTAACGGGACACGTTAGTATGATAAGAATTAAGCAACTGTATTACTGATCACTTTCAGAAATCCGTTCTTTTCGGCCGTATCCATCATCTGACGAATGGATTCTGCTGCCGCATTGTAAACATATGCCATTGGTCTTTGGAAACGTCATGAATCAATACCTCAGGGTATCCTGATAGCAATTCACTTGGGAATGCATTAACTAAACTATAGATATCATATTGTTTTACGCTCTTTCCCTTTTCGTCCAAAAAAACATATTGTCCATTTTTATAATAAGATCCAGGTTTATCCATATCAACCATCTAAGAGTAGTTGTCAGGAGCTTTTACCTTTGTACCTTTGTTTTTTTAAATAAGTTGATAAATAGCTATTTTTCAGTCTTGAACTTTATTTTCTTTTGACATGAGGACTCAAACAGATAGGCCGCTTGCTTCTTTTTCACCGAATCTCGAATCAGTGTGCATGGACAGTAGCTCTTTAAAAGTCTGAGGAAATGGAACAATGCGGTCTTTTCTGCCCTTTCCTTTGTTAATCCGGATTTGACAGTAATGAAAATCGCTGTCCGCCAGCTTAATGCTGATTAACTCACTGGCCCTGACACCTGTTTACATGAGGGTCTTCACGATTATCATGTCCTGAAAATTCTTGGCTTTCCAAACCACTTCATAGTATCTTTTTAATTCTTCCGCTGTGGGTATGTAAGGCAGCTTTTTATTCCTCAATTTCGAGCTCGCTTCTTAAATGCTGTAAGCATAGTCCGGTCGTTCTGAGCGAATGTACACGCCAGCTCTCGGGCTTTCTTTTTTTGTAGATACGCGTTTTTCAATCATGCAAGTTCACCTTCCAATGGAACTCGAAAGTACGACCTTGAAATCAAAAAAGTACCGATATGACTGAGTTGTCAAACGGCACACAGTTCGGAGTTGTATGTTATAAGATGCTGTCTCAACAATAGAAGTTGTTGCAGTTGAAACACTTAAAACAAGTGTAAAAACAATAAACAAAAGGGATACTTTTTCAAAAATACAAAAAAAATCATCAAAGCACCAAAAAAAGTAACGATACTCCCCTAGGTTTAACCTAAAGTGAATGTTATTTTTAAGGTATCAAGTAGAAAGGAAGTGAAATTATGAAGAAGTCAATTCTCTTGTCAATTGTTCTTATGTTGGTACTAAGCATCCCTTCGGTTGGATTTGCAGGAGTAGGAGGCCCTACATCGTACTCTTACTCTACTTACAACGCAAAAAATGGATTAACGTTAAACATTATTCAAACAACGCCGGAGAATATCAAGTTTGAAACGCTCTCAAAAGGAAAAAGTTTGACTAACTCCAACTTTTATGGGATTAATGGAGGTTACTTCACTCCAGCTGGTAGAACTCTACACATTGCTGTAAAAAATGATAAACCTATCACGGGTGTAGGATCTGATGGCGGAAAAGGCGGAAATGGATGGTATAACCATTATGAAACAAAAGGTGAAAAGGGAACGAGTACTGTAGTATGGGATGGTGACAAAAGATCGTTCTCAATTCAGAAAGTCTGGGATGCAGGTTCTATTTCCGTGAAAAATAGAAAAAATTACTGGGCACAAGGCGGATTTGGAATGCATTTAGGAAATTCAAACTGGAGGAAACTGGCTGAGGATGAAGGTTTGACAGGTTCAACTAGTCCAGCTATGGGAAGAACAGCTCTAGTTTATCATAAGAGTAGTGTCTACTTAATTGTTACAAATGTACCTGAAGAAGATAAGAAAACAGATAATAAGAAAAACCACCATACTCATTCTCAATTTCGTGATGCTGTACAACAATATTTTAACATCACAGATGGTTCTTCTTCGAGTTCAGTCAATGGAGTTTTCTTAGATGGAAGTGGTTCATCACAGATGAAAGCTATTAGTAACACTAATAAAGTTGTTAATGTCACTGGAGATGGAAGACAGTTAGTTCAAATCATCTCTTTGATTAACCAATAGTTTTAATCAAGAAAGAGCCTAGTTTACAGGCTCTTTCTTTACTTTATATTTGATTTTTAATCATGTGATTAAGTAAATCATATATAAAATAATCTTCATTAAATCCTGTTTTCTCAATTTGATTAATCATTTATCTAAGTCGTTAACCATTTCTTTTGGGAATTCTGAAAACTCATCTAGAACGAATCCAATTAAATGTAAACGATTAAAACTTTCTTTAGTATCTTCTGCTGTTAGAATAGCTGATTTGTAGAGTTCATATAGTTCTGGCAGAATTGATACATCCGACAATGTTACCCATTTTTAGTTATAAAAAATCAGATAAGATGTTACACATTTTATCTGATTTCATGCAGTTGGATAACAAGGACTTAAAGACCCTTCATTCTCTAATGATGATGCTAACTAAATATTAGAACTCCAAATATAATAGTCAGCACCACAATAGCTGTCAATGAGGATACTTTCGCAAAGCGAATTGCCGAATTAGATATTTCAGGTTCTTCTTTATACATCCATCGTTTCCCCCATAATAAACTATCCTCAGGACAAAAATAAGTCCATATTAATACTCCATACATAGGAATCATAAAAACAAAAAACACAAAAATTACAGCTATCATCTTTTCCACTACATTACGCTCCCTCTACATACCCCAATAATGGATTGGACAATTCTTAATTCCTCCAATAAGTAGGATCTCGTCTTATTTATGCATACCACATATTGGAATCCCCCGCCCGTTAGGATAATAACTCTCCGCTAATTCAACACGATTCTGAACCCCACACTCAAAAGGGCCACGGAGACCAGACCTAAAATAACTCCCAGTGCTAACGATTCAAGCGTAAACCAGCGGAATTGCCCCGGCTCTGTTTTATCGATTTTTTTAATGCGGTACAGGATGGCCGCGTTGCCCGATAAGGTAATGATTATAACTATAATAGTCATAATCATCCAAAACCCAGACACATCCCGAATTTGCATGGGATCGTCATCCCTTATGCGAGTAAAAGCCACTAATTGATTTGCCAATAAAAACGTAAAGGCAAATAGTTTCACAATCCGTATATTTCGCTCCTGCTTCTTGCCTAACTTTTCCCGTTCATATTCCGCAATTTCACGCATAAACCGGGGCCAGTGTAAGAAGAGAAGATGCTTCGGGAAAAAGAGTCCCCAAAATTCAAAAAGCAACAGGGCCCCATACAAAAAAACGCCTACAAGATAAACGGTCGAAGGCGACGGCTCTAGAACAAGTAAGAGACCGCCGGATAATGGGATGAGGATGCAAATACATACATTGATGAGAATGATTTGTTTCACGCGCAAGGATTTAAGTCTACTCGTGTCCATGGTTGGCACACTCCTATCCGCCGAACTTTACAGCACATCCTATTTTACCATATATAGGAACCCCCCTCCCAAAAGTGTAACTTTGCCGCAACAACCTTGCACCATTCGCACCTTATTTACTGGTTGACCAGAACTTTATCCCATTCCCGACTCGCCGCCTTGAGCATCCATAAATTTCAAATAAAAAAAACCAACAAGCATTAATTGGTGGCTATCTTAAAAATCTTGTTGAGAAACCTGCCCATTAGTATAACGAAAAAGCAACCGATCGATAATTGGCCACCTTCTTGTTGCTATTGATATCCCTCGATTTTATCCGATGCCGCTATTATACATCTGTGATGAAGTAGCAAAGCTTGATCTCCTCATGCATAAAGATTAACGCGTTCGGTTGTTTACAGATCGCGATTTTGGATAGTATGATAATGATATTGCACATGATAAGCCATTGATTGCGCAGCTACCAAATTAGGAATGGGGAGAAGTCCAAAATGCCGACGATTCAAATTGAAGGAAGAGGCTCCTATGAAGTTGCAGAAGGTACTAAACTTGTGCTTGCCCTGGTGGATAACGGGGTTGACATATTGCACCGCTGCGGCGGCAAGGCCAAATGCACGACGTGCCGGGTCGAAGTGGTGGATGGAGACGCCGGTCCGGTTGGTGAAGCGGAAGCCGCTCTTCTGCAGGCCAAAGGCATTGCGGAATCAAACATCCGCTTATCGTGCCAGATTCAAGTACATAACGATCTTACTGTAAAACCGGTGATGACGGTATCGTCATCCGGTCTGGAGCCAGGCAATCGGCCGCAAGACTAACCGATCACGAACCGGCTTCCGGGCTCGTAACCACGCTGAGGCATCTCGCATGAGGTGCTCAGCGTGGTTTTTTAATTGATGGCCTTGGCCAGTTCACCGAACCAGCTAAGCCTTTTGCGAACATGTCGCGAGCCTCGTCGTGCAGCGAACGCAGCGGTCGCCCGGCTAGTCGCGCCAAATCCTACGATACGCTTCCCATATCGGATAAAGACAGCAATCGATAGTTTAACGTTACTAGTGTTTGGGAAGTTGCGTTTACTAAGGGGATTCTCTAATTGAGTTGTTAACGAACACTGATGTTCTTAAGCAAATCTTCGATCAAGATTCCGTTGATCTTTAGTCCCGTTATATCGCAGTCAGTAATCTCTACGTGTGACAAATTGCAGTGCGAGAATCGCGTTTTATTCAGGTCACATTTGTGGATTCAATTACTTCACCTACGTTATTTAGGTCAAAAACATTCCTTCTGTCAGTGGAAAATAAAGTATTAGACTAAGTATCTTTATTCCATTCGACTTTTCGAATTGTCATACCACCAGACTCCATAAAATAAGTTTTAGACTGATCTTAGAAATCGAAACAGCGACAGCTAAGGATGAGAAAATAAAGTCCTAGACTGTCGC
>Ga0209258_100400_pt1 | contig 54459 bp, 47 predicted proteins | sample Araplaol_mTSA_r2_FD_184281 | JGI IMG/M metagenome (GOLD analysis project Ga0209258, IMG submission 184281) | Arabidopsis root microbial communities from North Carolina, USA - plate scrape CL_Col_mTSA_r2 (SPAdes) (version 2) | ecosystem: Host-associated > Plants > Roots > Endosphere | place: USA...
CGGCTGAAACCTCTGGCTTGGCCAATTTGAATAATGGCGCGTTCTTCAACGCTGAGTTCGTGATAAGACATAAGGCAACACCGTACTGGAAAGGTTAGGTGTTGCACTCAGTTTCCGCGGCCGCCCTCATTAGCGCAGCTGTACTGCTTCACGCCCAGGATCGAGGTGGAGCAGGCGAGCATTTTACTGACAGACTCCACCTCGATGGGTCGTAGCTCGCCGACCTCCAACAGATCCGCCCAGCAGCCGTTGGCGGTGAAGAGGTTTTTAAGTGGTCGGGGTTTGAACGTTGCCTGCATCTGACGCTACCAGAAGCTCTGCGGTATCAGCTGATTCTACCCGATTTTGGGCGCGACGATTTGCAGCCGCAGGCTGCCATCCTTGATTTGTTCTTTCAGGACAACGATCTGGTCTTTGTCCACCTGACGCTCACAGAGCATCCGCACAAGCATTTGCTTGAGCAGATCTGGATCATCAGGGAGATAGTCGGGCATGGCATTCATGGCCCGGATTATACCCAACTACGCGACAAATCGCGGCGTCAAAACTTGATGAGGACGATTGCGCCAGAGATCAAAACCATCAAGCAACCAGTTCAACTCCTGGACGCTTAGCACGACGGCTTCGTCGGTAACGTCCGGCGCTGTTTTGAAGCGCTCGGCCTCCAGGCGTTTGAGCCAAAGACAGAAACCGTTGCGCTCCCAATAAAGGATTTTCACTCGGTTACGGTGGCGATTCAGAAATACGAAGAGTACGGGGTCGAAGACGGCAACTTTTATATCCAGCTCGACCAGTGCTGCGAGGCCGTCGATGGATTTTCGAAAGTCGACAGGCTTGGGGTAGAGGTAGACTTTTTCAACTTTGGCGTCGGGGCGCATCATGTTTGCGGGCTTCTGATGGAAATCGGAAGTACAGCATCAGCCGTCAACTATTCTTTTGGAATGTGGGCTTTATGGATCGCACTCGCGTTATAGATCGTCTCACGTCAAACATAAGCGTCTCTGAGGCTGGGTATCTTCATGTTGCGCAGCTTGCCGGCAATCCGCAGCAGGTGAGTAACCAGCCCAAAGCGTTCACCATCGGGTGAGAGCTTACGTTTGGGTCGGCAGGAGCGCCGACGCACCTGCATTTGCTGTTGGGCCACATGGGCTGAGTAGTCGTGCCCCGTCACACGGTTGCGGCGCATCTCTCTGCTGATGCTTGAGGGGGCTCGCTTGAGCAGCCTGGCAAGCCAGCGTCGACTGAAACCTCTGGCTTGGCCAATTTGATAATGGCGCGTTCTTCAACGCTGAGTTCGTGATAAGACATAAGGCAACACCGTACTGGAAAGGTTAGGTGTTGCACTCAGTTTCCGCGGCCGCCCTGGGGACGTTTTTACCTGGCGTCGATTAATTCAACAACGCAACATCCATGCTTATCGGTCAGCGGGATTAGAAGTTCACACGTATGCCGATGTTGGCCATGATCGGGCTTTCTACCTTATTGCCTTTACGGTAGTCCACCTCGGCGTACGCCTGGGTGTTTTTGGCCAGTTGAGCGGTTAGGCCTGCACCATATTTACCCAGTGTGCCCGATTGATCATTTTTATAAGTGTAACGATCGTTGAACGTTACCTTGTTATCTTTAAGGAATTCATGCTCCACCGCTACCGTTACGTAGGGGCTCAGGGCTACGTGGTCAAGCTGGAAGGTCTTGCCAACCGAAACACCCAGTTCTCCCTTGGCAGATTGTTGAGTGTCAATATCAGCCTTCAGGCCGTTGCTGAGGGTAATGTCCTTGCCTTTCGCGGCAAAGTAAGTGGTGCGTACATACGGGTCAAGATTGAGACCGTAGCCCAAAGCGTATTTGTATCCCGCCTCCAGCGAAGCGCCGATACCGTTCTGGCTGTAGCTGCCTTTCACATGCTGCCCTTGGTCGGTCCGAGTGCGCAGGTCGTTGTTGAAGTGGTTGAACTTCACCACGCCATCAACGTAGTAGCCTGCCGAGCTGACATAGGTTGAATAAAGGCCTGCGCCCATGCTGCGAACATGGCTGTTATCGTCACGCTGATTGACTGAGCTTTTTGAGTACGAGGTAAGCGCGCCGATGGAAAGCTTTCCGTCCGCTAGAGCAAAGACTTTATCTGCCCCGACCTCCATGCCGTTCTGACCTAGAGAGAAGGCCGCACCTGCGCCCGCTGTGATGTCCGTAGAGTTATGCAGGTAGCGAGCCCAGACGCCACCGTTTCCTTGCTGCACATCGCCATGACGGGTACGCAGCGCCTGCATTTCGCCGTCGAAGACATACTGGCTAGCTGACGCCAGTCCCATCACCGCGTCGGTACTGTGAGAGGTTTTGCTGAAATTAGGAGCAACCACCACACTGAGTCCGTCCGGGGTCTTAATCGTCTTAACCTCAGCCTTGTGCACGCCCTGATCAACCTCGCCGTTGGAGAACTTGAATTCCGGATTGGCACCGGGTTCGAGCCTTCCAATCTTAAGCAGTTCATGCCCTTTCGGATCCAGTTCCGCACCGGAGTCTGCATTATTCAGCTGAACCGTGTAGACCCCGCTTCCCGACATGTCCTTCGTGTCCAGAACGTCGTTGTTGCCCGCCAAGTTGCCGTTCATGCGAAGAGTGCCACCAGTACCACTCAGCATGTCTGTTTTTAAGGTGCTAAAAGAAGATCCGATCTCGTGTAAGAAAATTATAGATCCGTTATTTAAAGTTATATTTTTAATTTTGGAAATGCCGTTTTCTAAACTTGATGTGCCAGGCTTTAGTATCAAAGCTGATTTATCGTTGATTTCAATATCATCAGCCCTCAAGGCGTCGTCCAGATATTCGCTACCAGCAGGAGAAGTTATAACGGTGAGTTGTGAGGAGTCTTTCAGTGTTGTAAATCCATACAGGCGAGCACCCGCGTCAATAAAACCTCTCGAATTGCCCCAAAACTGAGGAGATTGTATGTTCGATTTTATCGAAGCGTGCAATTCGGAATGGTCCAAAAACACAGGAAAGTTAATATCTGCCTCAGTTCCGGCGATTTGCTTGCTGCGCTGTGAAAAAACCGCGTTATTAGAGACGCCACCACGCTCAATATTTTGAATCGATTGGTCAAAGAAGCCTTCGCCTTCACTGACTCCAAAATTAACAGATTGGGTTGAGGCTCCATAAAAAATGCCGCGATATGACTCGCCGCCGTTTAAGATCTGGTTAGAGTTTATAAATATATCGTCGGTTGATCTGCTAGGCGAAATCGGATCCATGTCGTCATTATATATCGACTCAACATATAGATTGCTAGCTCCTGTATATCGGTTATTTTTCGACTGGCTTGCTGGCCTAAGATGTACTGTAGTACGATCGAAACCTTTATCGCTTAGCGTCTTACCGTCTTGAACAGAAATTATACCGTCGTCAGTCGTGACTATACCTGTTTGCGCGAAACATCCAGTCGAATATATTGTTGAAACAGCAACGGCTAATATAGATTTAGTTAAATTCACGGCGACGACCTTTTATACACCATCCATTGAGCGCCATTGAGCGCCATTGAGCGCCATTGAGCGCCATTGAGCGCCATTGAGCGCCATTGAGCGCCATTGAGCGCCATTGAGCGCCATTGAGCGCCATTGAGCGCCATTGAGCGCCATTGAGCGCCATTTTCCACGTTTTATGACTATAGTGATCTGGGATTTCTCTTGAGTCTCAAGAGAAAATTCTCCGCATATCCAGTGCAAAAACGAAACATCTGCGCCAGTACCTGATCAGCCAATGGCCTCACATCAGCCTGCCGCCCGAGCGGGTCCAGATCAACAGCGAAAGTGCCTGGCGCGACCTGGTACTCAATGCCGGTGGTGCTCACTGGCATGTCTACCTGTCGAAGAAAACCCAAAACGGCCGTAAGACCGTCAATTACCTGGGCCGCTACCTGAAAAAGCCGCCGATCTCAGGTTCGCGCCTGGCCCATTACGCATGAATGATCGTCGCATCGACCACGGTGCCTTGGCGCAGCATCAAGCCACGATCACCCAGATAACCGTTGATGACCTGCAATATCCCGCCCGCTAAGTCATTTTTTTCCAGCAGGCGGCGGAAGTTGAGGATCGTGGTTTCGTCCGGAATCCGATCCAGGTGCAGTCCTGCAAACTGTCGCAGGATCGTGGTTTCGTAGAGCGATTCTTCCATGGCCGGATCGCTGTAGCCGAACCAGTTTTGCATCAGATGAACCCGCAGCATGGCCAGCAACGGATAGGCCGGGCGACCACCTTCGCCCTTTGGATAGTGTGGCTCGATCAGTTTGACCAAGCCATTCCAGGGCACGACCTGATCCATTTCGATCAGGAAGCGTTCATGGCGGGTTTGTTTGCGTTTGCCAGCGTATTCGGCGTCAGCGAAGGACATCTGCTTCATCGGGACTCAACCGTTCAGTGCTTGGGACTGGCGTATTTCACCAGATTTGGAAGTCTTTTTCAGAGGTTCCCTAGGTGTCGCACTCAATTTCCGCGACCGCCCCTTTTCAAAACCAGGCTGCGCTATTATTTAATTTTGAACTCAACGACAAATTCCTGCTTAACAAATGTCGGCTGCGAGGTTAGTGGATCTTCCAGTACCAGCTCGAGCTGATACTTGCCGCTTGGTGCATTGTGTATCACCTTTAGCGGGATCTTAACGGACATGCTACTTTTTTTCCGAAACTCCGACAGGGCGAGTATCTGATTGTTGAAGTCACCGTCCCACGCGGCTAAAAGCCTTTTTTCTAGCTCATTTTCCAACACTGGCGTCGTGCTAATTTTTTTGCTATCGTCCCGCTGGATTGGCGCAGCGTCGTTCCCTAGAGGCTTAAGCATTACCCGCATATTCAACCGCTCAATACCGACCAAGGCCTTGATTGCGATATCAGCCTCTAGGTTTTCCACGGAATGAATTGGCACAGGTTTTCTCCCTTCACCGTGACCTGGCCATTGAAACTGCGTAGCTCCCGTGTCGCCGCTTATCGTACACTTCACGTCAAGGAGCCCATAAACCGAAGGAAATATAAGATGGCGCATTTTTTCCGCCCCAGCTTTGGTGTGAGCGGTAATAGTCGGATTTAGAGTTCCGAGAATGTTATCCCGAGGTACCTCCGACTCAAAACTCCAATGGTTTGTGCTCCCACCAACCGGGCAGAGAGTAAGAGCCGAGGTAGAGGTACCATCCCACGAGATCGTTAGTTTATCGATAGGATTAGTCAATGTGGTAAGGGGATCGTTAAACCTAACATCGGTGGGACCTTCTACGATTCCTTGAATATGATAACGAGTGTAGTCGGGTGCTGGCAACGCTGACACGTGTGGCTCGACTGAAAAAGCGGGTACTCTGTTGTCAATCAGAATTGTTAAGGGCGCTGATGCATGGGGATGAGGCTTCCCTGTGTTGTCTACGTACTGTGCAGTAATGACGACGTTTTCATATATCTGAACTCCGCGGGGTAAGTCAGCTGACGACTCAGTGGTGCCCGGGAAAGCGTGTGCGGGCAGCTGGAGAGCGAACGATTTACCCTCCGGAGGACGGCGCTCTTGGCTAATTGGGAATTTAGCTCCGCCTTCGTAAGAGTAAAAGAATTGAAGGGATGGGAATTGTTTTTTTACGTCAGCCAGGGGATGCGTTGAAAGGCCTTTTACAACAATCTGTTCGGAAATAGAAAGTATGGTCGTGGGCACAATCTGGAAATCCAGAGGATCCTGAGCATCTTGATGCATTCCGACCGTCAATGTATCGGCAGAAGTTTGCGGCGTGTTAAGTCCCTCGGTCAAAACGCTCAGGTTGCATTTCAACGCTTGGCCCAATTCTACGCTGTTGGCAACCGTTAATGATATCTGCCATTGCAATATAATGACCCCATCACTGGGAGCCGGGGGCAAATTGTTGTCCTCTTTCCACCGCGAACGCTCAGGCACCCATGCCACTAGGTTTCCATGGTTATTATCAGCCCCCCAGTCAGTTTCGTCGTCCGAATGGCCGGTAAACTTATTCCCGTCTATTTTGCGCGTTTCTCTCAAATATTTGGCTGTACCCGGGTAATGTTGATCTAGCGCTGAAGTTGTACCTTTTCCGAACACGCTAAAGCTACTTCTAGACACTCCCAATTGCCTGGATAATCTTAGAAAGATCTTAATTGCGCTCGATTGGGGTGGAAGCACCACCTGCAAAAGCAAGGTAGCGACCGCCCCTGGACGCACAGTTTGATCCGCCAGCGTTAGATTAAGCGCCTTGGGTGGGACAGGTGTATTATCCATCAGGCTTTCCTCTTGATGCAGATTGAACCGCCCCGGGTATCGCGGAGGCTGTTGTGTTTGAGTCAGGCGGTTTCAGAAATTGCTGCCTGACCCTGGTCGTATAGTGCCTCAAACTCCGCCGGTGGGATATTGCCAATAGGTTCAAGAAGACGCTGTTGGTTGAACCAGGTCACCCAATTCAGCGTCTCCCATTCCAGGGCTTCCACGGTCTTCCACGGCCCCTGCTTGTGGACCGACTCGGCCTTGTACAAACCGTTAATAGTCTCGGCTAGGGCGTTGTCATAACTGTCACCCACACTCCCGACTGAGGGCTCGATACCGGCCTCGCCAAGACGCTCGCCGTAACGGATGGACAGGTACTGCGAGCCCCTGTCGCTGTGGTGAGTAAGCTGATGCGGCACGGTTTTTCGCGCATGCAAGGCCTGCTCCAGTGCATCCAGAACGAAGTCCGTGCGCATATGCCGACTGACCCGCCAGCCAACAATGAAGCGCGAATAAACGTCGATTATGAAGGCAACATAGGCAAATCCCTGCCAGGTCGAGACGAAAGTGAAATCGGCCACCCAAAGTTGGTTCGGCCGGCAGGCCTTGAACTGGCGATTAACCAGGTCCCGAGGGCAGTTCATCGCCGGATCCTGGCGCGTGGTGCGGACCTTCTTGCCTCTGATCACGCCCTGAAGCCCCATGTTTCGCATCAATCTCTCAACGGTGCAGCGGGCTACGGGCAGACTCTCGCGGTGCATCTGACGCCAGACCTTGTCAGCGCCATACACCTCGCGGTTGTCGCTCCATACTTGTGTTATATCAACGCACAGAGCCTCGTCACGCTTGGCGCGCCTGGAGCGTAACTCAGGGTTACGTTGCCGGGCGGCATGCCGACGATAGGCTGACGGGGCCACCTGCAAGGTCTTGCAGAGGGGCTCGACCCCAAAGCGATCACGATGGTCGTCGATGAACGCCCAGCTCACTTCAAACGGCGGTCGAGCTCCGCCTGGGCGAAAAAAGCACTGGCCAGTTTGAGGATCTCGTTGGCCCGTTTTAGCTCGCGAACCTCGCGCTCCAGGTCCTTTACGCGGGCATCAGTGGCCGGGGTGGAGGGGCTAGTAGGTTCGCTTGCCTTACGGATCCAGTTGCTCAGGGTCTGGGCCGTGCAGCCGATCTTGCTGGCCACAGCTTCGATAGCTGCCCATTGAGACTCATGGGACTCTCGGATCTCGTAAACCATCCGGATAGCGCGGTCTCGGACTTCAGGGGAAAACTTAGGGGAAGTATTCATAAGTGACTCCAGTCTCTCAAAGGTTGGAGCCTCCGCGAAACCAGGGGCGGTTCAAATCGTAGATTCACGGGACGCAGTGCTCGTAACGAACAACTGCGACATGGCGAATTAATCGGCCAAGCAACACAAAACTTTATCCAGCGAAGCAACCAGCTAAGACTTAGTCGGCCTAACAGAAAGGTAAATCAGCCCCCCGCATTAACACGGTTCCTCTAACGCAGATAACGCTTATCGAACCAGAATGGCTCGATATGCTCAACAAGGTGTGTCTGCGCCTGTGGGTGGCCCGCATTGATCAAGTAATTGGTCGCATGTGGAATCAACGCAGACGGCACCGGCACCGGCAACAGCAGCTCCCCTCTTCCGTCCAACCAACGATTGCCAACCATCTGCGAAGTCGGCTCGTTAGCCTGCCAAGCAACGGGTAACCCCCATCGACGCCCCTGGCGCAACGTCGATGCGGATCAACTGCAATGTAGAAGGAATATTCGCCAGGCTCAGGCGCATATGCGCCAGCACCTCCACCATTGCCAACGCAAGATGTTCAGCGGCGTAGATGACCGAACGTGCCAAGGTGTGCCAGCGACCGTCAGTATGATGACCACCCAAACCGCTCAATCCTGGGAAAGCTGAAATACGCCACAACTGCATCAGAAGATGCCGTGCGCAGTGCGTCGGATGTGGGATTCTATCAAGCGTGCGCCAGAGTCCATCACCGACAACTGCATGGGCGAAATTGCAGGTTGGTCGGGCAAGTAATCAGCCGGAGTGTTCAACCATAACAACGCTGCAGCTTCGTCGCCACCGAACAACTCGACTGCCTCGGCGTACACCCGCGTCAAGCGCACCACTCGCTCGGATTCGGCTTCGCTGAAGCGTGTATTGCTGCTCAGTCGGCGCCGGATGGTGCTCTCTGGCGCTACCAGTGAGGACGATAACTTCAGCTTACTGGCGACACGTTTGTAGCTGTGGGTGGAAATACCATTGACTACGATACGAACGGCATCAGACTCTGAGGTGAGCTTGATATCCAGCAGGCGCGCCATTCGCCCGAAGACGGTGTCCGCAGAGGTTTTGGGTTGCAATACGGCACTCATGAAAACCCCTCCATTTGATCGAATTTATACGCCAAATGGCGGTTATCGTACAGGGGCAAACCCAGGTAGCGCTCCCAGCAGGACGAGCGGTTTGACGCTGCCCGAATCAATGCTAGTCACGACGCTGAGAGGCTCCAAAAGGCGTCCCAAGGCCCCTTAGCTGTCGCCAGAACCGTTTGCGCTTGTGCCAGCCTCACAGCATCCAACTGCCAATCCGGCACTCTCAACCCCCGGTTCCCCAACCCTATCGCCAACAACCGCCCCGCCTTGATCTCCCGACTGACCTGCTCCCGCGACTTACCCGCCAATCGCGCAAACTCTGGCACCGTCAAGTTCGTCGGCGCCTCATATGCCGCCAGCATCGCCAGACGCTCACGCTGAATATTCGAAACCACAGATTCAGCTTCCTTCACCGCCCCCTCCTCCACCGCAACCAGGCCCGCAGCAGCAACCGTGGCATCAGAGGACGCCACGACCTCTTTCGGTACAGCAGCTATGTCATAGACCAACGAAGCGCTAGCCGCACCTACCGCCTCCGGCAGTGAAGCCGTCCCCTCTAGCCGAATCGTCAGCGGTGAACTCGCTGCCTCATGCTTACTCTGTGCCCACAGATCCAACCGATTCGCCCAATCCTGCATCATAGTGCGGCGCTGCTCGATATATCTGGCGTGGTTATAGGTTGCACTGACCTGGTCTGGATCCGCATGGGAAAGCTGCGCATCAATCCAGTTTTTGGGGTAACCAATTTCATGCAGCGCTGTAGAAATGGTGGCGCGCATACCATGCCCTGTTAGCTGGTCAGCGTAGCCCATTCGGTGCAGGGCATTGTTCAAGGTGTTTTCGCTGATTCGCAGTTTTAAGTTGCTGCGATGCGAGAACAGAAACTTCTGTGCGGGCACGACCTGGTCAAGTAGATAGCGGACGATTTCAAGCGCCTGCACGGAGAGCGGGACGACGTAGGGCGGGATATCCCCGGCTGGGGTATTTCGCTTACGCATCTTTAGCTGGAGCTGCTTGACGACTTCCGGTGGAATGACCCACAGCTGTTTCTCCATGTCGAATTGGTCAGGGGTGGCGTAACGCAGTTCGCCTGTGCGAACACCGGTCAGCAGTAGCAGGCGCAAGCCCAGCTTGGTTTGAAGGTGGCCACCGTATTGCCGAATCGCCTTTAGCAGCTCAGGCAGTTGCTCCATCAGTAGATAAGGGTTGTTCGTCACCGGGGGTTTGGGCTGCGCGACAACGTCCAGGTCCGAGGCAGGATTGAGTTCCATACCTTCTACTTTCACCAGGGCATAACGAAAAAGTTGGTTGAACCAAGTGCGGCATTTTTCAGCCATGGTGAAAGCTCGGCGCTGCTCGATGGCACTAAGGATGGCCAGTAGATCGTGCCGAGTGATGCTTTTGATGGGGCGCTCAGCGAGGGTCGGCAAGATGTCTTTTTTGAAGACCCTGATAATTTGCGAGAGCGTGGTTTGGCGTCCTTCTTTCAAGCTCAGGCGACGGAAGTCGATCCAGTCGTTGTAGACCGCTTGAAAAGTGTACTTCTCTTTGGTCTCAACTTCACGGCGCTGCTGCTTACGGTGCTCGCAGGGGTTGATGTTTTGGGCCAGCAGCTTGCACGCTTCATCACGACGTTCACGCGCCTGTTTCAGGCTGACTGCTGGGTAGCTGCCAAGGGACATGCTGGATTGCCGGCCAGCCCAGTAAAAACGGAACAACCATCGTTTTTTGCCAGCAGCCGTCACCATCAGGGACAGGCCGTCGAAATCACCGATGGTGTAGTTTTTATCGGCAGGTCGGGCGTGCCGAATTGCGATATCTGAGAGAGGCATGGCGAGCTCCTGTTAGAGAGTCAGCACCCGATGCTCATCTTGTGACCTGGGAGAATCCAGCAACAATGCGAATTCGAGTCTGTCCGTTAGACAGTACTTAAAACGATACTTAAACGTACCGGATTACCCTGGATTCCAGTGGCTTTCCGCAGCAACGAAAAAAGACGCCGAAGCGTCTATTTCATGGGTCCCAGCGCCCAGTGGACAGCTGTGGATCAAATTTTGGAGCGGGAAACGAGACTCGAACTCGCGACCCCGACCTTGGCAAGGTCGTGCTCTACCAACTGAGCTATTCCCGCTTGGTGATGCGCATTCTATAGAATCCTCAGCACCCGTCAACCCCTTGATTCAAAAAAGTTTTATTTCTTTTCAACGGTGGTTCGCAGATGGGGCCAGGCCGCACGCAGATATTGCAGCATGGACCACAGGGTCAGGCCGGCCGCGACCAGCAGCAAGGCGTAGCCCGTGAGGACCCAGAACGAGAAGTCCGACGGGTTGGCCAGCAGGATCACCAGCGCGAGCATTTGCGCGGCGGTTTTCCATTTGCCCATGTTGGAGACGGCCACGTGGGCGCGGGCGCCGATTTCGGCCATCCATTCGCGCAGGGCCGAGACGACGATCTCGCGGCCGATGATGACGGCGGCCGGCAGGGTCAGCCACAGGTTGCCGTGTTCCTGTACCAGCAGGACCAGGGCGACGGCCACCATGAGTTTGTCGGCCACGGGGTCGAGGAACGCGCCGAAGGGCGTGCTCTGTTCCAGGCGGCGGGCCAGGTAGCCGTCGAGCCAGTCGGTGGCGGCTGCGAAGGCAAATACCGAACTGGACGCGACGTAGCTCCATTCATACGGCAAATAGAACAACAAAATGAAAATCGGGATAAGCAGGACGCGTAGAACGGTGATCAGATTAGGGATATTCATCGGCACAACTGGCTACGAGGTGAGAAGGCATTCTATTCGCTGTGCAGATTGGCATAAATCAATTCAGCGAGCTTTTTACTGATACCGGGTGCTTTGGCTATCTCGTCAATGCTGGCACGGGAGAGCTCCTGCAAGCCACCAAAATGTTTAAGCAAGTCGCGACGCCGCGTCGGGCCAACCCCTGCCACCCCTTCCAGGGTTGAAGTTCGCCGGGTTTTGCCACGGCGGGCGCGGTGGCCGGTAATGGCGAAACGGTGGGCTTCGTCGCGGATTTGTTGAATCAGGTGCAGCGCGGGTGAGTCGCCCTTCAACGTCAACTCATGGGCGGCATCATTCAGGTATAACGTCTCGAAACCAGCCTTGCGCGTGGTGCCCTTGGCCACACCGAGCAGGATCAGGTCGGGCACCGCCAGTTCGTTGAGCACGTCACGGGCCATGGATAACTGGCCCTTACCGCCGTCTACCAGCAGGATATCGGGGAGCTTGCCCTCCCCGTCCTTCAACTTGCTGAATCGCCGCGTGAGCGCCTGGTGCATGGCGGCATAGTCATCGCCGGCGGTAACGCCTTCGATGTTGTAGCGCCGGTAGTCGGCCTTGATCGGCCCTTCCGGCCCGAATACCACGCAAGAGGCCACTGTGGCCTCGCCGCTGGAGTGGCTGATGTCGTAGCACTCCAGGCGCTGGGGCGGCTCGTCCAGGTTGAGGACCTCGGCCAGGGCGTCGAAGCGTGCAGCGACGTGCTGTCGGTTCGCCAGCCGCGCGCCCAGGGCCTGTTCGGCGTTAGTCACGGCCAGCTGCTGCCAGCGAGCACGGGTGCCGCGTACGCGGTGGCTGATGTCCAGCTCGCGGCCGCGCAGCTCGTGGATGGCCTCGATCAAGGTGGGGAAGTCTTCGTGCACCACGTTGACGATCAGTTCAGACGGCAGGTCGCGCTCAGGGCTGCTGACGTAGTATTGGCCAAGGAATGCGGCCATGACCTCCGCCACGTCTTCGTCGATACCGGTCTGCGGGAAGAAGTTCTTGCTGCCTAACACCCGCCCGCCTCGTACGCTGATCAGGTGCACACAGGCGCCGCCCGGGTTGACGAACGCGGCGATCACGTCAACGTCACCGGTGCCGCCTTCCATGCTTTGCTGGTCCTGGACACGGCGCAGCAGGGAGATCTGGTCGCGCAGTTCGGCGGCCTTTTCGAAATCCAGGGTGCTGGCGGCCTGCTCCATGGCCCCGGACAACTCATCGGTGAGTGCGTTGCTGCGCCCTTCGAGGAACATCACCGAATGGCGCACATCCTCGGCGTACTCCGAAGGTTCCACCAGCCCCACGCAGGGCGCCTTGCAGCGCTTGATCTGGTATTGCAGGCACGGCCGGGTGCGGTTCTTGTAGAAGCTGTCTTCGCACTGACGCACAAAAAAGGTTTTTTGCAGCAGGCTCAGGCTTTCACGAATCGCCCCGGCGCTGGGGTAAGGCCCGAAGTACTTGCCCTTTTGCTTCTTTGCCCCGCGGTGAATGCTCAGGCGGGGAAAGTTGCCGTCGGATAAAAACACGTAAGGGTAGGATTTATCATCACGCAACAGGATGTTGTAAGGCGGCCGCCATTCCTTGATCAGCGTCTGCTCAAGCAGCAGCGCCTCGGTTTCATTGGCGGTGATGGTGGTTTCGACCTGGGCGATACGCGCCACCAGGGCGGCGGTTTTCGGCGCAAGGCCGGTCTTGCGAAAGTAGCTCGCCAGACGGTTCTTCAGGTTCTTGGCTTTGCCCACGTAAAGCAGGCGCGCCTCGCTGTCGAACATGCGGTACACGCCGGGGCGGCCACTGCAGGTGGAGAGAAAGGCACTCGGATCAAACGGTGTGGTCATGTCAGGCGCTGGCGTCCACCATGCCGTGGCGCACTGCGAGCAGGGTCAATTCAACATCACTGCTGATGGCAAGCTTCTCGAAGATACGATAACGGTAGGTATTGACGGTCTTGGGCGACAGGCACAGCTTGTCAGAGATGGTCTGCACCTTCTGGCAACCGACGATCATCAGGGCGATCTGGATTTCCCGCTCCGACAGCGCATCAAATGGCGAATCGCTGGTGGGCTGGAACGACTTGATCGCCAATTGCTGGGCAATCTGCGGGCTGATGTAACGCTGGCCGGCAAATACCAGGCGAATGGCTTGCACCATCTCGGCCAGGCCTGCGCCCTTGGTGAGGTAGCCGGCGGCACCGGCTTGCAGCAAACGGGTGGGAAACGGGTCTTCCTCGCACACCGTGACCACCACGACCTTGATGTCCGGATGGCTGCGCAATAACTTGGTCGTGGCACCAAGACCGCCAATCCCAGGCATCTTGACGTCCATCAGTACCACATCGGGCTTCAACTCCCGGGCCTTGATCAGGGATTCCTCCCCCGACTCCGCCTGGCCGACTACTTGCAGGCCGTCGATGTCAGCCAGCATTCGTGTAATGCCTGTACGAACGAGATCATGGTCATCGACTACTAGCACCCTAATCAAGCAGACACCTCGCGATATGGTCTTATAGGTTGCTGAACACCTTAGCAAAAAACCAAGGCGCAGACCTAGTTGCAAGTGTCATATATATAGAGATTAAACGTGCTGCGGCTGTTCGCCGGCTGGCGAACAGCCCTGTTTCCTGGGCTAAAGGTCAGGATTCCTGGGGGGGCGACTTGGCTTTTCCGTTCACCACGGATGAATGCTCAGCCAAGGTACTGGTCAAGCGACGGATTGCGTCCTGGTCTTCCTTGAACATCGCTCGGTAATTGCCCAGCACTTTCTCTTCGATCTTGCTCAGGTTATCCAGCTGGATCGGCGTTGGGCTGCCGGTCAACACGTACAGGATATCCACACCTTTTTCGGCGACGCGAGACAAATAGTCGGCCTTGGGTGCACGACCACCGCTTTCATATTTGCCTTGGGCGTTCGCTTCAACGCCTCCAATTTCTCCAAAAACTTTCTGCGACAGGCCAAGTCGCTCTCTTTCTTGCCTTAAGCGCGAACCGATTCCACTCATTTGGATGTATGATCCTAAATTGGCACACCCCAAGAGGTGTCACACCATCACTTCGTTAAACAAACTTGAACGGTTTTGAACTATGCCCGGAATCCGTACTGCTGCACAAGCCAAGGCCTGGCTGGAACATCAAGGAAAGTCAGTTCAAGCGTTCGCCCGGGAGCATGGCGTAGACCCGGCAACCACGTATCAAGTGCTCTCCGGGCGCAAAAAGGGACGGCGTGGAGAAGCCCATAAAGTGGCGGTACTTCTGGGCATGAAAGAGGGCGTTATCGTGGATGAGCCAAGAGCTCAATCCCACGACGAACAAAGCACTAACTGACAGCAGTATGCGCTTATTTGTAGGACGTGCATGTTTTAGTCCGATGTGAGTGCGCGACACTCACGCTCCATCCGCCAGAAGCCATCCTCTTCACCGACAATGCTCAACCCCAAGCGCTGATACAGCCTTCTTGCCGGGTTGGTCTTGAACACCGTCAAACGTAGAAAGCCCAGGCCCTCGACGCGTGCCTTGAGCGCCATTTGCTCCAGCACCCATGTTCCCGCGCCCTGCTTGCGCCAGCATTCCAGCAGGTGCAGCTCGCGGATATACAGGGCCTTGCCATCGCGGCTCAGGCTGATAAAGCCCATGACGACGTCATCGTTGCAGATCAGCCAGTTCTCGCGGCCCGCCCAGGCCACGTCGAAGCCGTCGTTGGACCACAACAAGCCGTTCTGACGGTAGTAATGGCTCATGGCCTGCTGGGTCAGGGTGCGGGCAAACGGCAGGTCCTGCTCGATGGCCCGGCGCAAATGAAACCTCATTCAGAGGGCGACCACTTGGCCGGTCCACTGCCCGCCGTCGCGACGGGCGATCACCAACGCGTCGCCGACACCGGGGGCGGCAACAAGCAAGTTGCCATCGGCGATCCAAATTGCACTGCGGCCCGCACAAGCCCAGCCTCCGGACGGGCCACCATGGTTAGCCATCAGTACCAACAGGCCATGCTGGGACGCATAGCCTTCAAGCAAAGCACTGTCCGCCGCGTAGCCTGCCTCGCTGATCAGTACGCTTGCGGCATACGCTGTGGCGCCCGCTGCCGCCGCTTGGCGTGGATGGCTGGCCTGGGAAAAGTCCGCACACACCGCCAGCGCGATGCGCTCCTCTGCCAATTCCAGGGGCTCGCCGCCCTGCCCCGCAGCAAATGCCAGCTCTTCGCCGGGGTGCAGATGCTGCTTAGTGTAGACGCCTACTGAACCGTCCGCCTCAAGCACCAGCGCGCCGATCAGCACACCTGTTTTTGGCGCCAAGCGCACCGGCATGCCCACCACGGCCGTCAACTGCAGCTCCCGCGCCAGTTCACGCAACGGCGTCAACACGGCGTCTTGCGGGTCGATGGCCAAATCGGCCGCCAGGAACGGCTCGTAGCCTGTCAGTGACAGTTCTGGAAACACCAGGCATTGCACACCCTGTTCAGCCGCGGCCCGCATCAACGCCAGGTGCCGCTGGATATTGGCAGCGATATCGCCCGGGATGGAAACGGTTTGCGCCGCAGCAAGGGTCAAGGCAGTCATGGTCGCGTCCTGGCAATCACTGGTTGAGAGTTATCAGCATATCCACACTTACCCCATAGCGGTAAGTACTGCCACGCGATAGAAATTACTGATTGAATCCACCCGCACGCCTCTAGTAAGCTCCCCCCATCATTTGGAGAGCCCCATGTTGCCACTCACCCACACTCAGGTTTGCCCTGCTGCCAGCGCCTTGCGCTCGGTGTCGGCTACCCGCGTGAATGGTTCGAGCGCACTGGCCGGCTTTTATTTTGGGTATTGGTTTAGCCACTGGCGCGCCTGATACCTGAAATCGGCGCCCACTACTCAAGGGGTCGCCTACCAGAGAAATCTAAACCCCCGGTCGGCTCCCCGACCGGGGGTTTTGTTTTTTCAGCGCCTGACAATTTGTTTTTCACGCTCACTTAAAGGAATCACCCATGAACTACGCCACCTATTACCGCTACGACACTTGCACTGCATGGCGATTTAGCCAGCTCCGTTCGGGACAGCCTGCCGCCTCCGACCGGTCACCCCGTGGTGGCAAGCCAACACACGTAGCCGATACGGCCAATTGTCGAACACCCCAGTAGGCCAAGCGTGCGGGAATCGCCCGCCGCTTGCCCAGGAAGCCTTGAATATGAACTCCTCCGTCGCCGCTTTGCCCGTCTCTGCCCTCAACAGCGCCAATGAAGCCCTGACCCAGCGTTTGCCCAGCGCTCTTGAACTCAAGCACCAACTCCCGCTCAGCCCGTTCCTCAACGAACAAGTCCACGCCCATCGCCAAGCCGTGCGCGCCATCCTCAATGGCGAAGATTCACGCTTGCTGGTGATTGTCGGCCCGTGCTCGATCCACGACCCGGAATCGGCCATGGAATACGCGCGCAATCTGAAGAAGCTTGCGCTTGAAGTCAGCGACCAGATGCTGCTGGTGATCCGTGCCTACGTCGAGAAACCGCGCACCACTGTGGGCTGGAAAGGCTTGGCCTACGATCCGCACTTGGACGGCAGCGATGACATGGCCGCCGGCCTGACCCTGTCCCGCGAACTGATGCGTGAAATGCTGCGCCTGGGCCTGCCGGTGGCCACCGAGTTGCTGCAACCCATGGCCGCCGGCTACTTCGATGACCTGCTCACTTGGGTCGCCATTGGCGCACGCACGACCGAATCGCAGATTCACCGCGAAATGGCCAGCGGCCTGGGCATGCCCGCGGGCTTCAAAAACGGCACCGACGGTGGCGTCGCCATTGCCTGCGATGCAATGCGCTCAGCCTCTCACCCGCATCGTCATTTCGGCGTCGACAGCCAGGGCCACCCGGCGATCATCCAGACGCCCGGCAACCCCGACACTCATTTGGTGCTGCGCGGCGGCCATCGTGGGCCCAACTACGATGCGCAAAGCGTGGCCGACGTAAAGCATGACCTGGCCAAGTCCAAAGTAGCGCCACGAATCATGGTCGATTGCAGCCATGCCAACAGCGGCAAGAACCCGCTGCGCCAACCGGCGGTATTCAATGACGTGCTGGAGCAGCGTTTGCAAGGTGATACCTCGCTGGTCGGCATGATGCTTGAGAGTCACCTGTTCGAAGGCTGCCAGCCGCTGAGCGCGTCGATGAAATACGGCGTTTCGGTGACCGATGGTTGCCTGGGTTGGGACGGGACCGAGCAGTTGTTACGCAGTGCCGCCGAGCGTTTGCGGGAACACGGCAAAGCCGACTGATCGGTGAAAAACATTAGATCGGCCTGGAATTTCTGTTTGGCAAACTCCTGCAGTGGGCGAGCATGGGCCGGTAGTGGCGTGTGCTCGATGCCTTCTCTTGCCTGCTTCTGCGAAGATTGAACTGGCCCGTAGATTTCGTGGCATACGGTAAACACGATGCACCCTTGAATCGCCTTCGTGCAGGAGCGAGCTTGCTCGCAAAAAAACGTCAACGATAACGCGTGCTTCCTGAATAAACGCAGCGCCTGCGAGTTTTCGCGAGCTCGCTCCTACAAACAATGGCTGTGGACTAGGCCCGGGCCACCGGCATGCGGGACAGCTCTCGAAGCCACGGCAACACCCGCAGGCCGTGGGCGGTCTCGCAGGGGTCGACGATGTCCATGAAGTGTTCGAGGTTGACGTGGTCCGGCACACCCGGCAATCGCACTCGCACAGCCGGCGTTACACCGCAAGGGGCGCCCAGGTCCAGATGCTCGTAGACGAGTACATGACGCACCTGGGGCAGAGGCTCATGGGCTTGGGCCATCAGCCCCGCATTGATTATCAGCACGTCGAAGGGTTCGGCAGGAATGGCAGTGAGAATCCGCACCTCTTCGAATGTTTGCACCGGCACGATCCGGTAATAACCCAGCTGGTTGAGCATTTTCTCGATGTACAAGCGTTGCAGATGCTGTTCATCGGCAATCAGGATGGTCAGTGCTTTGTTCGGCATGGCAAACCCCTGGGCAGGCAGTGCTCGGCAGTGAGCGCAGCCCATTCTCCAGACATATGCCGACGACAAAATCAGGCATGTTCCCGGTTTGTGTAAGAGTTTTCCCAAATTTCCCGAATGGCGATCAACCGCAGTCAGGGCTGATTGCAATAAGCTTTCAAGCCACGATGCAAAACATCAAGCGCTTCGTTCACGCCGTCAACCGCGGGCCCCAATGCCTGACGGTCGCGCTGTTCACATGCGGCCTCCAATGCTTCACACCCACTGATCAATAGGTATGCCTTGACCATTCGCGCGCCGCCCTTGGCACGGTGGGCCAGGTCGTGCAGCTTGGCAAAATCTGCCTGGCTTGCCAGGCGTGGCAGCAAGGCACGGTCCTCCCCCAGGCTTTTAAGCAACGGCGCCAACAATCCGACAAGCGCTGCGTGATCATCGCCGGTCAGCGCGACCAGTGTGCTCAAGTCGAATGTCGGAACAGGCTGCGGGCCCGCGTCTGCCAAACGCGAGGCCAGCGCCGACCGCAAGTCGTCAAGCCCGGTTGGCTTGAACAGGCACCCATCCATGCCCGCCTGCCGACAGCGCTCAGCTTCCTCCGGCTGGGCGTTGGCGGTGAACCCCAGCAACAGGCAGGGTTCAAGACCCTGTTCACGCTCTTGCGCGCGAATGTCCTGTGCCAGCTGATAGCCGTTCTTGAAGGGCATGTTGCAATCGGTAATGACGCCATCGAACTGCCCCGCTCGCCACTGCTCCAGCCCTTGCACACCGTCTTCGGCCGTGACGATACGGTGGCCCAGAAAGCTCAACTGTCGAGCCAGCAGCAAGCGATTGGCCGGGTAGTCGTCCACCACCAGAATGCTCAGCGCACGGCCCTCAGGCGCCGCCTCTTGCACAGGCTCAATCGGGGCCGGCAGCGTGGCGGTCATGGCCAGGGCCAACGTCACGTCCACGCGAGTGCCATGCCCCAGCACACTACTCAAGTGCAATTGGCCGCCCATCATTTCGCACAAGCTGCGGCTGATCACCAACCCCAGCCCAGACCCGCTGCGTGCCGACTGCTGATTGTTGCTGCCCTGGATAAACACGCTGAACAACCGCTGCTGGTCGGCGACGCTAATTCCAATGCCGGTGTCTTGCACCCATAATTGCACGGCCAAGCGATCGCCCTCGACCACCGCCCGTGCAACCAGGCTGACCTGCCCATGGGGAGTGAACTTGATGGCATTGCTCAGCAGGTTGGACACCACTTGCTTGAATCGCAGCGGGTCGACCAGCACCGCCTGGTCAATCAGCGGGTCCAATTCAACCTGCAGCGCCAACCCCTTGGCTCGGGCCAGCCCCTCGAACACCCGTGCGACCGACGCCAACAGCTCATGCAGGTTGGCGGGCTCCAGGGTCAGCGACAAGTGCCCGGACTCGATCCGCGCGATATCGAGAATATCGCCGATCAACTCCAGCATCCCCCGCGAAGCCACCGAGGCCACCTCCAGGGCGTCGCGGTCGACCCGCCCCTGTTCGGCATTTTTCAACGCCAGCTCAATCATGCCGATCACGGCATTCATGGGCGTGCGGATCTCGTGGCTCATGGTCGCCAGGAAGGTAGTCTTGGCGCGATTGGCGGCGTCGGCATCGTCCTTGGCTTCCTGTAGCTGGCCGAGCAAGCGGTGCCGCTCGCTCACGTCGACCCAACCGGCAATCATACCCACCACCTTGTCGTCGCCGTCGCGGTACGGCAGCATCCATTGGTAAATGGTCAGCACATCGCCATTGGGCACCTTGAGTATTCGATCATGAATCTGCGGCTCGCCCCCAGCCATCAAGCGCAGGTAATCCTCATGAAACGACTGGGCCTGTGGCGGGTTTTCGACGTCGGTTTCCACCACCGTCCTGCCGATCACGTCTTCAAGCTTGTAGCCAAACACGTCGAGGTAGGCGTTATTGCAGGCCATCAGCCTCCCTTGGCGATCACGCACGTAAATCGGGTGCGGCGTGCCGTCAATCAATACGCTCATGAACCGCATCTGATCGCTCAGCGCCCGCTCGGCCTGCAGGCGCTTGCGAATCAGGCTGCGCAGGTAAATGGCCCAGCCCAGCGTGACGGCCAACAACAGCGCCGCCAACCCAAAGCCTTGAAGAATCACGTTGCGATAGCGCAACCAGTAACTGTCCTCGATGATGACCTCGCTGCGCCACTGGCCAATCAACTCGTCCATTTCCTGCGGGGTGATACTCAGCAGTGCCTTGTCGAGGATCGAATACAACTCCAGTTGACTGCGGTTGACCCCAAAGGTCACGCGTGCAGGCTCGGTGCCGACCGTACTGGTGACACGCAAGCGGTCGCGGTAATACCGGTTGATCAGATAGCGTGCGCTGATCAATGAGTTGACCGCGCCATCGGCGTCACCATTGGCCACCAGCGCCATGGCTTGCTGGGGGGTCTCCACGTCGACAAACATCACGCCTGGAAAATTCTGCGCTATCTCATCGTGCAGCCCATTGCCAACCACCATGGCCAGGCGTTTGCCGACCATGTCCTCCAGCGTGAGCGGGCTGTGCGGACCGTCGCGGGTAACCAGCACAAAGGGGTTGGTCAAGTAGGGCCGGGTAAAGCGCACTTTATCAGCCCGCTCCACGCTAGGCGTGACGACCGCCAGCATGTCCGCCGTGCCCGCGCTGACAATGTTGATCTGGCGCGGCAACGAACTGCCTGGCACCACATCGAACTTCAAGCCGGTACGCAAACTGATGCGCGACAGCACTTCGGCACTCAGCCCTTCGAATTGGCCTTGATCGCCGTTAAACGATAAGGGAAGGAAATCATTGAGCACCGCGACCCTGACCCGTGGATTTTTCTGCACCCAGCGTTGTTCACTGGCGCTCAAGTGCAGCCGGTCAACGCCGATTATGCCCAGGTTACCCCCGCTCCAGCGGCGTAGAATTTCCATCTGCTCGCTGGCGGGAATCGCCTCCAGCGCAGCATTGAGGATGGGCAGTAAACGCGTATTTTCCCGGGTGACGGCAAACGCAAACGGATTGACTTCCAGGCCGGAAAAATCCGCCATGCGTACATTGTTGAGGTGGTTGCGATTGATCAGGTAGTTGCTACTGATGGCATCCCCCAGGTAGACGTCGGCACGACCAAACGCCACGGCACCAATGGCTTCGAAGGTCGAGGCAAACAGTTCCAGCTGGGCCTGGGGGTAAAACGCCCGTACGGCGTCGGGCTGCATATAGTGATACAGCATCGCCACGCGCTTGCCGGCCAGGTCATCATTCAACACCTGGCTGTCACCGCTGCGGGTCACCAGGGTCGGTTGATCGTTGGCATAAGAGCGAGACAACAGCAGTTGCGGATCGGCCGCTTCATAGCCATTGGCGGAACCGAGGAAATCCACCGCTCCCTGCTTCAGGGCCTCGATCACTTCATCGCGTGTGTCGTAACGCCGAACCTCGATGGAGATATGCAGGGCCTGGCCGACCAATGCGGCAAAATCGGCCGTGATACCTTCGAGCTCGTCGTTGTTGTTGGTCAAGTCAAATGGTACGTAATCGGGCGCCGAGACGCCCATCAGTAATGAGCGCCGCTCACGCAGCCAACGCCAGTCGGCCTCGTCCAGCGTCACTTGCGGGGTTTCGATATGTGAGTGCCCCAACAGCCGCAAAGCGTGAGGCTCTTCGAGGGCCACCGCGATCAGGGGTAACAGGCTCATCCAAAGGACCGTGGCGAACCTCATCAACGCGGTGGTGACCATTTCAGTTCGGATCAGATCAGATGGTTGCGCTGGGCAAACTTGGATAAGTGCACTACCGAGGACATTCGTAACTTCTCCTTGAGTCGAGTCTTGTAGGTACTGATAGTCTTGTGGCTCAGCAGCATTTGCTCGGCGATTTCCTTGTTACCCAGCCCCAGGGCCAGCATCTGCAACACGGTCAATTCACGATCCGACAGGCAGTCGATCATCTGCCGTTCCGTTTCTTGCAGATCGTCGCGACGCACCGAACTGGTCGGCAAACTGGGGAAGCAACTGTAGCCCGACATGATGGCTTTGATAGCCTTTTGCAGCTCATCCAGTTCACCGGTCTTGGCGACGAACCCCATGGCACCGGAACGCATGCAGCGGGTAGAAAAAAACACCGCCAGGTAGGAGGTCAGTACCAGAATCTTGCATGGCAGGCCCAACGCCTTGATGCGGCTGATAACCTCCAACCCGCCTAATTTAGGCATCGCCAGGTCGAGGATAATCAGCTCGGGACGTTGCTCCCTCGCCAACTGCATGGCATCTGCGCCATCCCCTGCCTGAAAAATCTCATCAAACCCCTCCACTTTCAGGAGATATTTGACCGTCGCCCGGATAAACGGATGGTCATCCACAATTAATGCTTTGCTCATAAAACTTCCCTATGTGGACAAAATACCCTTACACATCACACCGGACCTGGGTACCTGTGAGAACTGACAGTTCCGACGAGCGGCGCTGCCCTCTGAGGACGCTAACGAGGCGGTGTCTGGCGCCTTCAATTAACTCAGCATAACCACGGACGCCGGACCTCAACGACCCAACAGCCGCAAGTGCCCAACCTTAGCAACGCAATGATGTTTCAACTGAAGGGATAATCCGGACTACATGTAGGATTTTTCCACAAACAAGCTTAGCCAATCCTGGCCAGCCCAAAGGAGATCAATCGGTGGTACTCGGGCTCCAGAAAGCCTGTACCACCAGGGTTGATGTTGAGAGGCGCGCCACCAGTGCATCCAGCTCTTCGCCATCCACCGACGTGGCGGCCAGGATGGCCTCGATTTCCACTTCGTCGCTGCCGAACGGCCGCACATCGACATCACTGGCCGGGTAGTTGCAGCGGGCCAACTCGGCTTCTAGCAATGCCATCACCGCCTGTTGCTGACTGCGGCGCGCAATGACATAGAGGATATTGGTGACCTCTGCCGACACCACGTCCAAGGGTTGGCGGTTGATGTTATTGACGATCGGCCGCAGCAAGGTGTTGGCCGCCAGCACAAACAGCGTGCCCAGCAAAGCCTCGAGGATCAGATCGGCCCCGGCGCAGGCGCCCACCGCCGCCGAAGCCCAGAGGGTGGCGGCAGTGTTAAGCCCGCGTACATTGCCCTCCTCCCGCATGATCACACCCGCCCCCAAAAAGCCGATGCCCGACACCACGTAAGCGACCACGCGCACCGCGCCTTCCGCACCGCCCAGGCGGTTGGCCATGTCGACAAAGATCGCCGCGCCTACCGCCACTAGCACATTGGTACGTAAGCCGGCGGTGCGTTGGCGGTACTGGCGCTCGAACCCGATCAGGCCACCGAGAATAAACGCAGTGCTGAGGCTGACCACGGTGTCGACCAGGGAGTTGAGGTTGATGTTGTTGATTGCCTGCATAAAAAATCTCCATGAATGCAGCGACAAATTGAAAAACACCGCAGGTCCCTGTGGGAGCTGGCTTGCCTGCGATAGCGGTACACCGACCCATGAGTCTGGCGACTGATACACCGCCATCACGGGCAAGCCCGGCTCCCACAGGGTTTGGCGATGTTGCATGGGACCTGTTACTGCCAGCCAAACCTGCGGATGTAGTAGCCCTTCACTGCCTGGGTCAGCGCCATGTACGCCAGCAAAATCACCGGCAGGAACACGAAGTACAGCGACGGCAGCGCCTGCAATTTGAAGTAGTGCGCCAAAGGCCCCATCGGCAGGAATATCCCCACGGCCATGATCACGCCGGTCATCAGCATCAACGGCAGCGCTGCACGGCTTTGCAGGAACGGGATTTTCGGCGTGCGGATCATGTGCACGATCAGGGTCTGGGTCAGCAGCCCCACCACGAACCAGCCGGACTGGAACAGCGTCTGGTGGTCTGGAGTGTTGGCATCGAACACATACCACATGAGTGCGAACGTGGTGATGTCGAAGATCGAACTGATCGGCCCGAAGAACAACATGAAACGTCCCACTTCCCCGGGCTGCCAGCGTTGCGGCGTAGCAAGCATCTCGTCATCGACGTTGTCGAACGGAATCGCAATTTGCGAGATGTCATACAGCAGGTTTTGCACCAGCAGGTGCATCGGCAGCATCGGCAGAAACGGAATGAAGGCACTGGCTACCAACACCGAAAACACGTTGCCGAAGTTGGAACTGGCGGTCATCTTGATGTACTTGAGCATGTTGGCGAAGGTGCGCCGGCCTTCCAGCACGCCCTCCTCCAGGATCATCAGGCTCTTCTCCAGCAGGATGATGTCAGCCGCTTCCTTGGCGATGTCCACCGCACTGTCCACCGAAATCCCGATATCCGCCGTGCGCAACGCCGGAGCGTCGTTGATGCCATCGCCCAAAAAGCCCACCACATGTCCGTTGGCCTTGAGCAGCCGTACGATGCGTTCCTTGTGGCTGGGGGTGAGCTTGGCAAACACATTGGTGGTTTCCACCGCCAGGGCCAGTTCGGCGTCGCTCATCGCCTCGATGTCGTTACCCATCAGCAAGCCTTGTTGCGCAAGACCCACTTCGCGGCAGATCTTCGCCGTGACCAGTTCGTTGTCGCCGGTCAACACTTTCACCGCCACGCCGTGGGCCTTCAGGGCCTTGAGGGCGGGGGCGGTGCTTTCCTTGGGTGGGTCGAGAAATGCCACATAGCCGATCAGCGTCAGGTTGTTTTCATCCGCCAGGCTGTAGGTATCACGCCCTGCCGGCATCGGCTGCGCCGCTACCGCCACTACCCGCAGCCCTTCTTCGTTAAAAGCCGCCGTCACCTGGCGAATGCGCGCCAGCAGTTCGTCGGTCAGTGCCTCATCGACGTCACCATGGCGCACGCGGTTGCACACCGACAAAATTTCCTCCACCGCCCCTTTGCAGATCAACAAGTGCGGTTGATGCTGCTCGGCCACCACCACCGACATGCGGCGGCGGTTGAAGTCGAAGGGAATCTCGTCAACCTTGTTGAACGCGGTGCCGACTTTCAACTCGCGATGGATATCCACATGCTCGAGCACGGCCACATCCAACAGGTTTTTCAAGCCGGTCTGGTAGTAGCTGTTGAGGTAGGCCATTTCCAGCACGTCGTCCGACTCCTGGCCCCACACGTCCACATGGCGCGCCAGGAAAATCTTGTCCTGGGTGAGCGTGCCGGTCTTGTCGGTGCACAGCACGTCCATGGCGCCAAAGTTCTGGATCGCGTCCAGGCGCTTGACGATGACCTTTTTGCGCGACAGAAACACCGCGCCCTTGGCCAAGGTCGAGGTGACGATCATGGGCAGCATTTCCGGGGTCAGGCCAACTGCAATCGACAGCGCGAACAGCAACGCCTCGGTCCAGTCGCCCTTGGTGAAGCCGTTGATGAACAGCACCAGCGGCGCCATCACGAACATAAAGCGAATCAGCAACCAACTGACCTTGTTGACCCCCTGCTGGAACGAGGTGGTCGCACGGTCTGTCGCCGTGACGCGTTGCGCCAAGGCACCAAAATACGTGCTGTTGCCGGTGGCCAGGACCACCGCCGTGGCGGCGCCGGACACCACGTTGGTGCCCATGAACAGAATATTTTCCAGCTCCAGCGGGTTGCGCGTGTGGGCGTCCTGCTGGTGGGCAAACTTCTCCACCGGCATGGATTCACCGGTCATCGCCGCCTGGCTGACGAACAGGTCCTTGGCGCTGAGCACGCGGCAGTCCGCGGGGATCATGTCGCCGGCCGACAATACAATCAGATCGCCTGGCACCAGTTGTTTGATCGGCAGTTCAATGCGCTTGGCAGCATCGCGGCGCAGCACCGTCGCGGTGTTGCTCACCATGGCCTTCAAGGCGTCGGCGGCCTTGTTCGACTTGGCCTCCTGCCAGAAGCGCAACAAGGTCGAGAGCACCACCATGGAGAAAATCACCGTGGCGGCCTTCATGTCTTCGGTCAGCCAAGAGATCACCGCCAACAGAGTCAGCAGCAGGTTGAACGGGTTCTTGTAGCAATGCCACAGGTGCACCCACCACGGCAGCGGCTGCTCGTGTTCGACTTCATTGAGGCCGTACTGCACGCGCAGGGCGTCGGCCTCCTGAGTGTTCAGGCCCTCGGTGTGGCTGCCCAGCACGCCCAGCAATTGCACAGTGCTGCGGTTGGCAGACGCCACCAGTGTCTGCGCCAGGCTGGGCGGTACTTCGCGGCTGACACTGGCGTCGGTCACGGTCTCCAGCATCGCCAGGCGGCGAAAATGCCGGGCGATATGCCGGGTCCGCAGGAAACCGGCGAAGAACTCTTTGAGCAAAGTGAGGTTCATGGTGTAACTCCTGCGCGAGGAAAAACCGTCGTGCAGGTACTGCCCGTCCACACCGCGCCCGTCACACAGGCACAGCCGAACCTGGCCCGCCCGCCGTAACAGGCAGGCGCGTCCGTAGCATCCAGGCGTTACCCAGGTGCTGGTCAGCGTCGATGAGAGGGAATCAGGCGGGTGCCAGGACTGGTCACCGCCGGGATGCCGCTTCTCGCTTTGTGAGGCGAGACAACGGCATCTGAAAAATGCGCGTTACCTTGCCAAGAGGCCGGTTACCGAAACCGGCCGACGACTGTCACTCGAACAAGTACCCACTGAGGGTCTCCGCTATTGATGAAAACGCGCGAAGCTTACGCCCCGATGTTGGCGGAGTAAACCGTAGGAAAGTGGCAGCCTGGTGAATAAGAAGATTCTTCAGGATGGGTTCAGGAACGCCTTTCTCAACCCCACGTTGGGCAATCCCGTTCGACCAGCGCCAGGTAGTTTTCAATGCTCGCGCTAGCCACAACCTTCACTTGGATAGACACCCTATTCACCTGCCGGCCCATCGTGATCCCCTCACGGGTGCGCACCTGTACATAGCCAAGCCTGGGCCAAAAACGCTCGGCTCTGGTATTGCCCACCACTACCGTCAGCCGTAGCCACTGAGCGCCCTTTGCCACCGCCCACGCCTCAAGGTCGGTGTGCAAACGCTGCGCCAGCCGGCTGCCGTGCCAGCGCGCATGCACCAGCAGTAACCCGATGTGCCACACCCCGGTGGTGAGCAAATCAGCGGCGATATTCACCACGGCGACCAAGTGGCCCTGCCCATCGCGGTAACCCAGCCAGTACAGGCGACTGCAATGCCAGCCAGCGGGCAATTGGCCGCGTAACTCTTCCCGTGCTTCGGTCGGGGTAGCCGGTTCGCCATTCACCGCGATGAAGTAATCGGGTGCCTGTTAAAAAAACTGCTGCAACTCAGCCTCATCGCAACCCAAAAGCTCAACCACCCGAATGCCTTCCAAGGAGCTGCCAGGCAACAGATGTAGATCAACGTCCATGTTCAACCTCTTCAATCCCGCGTCAGCACTTCCAGCAATTCAATCTCGAAGCGCAGGTTACTGTTGGGTTTGATATGCGCACCCATCGAGCGCTCGCCATAAGCCAGGTGCGCGGGTACATACAACGTGCGCACGCCGCCAACCTGCATGCCCATCAAACCCTGGTCCCACCCCTTGATCACGCGGCCGGTGCCGATTACGCACTGGAACGGTTTGCCCCGTGCCCAGGAGGAATCGAACACCGTGCCATCTTCCAGGGTGCCGGTGTATTGGGTGGTGATCAGCGCGCCCTTGACCACGGCTTTGCCGTCGCCCAGGCGGATGTCGGTGACCTGCAGTTCGTCGTTGCTCATGGGGTTCTCATTGAAGGGGTCAAAGGCTGGGGTTTTCCCAGAATTGGGTGGGTTTGGCAAGCGCAGGGGAACAGCCAGCGTGATGGTAGATCGTTCGCTGGAATGCATACAGCCGCGTTAACGCAATCCAATGTGGGAGCTGGCTTGCCTGCGAAGGCGGTGTGTCAGTCAATGCATCTGTGACTGCACGACCGCTTTCGCAGGCAAGCCAGCTCCCACAATTGGATCTGCGTGCATCCAAAAGCCTTTACAACCAATGCCAGAACCGGCTCCAGAACCCACGCCCCAACTCATCCTTGCACCCGGCATATTGGCGCGCATACATCTGCGAACGCGCCTGTACCTTGCTCGCTACCGGCGGCAGCCAGGCTTTGCTGGCGTAGGTGCGCTGGCGGTAGCCGCCCCAGCCTTCGTGGTAGTTCAGGTATTGGCCATAGGCGTCGTACTTGTAAACGCCATTGATGGTGTAGGTCTTGTCCATGTACCAGCCGATGAAATCGATGGCGTCGTCGAAGTCTTCGCGATCAGCGCCGCTGCGGCCGGTGGCTTTGCGGTAGTCGTTCCATACTTCATCCTTGGCCTGGGCATAGCCGGAAGCGGTGGAGACGCGGCCCCAAGGGATGATCCACAGCAGGTATTTACGCGGGGTCTTGGCGTCGTGGCGAAAGCCCGACTCCTGATACATGATGGCGAACGGCACCTGGATCGGTACGCCCCAGCGCTTTTGCGTGACCTTGGCGGCGTCGTACCAGTCGTCTTTTTCGCGCAAGATACCGCAGAGGTCGTTGGGCGTGCGTGGCGGCGAGGTGCCGCACGCCGCCAACAGGGAAGTGAGTAATAACAGTCCGACGGCTTTGCCTGCGCTCAAGGGTCACCTTTGTGGGATAAGGGTAAAATGCCAGCATTTTACCCCTTCACACAGGCGGCGTCCTTGCCGCAGACATCTTTAAGCCAAAGGCACGCGACGGGTAGTCAGCGCGATACGACCAATAAAGAAGCTCAACGCCGCACCCAACAGCAGCATGGCCAAGGTGCTCCAGGCGGCGCGGGACAGTTGCTTGGCAGCGACTTCACCGGCTTCACGGGCTTTCTGTTCAGCCTGTTTTTTCAGCTCATCGACTTTTTGCATGGCTTGCTGATAAGCCTGGGCATAGTTGTCGACGATCTGGGTGGCTTCTTCTTTGCTCTTGCCAGTGCGGGCCGCGACGATGTTGACCAGCGCCTCTTTATCCGCTGCATTCAATGCTGGCTCGCCGGACGCTTTCACACGTTCGAACCATTGCTTGAGCTCATCACCGGCCTGGGCAGGATTGGTCGCTGCATCGGTAGCCGACTGCTTGCCATCGGCAGCTGCCTGATCGGCTTTCTGCTCGACATTGGCAGGGTCCAGTTCAGCCTTGCCGCTCTGCTTGAGCAACGTATCCAGTTGGCCTTGCAGGCTGTTCCAGTCCAGCTCGATGCCCTGCTCGTTCAACTGCTGTTTGATGCTATTGCCAATCCCCGGCGAGGCGGCAGCAATGCCACTGCCCGCAGCAGACAGACCTTTACCCACCACGTTGCCGGCCGTACCGACTACGCTGGAAGCCAGGCCCGCCAACAGCCAAGTGGTGAGCAAGGTGGTCAAGGTCCAGGTCAGCACCCCATGCAGACCGCCACGATCCGGCGCGGTGCGGCCGGCCACGAAGGCGCCCAACGCGATGGCGACCAGTGTCGATACAAACAGCCAGATACCCGCACCCGTGCCAAAACCGCTCAACGGGTTGCCCGCTTCCATCGGGTCAACGGCACTGGCGCCAATGGCGGTGCCCAACACGCTCAAAACCAGGTAGGTGACCAGTGCGATTGCACTACCGGCCAATACCGAGCTCCACGACACTCGAAACAGCGATCGATTGGTTTCATAGACAGTGGTCATACAAAGGTCCTTTTCAAATTGAGGAGCAAGGCAATGCGCCTTGATGGGTGTGAGTGTGGCGAAACGACATACGTTCAGTCCTGGCCCATATGCACCAGGCGCCCTGGTGCATTCGCACTGCCCCGTGGGCAATAACTCTGCACTATCCTGACGCCAGGATGTCGTAACCCAATGTGCCTTGCCCTGCCCTAATCGGAGACGTTATGACCCAGGATGTTCTCGCCAAAGAAACCAACCGCCGCCAACTGCAGACCATCATCTCGGGACTGTCCGACGGTGTGATTCTGGCCGAGGTCGACCAGACCATTCTGTGGGCCAATGAAGCGGCGTTGACCATGCATGGGGTCAGCGAGGTCAAGGAACTGGGCGCCAATACCGAGGCGTACGCCAAGCGCTTTGCCCTGCGCTATCGCAACAACCATCCCTTGCCACTGGACAGCTACCCCCTCAGCCGCGTGGCTGCCGGTGAAGAGTTCAGCGATGTGGTGGTGGAAGTCACGCCCGCCGACGACGAACACCGCAGTTGGGTACATCGCCTGCGCAGCCTGGTGCTGACCGATGCCCAGGGTGAGCCGGAGTTGCTGGTGCTGATCCTCAGCGACGCCACCGAATGGGCCAGCGCCGAGCAACGTTTTGAGAAAACCTTCAACGCCAACCCGGCGCCCGCCGTGATCTGTCGCCTCAGCGACCTGCGCTACATCAAGGTCAACCAGGGTTTTTTGGAGATGACCGGCTACAACCGCGACCAGGTCATCGGCAAATCCGTGTATGAACTGGATGTGCTGGAACAGGCCGAGCGCAAGGACCTGGCGATCCAGCGCCTGGGCGAAGGCGCGACCATCCCGCAGATGCAGGCCGAACTGAGACTGCCCGAAGGTGGCAGCAAACTGGTGATCGTCGCCGGCCAACCGCTGGACATGAACGAGGAAGACTGCATGCTGTTTTCCTTCACCGACCTGGAGCCACGGCGCAAAGCCGAGATCGCCCTGCGCCAGAGCGAAGAACGCTTCGCCAAATCCTTCCGCCTGACGCCCGTGCCGACCCTGGTATGCAGTGCCGACAATCGCCAGGTGGTAGACATCAACGAAGCCTTCATGAGCATCACCGGCTATATCAGCGAGGAACTGATCGGCAAATCCATCGAAGACATCAACTTCATCGACAGCCCCCAGGCCGGCGCGCAGTTGTTCGCCACCCTGGAAAAAGCCGGCAACCTTGAAGGCCAGGACCTCAAGGTGCGCAAGAAAGGCAACGAGGTGATCGACTGCGTGGTATCCGCCGACACCGTGATTATCCAGGACGTGCCCTGCTACCTGATGGTGCTGATGAACATCACCGAGCGCAAACGCTCGGAGCTGGAACTGGTGGCGGCCATCGAGGAAGTCATGCAGGACGCGTCCTGGTTCAGCCAGACCCTGATCGAGAAGCTGGCCAACGCCAAGAGCGTCAACAGCCCCAACCTGCCGAATGTTTCCTTCACCGACCTCACCGCCCGCGAGCGCGATGTATTGGGCCTGATCTGCGAGGGCCTGGCGGACAAAGAGATCGCCTCGCGCCTGAAACTGGCGCCCAACACCGTGCGTAACCATGTGGCCACGGTGTATTCCAAGCTGGGGGTGCACAGCCGTAGTGCAGCGATCGTCTGGGCTCGTGAACGCGGGCTGTTTGCCGGTGATTTGCGCCTGAAAAACAAGCCCTGACCCTGCAAATGCACTAGTGCGTCTAGTGCGAATTCGCCTTATTGAGCGGCGGTGCAAGCAATAACCTTCAAGGGATCGTATTTATGCCTAGAAGGAACCCGCATGTTTACCCTCTCTCAGCTGCGCAACTGCATCGAAGAAGGCCTGTCACCGCTGACGTGCGAATTCACCCTGTGCCGGGACGCGTCCTTGACCCTCAAGGTCTATGATGCCGAGACCGGCCGCGTCGACCTGGTGGTCACTGGCATCAGCACCAACCGCCTGCAGACCCCGCAGGAAGTAGCGAAAATGGTGGATGAATTGCGCTACGAGCTGCAAAGCAACAACGTCGGCAAGCTCACGCTGGATGATTTGCCTTTATCGCCGCTCCCATGAAATAAAACACCCCACCTGCGACGATAAACGCCCCCAGCATGTAGAACATGTAATGGGCCGGCAGGCTGGCCAACACCAGCCCACACAGCACCGGCCCCAGCGCGGCACCAAGGTTGGACAGGTTTTGCGCCCCGTAATACATGCCCCGCAGGTGGTCCGGGGCAATTCGGTCGATAAACATGTACTCGGCCGGGAACACGATGATCTCCCCGACGGTGAACACCGCCATCGCCAGCACCCAGCCCACCACGCTGGTGGACAGCCCGAAGCCGATCAACCCCAGCATGAACATGCTCAAGCCAGCGCTCAGCCACTGGCTCAGGTAACGGTGCGAGATGCGCCGGCCAATCAGGTACTGCAAGGCAATCACTAGCACGGCGTTGGTGGTCAGCACCGCGCTGATCACCGTGTAGGTGTATTCGGCGGTCGTGGTGGTCACCAGGTATTGCGACAGGTAGGCCGTGAACTGGCCGAACACCACCGCGCTGAGTAAACCGCCGAGGGTGAAGCACACCAGGCGACGGTCCTGCAGCAAAACGCGGGCGACGGCAAGGAACGGCAGCGGCTTTTGCGTGGCGTCCACCGTGGCCAAGTTACGGTCACCCCAGCGCCCATACAGCAGAAAAAACCCCAGCCCCAACAGCGCCGACAGAACAAACGGCAAGCTGATATCCAGCTTGGCCACCATCGCGCCAAAGAACGGCCCTACGGCATAGCCGATATTGGTGAGGGTGTACTTGATGGAAAACACTTCGCTGCGCGCGTCTTCGGGCAGCAGGCTGGCGAAGCCGGCTTTCACCGCAATATCAATGACGGCGTAGGCCAGGTTGATCAGGATCAGGCAGCCATAGAACGCCCAGATATTCTGCGCCAGCACCGTACCGATAAACCCCAGCACAAACACCAGGCTCAAGCCGAGCAACAGGCGATAGCTGTTGATGCGGTCGACCAGGAAACCGCCGTAGACACTGAGTAGTGAACCGACGATCAGCGAACTGCCGATTACCAGGCCGACCTGGGTAATGTCCAAGGCGAAATGGCTGGTGAGGTAAATCACGAGATAAGGAAAGGTGATGGCCTTGGCCAGCGTCAGCAGCAACGTGGCGCACAGCAACAGGTTCACAGTGCGGGGGTAGTTTCTGATGGTGGCAAGCATCCTGCTCTCGTTCTTCAAAGGTAACGCGACCATTGCGGTCGGTTACCTTAACGCAAGAAACATGAAGCGAGCAGGTGCCCCGGCGGAATTATTTCTTGACTGGCGTAATCTCGAGGATGGTGCCGTTGGTGGTCTTGAGCAGGACGTACTTGTCACCTACACGCGCCCATTGGCTTTCTTCTTCGGGCTGTTTGAGCCCGCGTTTTTTCCAGTCTTTAATCGCTGACTCCTCGCGCATCAAGATGTCCGGGGCGCGATCACCCTCTTTCAAGTCACGGGCGTTGATGTTTGAAGGTTGCACGGTTTCCTGAGGGGTATCGCCGGCCTGCACGACAGCGCTGACGGAGGAAAAGCTGGCAGCGACCAGCAGGCAAGCGGCTAAGGTTTTCGACTTCATGGGTGCTCCTTCAATTAATGGTGCGTACCCAGGTTCCGACCGCGGCGGCGCGCAATCATTCAGCCGGGTTTCCCTGTAGCCAGAGATTGCCTTCGTGAAATTTATCATGTAATTTTTCATGAAATTATTCGATATAAATTTCATGACCCCACAAGAAGAACTCGCCACCCTCGCGGCGCTGATCCACGACCTGCGCAAGCACAAGAAGCTCACCCTGGCCCAACTTGCGCAAAAAATCGAACGATCGGTGGGATTTCTGTCCCAGGTCGAACGTGGCCTGTCGCGCCCGACCGTGGCCGATTTAACCGCCATCAGCCACGCCCTCGACGTGCCCACCACGTATTTCTACAGCCTGCCCAAACCCAAGGCGGTGGATTGGGTGACCCGCCCCAACGAGCGGCGCACGGTGTATTACGCCAACGGCATCACCGACATCCTGGTGTCGCCGAGCATGAACGGCGCGTTCTCGATGCTCGACAGCCTGTTGGCCCCCGGTGCCAACAGCGGCGAACAGACTATGAGCGACCGCGCCGAACAGGCTGGTTTTGTGCTCGAAGGCGAGTTGACCCTGTGGGTGGATGACGAAGCCGAGCCAGTCACCCTCGGCCCCGGCGACAGCTTCCACCTCGCCAGTTTCGCCCACTGCCGCTACGCCAACCTGACCGACCTGCCCGCCCGCGTCTTGTGGGTTTACAACTAGGAGCTGCACCCGTGAAAAGCCATTCCTCCACGTTGCTGGCCGAAGTACGGAGCTTTCGCCAGAACCACCCCGACGTGCGCTATGTCGACCTGATCGCCCTGGACATTCCCGGGCATTTCTACGGCAAGCGCTACCCAGTGGAGATGCTTGAAAAAATCGCCGCCGGCAGCCCGCTGAAGCTGCCGCAGAATGCGGTGCTACTGGGGGCCCAGGGTGGGCTGTTCAAGATTGGCGACTACTGCTTCAACGATGGCGACCCGGACGCCAATCGCCGATTGGTGCCCGGCACGCTCAAACCGGTGAACTGGGAGTCGCAGCCATTGGGGCAAATGCTCATCACCTCGGACGGCACCGAAGCGCCCATCGAGTTCGAACCCCGCGAAGTCCTGGCCAAGGTGCTGGAACGCTTGCAGCATCAGGGCATTCATCCCGTGGTGGCGTTTGAGCTGGAGTTCTACTTGTTCGATAAACAGCTGGAAAACGGCCTGCCGCAATTTGCCCGCGACCCGCTCAGTGGGGATGCCGACGACCAGCCCAACCTGCATATCGAACGGCTGTCGCGTTTCAGCGACGTGCTCGACGACATGGCGCAAACCGCCAAGGACCAAGGCATCGACATCACGGTGATCACCGCCGAGATCGGCCCCGGCCAGTTCGAGATCAACTTCGGCCACTGCGATGACGGCCTGCGCGCCGCCGACTGGGCCGCCCTGTTCTGCCGTAGCACCCGTGGCGTCGCGCTCAAGCATGGTTACCGCGCCAGCTTCATGGCCAAACCCTACCTGCAATTTCCCGGCAGCGGCATGCACGTGCATGTCAGCCTTTACGACGCAGCGGGCAATAACTTGCTAGCGGCCCATCAGCAGCAGCCATTGCGCCACGCCGTAGCCGGTTGCCTGGAATTACTGCCCCACTGCATGCCGATTTTCTCGCCCAACCACAATGCCTTCCGCCGCCTGGGCGGCACGGTTAACGCTGCGACGCGGGCGAGCTGGGGCTTTGAAGACCGCGATGCCTGTGTGCGCATCCCCGAGTCCGACCCGCGCAACCTGCGGATCGAGCACCGCCTGGCCAGCGCCGATGCCAACCCTTACCTGGTGCTGGCGGCGATCCTGGTGGGCCTGGAGCATGGGCTTGAGGCCAAGCGCGAACCCATCGCGCCACTGAACGAGGACCGCAACAGCGGCGCCGATTTCCCGGTGGAAATGCTCGACGCCGTGCGTGCCATGCAGCAACAACCAGTACTGCGCGACAAGCTGGGCGCGGAATTTGTCGAGGTGTATTGCGAGAACAAACGCCAGGACCACCTGGCTTTCCAGCAGGAGATCCAGGCGCGGGAATATCGCTGGTTCCTCTAAGCGCGTGACGCGCTCGCGGCATAAAAACCTTGATCCAAATCAAAGAAAGGCTCTAGCACGGGCCTTTTAGCCCGATAAATTGTCGAACAATCCTGGCCTTTGCCGTTGAGATCCATTATCATCCGGCGTCTTCTCGCTACCCGCCGGGTAGCTGTTTCAATGTGTCACCCGAGGCGCCCATGTACCGTTTTCCGTTTCACCGCCCTTTGATTGTCATCAGTCTGGGGCTGGTTTCCCATTCCGTCAGCGCGGCCCTGCAACCCATAGCCGAAGCCCCGCTGGCCAGTGACACCGAGCTGCACTGCCACTTCAACCGCGACGCCAGCACTGACTGCACCACCACCTACCACTACACAATTCTCAAGGCCAACGGCCGCGAAATGCTCTCGCGCATCGACTTCGACTACTCCGAAGCCGACACCTTTGAAGTGGTCAGTGCACAGTCCACTCAGCCTGGCGCCAAGCCGGTCGCCCTGGCTGCCACGCAAATCGATACCCGCAGCGCACCCAACCCGGACCAAGGCTTCAGCCGCGACAAGCAAACCTCCCTGGCCTTCCCCAACCTGCGCGTGGGCACGCAGATCCGCTACACGGTACGCCAGCATTACCCGGCCAAACCGCTGATGACTCAGTTCCACTATGTGCTCAAATTCGGGCCCAGCTCAGCCCGCCGCGATCGCTTCAAGGCGCGCTTTACCGCCGAACGGCCGATCCAGTGGCGAAGTGAATTGTTCGACGGTTTCAAGGTAACGCCTTCGAGCAACGGCAAGACCCTGGACGTGGTGCAAAAAGCCCCGACCTACCTCAACTACATCAATGAATCCTCCGCCGCCGCGCTGCTGCGCGTCCCACGCCTTGAAGTGGGCAGCGCCGTGGACCGCCAGGCGTACTTTGGTGATTTCGCCCAGCGTTACAACCAGATCCTCGGCGCCACCCTGCCGGCGCAAGCCGCCACCGCGGTGGCCGCCGCACGCAGCCTGGCGCCGGCTGAGCAAGTGGCCGCGCTGATGCAGCACATCAATGATCACTACCGCTACCTGGGTGACTGGCGGGCGACCGAGCGCGGCTATGTGCCGTTCAGCCTGGCGGAAATCGAGCAGCACGGCTACGGCGATTGCAAGGACCTGGCGACCCTGCTGACGGCCATGCTCAAGGCCAGCGGCATCAAGGCTGAGACCGCGTGGGTCAGCCGTGGCGACGTGGTCGATGCCTTGCTGATCCCCGGCACCCAGGCGCCGAACCATGCCATCGTGCGTGCCGAAGTGAATGGACAGGTGTGGTGGCTTGACCCGACCAACCCGGTCTTCGCCCCTGGCCAAACCATGCCCGACATTCAGGACCGCTGGGTATTGGTCAACGATGCGCAGGGCCAGGTGCGCGAAGAACACATCCCACTGGAGCGCCCCGAAGTCTCGATACGCCTGGACAAACAGGTGCAGTACGGCAAAGAGGGAGATGGCGCGGTCAAGGCGACTATTACCTTCAGCCGCCTGCCGCTGATGCAACTGAGCGTCGCAGACCGCCAGCAAGGCACCACCGCCACCGACCAGAACATCTGCGCCAACTTCGGCAACGATATTAGCGACTGCCAGATCACCCGCGAACCCACCCGCTTTGTGGTACATGACGGCTACAGCGTCACCGCCCGCATGAACGATCAGCGCGCCCTGGAAAAACTGGCCAATGACTATGTCTACACCGACCCGTCCTTGAAAGACCGCTGGGAGGGCTACATCAACTATCGCCGCCAGGGGCAACAGGCTGACCTCTACCTGGGCAACCCAGAGACCTACGACTACACCTACACCCTGGCTGGCGGGAAGATGGAAAAAGCCATCCCCGGCTGCAAGGTGCGCTCGCCCTGGTACGACCTTGACCTGGACGGCAAACTGGAGAACGGCTCGCTGCGCTACCACTATCGCCTGAGCCAGAAAAAGCGCTGGCTGACCCATGCCGAAGTCACCAGCGATGCGTTCGGAAAGATGATTGAAGAGGCTCGGGCCTGTGCCGAGCAGGTGCATCAGGTGGTGAAGCTCTAGACCATCCCTGACACAACACAGTCCAAATGTGGGAGCTGGCTTGCCTGCGATGGCGGTGTATCAGCCACTCATGTGCAAGCTGACACGCCGCCATCGCAGGCAAGCCAGCTCCCACCGTTTAATCCGTGTGCGTCAGCGGGATTCACCGAGCAACAAGCCCTGCTCCCGCGCGCACAACCCCACTACATAATCCCACAACACCCGCAACCGCACCGACTTGTGCAGCTCCCGGCGCGAGCTGATCCAATAGCTGCGCTGAATGCCCTCTGCCGGCAACAACGGCACCAACGCCTCATCGCCAGCTGCCATGAAACACGGCAACACCGCAATCCCCAACCCCGAACGCGCCGCCTGGTGCTGGGCGATCACGCTGGTGCTGTGGAACACCACCTTGGGGCTACGGCAGAAGCTGTTGAGGAACTTCAGTTCCTGGCTGAACAGCAAGTCATCGACATAATCGATCCAGGCATGGGCAGCGAGGTCTTCACGTTTTTCGATGGGCGGGTTACGCGCCAGATAGGCACGGCTGGCGTACAGCGCCAGGCGATAATCGGTGAGTTTGCGCGTCACCAGTTGGTCGGCGCTGGGGCGTTCCAAGTGAATGCTGATCTCCGCCTCGCGGTTGAGGATGCTGACAAAGCGCGGCACCGCGACCAGCTCCACCTCCAACCCTGGGTAGCGTTCAAATAGCCCGCCCATGCGTGCGGCCAGAAACATCACGCCCAGGCCTTCGGCTACGCCGAGGCGGATCTTGCCCAGGGGCGCAGCAGAATGGGTGAGTTCATCTTCAGCCAGCAGTGCCACATTTTCCATAGCCTCGGCATGCTTGAGCAACGCTTCGCCGGCGGGCGTCAGTTCATAGCCCTGGGCGTGCTGCACAAACAGCGCAGTGCCGAGGCTTTTCTCGATGGCGTCGATGTGCCGCGCCACGGTGGCATGCGTGGTTTTCAGGCGTTGGGCGGCGGTGAGCAGGCGGCCACTGCGCTGCAACTCGAGAAAAAACCGCAGGTCATTCCAGTCGAACATATCGCCTCCAGAGCCTGGGCCAGCCGGCGTTGTTTAAAAACGCACAGCGGGTGGGTAAAAACTAACATTTTTAAGACGAAAACTAACAACTAGGATGGGCCCAATAAGAAAAACAAGCGAGGCCCCAGATGCCCAATGCAACTGCTGAATACGATTACATCGTCGTCGGCGCCGGCCCTGCCGGATGCCTGCTGGCCAATCGTCTGTCCGCCAACCCGGCTCACCGTGTCCTGCTGCTGGAAGCCGGTGGTCGCGACAACTACCCCTGGATCCATATCCCCGTCGGCTACCTGTTCTGCATCGGCAACCCACGCACCGATTGGTGCTTCAAGACCCAACCCCAAGCCGGCCTGCAGGGACGCGCCTTGAGTTACCCTCGGGGCAAAGTGCTGGGCGGCTGCTCGTCCATCAACGGCATGATCTACATGCGCGGCCAGGCCCAGGACTACGATGGCTGGGCGGCGGCGGGCAACGCGGGCTGGGCTTGGAAAGACGTACTGCCGCTGTTCAAACAGAGCGAAAACCATTTTGCCGGCGGCTCTGAATTCCACAGCGAGGGCGGCGAGTGGCGCGTCGAGCAACAGCGCCTGTCGTGGCCGATCCTCGATGCGTTTCGTGAGGCGGCGGCTCAAAGCGGCATCGCCAATATCAATGACTTCAACCAGGGCGACAACGAGGGCTGTGGCTATTTCCAGGTCAACCAGAAAGCCGGTGTGCGCTGGAGTGCGGCCAAGGCGTTTCTCAAGCCGATCCGCCAGCGCCCTAACCTCACCGTGCTGACTGAGGTAGAGGTTGAGCGTGTGCTACTGGAGAACGGGCGTGCTTGCCAGGTACTGGGGCGTCAACACGGCCAGTCGATGAGCTGGAAGGCGCGCAAGGAGATTGTGCTGTGCGCCGGCTCCGTGGGTTCACCGGGGATTCTGCAACGCTCAGGGATCGGCCCTTCCCATGTGCTCAAGCCGCTGGGTATCAACGTGGTGCACGAGCTGCCAGGGGTTGGTGGCAACCTGCAAGATCACCTGCAACTGCGCCTGATCTACAAGCTGGAAAATGCCCGCACCCTGAACCAGATCGCCGGTACCTTGTGGGGCAAGATGGGCATGGGCCTGCGCTACCTGTACGACCGCAGCGGCCCGCTGTCGATGGCGCCCAGCCAGCTTGGCGCGTTTGCCCGCTCCGGCCCGGAGCAGACCTCGGCCAACCTGCAATACCATGTGCAGCCACTGTCCCTGGAACGCTTTGGCGAACCGTTGCACGGCTTCCCGGCATTTACCGCGTCGGTCTGCGACCTGCGCCCGCAAAGTCGCGGCCGGGTGGATATCCGCTCGACCAACCCGGCGGATGCGCCGCTGATACAACCTAATTACCTCAGCCACCCCGAAGACTTGCGCGTGGCCGCCGACGCTATTCGCCTGACCCGGCGCATCGTCGCCGCTCCGGCCCTGAGCCAGTTCAAACCGGTGGAATACCTGCCCGGCGAAGCCCTGCAAACTGAAGAACAACTGCACGAGGCCGCTGCACGGATCGGCACCACGATTTTCCATCCGGTGGGCACCTGCCGCATGGGCGATGACAAAGACGCCGTGGTCGACAGCCAGCTGCGCGTACACGGCATTCCCGGCCTGCGCATTGCCGATGCGTCGATCATGCCGCGCATCACCTCCGGCAATACCTGCTCACCCACGCTGATGATCGCGGAGAAGGCCGCACAGCTGATTCTGTCACCCAACACTGCAGGAGCGAGCTTGCTCGCGAAAAACCCACCAGCACCGCGCACCACAGGGCACCCCGCGTAACCATTAACGCTATATGAAGTTGAAAAACACCGGCGCCGAGGTTGGCGCCGACAGTGGAAAAACAATAAATAATCACTGTGAGGGACACCCGATGTCAGAACATGCTCAACCCCTGGGCTCGGCGGCCAGTGCAAGTACCGCCAACGAATCAAGAAAGGTCATCTTCGCCTCCTCTTTGGGGACGGTGTTCGAGTGGTATGACTTTTTCCTCTACGGCGCCCTGGCGGCGGTGATCAGCAAGCAGTTCTTCGCCGGGGTCAACGACACCACGGCGTTTATCTTTGCCTTGATGGCTTTCGCCGCAGGCTTTGTGGTGCGGCCATTCGGAGCGCTGGTGTTCGGCCGGCTGGGCGATATGATCGGGCGCAAGTACACCTTCCTCGTGACCATCATCCTGATGGGCGTGGCAACCTTCTGCGTCGGGTTGCTGCCGACCTACGCCAGCATCGGCATTGCCGCACCGATCATCCTCATTGTGCTGCGCATGCTGCAGGGCCTGGCGCTGGGCGGTGAGTACGGCGGCGCCGCTACCTACGTGGCCGAGCATGCGCCACCGGGCAAGCGCGGCCTGCACACCAGCTGGATTCAGTCCACCGCCACCCTCGGCCTGCTGCTGTCGCTGCTGGTGGTGCTGGCCTGCCGTTACTTCACCGGCGATCAGTTCGAGGTGTGGGGCTGGCGCATTCCGTTCCTGTTTTCCATCGTGCTGCTGGGCATCTCGACCTGGATCCGCATGAGCCTGCACGAATCGCCCGCCTTCTTGAAGATGAAAGAGGAAGGCAAGGCCTGCAAGGCGCCGATTCGCGAGTCCTTCGGCAAGTGGGAAAACCTCAAGGTGGTGCTGATCGCGCTGTTCAGCATCAACGGCGGGCAGGCGGTGACCTTCTACGCAGCGCAGTTTTATGTGCTGTTCTTCCTCACCCAGTTCCTGCGCATGGACCCAGCCCTGGCCAATATGCTATTGATCATCAGCGTGGTGATCGGCGCACCGTTCTTTATCCTGTTTGGCTGGCTATCGGACAAGGTCGGGCGCAAGCCGGTGCTGATGCTCGGCCTGCTGTTGGCGACCGCGCTGTACTTCCCGATCTTCAAGGGCCTGGCGCACTACACCAACCCCGCAATGGACCAGGCCAGCCAACAGGCGCCGATCACCGTACTGGCCGACCCGGCCACCTGCACCTTCCAGTTCGACCCGGTGGGCAAGGCACGTTTTGACAGCCCCTGCGACAAGGTCAAGACCTTCCTGGTCAAACAGGGGCTGCCCTACAGCAGCGCCGCCGCCCCTGCGGGCAGCCCGGTGCAAGTGAGCGTCGGCGATGTGCGTATCGACGGTTTTGATGAAGCGGCCCTGCGTGGCGCCGTGGCCCTGGCCGGTTACCCGTCATCGGCGGATGTGGCCCAGGTCAACAAGGTGATGGTGGTGGTGCTGATCGTGGTGCTGATCTTCATCGCCGCCATGTGCTACGGGCCCTTGGCGGCGCTGATGGTGGAGCTGTTTCCGACGCGCATCCGCTACACCTCGATGTCCCTGCCCTACCACATCGGTAACGGCTGGTTTGGCGGGTTCCTGCCCACTGTGTCGTTTGCCCTGGTGGTGTACACCGGCGATATCTTCTATGGGTTGTGGTACCCGGTGGTGGTGACGGGCGTGAGCCTGATCGTCGGGTTGTTCTGCCTCAAGGAAACCCGGCATGTGGATATCGAAAAAAACTGATACCTCTCCCTTGTAGGAGCTCGCTGGCGAAGATCCTGAGAGCAACGCGGGGCACCAGGCGCCCCGCGTCATCGTTAACGACCTTCGCGAGCAAGCTCGCTCCTACAGCGACGTATGGCACCCACACAAATTGCTGTACATCCATACAGATAATGGTTGCTCAAACCCCTTCAAATAAGCATCCTGCAAGGCATCAACCCGATCTGATGTGATGACCATGCGGCTGTACCTCTGTGAAAAACCCTCCCAGGCCAAGGATATCGCGGCTGTGCTTGGCGCCAGCCGCCGGGGCGATGGGTGCTGGCTGGGTAATGGAGTCACGGTCACCTGGTGCATCGGCCACCTGCTGGAAACCGCCCCGCCCGACGCCTACGACGCCAAATACAAACGCTGGGTGCTGGCCGACCTGCCGATCGTCCCGGAAAAATGGAAGATGCTGGTCAAGCCCAAGACCGCCAGCCAATACAAGGCCGTCAAGCGCTTGCTGGGCGAAGCCCAGGAACTGGTGATCGCCACCGACGCCGACCGTGAAGGCGAGATGATCGCCCGTGAACTGGTAGAACACTGCCGCTACCGCGGGCCGATCCAGCGGCTGTGGTTGTCGGCGCTCGACGACGCCTCCATTCGCAAGGCCCTGGCGGCGCTCAAACCCGGTGCAGAAACCTTCAGCCTGTATCATTCGGCCCTGGGGCGCTCGCGTGCCGACTGGCTGATCGGCATGAACATGAGTCGCCTGTTTACCCTGCTGGGGCGCCAATCCGGTTACCAGGGCGTGCTGCCGGTAGGCCGCGTGCAAACCCCGACCCTGCGCCTGGTGGTGGACCGTGATCGCAGCATTGCCGACTTCGTGCCGGTGGCCTATTGGGCCATTGATGTCGACCTGCGTCACGAGCACATGACCTTCACCGCCCAATGGCGCGCCCCTGACGATGCCTGTGACGACCAGGGCCGTTGCCTCAACCCGCAACTGGCGCGGGACGCCGCCGACGCCATGCTCAACGCCGCCACTGCGCGACTGGTGAAACTGCGTACCGAGCGCATGCGCGAAGTGGCGCCCCTGCCCTTCGACCTCGGCACCTTGCAGGAGATCTGTTCGAAGAAGCTCGGCCTGGGCGCCCAGGAAACCCTGGACATCGCTCAATCCCTGTACGAAACCCACAAGGCCATCACCTACCCGCGCAGCGATTGCGGCTACCTGCCGTTGAGCCAGCACAGTGAAGCGCCGAAGATTCTTGCGGCGCTGGGCCGTGCGGACACGGCGGTCAACGAGCTGATGTCGCACATCGACCCTCGGCGCCGTTCGCGGGCCTGGAACGACGCGAAAGTCAGCGCCCACCACGGCATCATCCCCACCGGAGCCGGCAAGGAGGTCAGCCAACTGACCGGCAAGCACCGTGCGGTCTATACGCTGATTCGTGCGCGCTACTTGGCGCAGTTCCTGCCCAACCATGAATACGACCGCACCCAGGCCGATTTCGACTGTGCCGGCCAAGCGTTGCGCGCGGTGGGCAAAGTCATTATTGAACCGGGCTGGAAACGCGCCTTGCCCGAAGCGCTGGCACCCGCCAAAGGTCGCGAAGCCCCTGCGCCCCAAGCGTTGCCGACGCTGGTGCAGGGCCACGACTACGCCGTGGCCAAGGTCAACCTCAAGGACCTATGGACCCAGCCGCCCAAGCCCTTTACTGAAGGCGACCTGATCAAGGCCATGAAAAACGTCGCCAAGCTGGTGGAGGACCCGTTGCTCAAGCAAAAACTCAAGGACACCACTGGCATCGGCACCGAGGCCACCCGCGCCGGGATCATCCAGGGCTTGCTGGACCGCGGTTATCTGGTGAAAAACGGCAAGGCCCTGTCGGCAACCCCGGCCGCGTTCAGCCTGATTGACGCAGTGCCCCGCGCCATCGCCGACCCCGGCACCACCGCCATCTGGGAACAGGCGCTGGACATGGTGCAAAGCGGCGAAATGAGCCTAGAGGAATTCGTCGCCAAGCAAGCGGCGTGGATGAGCAAGCAGGTGGCACGCTGTAACGGCATGCGCATGACTATCACTGGCCCCGCCAGCCCGGCTGGACGAGGTGCAACGCCCTGGAAAAAGAAACGCAAGGCCGCCCCGCGCAAGGCCGGCGCCAGCCCCAAACGCGGGAAAAAGCCGGTAAATGCGGGATAGATACCGAAAAAAACCGGCACATGACGTTTTTCGACAGGTTTAACGCCGCATTGGCCCTTGCTCCGGCGAGTTCGGTCTAGGATTCTGTAGGGGATCTGGACTACCAACAACAACACCGGAGTGGCCGCCATGAAGACCGTTGCACAACTGCTGAAAGCCAAGGAGCAGAAAAACCAGGACGTCCACACGATCAAATGGGACCACACCGTGTTTGAAGCGCTGGTGCGGATGTCCGAGAAAAACGTCGGTGCCTTGCCAGTGGTCAAGGATGACGTGGTGGTCGGCATCATCAGTGAACGGGATTACGCGCGCAAAATCATGCTCAAGGGCCTCTCGTCGGTCACCACCAAGGTCCATGAGGTGATGAGCTCGCCGGTGATCACGGTGGATACTCACAAGAGTGTCGAGGCATGCATGAACATCATGACCGACAGTCACCTGCGCCACCTGCCGGTGGTCGAAGACGGCAAACTGCTGGGCCTGCTGTCCATCGGTGACCTGGTCAAGGAAGCGATTGCCGAACAAGCGGCCTTGATCCAGCAGCTGGAACAGTACATCCGCGGCGAATAGGGGGAACCCATGCTCGACACGCTGGACCATCAGGAAGATCACCTCGACACCCTGCACCGGGCCATGACCGGCCGGCGTTTCCTGGTGCTGACCGGCGCAGGGATCAGTACATCTTCAGGTATCCCGGATTACCGGGACGGGGAAGGTGTACGCCGGGGCAAGCCACCGATGATGTACCAGGAATTCCTCGCCACTCCCGAGGCGCGGCGCCGCTACTGGGCGCGGGCGATGCTGGGGTGGCCACGGGTGCGCATTGCCCAGCCGAACAAGGCCCACCTGGCGCTCGCGACGCTGCAGCACCGTGGCCACATCAGCGGGCTGATTACGCAGAACGTCGACACCCTGCATGACCAGGCCGGCAGCCAGGGTGTGATCGAGCTGCATGGCAGCTTGCATCGGGTGCTGTGCCTGGATTGCCAATTGCGTAGCGAGCGCGACGTGATCCAGCGGCAGATGGAGGTCGATAACCCGCACATGGCACAGGTTCATGCGGTGCAAGCGCCGGATGGCGACACCTTGCTCGATCCGGCCTTTGAACAGCGCTTCCAGGTACCCCGCTGCCCACATTGCAATGGCGAACGGCTGAAACCGGATGTGGTGTTCTTTGGCGAGAACGTCGCACCAGCGACGGCGCTCAAGGCAATGACGGCGGTAGAGCATGCCGAAGGACTGTTGGTGGTGGGGTCATCGCTGATGGCCTATTCGGCGTTTCGCCTGTGCAAGGCGATGGTCGATCAGGGTAAGCCGGTGATCGCCATCAACCTGGGCAAGACTCGGGGTGATGAGCTGTTGCAGGTGAAGATCCAGGCCTCGTGCGAGCGGCTATTACCCTTACTGTCCGAGAGATTGAGATAGCGACGCATCAACATGTGGGAGCTGGCTTGCCTGCGATAGCAGTGTGTCAGGCGAACATGTACTCACTGACACATCGCCATCGCAGGCAAGCCAGCTCCCACAGGGGATCTGCGTAAACTCGCCACCAAAACCCTGCGACCCACCGCACAGAAAATGACGCCCAAGTCACGTTTTCGCGCATTCCCCCGTCCCCGCGGCAATTTATGTAGTGAGCAAAAATAATCACTACATAACCGTTGACGTAACCTTTTTGTCCTTGCATGATCTAGACGTCTCTCGGATCGAGAGCGTTGGTAACAAGCGTTTTGAACAGGCTCGTCTGACCGCCGAGCTGTTTTTCCGGATGTGCACTGCCCACAAGGCAGATTGATGAAGCTGACCGGCCCCGGAAGGGACAGGTACAAGGCGCTCAAACGCGGCTTGTCTTCGTGATCAGAGCATTGCGTAGCAGTCCATCAGCAAGACTACATGCATCAGCTTCAAGACCCTGCCCGTATTCGGCAGCCCGTCGCTGACGCCCGGTTTTAGTGACCGGAGACAACTTACTGGTATTAACGAATCAACTGATAGATCGCCAACTGGTCAAGGGGCTTACACATGAATCTGAACAACCAACCCACTATCGATGAATTGGCTGAGATGTTCGCAGCGCAGAAAGACACACTCGACGACCATATCCTGTGGATTGGCAAATCCGGCGAAGTGCAAATTGACTGCCTGGCGCCCCATACCGAAGAAGCCGAGTTTGACCGTAACAACCGTGAGCTGGCGGCGCGCCTGAAGATGTACCGCCGTGGCCAGGGTTATGTCGGCAAGAAGGCCGCCGCTGATCGCAACTTTATCGAGCAAGTGTTCGACACACTTAACAATGCCTGGGCGTCTTTCAAAGACAGCTCGCAAGTTAAAGTGATCGACCGTTACTACTAAGTAGTACTCAATCAATGTGGGAGTTGGCTTGCCAGCTCCCACAGGTGTATTTACTGGTTTAGAAAGTTGGAAACCTGCCCTTCCCCGCCTCATCCCGAAAGATATCAAACAACACCTGCGCCGCCGCCGACAGTTCATGCCCCGGCTTGGTCAGCACCCCAATCGGCCGCTCGATCACCGGGCCAGTCAAGGTAATGCAATGGGCTCCCGCCTCCTCCATCTGCCTGGCGCATAACGCTGGCACTGCACTAACCCCCAAACCGCTGGCAACCATCTTGCCCACCGTCGCCAGTTGATGGCTTTCCAAGGCAACGGGCAATTTCATCTGCAAGGCGCCGAGGTGTTCTTCCAGCATCACCCGCACAGTGGAAGGCCGTTGCAGGGTGATGAACGGCTGTTCCAACAAGGCTTCCCAGTCGATTTCAGCACACTGTGCCAAGGCTGAATCGCCTGGGACCACGGCGACAAAGCGATCCAGGTACAACGGCGTGAACGCCAATGACGAACCCTCAGACGGCTCGAACGCCACCCCCAGCTCCACCTGACGGTCGCGCACCATCTCCAGCACCTGCTCATTGATCAGGTCATGCACCGTCACGTTCACCTGAGGGTAACGGGCGCGGAATATCTTCAGGATGGGCGGCAGCAGGTTGCCAGCAAACGATGGCATCGCTGCCACCGTGACACGCCCCCGTTGCAAGGTAAAACGCTGGCGCAGTTCGTCCTCAGCGTTGTCCCAGTCGGCAATCAACCGGCGGGCCAGGGGTAACAGGGACTCACCTTCAGGGGTCAGCGCGACGTTACGGGTATTACGGCTGAACAGGCGCCCGCCCAAGCCTTCTTCCAGGCCCTTGATGGTCAAGCTCAACGCCGACTGGGAGAGGTGCAAACGCTCGCAGGCAGCGGCAAAACTCAGACTCTGAGCAACAGCGAGAAAGGCACGCATCTGTTTAACGGTCATGACGCAGCTCCGGACGACGACTGGACTATGCTGTTTTCTAAATCAATCAACCTTAAAAAACAACTTAACAAATCAATCCGCTGGCGCAACACTCAACTCACTGGCTGGACCACAAACAATAAAAGAGGTGCATATGGCAGGTTTCGATAAACGCGTGGCGTCCTATGAAGAAGCGCTGGCAGGCCTGGAAGACGGCATGACCGTGCTCTCCGGTGGTTTTGGCCTGTGTGGCATTCCGGAAAACCTCATTGGCGAAATCAAGCGCAAAGGTACCCGCGACCTGACGGTGGTCTCCAACAACTGTGGCGTCGATGGCTTCGGCCTGGGTGTGCTGCTGGAACAGAAGCAGATCAGCAAAGTGATCGCTTCCTACGTGGGTGAAAACGCCCTCTTCGAGAAACAACTGCTCAGCGGCGAGATTGAGGTGGTGCTTACCCCTCAAGGCACCCTGGCAGAAAAAATGCGCGCAGGCGGTGCCGGCATTCCGGCCTTCTTTACCGCCACTGGCGTCGGCACCCCCGTTGCCGAGGGCAAGGAAACCCGCGAATTCAAGGGCCGCCCGTATCTGATGGAAGAGTCCATCACCGGCGACTTTGCCATCGTCAAAGGCTGGAAAGCCGACCACTTCGGTAACGTTATCTACCGTCATACCGCCCAGAACTTCAACCCGCTGGCCGCCACCGCCGGCAAGATCACCGTGGTCGAAGTCGAGGAAATCGTCGAACCGGGCGAGCTGGACCCGGCGCAGATCCACACCCCTGGCATCTACGTCGACCGGATCATCTGCGGCACCTTCGAAAAGCGCATTGAACAGCGCACCGTCCGCAAATAATCCCCGTCCAGAACAATAAGAGGAAACAATCATGGCGCTTACCCGCGAACAAATGGCTCAACGCGTTGCCCGCGAGATGCAGGACGGTTACTACGTCAACCTCGGTATCGGCATTCCGACCCTGGTGGCCAACTACATCCCCGACGGCATGGAAGTGATGCTGCAATCGGAAAACGGCCTGCTTGGCATGGGCCCGTTCCCGACCGAAGAAACCATCGACGCCGACATGATCAACGCCGGCAAGCAAACCGTCACCGCGCGCATCGGCGCTTCGATCTTCTCCTCCGCCGAGTCGTTCGCGATGATTCGCGGTGGGCATGTCGACCTCACCGTACTGGGCGCATTCGAAGTGGACGTACAGGGCAACATCGCTTCGTGGATGATCCCCGGCAAACTGGTCAAGGGCATGGGCGGTGCCATGGACCTGGTGGCCGGCGCAGAAAACATCATTGTGATCATGACTCACGCATCCAAAGACGGTGAGTCCAAGTTGCTCAGCCAATGCAGCCTGCCGCTGACCGGTGCCAACTGCATCAAGCGTGTGCTCACGGACCTGGCGTACCTGGAAATCGAAAATGGCGCTTTTGTCCTCAAGGAACGCGCACCTGGCGTCAGCGTTGAAGAGATTGTGAGCAAGACCGCCGGTAAACTGATCGTCCCGGACCACGTTCCAGAAATGCACTTCCAGTGAGGACAGATTCCATGCAAGACGTCGTGATTGTTGCTGCCACCCGCACCGCCGTGGGCAGCTTCCAAGGTTCGCTGGCGAACATTCCGGCCCCGGAACTGGGCGCCGCCGTAATCCGTCGCCTGCTGGAGCAGACCGGCCTGGACCCGGCGCAAGTGGATGAAGTGATCCTCGGCCAGGTGCTCACCGCAGGCAGCGGCCAGAACCCGGCACGCCAGGCTTCGATCCTTGCCGGCCTGCCCCACGCCGTGCCGAGCCTGACCCTGAACAAGGTCTGCGGTTCGGGCCTCAAGGCTTTGCACCTGGGCGCACAGGCCATTCGTTGCGGCGACGCCGAGGTGATCATTGCCGGTGGCATGGAGAACATGAGCCTGGCCCCGTACGTATTACCTGCCGCACGCACCGGGTTGCGCATGGGCCACGCGAAGATGATCGACAGCATGATCACCGACGGCCTGTGGGATGCGTTCAACGATTACCACATGGGCATCACCGCCGAGAACCTGGTGGACAAGTACGGCATCAGCCGCGAAGCCCAGGACGCCTTTGCCGCCGCCTCACAGCAAAAAGCCGCGGCCGCTATCGAAGCCGGGCGCTTTGCCGATGAGATCACGCCAATCCTGATTCCCCAGCGCAAAGGCGACCCGGTGGCCTTCGCGATGGACGAACAACCCCGCGCCGGCACCACCGCCGAATCCCTGGCCAAGCTCAAGCCTGCGTTCAAGAAAGACGGCAGCGTCACCGCCGGCAACGCCTCGAGCCTGAACGACGGCGCTGCGGCCGTGCTGCTGATGAGCGCCGACAAAGCCAAGGCTCTCGGCCTGCCCGTACTGGCGCGTATCGCCAGCTACGCCAACGCGGGCGTCGACCCGGCCATCATGGGCATCGGCCCGGTCTCGGCCACCCGCCGCTGCCTGGACAAGGCCGGCTGGCAGTTGGCTGATCTAGACCTGATCGAAGCCAACGAAGCCTTCGCCGCGCAATCCCTGGCGGTGGGCAAAGAGCTGGAATGGGACGCGCAGAAGGTCAACGTCAACGGCGGCGCCATCGCCATCGGCCACCCGATCGGTGCTTCAGGCTGCCGCGTACTGGTGACCCTGCTGCACGAAATGATCAAGCGCGATGCCAAGAAAGGCTTGGCAACGCTGTGCATCGGCGGCGGCCAAGGCGTGGCCCTGGCGCTCGAACGCAACTGAACCGGATCGCGGTTGTGGCGAGGGAGCTTGCTCCCGTTGGGCTGCGTAGCGGCCCCCATGCCAATAAGAGCAACACAGAAAAGGCCCGGCTCCACGAAAAGCCAGGCCTTTTCTTTTATCGATATCCCCTGAATGAACTCGATAAAAATGTGGGAGCTGGCTTGCCTGCGATAGCGGTCTATCAGTCAGATCATTGCTAACTGACACACCCCTATCGCAGGCAAGCCAGCTCCCACATTTGATCTCACTGCCTGTCAGCTTGCGGCACCGCAAACACCGCGCTCGCCCGCAGCACCACGCGCTCCTCCACTTGCAAACTCAGCGTGGCGAACGCCATCTGCCGTCCGCGCTTATGGCTTTCCAGACGCACCACCATCCACTCCCCTACCTGCACGGCGCCCAGGTAATCCACGGTCATGCTGGCGGTAATCAACGGCAACGGCGGCTCACTGGAAAACGCCATGGCGTACCCCATGCCGATATCGGCCAGCGTCGCCAGCACCCCGCCGTGCACCGTACCTCGCCCATTGGCGTGGCGATGATCGGCGCGCAGGCCGACTTCCAATTGCAAACCTTCGCCACGGCAATACGCCGGGCCGAGCAGTTCCAGCAACGGGCTGCTGCGCGGCAATGGGACAAAGCCTTGGGGGACGGTCTGAGCGTTCATGGCGGATGCTTCCCTGGTGTGAGGCTTGAGGTGTACGCCAGCCTCGACCCGGCAGCCACCACCATCAGCCGGGCAAATCCCGGGCAATGCTTTGCGTTAATGGGCCAGACCCGCTTTAATCTCGGCCAATTTCTCCTGCACATTTCAAGGAAACGCCATGCGCCACCTGGACGGCAACTCCCACCCGCTTCGCGCGCCGCTGTTGATCTTGCTTGCTGGCCTGGCCTTGGCCGGTTGTTCCCCCAAGGACCACTCTCGCGCCACGGTCATCAATGGCGAACAGGGCAAGGCCGGGGCGCAACTGGCCTATGAGCATGAATTGACCCTGGCCCTGCCCGGCGTCCTGCTTGCGCCGCGTATGCAGGCCACTCGTGAGGCGTGTGAAACGGCGCGCTTTGGTGCCTGCAATATCCTTGGCATTACCGAAGACGGCCAAGGTGGCCAGATCATCCTGCGGATCGCGCCCACGGGTGTGGAGCCGATGGTCGCCCTGGCGGCCGAAGGCGGTAAGCTCGGCCAGCGCATCACCACTGCCGAAGACCTGGCCGATGCCGTGGCGGATGTACGCCGCCGCCAGGACCGCCTGCAAGCTCAGCAGCAACGCCTCGATGAACTGGCCAAGCGCAAGGACATCACCGTCAGCGATCTGATCGTCCTGAGCAAAGAGCAAGCCGGCATTGAAAACGAGCTGCAGGAACTGGCTCAGGTTGCCGCCGGCCAGCAACGCCGCCTCGACACCAACCGCGTGACCTTGAACTTCCGTTCCTCGGACGGCGCCAACCAGGTGTCAAGGTTCACCCGGATGTTCAGCAACCTGGGAGACAACCTGGTGAACGGCACCGCAGACGCCCTGGAACGTGCCAGCTATGTGCTGCCCTTCGTGATCTTGGCGTTCCCGGTGGTGTGGTTGTGGGTGGGCTTGTGGCGCCGGTTCGTCAAGCGTCGCGGTTGATCAGCGCTTCATGCAGCGCTGGTAACGCTCATCCACGCGCTTGGCAAACCAGGCCGTGGTCAGGTTGCGGGTGATCTTCGGGCTCTTGAGCACAATACCCGGCAGGATCGCCCGAGGCAGCGGCTTGCCGGCCGCCTGGTCGGCCAGGCTGAAAACGCGCTTGTACAAGGTGGTGTCCTCGAAATCCAACTGCTCGCCCTGCTCCAGTTGGCTGCGGATGCTCGGGTTGCGCATATCCAACTTCGCCCCCAGTGAACGCACCGCCAGCTCGGTGGTGCCGGGCAGCAATGAGCCATAGCGGATCAAATCCCCATCCAACGCCAGCTCTTTGCCTGAAGCACGACTGACTGCAGCCTGGAACGCGGCATTGCGGCTGGCGTACCAACCGGCGTTGAAGTCGGCAAAGCGGTACAGCGGCTGGTCGTAGCTCACCGGGTAGCCGAGCAAGTGGGCGATGCCGAAGTACATGCCGCCGCGACGGGTGAACACTTCGCGGCGAATCGTGCCGTCCACCGTGTAGGGATAACCCCGCGCCTGTTTCTGCGCAAAGTCGATACTGACCTGCATGGGGCCTGCGGTGTGTACCGGGTTGAACCCGCCAAACAGGGTGTTGCCCAGGGGCACCATGCTGATGAAGTCGTCGAAGATGCCGCTCAAATCCCTCTCCGTACGGGCGGCATTCAAACGATCGGCGTAGGTTTTGCCGGTGGGCGAGCGCAGTTGCAAGGCGCTGCGCACCACGAATGCCGGCACATGCACCTTGGCGGCGCGGCGCAGGATTTCATCCTGGGCGATCTTGCCCATGCCCGGCACCGGCGGGTCGACCTGATAGGTGGACTCCTGCTCGGTCACCGCCAATACCGCACAGATGTTTTCGGTGCTGGGGTAGATTTTCTGGGTGTCGAAGGCGGTGTAGATGTCCTGGGCCCAACCGTTGCGGTCCGACACCTTGGCCGGCAGCAGGCGCACGATCTGCGCCTTCACCTCGGCTTCACTGCGCTCGGGCTGCTGGGGGCCACGGGAAGTGGAGCAACCGGCCAGTACCCACAACGGAATAAGGCAGAACAGCAGACGGGTTGAATACATGAGGCTTCCTTGGTTAACGACGGGCCGGGCAGTGCTGATATCGACAGGTAAGTCTAACCGGGGTTCGTCGGCATGCCGAACCCAGTGCCTGGCAGTAACTGAAACATCCCACACCACTGCCGGATAAGCTCTACTCCTCACCCCGGCAAACCTCTGCAAAGTCCCTCGCCTGATCAAACAGTGCGAGGGAATGCAGATGGTTTTTTTCGTGACGCGTGCGGTTGACGGGGCCGCCACTTGAACCCGGCCATTGGCAGGCTGGCGCTGACGCCAATGAACGTGGAAACGGTCGACGTTGAGGGCGTCTTCCGTGACTTTCGCGATTGCTTGAACACCTTTGACGAGTGGGCCAAAAGCTTTTGGAGCTTCTCCGCGCTGGACGTCGAACAGGTGTTCAAGGTCGGGGAAGACGTCGCGCTGGTTGCCCCGATCAATCGCTCACTGTTTCCCAGCAGCACCGTCGCCACCTGCCAGGCCACGGGTGCCTTGACCCTGGTGCATATGTTCCAGAGCACGAGGTTCGTACCCATCGGCAACACCCCGGTGATCGTGCAACGCGTTGATCCAAACGGCGGCCCGCTGGGCGAGCCCCTCCATAAGACCATCGGCCCCAGTGGCATCCTCGAAGTCACCGAGTGTGATCGCAACCAGCAATACCGGGTGAGTTTCTACCCCAACGTTTCCCAGGATCACCTCAAAGCACTGTATGCGTCCTACCAGTCAGTGATCGCAGCGTTGGAAGCCCGGCTGCGCAAAGAGTGGACCGACACCTTCCAGGCCCAGTGGAAAAATTATGCAGACGCCCGCCCGCTTGAGCGGCGCCGCTTGCTGGAAGCGGCTTTTGCCAGTGGGTTAGGCAAAGCGCTTTACAGCCTGTGGGACAACATTGGCGAGCTGTCTGCGCTGCTGGCGGACCTCAAGCCCAACAGCGAAAAACTGCTGCAATACCTTTCTCAAACCGAGCTCGATGAACTGCTGACACTGGGCAGTGATGCGATAGCCCAAGGCTTGTTGGTGCTCAGTGATGAGCCGCTGCTGTTTATCTACCTGTCGGCGCTGGTCAGCTGGATGCGCATGCTCCCGCCACCGGAGATGGCTGAACTGTGGGGTGAGATTACCGGTGAGGTGCTGACCAATCTGCTGCTGATTCGCGTGTTGGGTGCGATGGGCGTGGTGGTGCGGTTGGGGGCTCGTGTGCTCAGTCACGTCAAATCCGGGCGGGCGCGGGCGTTGTTGGAATTGCTGGCCAAGCAAGTAGTGGGGCCTCGGCTGGAAACCCATGTGGAGGCCGCCAAGCCGGTGTTGCTGAGCAGTGCGGCGACGCCGATTAAGACGGTGCCGGCTGTGCCGTTGAAGGCGGGCGATA
>Ga0209258_100404_pt1 | contig 53100 bp, 37 predicted proteins | sample Araplaol_mTSA_r2_FD_184281 | JGI IMG/M metagenome (GOLD analysis project Ga0209258, IMG submission 184281) | Arabidopsis root microbial communities from North Carolina, USA - plate scrape CL_Col_mTSA_r2 (SPAdes) (version 2) | ecosystem: Host-associated > Plants > Roots > Endosphere | place: USA...
AAAAAAAACATCGGACAATCAATAACACATCGTATTTTTATCCGCGCATAAAGCTCTTACTCTTATTGCCTGCTTCGCAGGTGGGTCAACATCCCAGAGACCTGGGTCAACATGACCAGAATTTACACTCATATTGAACGGTGATGGGTTGCCTATCTAAAATGGTTCGTTTTATCAATTGATTTATTTCTAATTCCTTTAATTCTTTGCTCAACATCCTGTTCGAAATTCCTTCTATATCATTCAGTATATCAGAAAATCGCCTTTTACCATAGCAGCAAATAGACGAAATAATAGCAATCTTCCATTTCCCATTTAGCACGTCCATAGCATCTTGAACGGCTCTTATTCTTTTCCTTTGTTCCTGTTGGAACTCTTCTATTTTACACCCCATAATGTTATTTAGTAATCTCTGTGTTATTTAGTAATCTCTTTATTACTTAGTAATCTCTGTGTTACTGTTATTTTCGAGTACATAGTTACTAAAAGTAACTTTAGTAATCTAGTTTTGTCGCTCAAACATTAAATAACAGAAGTAATGAGTAAATTAAAGAATAAGGTAGCTGTGATTACAGGCGGCAATAGCGGTATCGGGTTGGGTATTGCTGAAGCATTTAAAAATGAAGGCGCAGTCGGTGCAATCGCCGGAAGAAATGAGCATACGCTGAACAGCACTGTTGAAACCCTTGGTGGTAGTTTTATAGGTGTAAAAGGAGACGTAACCAATCTTGATGACCTGGAGAACCTGTTCAGGGCTACGGCTGATAAGTTTGGGAAGATAGACGCATTGGTAGTGAATGCTGGTGGCATTGTGGACGGGATTCCCTTAATGTCGATAACCGATGTAACGGAAGAAGGTTACGATCGCTATATGGACCTGAATCTAAAAAGCGCCTATTTCACTGTAAAAAAATCGCTTCCATATTTAAATGACGGTGCTTCCATTATACTGATCGGGTCGAACGCCGCGTATCGGGCTGCACCCGGAGCGACGATATATGCCGCTGCAAAAGCGGCCGTTATTTCATTGGCCAGGGGCTTATCACTCGATTTATTGTCAAGGAGAATAAGGGTGAATTCAATTTCGCCCGGCTCAATTGATACGCCGGTTTTTGGAAAGATGGTGCCGCAGGATGTAGTGGACCAGGTGAAACAAATCTATATAGATCTTACGCCGCTTGGCAGGCAAGGCACTCCGGCTGAGATCGGAAAAACGGCTGTATTTTTGGCCTCCGATGATTCCTCATTTATCGTAGGCGCTGATATCTTAGCGGATGGCGGTATGGCTAATGCCTTCTCAGTGAAATAACCTAATCAGCAACTGCATTAAACCGGCAATAGAATGTGCCTGCTTATGTCAAATTCAATTGATGAATCAAAATGCCTCTTTCGGCAATGGAACAGTTACTGGTTGACGGTGGCTTCACCAACTACGCACTAAAATAATTGCTTCAAAAGTATAAGTTTCTTTCAAATCCCTGTTTCTTCCGGAAGCAGGGATTTTTGCTGCTTCAAATAACTTTGCCAAAAAGAAAAACGTACGCTCTGTAGCGTTGAAAGTTATACACAAGCAACACACTTACAATTGAATTTGAAATCAGTATATTTGCTATGCAACACGCCCCCACATATATTAAGCGAATCCCATAAAAAGGAATAGTTGCAGTAATTGTTTTTTGCTAAAAAAAGAGTATTATAGCAAAATATATCTTGTTAACCCGATGCCATTAAGATGATGTTATATTACTTATTATTCGCCCAAAAAAATACCTGATGATGAATATTCACCTTGAAGATGTGTGGGATTTGTTATATCCCAGAATTTCCGATACCGTATCCAAGGGCTATTGTAACGGCCTGTTTAATCCGCAAAAGGATAAGCTATTTGCGGCTACTTATGTAACTGAGTTTCCTGTGGGTGATGATCTGGACTTTTTAAAGTCGCAGTTTGATAGCGGATACTCCATCGTCAGTAAACCATCGAATTCTTCAGGGCAGGAAGGATGGCAGATACTGCCTCCTGGAAGTGGTTTGCAACCCGCTGAATGCAAAGCGTATAGTGTCACTTTTCAGGGAGCCCTTTATGAAGGCGAATGGTGCATTATACAAGAACTGAGATTCTTTGAAACTGCTGATGAAGAGTTGGCAAAAAATAGTGTTTTCCCTGTTGATGTTTTCAACAATACCATTTATTTACCATACCGGTCATTTTCATCATATATTAATGTTCAAATGTTGGAATTTTCAACGGCCCCTTATTTGGCAGCCATCGTTAAACAAGCCCAAAAGGAAAAGATGAACTGCGCATTCAGGAATTACCTGGAAATTGCCGTATTGCAGCCATTAGCAGAGAAACTGCGGATACACTATTCCTATAAGTATGATCGTATGGTAGGCATGTATGGATCCGAACATTTTTCCAGTATATTCCCGGTACATAAACGTTTTGTACTGCTTTTGACGGGGGCAAAGGGTTTGGCAGAAGACGGCTATACCGTCAGGTATCTTTTGTATATGCCGCAGGAAGGAAGCATTTACGAGTGGGAATACTTTCCCACTGACATTATCAGCTTTGATGGTGTAGAATCCGTCATTGACCACTTAAAGACTGTAACTTATTGGGATAATTCCAGTTACCTTTATTCTTCCTGCACCCTGGATGATGATCACTTTTGGGAACAATGCGTTTTCCTGAAGGAAAATGGAGAATACAAGTATTTACATGAATTGACATTTGACGGCAACAGTCTTTCATTGAAACTATGAGTTATGTCAAAACCCTCAGATGTGATCTCTGAAGGCGTTGACTAAGTTGATTACTATTTACTTTTAATGAAAATGATATTAATAAATGTTTAAACTACCTGCAGTGATCCACCATCGATAGCGTAATTTCCATTTTCCACCCATCACATCCAGTGTAGCCTGAACTGCTAAGAGCAGTAAATCACCATCAGCAGACAATTTCATTGTTCTTTCATAATATACATTTGCTAAGTGTATTGGATAGTATCCATTACATTAAATTGGTACTCTTACACTAAATTCAATTCTTCAAAATTCGGTAAAATTCTACTGCTAATGGTGCTAGTTCCCTTTTAGGAACTAGTATCATTTTAGAAACCGTTCTCTTTAATTATAAAGGTGGAACAAATTATGTATAGATACTTACACTATTGTTTCATTAAAAATACAGGTTATGGCACAGTCTTCTCGTACAACTACTGATCATGAAGAAATTAAAAGGTGGGTAGAAAAAAGAAAAGGGAAACCTGCACATGTAAAAGATACCGGTAAAGAGGGCGATGAGGGAATATTGCGGATAGACTTTCCGCCAAACGATTCAGACAGACTGGAAGAACTCTCTTGGGAAGAATTCTTCAGGAAATTTGATGAATCTGATCTTGCATTTCTTTATCAGGAAGAAAAGGCCGACGGATCGATTAGTTATTTCAACAAGTTTGTAAGCCGGGATAAGCAATGATAAGCGAGTTTGTAAGATATAACTTCCAGCTTCCTGTCTGTGTGCACTTTTAGAAACACTTCTATGCAAATTAGTCGCGGAGAGCCAGGCTACCCAGATATTAAGACTCAGGCCCATGTTTGACCGATGCTTACTTAAGCACTAACAAACATGGGACCGGTTGGCAAATAACCTGGAAAATACTATGGCATGAGGCCATGCTACATATACAGGAGAGCTTGGCGTATGTCTGGCTACTTCCGGACCCGACGCCATTCATTTACCCAATGAACCTTATGACGCAAAACCCGACCATCAACCGGTAGTCGCGACCGTAGGGCAGGAAAAAAGCGCTCATGCTGAAAATCCAATATCCTCCGGTTAACGGGATTTGCCAGAATAACTATTATCTAAAACTTTAAAATCCATTTCATCAAGTCGCCATTTCAACAGTTCTCTTACTTTTTTGTAGGTATCAAAAGATACCCATTTATTCATTCCTTTCAATGTCACCCTATTATCTCCAAGATGTTCATAAAAACAAACACCTGCGGCATTCCATAAATCTTTCTCATTTTGTCTTAAACACCATTCAGCAAATCCATAAATTTTTTTTAGTTGCTCGATATCGTTATTATTATGAGCCTCGATTGCACACGGCAGCAGTTCGAAGAACACCATATATATTGAGATATCCGGTCGCTCAAAGTCTTTCTTCAGTCGGGGAATACATTCAATTGCTTTTCGTCTCCAGGCACTCATATAATGTTAGTTGGTTTGTATGTTCTGCGTTTAATCAATTATTGCATAATCTGACCAGTTAATCAAATCCTATTTTCTAATCTGTCTACAATATGCTTCCCAGGATAATCGTCCAATTTTGGAAACATTCTTTGCGTATTATCATGAAAATATTTCTGCCTATAATAACAATTCCAGTAACTAATCATCCTATTTACTGTTTGCTGCCAATATTTAGGGTTATCTTTTATAAATTGCCTGTAATACTGAATATTCCCGTCCGTTATAATTTTGTTCAATATTTGTACAATCTCCAAAACATAGTCCCCTAAGAGTTGTAATGCATGAGGTATTATCCACGCTTCATTTATCCCTGCAAGTTCTTCTAACCGGCTTTGCCTTAAATAACCATTATGATGACTGAGATAAACGCAATTAAGAATTATTCTCTGAGTATCTGTTAGTGGACTTCCCTGCGATGGATATGGCTCATTAAAGTAAACCCGGCGCGGGATATTCAAAAGATCACTATTAAACTTAACAGTAAGTTCTGAGGGATGGATTAAATCATTAACCGTACCGATTTGATCCCTGCCCAACGTTGCTCCATTTATACTTAACGGCAATATGTCTGAAACTATCATTACATCACCTTCCAAAGCCTTAGGGAAAGCGTTCAGAAGTATTTCCTTATAAGTTATTTGGTTTTTTCTATTTAAGAATAATTCATTGTTGGATAATTTGACTATATCTGCACGGTGCTGTAGTTGCGATAAATTCTATCTTCCTGTGCATGTTTCTTTATACTGCAAAGGTATTATGTACCTGCGCAACCTTTTTGCGTAGGTATTTCTTTGCGTTGTGTCAACTTCCCGATAGATAAAGCGACATACAATGGGAGTTGGGTAACTGTTACTGAACTTGTCAACCAATTCGGAGCTAAAGAGGACGAAGTAATCCTACTAGCTAGCAAACAAGTTTGAAATGAAGGATTCAATTATTCAAAAATGGGCAGATACTCTGATTGTATTAGAGTTAAACTAATATAATGTCTTGTAATTCAAATTCGGAATGGGCTAGCAGTATTGGCAATTTGTTATCCATTCTATAGAAGATTATCGATCAAAGATAAACCAGCAAGATAGCATGTTTACTGATTCTGCCATGTCATTCGAGGATTACATGGAGGACATTATAAAGGCTAAGAAGAAAAGAAGGAGACCTAGATAGATAATCCAGTACTAAGGCTTTCCTCACCTATCTCAAGGATGCGTATATATAAATGATCTTAAGTTCCTGGTCGATTTTTCTTAATCATAGAATATAAAATTATGAAGAAAAAATATTGTAAAAATATTTCCATGTTGATTTTCAGTAATTTGCAGCCGACATAACATTATTAGCGTTAGCTAATTTCTTGTAACGAAAACTGGTAATTTTCAAAACAACTCAAGAAAGAAGCTATAACGCTCATCATACGCATCGGCTTATAGTCGATTGAGTTGTAGGTGGATCCGGATAGTCCTTTTATCAGTACATTATTAGTCAATATTGCCATAAAATTATGTTTTAATCATTTCTACAATGATAAGCGGAATTTCATTTCATTATTAAGAAAAATCTGCGAAGAACCTGGAATTTCTATATGAAGATGCTAGAAATGGTGAATGAACGGTATAATACACCTTCACAGATTACAATAAGACCCCATATAAAGTAGAATTGAACAGGTATTGATAAGGTTAATCCTACGTTGAAAAGCGGAGGATGAGCCTTATCAATACCTGTTCAATCCCTTTTTTTAACAATATTTCTTAGAACCTGATTGCCTGTTAATCCCTATTCTGTTCGATCAATGCCACCATCGTCGAATTAAAAGTCTTTAGATTTGTTCCCAACTTGTTAAAAAATTCCAGGTCGACAGTTTCTACACTGATAATGGCTTTTTGCAGTACCTTTTCGCCATCCGGGGTCAGTTTAATAGTCTTTGCCCTGGTATCTGTCGGGTGCTCATGGCGGGTGATGAAATTCTTCTCTTCCAGTGTCCTCAATACCTTTGATACCATCATCCTGTCCGCGTTGCCCTGATTAGCTATATCCACCTGCGTAACCTTATCACTTTCCCTGGATAACCATGCTATTGCACAGAGCAGTATGAACTGGGTATGCGTCAGGTCCAAAGGATCTAAAACACGCTTTTGTTTCCTCTGCCATAACATGGTCAACTGACCCAGAAGATAACCCGGACTATCTTCCGGCTTTTTAAAATGAAATTCAATTTTCTTCATAGTCTTTTTGCAGCATCTGTGAAGAAATCAGTTCAAAATCATGCCGGTTGATCTCGAAAAAACCAAAACGGAATGGATAGCCCCAGCTTTTCTTGTTGAGAATAAAATCCAGTTCGGGAATTAATGGCAAGATGGAAACATCCTCACCTGGCAAAAATTCAATATTACGTCTTGATGGGCAAAAGTCCTCCGACATCCGGAACTGATAGATTTCGTCATCTTTAACCTTTCCTATAGCGGTAAATTTCTGACATAACTCAGGTTTTCCCAGTGTCTGCTTACCCGAATAATAGATAATGAAATCATCCTTACGCATCCTTTTCAAAGGCGATGCTTTTCCATGGCAGGTTTGGGCAATCCCCTCCGCAATCCCGGTTTTTACATGGTCTTTCGATGCCACGATGATCCAGTATTTTGTATCCCTGTTCATATAGATATGATTAGTTTGATTTCAGAAAGGTGATGTTGTATCCGTCGGGGTCTTTGGCAATAAGTATCTTCCCGAAAGGAGTTTCCCTCACTGGCCCCAACAGTGTTACATCCTTTGCTAATAACCGGGTCTGCAGGTCCTCTATTTCCTCATCGATTGCGAACCAGAGCGAGGCGCCGATGCCTAGTTCTTTCCCTTCCAGGTTACTGATGGGCGTTCTAATGGCAAAACTTGCCTCACCCTTGTTGTATCTAAAAATGCAAGCCTCCGGATTGGGTATTCCAGCTTCCTCAAACCCTAGTTTTGTGGTGTAAAATTCTTTCGAGGCTGGAAGATCTCTAACTTGAAGGGATGCAAATTCTAATTTTCTCATCTTGTGTATCATTTTGTTGTCGCAAATATAGTATTCGCGACAACAATATCCTAGTATTTCATTAATTATTTTAGAAACTACCCTTTCTGGTAAAATTAGGGGCAGCTACTTAAAGTGGTAACAGGCTTTCCTCCATATATTAAGTCATCGGGGCAGGTTTTATACCCGATGTAATTAAGCGGCTACTTTTCTGAAAGTATAATTATTGGGAAAGACAATACTGATTAAAATATAGTATTTGCAGCCAGATAAAGTGGTAAACGATTTAAATTATGACCGAAACAGCCCTGATGATTGTCCTGATTAGCCATTGTTTAAGTCAGATGCGGGTCGTAAGTTTGCTTCTGAATAAATAATTAACTTATAATCAGGAGTGTATGCGTAAACTTGTTTCGTTTTTTCATGTTTCTCTGGATGGATATGTGGCCGGTCTTAATGGCGAAATGGATTGGATAAAAGTGGATGAAGAGATATTTGAACATGTAGGTAAACGCGTCAACGATAGTGATACCGCATTGTATGGCCGTGTAACCTGGCAGATGATGGAAGGTTACTGGCCTACCGCTGCTGACCGGCCCAATGCCAGTAAACACGACATTGAGCATGCTGCCTGGTATAAGAAAGCAGAAAAAATTGTGCTGTCTAAGAGCATGCAGCATGAACAATTGCCCAATACAGTTTTCATTGGTGAAGATGTAGAACATCGCATAAAAGCAATCAAGCAACAGCCCGGTAAGGATATCCTTATATTTGGCAGCCCTTCGGCAACACATTCATTGTTGCAATATGATTTAATAGATGAATTCTGGCTGTTTGTAAACCCCGTTCTGCTGGGTAAGGGTATGCCTCTTTTCAAAAATGTACATGAAATCACACAGCTTACATTGGTAAGCACAAAGACCTTCACCAATGGGGTCGTATGCCTGCATTATAAGAAGGCTTAAAAAGGCACTTTTATAAAAGGCAGGACATTATACAACTACCTCAGATCATATACCTCTACTCATCTGTCTGACGCTTTTTGATAAAAGCATCAGACAGATGAACCTATTGATAATGCTTACCCATTGTATCTTTCTGGTGTTTCCATAATTCCTGGAAAACCGGACTCTTAAGCCGCAGATGCTCAAATGTGCCTTCATCCACAATCCGGCCTTGCTCCAGAATATAAACATAGTCAAATTGCGCCAGCAGGTGTAGGCGATGAATGGAGGATATTACGGCCTTATCTTCAAATGCCTTGAATAGTTTATTGTAAATCAGGGCTTCCGTCTTGGGATCTACACTACTGGTAGGCTCATCCAGTAGTACTACCTCACTTTCAAGAGCGGCGAGTACCCCCCGCGCCAGGGCCAGTCGTTGTTTCTGTCCACCTGAAAGGTTCACTCCTTTTTCGCGTATATCGGATTGAAGTCCCAGCGGCAGTTGTTTGATCACTTCTGTGAAATGTGCGCTTTCACATGCTGCTGCAATGTCGGCTTCACTGAAAGGAAGGCCAAGGGAAACATTATAAGTGATGGTGTTCTCAAATATCTCAGGCTCCTGGGGAAAGAGGGTGACCGTCTCATTGATAGTATCCAGATCATACGGTTTTCCATCCACTGTAAGCTCCATACCTGGCTGCGGATCATATAATCCCCTTAATAAGGACAAAAGCGTGCTTTTACCACTACCACTCTCACCAATCAACGCAATACGCTTACCACGGGGTATCATGAGATTCAATCCATGAAGGCTTTGCGGGCCATGTGCAGCTTCATATTGTTCGCGGTGGGAAAAGTTCAGGTTCCTGATTTGAATCATCTGCCAGGTATCGGGCAGGTCTGTAGGTGCATCCGGGCGATGGTGCTGCCTGAATGCGATATCAATATTGGCGGCAGTTTGTACGGATGTGTTGTATTGGGTAATATCCGTGTACTGCCAGGCAAAGTCATAAAAGACGCTGGTAAATTGGTTCACATATCCCAGCAAGGTAACCAGGCCAGCTACATAAAACACCTGTCCGGGTTGCCAGTACTGCAAAATATAACCTACAACCACCACGCAATAAATGACAGTTATCAATGTATCTGCTACAAACCATTTCCATTCATTGATCCGGATATTCTTTTTAAACGGACGCCGTATCTGATGTACCTTGGATAACAGGCCTTTTTCCATGCTCTTTTCCAGGCGTAATGTGATTACGGTCATGATATTCGAAAGGCTGTCGAACAACGTCGAAGACACGATATGCTCCTTTTCATTTACCTCATCCAGTGTACGGATAAAGGGCTTATCAAACCGGAAGATCACCCAGATAGTGATGATACCGAGCACAACACCAATAGTACCAAATAACGGCGAAAAATACACAATAGCGACTACGGAGAAAATGAGCTTACCTACCGCCCTTAAATACATAAAACCATGATCGAAAAAACTTTTCAGGGCATCATATGCTTTACGTATACGGTTAATGGTAGCGCCACTGTGATGGTCCTGGTGCCATTTTACCGGCAGATGTAGTATCTGGTGATATCGTTCCTGTAAAAAGTTACGGCTCAGATTAAAAGCAAGCTCACGCTCCATAATACGGGCTGGACCATGAAAACTCCATTCCAACATCTTGAGGACAAAATAGCTGGCTGCGTACAGGTAGGCATAATGCAACACCTGCCGGGTGTCCTTTTGAATTTTATTAATAAACCAGCCCAGCAGTATAGGATATAACGCGTAAATTATAGAAGAAACCACAAACATGGCATATATCAATACATACCTTTTCCGTTCTCTCCGCGCGTACTTCCAGGCTGTACGTAACAGGGATATATATGGGTTTGCCATGGTATTAAATATAAAGTAAGAGACAAAGATATAAAAATCATGTTTTGTGCGCTATTTTACAATTTTCATACCGGCGAACATCTTTATTTTGCTATAAAAAAAGCTATGAAGATGATTATTTCTTTTGCTATGCTGATGACTATCACACTCATTTGTAACGGACAAACAAAAAGCAATGCTTTAATGGAAGAAGCCCTGAAAGAAATTAAATCCAGTAATGCCGTCTTTTCCGATCTGGCGAATAAAAATGATGGTTCCATCTTAACAAGATATGCAGAGGACGCCTGTCTTTTTCCTCCGAATCATCCGCCGGTTTGTGGAAAAGAAAATATTGCGCATTTCTTCAAAGATGGGCCTAAAGTGCATAGTAAATTTATTATACAACATCTTTATGGTGATGCGAAAGAGTTTGTAACGGAAGAAAGCTATTATGAAATGACAGATATGAAAGGTGATAAATTGGATGAAGGCAAAGTGGTCGTTATCTGGAAAAAAACCAGCAATGGCTGGAAAATGTACCGGGATATGTTCAGCAGCAACAGGCCTCTATCGAAGTAAGGCCTTACAGATCAATATTTACGGCCTTTTGAAAATCTTCGCCCTTTTTGATCAGTATGCTCCTGGCCTGTAAGGGTGAAATACCGGTGAATTTCTTAAACTCTTTTATAAAGTGTGCCTGGTCGTAATAGCCACATTCATAAGCGATGGAGGTAAGTGATAAATTAGTAGCGCCTATCTGCCGTAAACTTTTGTTGAAACGAAAAGATGTATACAATGTGCCTGGCGTTAAGCCTACCATTTCAGAAAACTGTTTTTGAATATACCTCTTTGAAAGGCCCAATGTGGATGATAACTTTTTAAGATCAAAGCCCTCTCCTGTGGTTAAAATATGCTGACAGATTAATGATAAGTGCTGTACTTTCCTATACTGCTTTTCATACTTTTTTAATTTCCGGATAAAAAAAGATTCAAGCAAATCTATTTTTTCAGCAATTGAGCCAGCACACATCGTTACTTCATAAAGATCACGTACATCTTTTGAATACACATCCGAGAGGTCTGTGGCTGAATTGGTAAAATCAGAAATAGGGTTTGGGAAAAACAGCGAAGAGGCATGAGGATACATGCGGGCAATCAACACAGAAGTACCTTTTGTTGCTGTAAGTTTTGTTGGGACGGTCAGGTGACCTAATACTTCAAAATCAGGAGTATCGCGATATTCTCCGCTGATAATAGTCGCGGCATGTCCATTCGAGATCTTAACAACAAGATCTATGTATCCACTGGGGTAAAAAATATCATTATCGATATCCTTATCAATAGTAACAACAGTATAGTTTTTTACGAATGGTTTTAATATGTCGCAGGGAAGATATTGCAATAGGGTAATTTTAAGGCAAAACTAGCATTTAATCAGAAAGATCAAAATTAAGGATCCTTTTGCTTATCTGGTAATAGAAATGCCATCCACTGCATACTATTTGGTGTAATATATTGGTATCCAGAATGATAGTATTCCACCCAGGCGCCAAAAAATAAAAAAGGCCTTAAGTTCAATAACTTAAAGCCTTTTTTAATTCTACCGGTTACCGAAACCTGGTATTAAATCATCCTTCTGATTCAACCTTTGGTGGAATCAACTTATACATCACAGGTGTTACTATCCTGGAAAGTATGGTAGAGCTTATCAGCCCTCCAATCAGTACAATTGCTAACGGAGCGATAAGCGGATTGGGGTTCAATGCAAGTGGTATTAATCCGCAAATAGCAGTTATTGATGTAAGCACAACCGGCAGAAAACGGGTTTCCCCTGCTATATTAATAGCATCCTCAATGCTATGCCCTTCGGCTCGCAATTGGTTGGTAAAGTCTACGAGTAATAACGAATTCTTGACCTGTATGCCGGATAACCCGATAAAACCAATAATAGAAACCAATGACATCGGATAACCTGCTATCAGCAACATTACCACACCACCAAGAATCCCTAATGGAATAATGGAGAGTACAATAATGATCCCTTTAAAGTTTTTGAATTGCAATAATAAAACACCAACAAAAAGGAAAGTACTTAACAGAATAACTGACAGGAAGTTTCCTCCTAATGCATCACCTTCCGATTCTGCTTCTCCGGAAAGTTTATAATAGTACCCCGGCGGCATTTTTAGTTTGTTCAGTTGCGGAACAATATCCTTTAATACATCATTTGCATATACATTTTCTTTGGTCAGAGAGGTAACCTTTGCGAAACGGGATTTATTAAAATGATTTATGGCAGTAGGCGATGTTTCAAAAGAAATCGTCGCAATCTGATTAACTAATACAGGAACACCTTGTATGTTATTTACATAGAGGTTCTTAAATGCATCCAAATTTGAAAATTTCTCTCTGGCAAGTGTGATGACAACATTCCGTGCATCGCCTCTATCATCTATATAATCGCCAACGGTTAATCCTGCTACTGCCATCCTTACTACTTTATCAACTTCACTTGTAAGCACCCCTAACGTGCGGGCTTTTTCTTTGTTGATCTTTATTTTAATATCAGATTTGTATGTGTTCAATTCGTTATTGATATAAACAGTACCAGGGTGATTACGCAAAATATCCTCCGCCTTAAAGGAAAGCTCCCGTAGCGTATTGGGATCTTCCCCAAAAATCCTGACTACTATATTCGCTTCTATAGGCGTTCCCTGTTCAAAATCCTTTACCTCTATTTTTGCATAGGGGAAATTACTGAACCGCTGTCTAAGCTGCTTAATTAACGCTATTTTCGAATCAGGACCAGCCTCATTATCCATCTGCACAAAAATCTGGGCAAAGTCTGGCTTAACATCCTGTTGATGTACGTTATAATATATTTGTGGATTTCCTTTACCAACATTGCTTGTATAATAAACGATCTCTTTGTATTGCTTTAATTCACCTTCCACCAGTTTAGTTACACGGTCACTTTCCGGAATATCAGCCTGCAACGGCATTTTGATATTTATAAGGAACATCGGCTTTTCGGACGTGGGGAACAGTTTGAATCCTGTTTTTGTAAACAGGAAAAAAGCCATAATACTTAGCACTAATGATATCCCAATGGTAGTTTTAGGCCATTTTAAAGCTAATGGCATAATACGCCTGTAACTGTAAGTCAGAAATTTCTGGAGGTTCTTAAGGAAAAAATTACCTTCTCCATGTGTATGCGTTTTCAATAACCGGCTTCCGATAAATGGAACAAGCGTCAAAGCCACGATCATTGATGCCAATACACTGGTTATAACCGCCATTGGTAAACTCCGGATAAATTCACCCGCTATATCAGGCAGGAAGGCCAGGGGTAAAAATGCAATTACTAAGGTAGCCGTACATCCCACTACTGCCACACCTATTTGTCTTGTGCCTTTCAGAATAGCCTCTTTTAATGGATGCCCTTCCCTAAGCCATCGTTCTATATTTTCTACCACTACAATACTGTCGTCCACTAATAGCCCCAAAGCCACAACAAGGCCAACAATGCTTAGCTGGTTCAAAGAGTACCCTAATATATTCATCGCGATAAGCCCTAATGCTAAAGAAAGCGGAATAGAGATCATTACAATCAGTGATGCCCTGAATCCTAAAGGCAATAAAGTGATGACTACCAACAGAATGGCCAGGAAGAAATCAAATCCCAGATGCCCCAGACGTTTTGAAACCATCGTAGCCTGATCAAACGTTTTGACAAGCTGGATATTAGAAGGCAATTCTTTGGAAAATTCGTCCAGTATGGGAAGGAATTCTTTCTGCACCTTCGCTATATTAACATTGTCTTTCATCCCTGCTGTAACCAGTACGCAACGATGTCCATTTACACGTGTAATATGGTTGACCATTTCGCTTTTATAACTTACTTCAGCAACATCTTTCAGATATATAATCTTTCCATTGGCATTGTAGATGACGGTATTGGCAACATCCTCCACATCCTTCAGCTTACCACTGGTCTTTACATTAAAAATCTTACTTTCAAGGTTAACGCTTCCTCCGGGAATATCTGCTGCTTCACTTTGTAAACTACCAACAACTACGCTAAGCGGGATTTTCAGTTGCGCCAGTTTGTCTAATTGTACATCAATCCGGATTTCCTGTTCCGGCATTCCGAAATACTTGACTTCTTTAAGGTTGGTTAATTTCTCCAGAGAAGTTTTCAGTTTATCAGCTTCATCTCTCAATAATTTATCAGAAGCATTATCTGATACCAATGCAACCTGTAAGATTTTAACATCTGAAGAAGAAATTTTCTCTGTTTTGATCAGATAGATGTCCTTAGGAAGTTCACTGTTCTTCAAAGCATTTATTTCCGTAGATATCTCCTGGTACTTATTATCTACATCCACCCCGTATTTGAACTTCGGCTGAATGACCGCCACCCCATCTTCAACCGTAGTAAGAATTTTGTCAATATTTTCCAGACCGTAAATTTTGTTTTCAATGGGTTTTACCACCTGCTCTTCCATGTCTTTAGGACTTGTACCCGGATATATGACCGTGATAAGATACTGCGGCGCATGCGTGGTCGGATCTTCCGAACGGGGCATTGTAAATAAGGTAAGTACGCCAACTACTGCAAAAAGCAGGAATATAATGAGCGTGAACTGATAGTTTTTAACGGCAAAGTTTGTAATCTTCATATCTGTTATTATTACCTGATAATTTTTATGGTAGATTTTTCGTTGAGATAGGCGCTATTAGATATCACGATTTCCTGTACTCCTCCAAGCCCTTCTTTCAGATAAACCTGTTGATTATCCACCTTTGAAATTGTTACCGGTATTTTTCTCACTTTACTGGCTCCGTCAGGCGTAAATACGAACGCCCTGTCTCCATCGGCTTCCACCAGGGAAGCATATGGGATGACCTGTACATTTTCATCCTGCTTTGTAAATATTTCCGCTTTGCCAAACATGCCCACCGCTGGTTTTATATCCTTTAATTTCAATTTTAGCTCTATCTGAAAGGAGCCAAGTGTACGATCTGCCGACTGCGATTTACGAAACACGAAAGCGTCTATTTTTTTATCCGCATATCCATCCAATGTCACTGTTGCCGTTTGTCCCACATTAATGATTGCCCATTCCCGGTCAGTTACACCGGTTTTAAGTATATAGTTATTATTTTGCTGTGTTTCGTTAATAGCAAGGACAGGCATACCTGCTCCGATTACTTCTCCTTCACTGGCTATTTTCTGACTCACAAAACCATCAGAGGCTGCATATATTTTTGAATAACGTTCATTAAACACAACAGCCTCTTTTGCCTTTTGAGCAATATCCAGGGCAGTCTTGGAATTTTGCAGCTGCTCCAGCGTAAAAACACTGTCTTTATAAAGATTAACGGCCCGTTCATAATCACGCTGCACCTTCTCTACATTTAAGCTGGATTGTGTTACACCAGCATCAATTTCAGTGGAATTGAGTACCGCCAGCAACTGACCTTTTCTAAAGAACTGACCTTCTTCTACCAGGATACGGCTGATTACACCACCAATCTTGAAAGAATATTTAGCTTCATTTTCTGTGCTTACAAGCCCTGTAGCATTTACTTTTTGAGGTAATGCCAATGCAGATACAGCAGCAACCTTCACAGGAATAACATCTGCTATTTCAAATGATTTTTTTGCTTTGCTTTCTTCTTTGCAGGAATAGAAAACCAATATTGCTATGGCAAAACTGAGTAATTGTATTTTTTTCATAAAAGTTCTTTTTTGTTTATTGAATCAGGAAACTGGCATTCGCGCGTTCTATAGCGGCATAACTAATCCAGGTATCGAAAAGAGTAATGTTAGCATTCAACTGGGCATCGATTAATTGATTCTGAGCATCCAGCAACTCGATATAAATAACCATCCCTTCCTTGTATAACTTTAACACATCGTCATAATAGGTCTGGGCCGTTTTTAGCTGCGATTGTGCCGATTCATATTGGGCAACTGCACTTTGCATATCGTTCTGCCGGACTTTAAGCTCTGTAAGCAGTTGTTGCCGCACATAATCTGTCTGCACCTCTATGCTTTGGCGGTCCGACTGTGTCTGTTTTATTTTATAGGAATTTTTACCGGACGAGAAAAGATTCCATTCCAATGAAACGCCCCAGAAATAGTAGCGGCTTTGATTGTTAAACTGCCAGTTAAAGGCCTGCGAGCCCAGGTCCAGGTAAGTGCCTATCTTAGGGATGAGGTATGATTTTGCAAGCCCGTTCAGGTTGCCATTAATATCCTTTGCAATGCTGAGTTTAGTCAACTCTTCCCTGCTGCTTACATTATCGTTTACCAGATAATCCTGCCTGGGCAATTCCACCATATCATCTAAAAGTATACTATCTGTTAAGGGACGGTTGAGCAAAAAATTAAAATAATAGCGAGCGGATTCTGCTGCTTTATTGGCTGAAATAAGGGAAGCATTTATTTTGGATACTTCATTATTACTGCGGATAACTGCTGTGCGGTTTACCTTGCTATTCTTAAAAAGTGAGGTATTGATCCGCTGGCCTTCTTCCACAAGACGGAGCGATGATTCGAAGATCTTAACAGCGTTAATAGCTTTTATGTATTTATAGTAAGCCGTTTTAATCTCTTTCACCAATTCACGTTTGTAAAGCAGTACTTCTGATTTTTGTAAATCAACCTGTTGCTGTTTAATCCTTTTGTTATAAATGAGCTCTGCATTCAGGACAGGCAGGGTTGTACGGAACTTCGCATCATAATAATTATCAGGGTTCAGCAGAATGCGTTGATTGTGAAGCTGGGGAAATGAACTGGTCCCGGTCAATTGATTTAAGGTAGCGTATGCCCCGTTCAGTAAATCACCTGTTGGGAAATCTATCGTACGCCCACCATCTGCTTTGGTATAAGTGGTGGAAAAGGAAACGTCCGGCAGGAACATACTTTTAGCCTCCTTTAGTGCATACATATTCTTTTCGAGCATAAAACCCTGCTGCCTGATGCTCTGGTTGGATGTAAGCCCTTTTTGGATATATTCATCCAGCTTACTTTGGGCACGCAGTGGACGCCCTGCCACAATGGCGAATACCAGGAGAATGAGATGGTAAAAAACCTTGTTTTTTGATGTAGTCTTAATCACTGTTATAATTTTAAACACTGTTCAATAATAGGACAAAAAAAAGCTTAACTCTTTTCGAGTAAAGCAACAAAACTCTCGTAACCGTGGTACATAAGTTCTTCATTGGTCTTGTTCACAAAACTTGCTGTGCGGTCCTTACAGAACAGGGCACAAATTCCATGAAGCAGGGAAAGCGTCATAAATGTAAAATACTCCGCATCCATACCTTTGAACTTCCCTTTCTGCTGACATTCTTTAACAACAGTATGGAGCTCATTAATCGCTTCCTGCGCTATTTTAAACCCACTGTGCTGAGGTGTTTTTGTGGGTTCATCTACGATAAACATCAGGTTGTAATAATCTTTGTTATGCTGCGCAAACTCGATAAAAACGCGTCCCATTGCTTTCATACGCTCAAAAGGATCGCCCACTTTCTCCAGGACTTTCAACTGTTGGAGCAACAATTGGAACCCTTCCTTATGCAACTCATGGAAAATCTCACTTTTATCCTTGAAATAAAAATAGATCAACCCCGGGCTATAATTGATATCATTGGCGATATTTCGCATACTTGTTTGTTCATAGCCCTTTTCAAGAAATATTTTACGCGCACTATTTAAAATACGCTTATGCATTTCCTGCTTTTCCTCTTGTTTTCGCTCTGCTATACCCATCGTTAATTAAATGATAGTGCAAATCTATTGAACAGTGTTCAATAAAACAAATTATTTTTCTGAGATGGCCTGGATTTTTACTTTTGAGGCATGGGAGAATACATCGGGGCATAAAAGGGAGAATAGCTGTTATAGCTGCCTCTGCTTACACCTATACTACCGGAAATGGAGAAGGTCCTTTCATTATTGATATACATGAGACCTATTTTTGCTTCCGGAATGGCATTGAAGTGGCTGGTCTGCATGAAGCTACTGTTCTTGTTAACCACAGAAGGATAAGGTACATTGTTGTAATGGAAAATATAAGGCGTTACCGACAAGCTTCCAAAAGCATACACGTTATTGCTCAATTGACGGTTGACCTGCCATGCTAAAGGTACCGACAAAAAAGAACCACTCCCTCCTTTAAACGCCATAAAGCCGGAGGAAACGCCAGCATATTTTGTAACAAACCATTTCTTCGGGATATTGCTGGTATCTCCTGCCTGCTGAGGATGCGTGAGGGCCGGTTGCCTGCTGTCCATAGCTCCTACCTGTGCCTTTACAGTCATACCCGACATTAATATAGCGGCAAAAAGGATTCTCCGTATCATATGAATAAAGATAAGCATCCTTTTCTATTAAAATGTTAACATGATCACAATGTGAAATAGGTCCGGCTGCGCAGGATGAAGGCTTGCTGATAAATTGCCCATTCTGCGGTTGCTTTTTATTATACTACAGTGCTTGATGCATTTCTCAATAAAAGCGAAAAAAGTATACGTTTTGGAGAAAATCATGAAAGCGATTTACGCTATTTTCGTATCAGGCAACATGGTCACAGCTCGTCAGTAACCCATCACAGATTTTTTACGGTATTATCTCATTTCCACGTTAAAATCACCTGCTTATGTGCAAACGTTTGCACAAAGGCTCCAGGACTGCATTCTGGTAAATATGTTTTCATCACTTAAATCCATACGTTATGATTAATGTTTATAAACCCCGCATCAGGCTGTTACTGATGTGCATGACACTTTTTTTCAGCTGGCCAACTGCCGCAAATGCACAGGTAAGGACAATAACCGGATCCGTTTTCCGGGACAGTGACAGACAACCCCTTCCCGGAGCCACCGTCAGAGTAAAAGGGACCGGCATAGGGACATCTACAGATGATAAAGGGCATTACTCCCTGGGCGCTATCCCTCCTAACGCCACACTGGTTATTACCGCCCTCGGTTTTCAGGCACAGGAAATTCCCGCAAACAACCGGCAGAAAATAGATATCACACTTATGGAAAGCAGTAAGGGCCTTAATGAAGTATTGGTAGTAGGTTATGGTACACAGAAAAAGGCAGACCTGACCGGAGCAATTGCTACCATGAACGGGACTGAGCTGAACAAGAGGATCGCCACCGATCCCGTGCAGCTGTTACAGGGAAAACTACCCGGATTATCCCTTACACAAGGCTCAGGGGAAGCGGGTAACGAAGGTTCCGTACTGCGGGTAAGAGGGCTTGGTACTTACAGCTCCGCAGGTAGTAGTCCCCTGGTTATCGTGGACGGTCTGCCGGGAAGCCTTACGGTGCTGGACCCGCAAAATATTGAATCCGTTACGCTGCTGAAAGACGCCGCATCTGCGGCTATTTATGGTACAAGGGCCGCCAATGGTGTACTACTGGTGACTACCAGACAAGGGAAAAGCGGACAGTTCCAACTATCATACAATTACAGCATAGGCATCACAAAACCTTCCGCCCTGCCTGATAACCTGATCTATAACTCTGCACAGTATATGCAGCTGTATAATAAGGCTGCTGTCAACTCCGGCTATCCTAACCGGTTTACCCCGGAAATGATTGCGGCCTATACCAACCCTTCCGATCCTACCCGGTACCCCAATTTCAACTGGCTGAATGCCGTTATGAGAACCGTACCGGTACAAACACATCATATCGGCATAACGGGAGGCAATAACGGAACTGTTTATAATATCGGTCTTGGCTATGTAGACCAACCGGATATCATGATCGGCTTTTCCTACAAAAAATACAACCTGCAGCTTAACCTGAATTCTAAAATCAATGACTGGGCTACTTTCGGGTCCAGTGTTACACTCAATTATAGCAAAAGAACATATGCCTCCAGGGGCAGTCAGGATATGTTCCTGTCCACGCTCTCCCAATCTCCCATGTACGGACCTAAATTGCCTGATGGTAGCGGACGCTATGTAAACTCCGTCTATCCCGGTGTGCAGACGCCTAATAAGAACCCTGTGGCTATTGCAGAGAATGCGCTTGTGAATAGTAACGACTACTACCTGCAAAGCAGCTTTTTCCTGAATATCCGCCTCCTGAAAGGACTGGAATGGAGAACAAGCGGAGGGCTTAATTTCAACTTCAACAAGATATATGACTTTAAACCAGTGATCAACCAGTATAACTGGTTCGCAAAACTCACTGATGCGCCCGAGCGTACGCTGGACGTAAACGGACAGGGACTGGTAGTAACAGACTCCAATATGGTTTACCCGGTTGGATATACCCAGCTCACCTATACGAAATCATTTAACCGGCATAATCTTAAACTACTGGCAGGTACACAGGCAGAGTATAACAAAGCACAGCGGCTCTCTGGTACCCGTAATACGCCTTTTCCCAGCAATGACCTGCATGAGCTGAGCGCAGGTCCTCTTGGTTCCCAGTTAGCCACAGGCACCTCCTCTATTTGGTCCTTACGCTCTTATTACGGCAGATTCAACTATGATTACGATGAAAAATACCTGCTTGAGATCAATGCCCGTTATGATGCTTCTTCCCGTTTTCCGGTAAATAACCGGTGGGCGCTTTTCCCGTCTGTTTCGGCCGGCTGGATGCTGACGCGCGAGCAGTTCCTCCGTGATATTCCATGGCTGAACAATTTAAAGGTGCGTGGTTCGTGGGGTAAACTGGGCAATCAGAATATAGGCAACTATCCTTACCAGGATGTGTACACCAGCCAGAATGCATACAATATCAATACCGGTTATGCCTATCCATTTACCGGCAATACACTGAACTCCGGTGTTGCGCAGAACGGACTGGTAGACGCCAACATAAGATGGGAAACTACCCGCGTTTTTGATGCCGGTACAGATGTTACCCTGTTCAATAAACTGGATGTCACCTTTGACTGGTACAATAAACTGACGTACGATATTTTGTATTCGCCTTTAATTCCAGCCTACCTGGGCCTGAATGCCCCTACCCTCAACCAGGGTAGAATGAAGAATACAGGAGTGGACGCTTCTTTTCAATATACGGATAACATTGGCAGCGTAAGATTTTCTGCCGGCGGTACTTTTCAGACCAATAAAAATACCGTCATTAAGTTTGGAGCGCCGTCTATCAATACCGGCAATAATACGATCATTAAAGAAGGGCTGCCCTATGGAAGCTTTTATCTGTATGAGTATGCCGGCATCTTCCAGTCTGCCGCTGAAATTGCCGGTTCTCCTGTACAACAATACAATCCTCAGCCGGGATATCTGCGGTTCAAAGACGTATCCGGTAACGATACTGTTGATGCCAGTGACCGGGTTATTGTGCCGGGTGTTTTTCCTAAGTTCGATTATTCTTTTAATGCAAATGCTTCCTGGAAGAATTTTGATATCTCTGTTTTCTTCTATGGCTCTTACGGACAGCAACTCTTTGTGAATGGCTGGGGCGTTCAACCGTTCAACCAGGGCTCCCCTCCTACCACAGACTGGCTGAATGCCTGGACACCGGAACATCCCAGTACTACCATGCCGCTGATATACATTACCGGCCAGGGTAACGCCAGCAGCAATATAAGTACCCCATCTACCTATTATCTGAAAGGGGCCTCTTTTTTAAGACTTAAAAACCTGCAGATAGGATATACATTTCCTGCTTCTCTGGTGAAACGGGCAGCATTGAGCAGCTTACGTGTCTTCTTTGCAGGAGACAACCTGCTCACCTTTACCGGGTTTAAAGGACTTGATCCGGAAAGGGTATCCAATAATACAAGATTTGTAGCGCACCCGCAGAATCAGGTGTTTGCTTTTGGTATTAAAGCGGCTTTTTAAACATTCTAATTTTAAAAAAATGAAGTACAACATAAAACATTTAATCATCCTGATCATGCTGTGTAGTTGCGGAAAGGATTTTCTGAACAGGAACCCGCTCGACCAGCAATCTTCCGGTACTTTCTGGAAAACGAAAGCAGATGCAGACCAGGCATTGACCGCTATTTACAGCTTCCTGATACAAGGGTATAATTATACAAACTCTACGAATACCGGCCAGGGCTGGGGCGCGGGTACGCCGTATTGGGAAACACTGACGGACAATGCCTATAGCGGTGCCTTTTCCAATGTTGCTACAGGAGCTATAGAAGCTACTACCGGCACTATCCAGTCAGATGCCTACAGCACGTCGTACAAGGCGATAGAAGCCTGTAATATATTCCTGGCCAATATTGCCCATGTTTCCATGGATAATACTGAAAGGAACACTGACATTGCAGAGGTCAGGTTCATACGTGGGTATTATTATTTTCTGCTGGCTCAACTTTATGGGGATGTGGTGCTGTCCTTTCAGCCATTGGGTAAAGAACCTGCTTCTTACCAGCTTGGAAGAGCACCTAAAGCAGTGGTATTGGACTCCGTATTGAGCGACTTCCGCTATGCAGCTGCCAATCTTCCGAATACTGCTTACAAAGGCCATGTGGTAAGAGGCACTGCCCTGGGGTATATAACGAAAGTATTCCTCGTTGTCCACAACTTTCAGGAAGCAGCAGCTACAGCTAAAACGATCATGACAGAAGGCCGGTTCAGCATCTATACAGGCGGTTACCGGAAATTGTTCCTGAAATCCGGTCAGGATAACAATCCGGAGATCATGTTCTCCGGGCGATACCAGGTACCGAACGCTTATAGTCCTGCCGATTACCTGTATACTTACAGTTCCAGCCTTCAGCCGCTGAGTTACCTCGTAAATGACTATGAATGTATAGACGGACAGCCTGTTACTTCTTCTCCATTATACGACACCGCTAAACCGTATACCAACAGAGACCCACGATTACTGGCTACCATATTGGTGCCCGGCGTATTATACAAAGGAGGGACCGTTTTTGATCCTGCTGCTATCGGTGCTTCATCCGGCTTCCTCAATAAGAAAGGCGTTGATTCTACCCGCGCAACCGTCATTGGTACACAAAGCGACCAGGATTGGGTATACCTGCGTTATGCGGATGTACTGCTCATGTACGCAGAAGCACAGAATGAAATTGCAGGACCTGATGCAGGTGTGTATGACGCAATAAATGCTATACGCACCCGGCCAGGTGTGAATATGCCGTTACTGCCGGCAGGGCTCTCCCGCGATGCTATGCGCACTGCTATCCGTCATGAAAGAAGGATCGAACTTGCAATGGAAGGACAACGGTATTTTGACCTGAAACGCTGGCATACAGACAGGATCATTATTCCCGGCATCAAAGATCCCAGCGGCGCTTCGAGGGCCTTCCCATTGCGCGATACCTTATGGCCCGTGCCTCAGTCGGAAATGGATATAGCTGCCGCTTACAGCAATAACCTATTCAGGCAAACGCCTGGCTGGTAATGAATGTTATTTACCGGGGTTTCAATCAGGTACACATAGAAAAGAGCCCGAGGCTGACTAAAAAGAGTACTCCCTCTGGGGTAGGTGATGAAGATGAAACTGCTTTTACGCAATCCTCAGCACCTTCACTTTACTTTTTAGTCAGCCCCAGGGCTCATTTTCGTTTCTCTCCTAAATAACACCTGTTCTATATATTCCTATGCTCATGACAATACACATTACATCTCTTTTTTGGGTAGGATTACAGGCCAGTCATCCTGGTCCCACTTTATCTCTTCCAGCAATAGCTTAGACCTGCCCTGGTCCTGTGCATCATATCCGTGATAAATAAAATAGTCCTTCCCGTCGGCGGTATATACTGCGTTATGGCCTACTCCATACCATTGTGTACTGTTACCCTCTGCGATTATTGAACCTCCATTCAAATGCATAGGAATATTTTGTTTGTCGAGATAAGGACCTTGTACTTTTTCACTTCTGCCAACTACCACTTTGTAATTACTTTTTATTCCTCGGCAACAATAATCCCATGAAACAAAGAGGTAATAATATTTCCCTTTTTGAAAAATGAAAGGTGCTTCCACTGCCCCCTCTCCTGCAACGGTATCGGCAGTTGCCATATCACGTGGCCTCCTGGCAATGGTGTACCATTCCTCAGGTACAGCTACAGATAGCAGGTCATCTTTCAACTTTACAAGTTTGATGCCCTCCCAGAAGGAACCGAATGCCAGCCAGGGTGTTTTGCTGCTATCTACGATCAGGTTAGGATCTATTGCATTCCACATATCCCTTCCGGGAACCGACTGAATGACCTTGCCTTTATCTTCCCATTTAAAATCAGGGGAGGTATCGTCGAGGGTTGTATTTACAGCAACGCCGATACTGGATGTATTTTTCCCGAATGCAGAAACAGCATAATACAAATAATACCTGCCGTTATGAAAACTAATGTCCGGCGCCCATATATGTCCGTTGAAGCCTGGTACTGCTTTCATGGCCCATTCGGGAGACCGGGCAAACACCGGTTTTTCTTTTCGCCAGTGTTGTAAATCCCTGGAAGAAAAAACAGTAATACCAAAGCCGGTGCAAAAGATATAATAGGTGTCCTTCTCTTTTATAATAACAGGATCATGTACCGGTGTGTTCCGGGTAAGAAAAACAGAACCTGCAGGCACAGGCTGCGCCCGCAGGACTAAAGGAAACATACAGACCACCCAGAGTAATATCGCAGCTATCAGCTTCATAATTTTATCTTCACTACCATGAATGAATAAGGCGCTATATCCAGCGGGAGCTTTTTCCCCCGGAATTTAATGACCGATTCTCTGGGAGATACATATTGTGGTTGCTCAAAACTATTAACACTGGTCCGTTCACCGCTTTGTAATACAGTCACGCCTGCCTCTGTGGCAGCAGGTTTCGCATCTTCCAGTGCAATTGTATAAGATTGCTGCTTATCAGCTGCATTCACCAGTTTAATAATAAGTTCATTACTTTTTTCATCAATACAGGCAGAAGCGTACAAACTATCCTGCCCGGCTATTACAGCATTATCCAACTTCACCGGAACTACTGCAGTACCTTTATTTAAGGAAAATAATTGTTGTACATAATAGTTGGGTGTTCCGTATGAGCGCAGATTATCTACCCATATAAGATCGGGCGTCCATTGCCAGCCATCTGTATGTGCAAATAACGGCGCATAGGAGGCCATGTTCACCACATCAGCATTCCTTTCCAGCCCTGTCATAAACGCGGCTTCAGACAGCGCCGTATACCAGTTGTTTTTGTTGTTTATGCTAACTGTTTTATCGCTCTGTGCAGCATATTCACCGGCAAATATTTTACTGCCATTCCGGGGATAATGATCATAGCGCTGTGCATTTTGTAAAAACCATTGCGGAGAACGGTAATAATGTTCATCAATAATATCGGCATGCATGTTCCTCAGCTCATTGTTCAGATAATCAAAGCGTTCGCCATCGGGATCTGTACCGGAACTGTTCACAAGTTTAATATCCGGGTATTTTGCTTTGATAGCATTTGTAAATAATCTGAGCCTTTCTACATATTGCGGCCCCCAGTTTTCATTACCTACACCTAACAGCTTTAAATGAAAAGGGGAGGGGTGACCCATATCTGCACGTACCTTTCCCCATTGGGTACTTGCATCACCATTTGCAAATTCGATCAGGTCCAGTGCATCCTGTATATAAGGGTCAATTTCATCAAGCGGTACGAGTTCTGCGGAGTTGAACTGGCAGGCCATACCGCAGTTAAGAATGGGTAAAGGCTCTGCACCAATATCTTCAGCAAGCTGGAAATATTCAAAGAAACCTAACCCAAAAGTCTGGAAATAATCAGGTGTTGGCCGGTGTGCGAATTCAAAATTCCAGCGGTTGATAATCAATTGTCTTTCTTCTATCGGTCCTATTGTTTTTTTCCATTGATAACGCTGTGAAAGGTCGAAGCCTTCCACGATACAACCTCCCGGGAAACGGATGAATCCCGGTTTCATATCAGCAAGCAACTGTACCATGTCTGCACGCATGCCTCCCGGACGATTCTTCCATGTGTTTGACGGGAACAGGGAAATGATATCCAGATCAATCAAACCATTTCCTTCCAGCCACAATTGCATTTTAGCATTGGGTTCCGTTTCCGTAGCAGTAAAGCTTACATGTTGCCGGTGCCATATTGTGTCCTGGGAATCCGGTATCAGCAAAGTATCCCCAATAACCCCACCTCCGCTATTCAGCAATTGTATATGCAGTGTTATGCCTGGACGTTGCTGTCTGTACATAACAGAAAAATCGTATCGCAGTCCTTTCCTGATACCCATGCCACGGAACCCTTCATTCAGCAGGCCCACCCCTCCTTTCTCAGCATTTCTTACAGTAGCCCTCAAATAGCGGGGATTATTTGTGTTCTCCGCTTTCCTGTTCAGAATAAGCATATCCCCTTCTTTTACCTGGCTGCCATTTACTGTCCATCCCATCAGCGGTTTGAAAAATTCAAATGAGCGGTTTTTCACCAGTTCTGCATAAATACCACCATCTGCACCAAGATTAATATCTTCAAAAAAGACGCCCCACATAGTTGGTGCGATCTTAGCGGTTATTACTTTCGTTTTTACTGAAATTATTTTACTGCTTTGTGCAGATGTTGCTCCCGACCACAGCAAAAATCCCAATACCAATACCTTACATGCCTTCTTTTTCATTTGAACCAGTTGTCTGTTTATAGAATCTTTTTGCCCCATACTGCAATGCCATTATTATTCAGGCCTGTAAAGATGAAGGTGACCCGTTTATTTTCCCAGTCCCTTCCTTTCTGGACCAGCACCTTATCGGTATAACCGTTGCTCCACTTTAACTGTAGCCAGGGGGCATTATAAGTCCATTTACTGGCGGCATCATTATTCAGTGTGCCATTGGCCGATATAGTCAGCGGAACAGACACCTGGAAATCGGGAGATACCTGGGTATCCGCATAACCAGGCACTACCCTGTAACCTAAAGTGATCTGTTCCCAGTTACCTGTAATGCTATCCTGGGGTACTACGGCATTATCTTCCCATGCATAACGTTCAGGAGAGACCACTGGCCAGCCGTCAGTTGTCCAGAATATTTTCCTTACATGCAGGTCCATAAAATATTTATTGATACCGGGTCTTCCCTGGTGTCCCAGGTAGTACTGCCCGTTTCCATCGTCGAAAGCAGTACAGTGGGAAACACCCTGCCAGCCACCATGCCCGCTGAACTGGTAAGGCGCCGTGATCATCGGGCCATGGTCTGCATCCGTATTGGCATCCTGTCCGTTAAAGTCATAAAATGGCCCTGCAGGATTATCTGCTCTCATTACTCTTGTATTGTATTTGGTTTCCAGCCAGTCGTAAGCGATGAACAGAAAATATTTATTCAGGGTACTGTTATAGATCACATCCGCTCCTTCTATGTTACCGTTATAATTACCACTGGTAAACCCTCTGTTTGCAATACGGGTACCTTTATCGCTGCCATTTAAAGCAAGCCCTGTAACCGGATCAAGCTTCAATGCATAAATACCATCCCATGCCGAGCCATAATACATCCATTGATCACCAGCAGGGGTAGTTACCACAGTAGGATCGATCGCATTGGTTTGCCTGGTATTATCATTCAGAGAAGTAACAACAAGCCCCTTTTCAGTCCAGGGACCTTCCGGAGAAGTGGCAGTTGCCAGCCCGATCACGCTTAAGCGGCCTACATTGGAAGCAAGTGAATAATACAACCTGTATTCACTGCCTACTTTCATAATATAAGGTGCCCATAAACCATCGTTGGGAGTCCCTGCGTTTTGTTTAATAAAAGAAGCACCTATAGAAGGCAATGCGTCAAATACCCAACCTACAAAAGTCCATTCTACCAGGTCTTTGGATTTTCTTATTTGTATACCCGGTTTTACTGTGATACCATATCCGACATCTGTACTATAACAGTAATAATAGTCGCCAAACTTTTTGATAGACGGGTCATGTACATTATAAGGGCCCCACTTCGTATAATAAACGAAGGGAGAAATATCCGCATAGGTATCACTAATGGCATTAATATCAAAAGCAGTAACGGGTATCTTTGTAGTATCTGTTGTTACGGGGGTATCAACAGTTGCTTTTTTACAGGAACTAATGGCAGCCAGCAGTAAAAGAACAGCAGCCGTTCTTTTTATCAGACAAGATTGAAGCATACAATATATTTATATGCTGTGCACAGCTGATTTTTGTAAACCCTGCCGTGCACAGCGCAGTCTCTCTTAATAATTGGCGTTTTGTTTGAACCCAGGATTATTATCTATTTCCCCTTGCGGTATAGGATATAATTCTTTCCCTGCCTTATAGTTATTGAATTCGGGATCTCTTGCCTTCAGCATTGCCAGTTTTGTTGCATCCTGCAGCCATCCCCAGCGGCGGATATCATCGAACCGGTGCCCTTCCAGGCAGAATTCCAGTAAACGCTCGTGTGCCAGCTGATCACGCATTTGTTGTTGTGTCATAGCTGCAAGAGTAGCTGTGATATCCGGGAGGTTAGCCCGGGTCCTTACTTTTTGAATATAAGGAGCAGCCTGGGAAGTCTGATTCAGTTCATTCAGCGATTCTGCATACATCAGCAATATATCTGCATAACGCATAAGCCGTTCATTGATCCCGGATTTCCAGTCGTATTCATTGGCTTTATTACCATCACCGTTCTCATATTTCCGGCAAAAGACATCGTTCAGATAAGAGCTGTTAGCATATACCAGCGCAAATGACTGTCCGTAGATCGTTTCACCTGGCTTGTTATAAAACATGGTAGCATCCAGGCGCGGATCTACCTGTCCATCTGTTGTTTTCTCTATCTGGAATTCGTTGAATGCGGAAACAGTAGGTTGCACATCTGTCCATCCGAAATTAGGGGCACCAAATGTAATGGCCCTGGCAGATGTTTTAGCCCATGTAGAAGAGGGTATCCCCTGCCATCCCAGATCGGTTCCGCCCACAGTAGTAGAGAACTGAATTTCAAAAACAGATTCTATATTGTTCTCTTTGCTCTCTGTGAAATTGTCCTTATAATTAGGCATCAGGTCGTATACGCCCAGATCTATTACCGCTTTAAATTGTGCGGCAGCTTCTGTATACATTTTATTGAACAGGTAGGCTTTCCCAAGATAGCCCATTGCTGCCCCTTTTGTGGCTCTTCCCAGCTGGTTGGCATCAGCTCCGCTCACATTTGTATAAGTTGCAGGCAGCAGGTCCGCAGCAGCCTTAAAATCAGCTATCACCTGTTTCCAGCCCTGTGCCTCTGTGGTTTGGGGAGAGAAAAAATCTGAAGATGACTTGGGAGATGAAATGGGTAATGCCACATTACCAAACATGTTCACTAAATGAAAGAAGTACAACCCTCTTAAAAAATAAGCCTGTCCCAGTACCCTCTTTTTTAAATCTGCATCCATAGTTATACCGGGTACATTATCCAATACCTGGTTACAACGGAACACTCCTTCATAGTATTCATCAAAGGCCCATCCATAACCCGAAGCGTCACTTGTTCCCAATGCAAATTTCCCTACGCCGGAAATAGCTGTCCATGGACTGTTACTCCGTATGTCATCTCCGCGGACATCCAATAATACAGGTGTAAAACGCATGTAGGCACCATCAAGTAACATGGGTGCATAAGCAGCATTCACCCCCTGCACGGCATCAGCTCCTGTTTTCCAGAAAGAGGAAGACGTTTGTGCATTGGGGTTTACCTGGTCCAGTTTTTTATTACAGCCTGCGGCTAATAAGCCGGCAGCGGAAATTATAAGTATGTAGCGTTTCATAATAATACTGTTTTTTAAAGATTAAAGACCTAACTGTACACCAACCATCACCGTTCTGGGGTTGGGGAATGAACCATAATCATATCCGCGATTGAATAATCCATCGCTGATAAAATCCGGATCGTAGCCTTTATATTTTGAGATAGTTAACAGGTTCAGACCCGATACATACATGCGGAAGCTCCTGATCACTTTGGTCCTGTTCAGTTTGGAATCCGGGATACTATAGCCGATCTGTGCATTCTGTAATTTTACATAGGAACCACTTTCTACAAAACGGTCAGAGAATTTCCCGTTATTAATATCGTTTATGAGCGGCCGGGGTACATTCGTATTGGTGTTGGATGCTGTCCAGAAACGTAATTCATCCACATGACTGTTGCCATACTGACCGGCCATCAAGGCTGCATAAACGCCGTTATATACTTTATTACCTGCATTACCCTGCCAGAAGAAAGAGAGATCAAAGTTCTTATAAGAGGCTGAAAAATTCAATCCGTAATAGAATTTAGGAATGGTTGATCCAAGATAAGCCCTGTCGGCATCAGTAATAGCTCCATCTCCGTTGTTATCTTTGTATTTCACATCCCCCGGTGCTATACCTCCCGACTGATTCTGGGTGGCGTGCTTGGTGATCTCACTGGCATTTTGAAACAGCCCTTCTGTAACAAAGCCGTATAACTCTCCCACTTCCCGGCCTACTTCTGTTTTGCTACCTGCACCATAAACAGGATTATTAGCTCCACCAAGTTTTAATACTTTATTCTTTAAGGTATAGGCATTGGCACTGATGTTATAATTTAAAGCACCTGCATTGTTGTGGTAGTTAAGCGTAAACTCCATACCGGTATTCTTCAGCGAAGCAGCATTGGTAGTAAGCGTCTGAGGAAAAGAACCAACCGAGTAAGGAATAGGGATAGCGGTAATAATATCTTTTGATACCCGGTTAAAATATTCAACCGTAAACGTCAGCTTCTCCTGTAATATACCCATATCAATAGCAACATTAGATGTTGTTGTTGACTCCCATTTCAGAGAAGGATCTGCCACAGAAACCGCGGTAGCTCCCGTAGCCAGGGTATTATTAAACAAATAGTTCGTAGCGTTGTTAATGTATGACTGATAGTCATAATAACCCAGGGCTGTCTGATTACCCAGCATACCGTAGCCTCCTCTTAACTTCAGGCTGCTGATAAAAGCGGGAAGATGAAAGATCTTTTCATTAGTGATATTCCATGCTGCCGCAAAACCTGCAAAATTCCCGTACCGGTTATATGGACTGAACTTAGATGAACCGTCTCTTCTGAAATTAAAGGTAAGGAGATAACGATCGTCGTAATTATAATTAGCCCGGCCTAATACAGAAAACATGGTAGCCGCTCCCAGCCAGCTGGTTACTCCTTTAGCACTTGCATTGGCAACAGCGCCAAAAGTTTTAAAGTTCAGATTCGTTGTGTCCGTTGCTGTAGCAGACATCCATTCATTTTTATCTTCCTGGTACGTCATACCTCCCAGAAAATCAATCTTATGTTTTCCTGCTTGCAACTGATAAGTAAGCGTATTTTCAATCAGGCTGGTATTGGCATGGCCATATTGCTGGTACATGTAATACAAGTTATTAAGATAATAGTACCCCATGTCGAACTTAGGCTCGAAATGGAAATTCTTATAGTCTGTTCTGTCAAAACTCACATTCAGCTTATATTTCAGGTTCTTAACTATTTCCAGTTCACCCCATGCATTGGCCAGCAACCTGTTCCTGTCACTATTATCGGTTACAAGGTTATTAAGACCAACCACATTAGCTGATATAGCCCGGTTCTTTACCTGGTCGCTGCCACCGTATCCGCCTAAACGGGAAGCATCATATACCGGCATGGTGGGAATGGCTGTTAGCATGCTGGTAACTGTACCGCCAAAAACAGCATGTCCGTTGGTGGCACCATAGTTACCTTTATGCGATTGCGTATAGGCTGTCTTTACACCAAAACTGAAGCGGCCTTTTTTCCCCTGAACGCTGCTGTTTAAAGTATAACGGTCATATTTCTGCGGACCGGTTTGTGTGCCTGTCTGGTTAAAATAACCCAGAGAAGCATTGTAGGTTACAAATTCAGAGCCGCCGGACAAATTCACATTATGGTCTTGTATCACCCCTTTTTTCAGCGCTTCCTTTTGCCAGTCTGTATTGATAGAAGAAACAAAAGAAGGATTTGTGGGGTCATTGGCCGGTGCCAGGGTTAACCCTGCATTTAATTCAGCTGCCGAAACTATTTTCTGGTATCCTAACCTGTCTGTAACCGGTATTTTCTTCGCTATTTCCTGTGTTCCGTAATAACTGCTGAAATTTACCCTTACAGGTCCCTGCTTCCCTTTTTTCGTAGTGATTATAATTACACCTGTTGCTGCGCGGGAACCGTAAATGGCCGCGGCGGAGGCATCTTTTAACACCTGTATGGACTCTATATCGTTCGGAGAGAAGTCGTATGGCGCATCTACCGGCACACCATCAATCACGAACAACGGACCATTATTGCCAAAAGTAGTAGTACCACGTATCTTGATCTGAACATAACCGCCCGGTTCGCCAGATCCATGTACACTGATACCCGCAGCTTGTCCCTGCAACATTTTAGCTACATCATAAGAAACGTTTTTCTTGGCATCACCTACATTTACAACAGCCACAGAACCTGTCAGATCCTTTTTCCTTACAGTACCATAACCTACAACAATGACGTCGTTCAGGCTTTTATACGTCTGTTCAAGTCTTATTTTCAGTGGATTATTTCCTTTCAGCACTACCACTTTGCTTTCATATCCGACGCTGCTTATAGTGATGCTGCTCCCTTCATTTCCTTCAATCGTAAAGGAACCTGCAGCATCGGTAATGGTACCGCTACCTTCTTTTTTGCTAACAGTTGCCCCTTCAAGCGGGATACCCTGCGAATTTGTAATTGTTCCCTGGAATTTTTTCCTGATTGTTTGTTGTGCGGACGCCCGTTGACAAAATAAAAATAGTGTACAGGTAAGCATCGGCAATACGCTCTGCTTAAGCAAAATGCTGATCAGTTTCATAAACGTGGTATTAATTATAATTCAAAAAAACTCATTTATTTATTTCATAACGCTTGCCGGGAATATTGATTTTGGCTAATTTCATAAGTGTGATAGTTACATTTATTGGTGCTGTTCCCTTTATTTGTTCAAGCCATCTTAAAATAACAACATGAAGTTGCGATTAATAGTTTTTAAACCTTCGATAAACCGTATCAAAACTTCTGCAAATAATCTCATTTTATAAAAAGCCGGTACCAACCGGATCGCTATTATATCTTAACTTTAGGTAATCAGGACGATTTTGCAGCATACATTCCTGCCGGAAAAGCAACCGGTTTTCAGCAAACAGGAACAGTAAATTCCATCGTTAAACAGGATTGAACAAGGGGAAAAGTACAACCTGCAGCGGAGGGTTATATAAACTTAAAATAAGATAAGTCTTTCGGATGAAAACGCTCTTGCTTGCCTGTATGATTGTTTTCTACGCCGGGAACATTTCGGGGCAATTGTACTATTTCAGGCACTACCAGGTTGAGAATGGCCTGTCTAATAATGCTGTGATCTGCAGCCTTCAGGACAAAAGAGGCTTTATGTGGTTTGGGACCAAAGATGGTCTGAACCGTTTTGACGGGTACTCATTCAAAATATTCCGCAATAATCCGGAGGATTCCACCAGCATTGGCAATAATTTTATTCATACTTTATATGAAGACCCCAATGGTACGCTGTGGGTAGGAACAGAAAACGGGTTATACCAATATGAAACGTTCACCGAAAGCTTCAGGCTGCTGCAGCCTGCTCCAAAAGGACAGATAAGAGCTATCCAGGCCGACAGTAAGGGTAACCTGTGGTTTGTTTCCGGCTTCTCCCTGTTCCAATATACACCCGGTAAAAAACTACGGTATTATGATGTAGACACTTTTTTTGAGGCCAGCTCCTTATGTCTATCTTCTGATGGTAACCTATGGGTAGCTACCACTAATGGGCTATTGAAAAAATATGATCCACGCACGAACTCATTCGGCAGTTATGACGTATTCCTGCATTCGAAGCGGGCAGCGTCTAAATGGATAGAAAAAATCTATAACACGCAGGATGGCAATATCCTGGTGGGGACCTCCAACCAGGGCGCCAAACGCTTCAACATCGCTACCGGTAGCTATACCGATATTCTTACTTACAACCAGGATCAGACAGAAATATTCGTTCGTAATTTTATTCAAACCGGAGATCAGGAATATTGGATAGCTACTGAATCAGGTATTTTCATTTATAACATGACGTCCGGAAAAGCAATCAATCTGCATAAAATGTATAACGACCCCTATTCCATATCGGATAACGCGGTCTATACTTTCTGCAGGGATAAAGAAGGCGGCATATGGGCGGGTACCTATTTCGGAGGAGTTAATTATTATCCGAAACAATACACGCCTTTCAAAAAATATTTCCCTAAAGTAGGCGAGAATTCTTTAAGCGGTAATGTGGTAAGGGAAATACATGAAGACAAATACAACAATCTGTGGATAGGTACAGAGGATGCAGGATTGAATAAACTGAATACGTCCACACAAACATTTACACACTTTCAACCGGGGCCTTCTGCGGCAAGCATTTCCTACACCAACATCCACGGCCTTCTGTTGAATGACGATGAACTATGGATAGGTACTTTTGAACACGGGCTGGACATTTTAAATATTAAATCCGGTAAGGTTATCCGCAGGTATAACATGAAATCGGGGGCGTCCTCCCTTAAAAGTAATTTTATTTATTGTATCTACCGGTCGCCCGGCGGACAAATTATGTTAGGGACCACACGTGGCGCTTATCAATACGATCCGGGTAAAAATGATTTCACACTGCTTCCTGGACTTCCGCTCAACAACTGGTACTCTTCCCTGCTGAAAGATGAATATGGCGTTACCTGGGGAGGGACCTATGGAAATGGTATTGACTTTTATAACACACGCACAGGACGAAGCGGCAATTTTAGATATGAAGAGAAAAATATACACAGCATAGGGAGCGACCGGGTAAACAGTATTTATGAGGATGTCAGGGGAAACCTCTGGTTTGCGACGGAAGGCGGTTTATGCAAATTTAACCGTCCTCAGAATAATTTTACCCGCTACACCATTGCAAATGGCTTTCCCAGCAATTTCATACTTAGTATACTGGAAGATAAACAGGCTAACTTATGGATCAGTACATCAAAAGGATTGGTTTGCTTTAATCCGGTCAAAGGAGATATAAAGACTTATACAAAGGCAAATGGCCTGCTGAGCGATCAGTTCAATTTCAACTCTGCTTACAAAGACGCTGCAGGCAACATGTATTTTGGCAGCGGCAAAGGATTTATCAGCTTTAACCCCGAAGCGTTCATTAAAAACACATCTATCTGTCCGCTTTACATAACAGGCTTCCAGGTACATAATAAAGAATTGCCTATTGCGCTTAAAGGATCCCCCTTGAAAAGGTCCATTACGGGCACGGATAAAATTACCCTCAATTACAACCAGTCTACCTTCAGTATTGATTTTGCAATACTAAGTTATACAGCGCCCGAAATACCTGAATATGCCTATAAAATGGAAGGCCTCGATAAAAACTGGACCTTCCTGAAAACAAACCGCAAGGCCTATTTTACAGAACTGGCGCCGGGTACTTATATCTTTAAAGTGAAAGCATCTAATAGTGATGGTGCATGGTCTAACCGGGAAACATCACTTACCATAGAAATACTACCGCCCTGGTGGCTAAGCTGGTGGGCTTATTCTTTTTATACGATCATAATCATCGCTATTATCTGGTATATTATTCATGACTATCATAAAAGAACAGAAGTAAAGAACAAGCGGAAAATTGAATTATTTGAGATCGCCAAAGAAAAAGAAGTATTTAAAGCAAAGATCGAGTTCTTCACGAATGTAGCACATGAAATAAAAACGCCCCTTACCTTAATAAAGGGGCCACTGGAAAAAGTAATCAGAAAAGCAGGCGATATGCCAGAAATAAAAGACAGTCTTGCCATTATGGACCGCAATACCGGCAGGTTGATCAACTTGACCAGTCAACTGCTTGATTTCCGGCAAACAGAACTCAATGGCTTCTCTCTCAATTTTGTAAAAGCCAATATAACGGAACTGATAGAAGAAATGTACAGCAGCTTTAAACCACTGGCCGAACAAAAGAACATATCTTTTACCCTCGACTTACCATCAACCCCTTTATTTGCATACGTGGATATTGAAGCTTTTCATAAAATTCTGAGTAACCTTTTTGGGAATGTTGTTAAATACGCCAGCAGTAAGGCAATTGTTTGCCTGTTGCCATTTACGGAACAGCAAAAATATTTTACCATCGAAATAAAAAACGACGGATATATTATTCCCGCTGAAATGAAGGAGAAGATATTCGAACCATTTTTTCGTTTAAAAGAAACCGAAATGCAAAAAGGGACCGGCATAGGATTGGCACTTTCCCGCTCGCTGACAGGGCTGCATCAGGGAACGTTATTACTGAAAGAAACAGAAAAGGGATTGAATGTTTTCTCATTGACTATTCCTGTTCACCAGGCCATAGAATTTAATTTGCATCCCGGAAAAAAATAATAAATTGAGATTTATGAATCCCCTGCTGTTATTAGTAGACGACAATGAAGATATCCTGGCTTTCCTTAGTGATGAGCTGAATGAAAAATATACCATACTGAAGGCCCAAAATGGCCAGGAAGCTTTGGCTATATTAATGCAGGAACCCGTGCAACTGGTTATCAGTGACGTAATGATGCCGGTAATGAACGGATTTGAATTGTGCAAAAAGATAAAAGCGACTTTCGATTACAGCCATATTCCTGTTATCTTACTAACAGCTAAAAATACGTTGCAATCAAAAATTGAAGGTCTGGAACTGGGGGCTGATGCTTATATAGACAAACCATTTTCTACCGAATATCTGCAGGCACAGATAGCCAGCCTGCTGGCCAACAGATCAAAAATAAAAGACTATTTCGCGCATTCTCCCCTTGTACATATTAAGACTATTGCGTACTCAAAGGCGGATGAATTCTTTCTTGAAAAACTAACTGAAGTTATTTATAACAACCTGGAAGATGAAGAGCTGGATATAGAAAAACTGGCAAAACTTATGAATATGAGCCGGCCCACCCTTTACCGGAAAATAAAATCAATATCTGATCTTACACCTAATGAACTGGTAAATGTTACCCGGTTAAAAAAAGCAGCAGAATTACTGGTGCAGGGTACCTATAAAATCTATGAAGTATCCGATATGGTAGGATATCATTCTCAAACCAACTTTGGAAGGAATTTCCTCAAACAGTTCGGAATGACTCCTTCAGATTATCAGATCATGAAACAATCAGAAAGGAATGCGGGGTAATAGCAAAACCCGGGCTATAATTAATATAAAACCTGCTTGTCCTTAACCATATAATGGTATGGGGCAGCAGGTTTTAAGTGTCAAAATATTATTTATTCTAGCACTCAAAAGAACAGCGTACGCTCTCGCAAATCTGACTACAAACAGCAAACAAAGTGTTAGCCGCCTTATTTTCTCCTTTGTTTACAGTTTGGAATGTACTTAAATTTCCAATTTTAATTTTGTCTAGCTTCAGCTTAGACATTGTTTTCTTTTTCATAAAACGGGTTTAAGGTGCTGTAAAACATAATGTCATTTAAAAGTATTAAGAATAATACAGATTTTTTATCCTGCAAAAAGGTGATTTTTCAAGCCCATAGTACATCAAATCTTCGACCGGTATCCGATATAGAGAACTGATTCTTTTATTCCTGTATGTTTTATCGAGGTATTGTTGTAGCTATGATCTCTAATGAAAAAATAACAGGCAGGCCTCCCCTTACGAAAAAGGGCTGTATCAAAGTATGATACAACCCTTTTTCATTCGGGTACCTGATGAAGACTTACCATTTAAGCTATTCTCAGGCCCTTTATTTATTTTTGATACTACTCTTGGTAAATTGAATGGCTACCTTATTCCTTGACAATTTTGAGGCTATTCATTTTACCATTATGTACCAGCTTGATCAGGTAGATACCTGCCGGTAATGAAGCCGTAGATATCATTTTCGTATATACTCCGGAAGTAAGCTGTCCGTTTACAGGCACCAGCAGTTGTCTGCCTGTCATATCATATACAGCCAGTGTAGTATAACCGTTTGATGGCAGGGTGAATTTCACCGTAAAGAATGCTCCGGCAGGATTAGGATATACGGTGAATGCCGCTATCTTTAATGCTTTGGTAGCAGCCAGGCTGGCAGTGGTTTTAATTTTCACTTCAGCATAGCTGTTCCACGCATTTACGTTGTTACCATGTCCGAGAATACGTACGTACTTCGCTGTTTTACCAGTAAAAGTAAAGCTCTCAAAATTGAGGGACGTACCACTGCTCTGCAAACCGGTAGCTGCATTGGTCCAGCTGTTACCATCTGTACTGACCAGCACATCAAATAATGTACGGCGGGTATCCCCTTTATAAAATGCAATATCCACACCTGTAACAGTAGCAATGCTGCCCAAACAGAATTGTATCCACTGTCCGTCTCCGGTTGCTGACCAGCGGGTATTCAGATCATTATCCACTGCATTGGCAGCAACATTTCCATCATCGCTGCTCGCATTAACAGGGGTACAACCTGCAGAGTCTGTAATCACAGCAAGTTGTGGAGGATTAGCTCCTGCTTCTTTTGAATTCAGGAATATACGGGGATCATGTGCCTGCTGGCTTTTCAGCGCCAATGTTATTTTCTTTCGTCCTGCTGCCAGTTCACGCTGCACATAGCTGGTCACATCCCATGTATAATATCTGGCAGTATCATTGGTAAGTATAGCAGAAGATAAAAGAGTACTATCAGATGCAGGTTTATTATTCCATGTGATCGTTTTTTCCGACCAGGTAGTATTGCTTACAGGATATACCCCTACCGGTACACTGATAGCCGTTGTCCCCTCTATATAACCAAATACTTTCAGCACTACAGATGATACGGCGTTCGCGGTATTGGTCAGGTCAAAAGTAAGATAGGATTCACGGGCATTATTCGATTGTCCGGCCGGCGATACCTTAGTAAGAAGGAATGTAGAATCTGTAGTTCCAAATGTGATGGCAGCATTTGTTCCGTCCCTTACATATGCATCCTGTACCGGTGGCAGCAGGATGGCAGCAGGAGCGGCTTTAAATATCGCAGTAAACACAGTGTCATTATCAGTGATCGTGATATTCTGTGCTCTTGCGCCTCCATGAGCCCAATGATCAAAAATATAGGTAACCCCGTTAAGTGTTTGCGGAGAAGGAGCATCCATTGGTCTTACCATACCCGACAAAGTAGCCGAAGAATACGGTGTGGTAAAGGGAATATCATTGAGGCGGACCTGCAGGCCGGCAGGCTGTGTATTCAGTGTTATATTGGATGTAACAGGGAACATTTCCACATAAGTTGTATCCAGCTCTCCCCTGCTGTCTTTCACAGAAAGAAGAATACGGTACCAGATATCTGTTTCTGTATGCCCTTCAGCTGAAATAACAAAAGAACCACTTTTAATACTGTCCCGCAGTTGCGGACCAGGATGAATATGATTAGCATGATGAAAATCGATCCACCAATGAAATGCGCTGGCAGGAAGGGTACCATCTTCTGCATCAGTAGCAGTACCTGCAAATAAGACCGTATCGCCGGCACGGAATTTCGCATTATTCACAGGTGCCGTAATAGTAGCAACAGGTAAAGTATTGGGTTTAGCGATAGTGAGTTTTGCATTACTGCTGGTAGCGCTGCCCGCTGTGTTGGTAACCACCACACTATAAAGACCGGAATCTGCCGGTTGTACATTAGCGATAGAATAACTGGCAGCTGTTGCCCCGCTGATATTAACGGCATTCTTTCGCCACTGATAAGTGGGAGCAGGATTGGCGGTGGCGACTACACTAAAAGTTGCCGTTTGGCCCTGTGGAACACTCAAAGATTGTGGCTGTGTAACGATCGCAGGTGCCTGTGTACCTGTGTAAATAAGTTTGTAAAGTGCACTGTTATCCCGGCTAAGAAAATAAAGATTACCATCATTACCTTGTTTGAGATAAACAAGTCCTCCCCCTAAACCGGTAGCAAAGGCTGTTCGTGACGGAGATGCAGGATTTAAGTAATTGATCCATCCCCCGCAATAGTCCAGGAAGAAATACCTGCCATTATAGGTAGCCGGATAATTGCTGATGGCACCATTGAAAAAAGTACCGCCGTTGATAGCACAGCCTTGTCCATCAGGAGGAGAAGCAGCCCTGTTGGTACTATACTTATAAATAGGATTAGTTAAACCGGTACAACCGGAAGAACAGGTCCCTTCCTGATCGGGCCATCCAAAGTTCCGGCCACCGGCAGAAGCATCGTTGATTTCTTCCCAGGTAGCTTCACCAACATCATCGATAAAGATCTTACCAGTTACGGGATCAATGGCATTTGTAAACGGATTTCGTAACCCATATGCCCAGATACGGCTACGGGCGGCCCCGCCACTAAAAGGGTTTCCCGAAGGAACAGAACCATCTGTATTGATGCGTAGCAGTTTCCCCATATAGCTATCGAGGTTCTTCGCATTATCGCCTACTTTATTATCTCCTACAGAAATATACAACTTACCATCATTACCAAAAGATAACCCACCTCCATTATGATAGATAGCATCTAATGTCGGCAGGTCCAGCAATGTTGTTTCAGCGCCGGCAACATCGCCTGTCATAGTAAAACGGCTCACACGGTTATGTGGTCCGGAAGTATTGGTATAATACAGATAAATATAGTGATTGGTAGTGAAGCCAGGGTCAACAGCAACACCTATCAGGCCCCGTTCTCCACTGCTATTAACGGAAAGTGTAATAGCAGGCGAAGATAACAGACTACCGTTTTTAATAACACGTAACTGGCCGGTTTCCTGGCATACGAGAATTCTACCGTCAGGCAGGAAGGCCATAGCCGCCGGGTTGCTGATACCGCTCACCACCTGTACCCGTTGGAAGTTAGCAGGTAATGATTGCGCGCTGGCAGACAGCGGGAGGAATAACAGCAATAAGGGCAGTAATAAGCTTGTAATAGCGTATTTTTTTTCCATAATAGGGTTCTTTAACGAGGAATTTTGAGGGTTTAATTATTAGAGGGACAGACATACTACTCCTGTTTAAGTAATTATACACAGAAAGCATTGTCATATGCAGGCGCGGACAACCTGTTAATGGATGTAATTAACTACTGGGTTCTCATAAAGTTGTTTTTAAGGATGAATGATGGGTTATGTACGGAATTAAGTGTTGGAATGCCCTGCTAAACGGGGTTCCTAATAATATAGGTTACAATTATTTCTACCGGGTTATACGATTTTAAGCTACTTTTCCGAAGTTATGCAATCGTTTGCAATAAAAGGAATACTATTTTCTCATTTTCCGATAGTATACTGGTTAAAATGTGATTTTGCCGTTGCTGTTCAAAAAATAAAATATCTGGGGAATGCCGGCATATGTATTGGGCCTGTAAAGGAGAATGCATTAACATTTTCTCCCTATCCCTGAAATTACATGGTCCCGCATTTGGAAATATACCCTCTGTAGACCCTTTTATGCGAATAACCAGGCACTTGTAGACTATCTGTAGTCTCCTGATAAGTACAAGATCTCTTACAGGAATGTACTTTTGAGAACGTAAAAAATTGTATTGGATTTTAACAGGTACAAGATAAATCCAGGTTCGTAAAAGATTAGTTACATGTTTAAAATCAAACTTTTTATCATTCTGCTTATTATACCTGTATTTCTCAGCTCCTGCTTTGAAGTGATTGAAGAGATCACCCTGGGGAAAGATGGAACAGGTACCATGGCGCTGACGGTCAACTTCAGCCAGAGCAGGACCCGGATTGCAGCTATTATGCTTACAGACAGTATTCACGGCTATAAGGTCCCTCATAAACAGGAAATACAGCAGGAGATAGACAAAACGGTGGCTCTGCTGAATAAAATGCCGGGGATTTCCAATGTTAAAAGTACTGCCGACTTTACCAATTTCGTTGCCAGTATCCATTTCTCATTTAAAGAGGTTGCAAATGTAAATCATCTGATCAGGGCGCTGCTGGAGCAATACAAAGTGGAAAGCGCCAATATCCCCACTTATAATTATAATAAGGATGAAACGCGGTTTACCAGGGAATACACCTATTCCGGCGATGTAAGAACGCAATTCAATCAATTAACAAACCGCGACAGGGAGATATTCAACAATGCTGCTTATGTCAGCATCTTCCGTTTTGAATCGGCAATTACCAGTTACAGTAACAAGCAGGCCAGGATTTCCAAAAATCAGCAGGCAATTATCCAACGTCTCTCCATAACAGATCTGATTAATGGACGAGCCAACATTTCTAATCAAATACAATTATCAAAATAGCATGAGACAGGTATTACAATTACTCACCGTTTTATTGTTCACAGGGTACACAGGAATAGCGCAGGACCTTGCAAATAAGATCCCTGAAAACGCATTGGCAGTAGCCAGTATTAAAAGTGATCAGCTGTTCCAGCTGTTCCCGGTAGGAGAATTCAATAACTCTGCCTTAGGTCACCAGATATTAGATGGCCTTTCAAAAAGGACAGGCGGGAATTACAAAAGTATAGCAGATGCAGGCATCAACCTTTCATCCACGCTATACTATTATTACCAGAAAACAGATAGTATCAGCTATAACTGTTTTTTAATACCCCTCTCAGATGCGGGGAAATTAGAAGCCCTGTTCAATGACACAACACGCATGAAAATTAAACAACTGGGCAAAATAAAGTTTCTGACAACGTCCGGAGAGAACCTGATCATGTGGAATAATGAAATGTTATATGTAGCTCACGGATCTGTGAGCCCTTATTTCTTCAATGACTCTCTGACAGCTTCCCGTTATGGTATCAGGCCTTTACCGCTCAATGATGATGATTATAATGAGATAGTAGTTGATTCCGCAGCAACAATGGAAGAAAATGCCGATACATCTGCAACAGATGTAACCATAGAAGCTCCCGAACAGGAAGACACAATGTACGACACCCCTCCTCCGGTAGAAGAAACAGCCTACACCCGTGCCAGCAAAGAACAGCAAACCATCAAGGACAGCATTGCAGCTACCTGGATAGTAAGGTATTCACTGGATATACTGGACAAGAGTAACCCTTCCATCTTAAATAATCCTGCTTACCTCAGAAGCGTGGATAAAGATGCTCTTGGTTCATTCTGGATGGAAGACCTGCAACATATTTATAGTGGTTATCTGCCTTATAATTACATGAAATATACCAACTTCCTGAATGGATATGGCAGCATTAATGCCCGGTTATACATGGACAAGGAACATATGCGCATAACAGGAGAAATGGCGTTGGATAAAGACAAGGCTGACGCTTACAGAAAGATATACAATAAGAAACTGAATAAGAAGTTCCTGAAATATATTAAAAGTGATAGCCTGATCGGGTTTATGAGTTATGCCTTTGACACACAATCATATCTGGAGGAACTACCTAAAATATTCAGCCAGTCCTATGGCTCTTTCGGAGAGGAGATAGATCTTGGTGGCGACCTGCTTTCACTTATGCTGGATGAGAAAGCCATCGCCAGGGTTGTTAAAGGAGATGCACTTATATTAATGACCAACCTCACCGCCAGGGAATCAACATACACAACATATGTATATGATGAAAATTATGAGCGTAAGGATACCGTACAAACAAAAATGGAAACACTGCCGGATATCCTGTGCATGTTCTCTTCCGATGACACACGTCTGATTGAGAAATTACTTAAATATGGTATCAGCAAACATAGGGTCCATTTTGAAAATAATATTTACAGCCTCTATCATAGTACTAAAAACCCATTCAATCTTCATATCCTTTTAAAGGATGGTATCGTGTTCATGGGTACATCACTGACCGATATTGAGCAGATAAATGCAGGCACTTATAAGGGTAATCTGAACAAACAGCAAAAAGACCTGCTGCTGAAAAATAATATGACCATGTTCTTCAGTCCTAAAAATCTGCATGATAGGATGCCTGTTACAGAAACAGGGAATATGAGTGAAACTGTGAGTAAACTATTAGGCAATAGTGGTAATGTGTATTTGAAATCTTCGGGTATAAAAGGGAATTATATTTCTGCCGAACTCACCGCAGATGTACCCAATAATCAGGAAAATGCATTGAAGTACTTTTTCTCTTTATTTAACGATATTACCAAACCACAATAAAGCATTATAAGATCAGGCCGCCAAAAGTAACCTGATATGTTTTCGGCAAATCCTGATATAAAGGTTCCGTTAGCCGTGTTTGTTAGTTACAAACATGCTAACGGAACCTTTTAGTATCTACTCATCTTTCTAACAGCCTGATTTTCTTATTCCTATCTGCTTCTGCATACACCCGCTTCTTTTATTAAGTCCCCATTGTTTGTTTCACCAAATATAGAAAAGTTTCTATAGTGGCTGTTTTATAATCCATGTATCATTGCATCAAGATTGTCTTTGCCGGGATAGTATGAGGTAAACGGCATACATTCTCTTGCATTTGTTCTAACGCCCCCTATACTTTTATAATGATAAACAGACTGTTACATGCTGCTAAGTGCCAATAAAACGCCTATTTCACCTATATCACTCGGTGGAGCAGGGATTGGTTCCTGTAAAAAAAATGTCTTTTTCCAGGGACCTGTATCTAACAAACAGGCGATAGAAACCGTTTTATTTGCATTGGAAAATGGGGTCAACCTGCTGGATACTTCTCCTTTTTATGGCGATAGCGAGAAGAAAATCGGAATGGCATTACAGGAATACGGAGGTCGTTCTTCCTTTATTCTTTCTACAAAAGCCGGTACACATCCCGTTTATAAGGGATATTCAGAAGACAGCATACGGCGGAGTATTGATAATAGTTTATGGACGCTGCAAACAGATTACCTCGATATTGTTCATATACATGATCCTTCCAGTGCTGATTTTAAAAGCCTGATGGAAAATGGCGGGATGGAAACTTTACTCCGCTTAAAAGAGGAAAAAGTGATCCTTAATATTGGCCTGGGCGTCCGGGACCATAATCTGCATCTTCAATTTATTTGTTCCGGTTATGCCGATGTTATTTTACCCTACCTCGATTATAATGTTTTATGTACAAAAGCAGATGCCTTATTAAGAACATCCCTTAAAAATGACGTTCCTGTTATGCTGGGATCACCCTTGTGCATGGGATTACTTTCAGGTAAAAATCCGGCTCATACCAATATCCTGCATTATGCCATAGAAAAAGACGTTTCGGTAGAAACAGCCATACGAATGTACCAATGGTGCAATAAAAACGATGTCAGTTTAATGGCGCTTAATTATAAATTTATCCTTCATCACCCTGCTGTTAGTACAATAGTGATTGGTGCTTCCTCCAAAGAAGAAGTAAAAGAGAGCTTAAATGCATATAAAGAAAATATTAACCGGTCTGTCATGGAGTCCTTCCTGACAGAGTTCGGCCTCTGATTCCTATTAAAAAATCATTCTTATGAAAAAACTACTACATTACCAAGATGAACAAATCCTGAAATCCTCCGGCGGATTGATCCCTACAGATGTTTACCGTATGATCCTTGATAACATCCCTCTGGTTTGTGTTGACCTTGTGATTGTGAAGGACAATAAAGTTTTTCTTATCAAACGAAAGAACAAACCCTGTGAAGGCGTTTACTGGTTGCAGGGTGGCAGAATGTTGAAAAATGAAGAAATAGAACAATGTGGAATAAGAAAGACCGCACTGGAGTTGAATATTCCGGAAGACAAAATAAAAATAACGAAATTCCTGGGTACGTTCTCTACAGAATTCAATGATTCTGAGCAGGGAGCTTCTTCTCATACGATAAATATCACCTTTCAGGCAGAAATTGAAGACATTCCATTAAGCTTTGATCACGACCATTCAGATGGAAGGTGGTTTGATATTAATGGATCAATGCCCATTGAATTAAAAGGTAAGTATAAACACCATTCATATATTACTGAAGTATTAAAATTAATTGAGCCTGCACGCATCATTACAAACGATAAAATTAAAGTATTAATAACCGGAGCGAGTGGATTCATCGGTTCTCATCTGGGAAAACGGCTGATGCATGAAGGATATCATGTAGTAGGCGCAGATTGGGAGGAACCTGAATTTATGCAGCCGCATGAATTCTGCCATGAATTTCTTAAAACAGACCTGCGCTTTATGAAAAATTGTATGCAGGCCTGCCAGGGAATTGATTGGGTTTTCAATCTTGCTGCCGATATGGGAGGCATGGGATTTATACAAAGTAATCACAGCCGTATCGGATACAATAATACGATGATAAGTTTAAATGTACTGGAAGCCGCAAGACACCAGCGCGTAAGACGTTATTTTTATTCTTCCAGCGCCTGCGTTTATCCGCTGCATTCACAGAACAATGCAGAAAACACTATAGGGCTGAAAGAAGATGCTGCCTGGCCGGCTTATCCACAGGATATTTACGGACTTGAAAAATTATATGCGGAAGAAATCGCTATGAAATATTCAGAAGAATTTCCTCAGATGCAGGTACGTATCGCAAGGTTTCACGGTATTTATGGTGAATATGGTACCTGGAAAGGTGGAAGGGAAAAAGTACCCGCTGCATTTTGCCGTAAAGCGGCTACTTCAGAATCTGCTTTCGAAATATGGGGAGATGGTGAACAGAAACGTTCATTCTGTTATATTGACGATTGTGTGGAAGGTGTAATCAGGATCATGAAATCTGATTATAATAAGCCGCTCAATATTGGTTCGGAAGAAATGCTTTCGATGAATGAGTTCGCAAAACTTGTGATGAAAATTGCTGGCAGGGATTTGCCGCTGAAACACCGCGAAGGTCCGGAAGGTGTACGTGGAAGGAACTCTGACAACACGCTTATTGAAGAAGTACTCGGGTGGAAACCATCTATCCCCTTAGCAGTGGGAATAGAAAAAACATATAAGTGGATCAAAGAACAAGTAAAGGCTGAAAAGAAAACCGGCATCAATATATCGGCCTACAGCGAATCAAAAGTAGTAGTTACAGAAGCGTCAGATATCAATGGTTGAAGAAAAGGACTTTAATTGGACTAATTGGGCCGGAAATCACTCCTGTATTGCTGAAAATTATTTTGAACCTGCAACAGAAGCGCAAATAATTGAGGTGGTCCGCTTTGCAGGAAGACACCGGAAAAAGATCCGCGTGGTAGGTTCGGGCCATTCTTTTTCTCCTATTGCAATTAGTAATGAAATTTTAATTTCGCTCAAAAATTACCGGAAATTAATTTCCGTGAATAAAGATTCCATCAGTTGCCAGGGCGGAATGTATTTGCATGAACTGTATGCTGCGCTAAAAGAGAACAAACTGTCATTGCCCAATTTCGGCGTCATTAACAAGCAAACGGTTGCCGGTGCACTGGCTACTGGTACACACGGTAGTGGCCTGAAACATAAAAGCCTCTCCGCAGAGATTGAGCATTTACGCATAATTACAGCATCCGGAGAAGTATTGGAAATAAACAGAGATACTGTACAGAAGATTGGTGATAAAGAATTAAATCTGTGGGATGCGGCTTCCATTTCCCTGGGAATGTTCGGGATCGTTTCAACAATAACGCTTAGATGTGAACCTTTATTCTACCTGAGATCAGAGGAGTCTGTTGTTGATTTTGATGAGTTTATTGAATGCATGGATGACTACGCAGGGCGCTATGAATACTTTAAGGCATGGTGGTTTCCGCATACGGACAAAGTATATTTGTTTAAGGCAGAGCGGATAACAGAAGAACAATATCATGAAAAAAACAAGCTGGAAAAGTTTACCCGTGAACAAAAAATGCGCGATCATGAGATTGATGCATTAACCGCACCCATGTTCATCAAAAGCAATGATGATCCTTCTTTGATTCCGGACATCAATAAGTTTTGCCTCGATTATTTTTTTACGCCCCGTACCAGAATCGGGACCAGTTTCGGGATATTAGTACATGAAGAAACAGTGCCTATGGTTGTTTCAGAATATGGGCTGCCTGTTCATGATAACAGCCATAAAAAAGCATTAAAAGAATTCAGGGATACACTGGAGCATTCTGAGCAAAAAATCCATTTCCCTGTAGATCTTCGTTATACCGGCGCCGAAAGTTCATGGCTTAGCCCTTCCTGTAATCGGGATACCTTTTATATTGGGATGTGCGTACGTGAATACCGTAAAAAAGAAGTTCATTCATCTATGCAACTGTTTTTCGACGTGATGAGAAAATATGATGCCTGTCCTAATTGGGGCAAACTTTCAGATCTGTCAAAAACATCATTAGAGAAAATATATCCTGGGATGAATGATTTCCGGGAACTGCGGCACTGCATAGATCCAGATGGTGTTTTCCTCAATGAGTTTATAAAGAATATTTTTAAATGATGTGTAGTTAGCGATAAGTTCGTTGCTAATATTTGATATATGTCAATATTTTGAAAAATTAAAAATATGAAGATCAACGTTTTATAGGTTGATTTTTGAAAGGTCGGTTAGCAAGCATGAGTATTACATGATCAAATTACTCTACTTTGTAACTACTTTAGACAAAAATTCGATCATTATTTACTGTCCAAAACTCTTGATCGCTATGAAAAAATTCTTAATAGCCGACTGCCACTCCATCGTAAGAACCGGGATCACCTATCTCCTAAAAGAAGAATTCCTCAATATAGAAATTGATGAATGCAATAATGGGAATGCTGTCTGGGAAAAAATAAAGACCAGCAGCTATGATCTCGCCATCCTGGACATCAATATGCCGGGAACAGATTCTATTAATTTATTGCAAAACATTTTTGCATTCCGTCCGGACCTGAAGATACTGATCCTGACTATGAGCAGAGAAGAAATCTACGCCAGGATATATCTTCAATTAGGGGTTAAAGGCTTTATTAACAAGGAAGCCGATGACGCAGAGATCCGGAAGGCTATCATCACTACGTTGAACAATAAAAAGTATCTGAGCCCCGGAATGCATGTTATCCAGCGTCTGGAAGCCACTAAAAGAGCCCCTTTAAGTCTCTTTAACAAACTATCTCCAAGGGAACTGGAAGTCATGACCCATTTACTTGAAGGGAAAAATGTTTCGCAGATCGCTCACCTGCTGTGTGCACATACTTCAACAATAGGTACCCATAAAGCAAAGATCCTTCAAAAGCTTGGTGTTACTAATGTCATTGAACTGAAGGAATTCACACAACTGTTTAATTATACCGGATCAGGTATCACGAAGCTGGTTTCGTAAATGAAGTCATAATAACGCATTGTAGTTTTAATTCCATCACTTCTTCGTATGTAGAATACTGTTATCCAGCCAACATTTTCTTAAATAGCATATGGTTCGTTAAAGGGGGGACAATAACTTTGAGCATTATTACTCACAAAAATATGTACCCATACTCATTTTACTCATATTTATAAAAGAAATAATACTTAGAAAGTTTTATTTAAAGATCTTCGCGATCAGAAGACATTAACTACTCCCTGCCTGATGTTGTGATTATGAGTGGACAATTTATATAATTAGCATTTGCGGTATTACTATATAATAATTTGCAATTAACGAGTTGAAATTTTGTTGTGAATGAATGCGTGCATTAACTGCTCCTGAAATGTTATGTGGTAAAATATCACTACTCTTAATAATCTGTCTAAAACCGTTACCGATATAAACCAATTTTACATGCACAAACTTTTACGTAAGGGGGGCTATAAGCGTCTTATGCCCTTGCTATTACTATTTCTGACCTGGAGTACCCGCCTGTTGGCCACTCCTGCTTGTCCAATTATTACGGGTACCTTTCCGGAGGCAAACGGCACTACCGTTGATGCCTCTTCTACCGGATGGTACATAGATGCTACTAAAGTTGTCAGTAGCAGTCTCAGTATATTTTCTGTTAAATCGAACCGGTTCACAGCACAAAACATCGGCGGAGAGGGAATATGGTATTCCCGCGTCTTTTCTACTGCAGGATACAGCAGTTTCCAGGCTGCAGTAAAGATCTCCTCGGAAGGAAAACAAAACAGCTCTGAATATGTGAAAATATATTACAAGCTGGATGGTGGACCAGAAACCCTGCTCGATCAACGTACAGGGAATTTTGGTACTATCGACTTTACATCAGACTCTCTTCATGGGAGTACTATACAGCTGATCGTAAAGATGTATGACTATGATAACGGAAGCGGTACCAGGTCCGATTATTACATCGAAGGATACAGGGTATTTAAGGAGAAAGGGCCCTGTGGCGGTGGTACTACCGTGAGCGTTACTGCCGGTGCATCCAACAGTGGCATACTCACCTGTACCAACCCATCCACTACCCTGTCTGCCTCCAGCAGTGCATCAGGCGTTACCTACAGTTGGACAGGACCCAATAGTTTTACTTCTACGGCTCAGAACCCGGTTGTTTCAACAGCTGGTACCTACACCGTTACAGCCACTGCTTCTTCCAGTTCGGCCACTGCTTCTGTCACCATCACTACAAACCAGACAACACCTGATCTGACAGCAACAGGAACTTCCCTATGCAGTAGCACCAGTGCAACTGTCACAGCCACTTCATCTGTTTCAGGGGCTACCTACAGCTGGTCGGGCCCCGGCGGATTTACCAGTACGTCCCAAAACCCGGCCGTCAGTACCGCAGGTACCTATACGGTGATTGTTACCAATCCTGCTAATGGTTGTACTGCTACTCAGTCAGTATCGGTAACAGGTACTTCTTCTACATCGAGTACTTTCTGGCTGGAAGACTTTACCCTTGCCAATGGAACAACATCGGATACTGGCGCTACGAGCTGGACGACTACCTTCCCTGGCCCAGGTACATTCTCCGTACAGAACAACCAGTTGAAAGCCAGCTTTACCGCGCAGGTAGAAGGCGTCTGGACTTCCGGAGTTATAGACATCTCCAACAAAAGCAATGTAGTTATCTCTGCAGACCTGATAAGTGGCACATCCTCATCAGGAGACTTCCTTGAAAATGCCGACTACATACACGTATATTACAAGCTAAATGGAGGCGCTGAAACACTGATATATACAGATTCTGCCGGAATAGGTTCAAGTACTACCGGTACTGCCTCTATCACTGTCAACTCAGCTGCATTGAATGGCAGCACCCTGCAGGTAGTGATCAGAACAAGTAACTCAAGCTCTACAGAACAGTATTACTTTGATAATATAAAGTTGACAGGAACATCTACCAGCAGCAATGTCAATGCTACTACTGCTGTAAGTGGTCCTTTAACCTGTAATGCAACCACAGTAACATTATCAGGTTCTTCCTCCACATCGGGTGTTACTTACAGCTGGACAGGACCAAACAGCTTTACTTCTGCTGTACAAAATCCGGTGGTAAGCGCTCCGGGAAATTATACACTGACAGTAGCAACTTCCGGCGGCTGTACAGGTTCTGCAACGGCCACCGTTGTACAAAATATAACAGTTCCCAACCTGACCGTAACAAAACCAGATACTTTAACCTGTGCTGCTACTTCAGTTAGTTTAACTGCTGCATCATCAACTACTGGTGCTGCTATCACCTGGACTGGATTTACTTCCGGCCAGAAAACTGTAAACGTGAGCACTCCGGGTAAATATTACGTAACTGTAAGAGACAGTGTGAATGGTTGTACTAAATCCGATAGTGTTACAGTAATACAGAACATCACAAAACCAAACCTGGTTGTTACTGCTCCTGCTGCTTTAACATGTGCGACTACTGCTGTTAATTTAAGCGCTACATCTTCTACTACTGGCGCTACTATCACCTGGACTGGATTTACCTCCGGTCAGAATACGGTAAGTGTAAGCGCTCCTGGTAAATATTATGTAACGGCACGTAGTACTACTGGCTGTACTACTATAGACAGTTCAACTGTTACACAGGATATCAGCAAACCAAACCTGGTTGTGACTGCACCTGCTACTTTAACATGTGCGACTACTGCTGTTAACTTAAGTGCTACATCTTCTACTACTGGCGCTACTATCACCTGGACTGGATTTACTTCTGGTCAGAATACAGTAAGCGTAAGCGCTCCTGGTAAATATTATGTAACTGCACGCAGCACTACTGGTTGTACTACCATAGACAGCTCAACTGTTACACAGGATATCAGCAAACCAAACCTGGTTGTGACTGCTCCTGCTGCTTTAACATGTGCGACTACTACTGTTAATTTAAGCGCTACATCTTCTACTACAGGCGCTACTATCACCTGGACTGGCTTTACTTCAGGTCAGAATACGGTAAGTGTAAGCGCTCCTGGTAAATATTATGTAACTGCACGCAGCACTACTGGTTGTACTACCGTAGACAGCTCAACTGTTACACAGGATATCAGCAAACCAAACCTGGTTGTTACTGCTCCTGTTGCTTTAACATGTGCGACTACTGCTGTTAATTTAAGTGCTACATCTTCTACTACTGGCGCTACTATCACCTGGACTGGATTTACTTCAGGTCAGAATACGGTAAGTGTAAGCGCTCCCGGTAAATATTATGTAACGGCAAGAAGCACTACTGGTTGTACTACCATAGACAGTTCAACTGTTACACAGGATATCAGCAAACCAAACCTGGTTGTGACTGCTCCTGCTGCTTTAACATGTGCGACTACTGCTGTTAATTTAAGTGCTACATCTTCTACTACTGGCGCTACCATCACCTGGACTGGATTTACTTCTGGCCAGAATACAGTAAGTGTAAGCGCTCCCGGTAAATATTATGTAACTGCACGCAGCACTACTGGATGTACTTCTATAGACAGTGCAACTGTTACACAGGATATCAGCAAACCAAACCTGGTTGTTACTGCTCCTGCTGCTTTAACATGTGCGACTACTGCTGTTAACTTAAGTGCTACATCTTCTACCACAGGTGCTACCATCACCTGGACTGGATTTACTTCCGGACAGGGAACTGTAAGTGTAAGCGCTCCCGGTAAATATTATGTAACTGCACGCAGCACTACTGGCTGTACTTCTATAGACAGCTCAACTGTTACACAGGATATCAGCAAACCAAACCTGGTTGTTACTGCTCCTGCTGCTTTAACATGTGCGA